>SXGS01199389.1_pt1 | contig 14405 bp, 14 predicted proteins | sample 3174681 | NCBI WGS metagenome assembly SXGS01 (sample SAMN11356861, study PRJNA531348) | freshwater metagenome | isolation source: freshwater sample F1-80 | place: China: Fuxian Lake, Yuxi | collected 2017-12-25
GCCCGAATTTATTTTTGCACGGACGCTAACTACTTGGAACTTGGCTTCGGATCGTAGCTCCAGGATAGACATCGGAAATGGATTGGAGCAAGAGGGAAGCCTGGGAAAACAGCGTTCTCATTTTGATCGGAGCGCGACTGTGTCCACAGGACCAGTCGCAGGGTTTGAGGCGGGTGAACGCGCTGCGGCTGATGCTTCGCACACAGCCGCGCTCCATAATGAGAATTGCTGCTGGGAAAACGATGAGATGCCCCACAGCAAGCCGGGATATCCCTCCCGGTTTTTGCCTCTCGTGTTCAATTTGAACGTGCCTGGGAAAGCAGGTATGGCCCACGTGAACCGGCAGCGATCTCCGCCGGCACATGAGCACCGATCCCCAAAATCCATCACCGGCCTCTCAATCAACTGGTGACGGGCAAGCCCACCGGCCACCGCGACGACGCGCTGGCGGTGGATCTCCTCCAGATCTTCAACGGGCGCAACATTGACGACCTGATCGTGGTGAATGCCAGGTGCGAACCCGTTGGCATCCTCGATCTCCAGGACCTGCCGAAGCTCAAGCTGGTGTGAGCCAAGGTCGGACAGGCTGGAAGCACCGCTCTACCTTGCCACCCAGCGCTTCACGAGGAGACCGATGGCGATGCCCATCGACAGGACGACGACGAACAGCGCGGGCGACTCGTCCTCCATCCCGTGTCGCAGGTTCATGCCCAACGCGGCAGCGAGCGCCATGAGCGGAAAAGTGATCGCGGCCAGCACGTTCAACCGGTGCTGCGCGATGGCCATCTTGTCAGCGTGGGCCGCGTGAGCCTCGGTGTTCTTGGCCATGCGGTAGTCGAGCTTGAGCTTGGCGTCAGCGACGAGAAGGTCGAAGGCGCGCGACACCTCGTAACCCTCGTCGCGCATGCTGATGAAAATTTTGTCCTGCTTCACGTGATCTCGCGCGGCCTGGAGGGCGTTGACAAGGTTGGTCGAGGCCCGGTTCAGCGGGGCCACCTTTTCGAGCAGATGAAAGAGTTCCTGGGCGGACTCAGCATTGTCATACTGCTTGTCGCATTCCTCCCATTGCGCCCGGTAGTCGGCGATCAACTTGCGCAGCTTGTGCTCGCCGGCTTCGAAACCGTTGCACAGGATCTGACCATCGGGTTTGCGCAGGAAAAGCACCGTTTCCCGTTCGATCGTGCCAGGCGCCGGTGGCGCGTGCAGCACGAGGAACAGATGCCCGGCCTCGAAGATCGCACGTTGACGCCCGTAGGTGCCTTCGCCCAGCCGGGCTTCGATCTCGGGTGGCAGGGTCCAGTTGAGCTGTTTGCGTTTCATGATGGGAGATGATTTAAACCACAGATCCACTCAAATAAGCATGGATGGGAGCAGGCAAAGCATTTCACCTGCTTTGCGAACGAGCAGCACGCCTTCGTCCTGGAGGTTGGCGAAGGATTCAACGTTGATCGTCGCGGGATATAAGAATTTGGCTTCTGATCGTTCCTCCACGGTAGACCTCGGAGATGGAATGGAGCAAGAAAGAACGATGAGACAACGATGAAGAAGCTCCCCCGACAGGGAGCGATCGTAGCAGGAGTAGATCGCCAGTCCCTCTTTGCCAACCTGTCCTCCGCAGTAGCCTGCTACGGAGGGAGGAGGCTTCGCAGGGCAGGCTGAATCCCAAGGACGCGTGAGCGTGAAGATTGAGCCCGCTGCGCTGGAGCTGAAGCCGGCGAAATGATGAGCAGCGCGGATGCTTGGTTGGCCGCTCCCGGCGTTCACTCTCGCCGCAAAGAATCGGTTCACTTCTTCTGCCACCGCCTCCACGCCAGCCCCGGCCGGTCCGCGCGGAAATGCACGAGGCGCGCGTGCTCGACCTCGGTCACATAGACCGCGCGACCGTCCGGCCCGCCGAAGCAAAGATTGCTCGGGAATTTCCCGAGCACGTCCACTTCCTTGAGCACCGCGCCGGCGGGCGAAAGCTTCACCACCGTGCCCTTGCCGTGGCGGGTGATGTAGAGATTGCCGTCGATGTCGCAACGCATGCCGTCGAAGCCGTGATCTTCAAACTACTTCACCAGCCGCTTGTTGGTCAGGCTGCGGTCCGCTGTGATGGTGAAGGCCCAAACATTGCGCTGAACGCTCTCGTTGACGTAAAGGGTCTTCTCGTCCGGGCTGACCTCGACGCCGTTGCTGGTGCCCATGTCCGGCGCAACGAGTGTGGTCTTGCCGTTTGTGTCAATGCGCCAGATCTGGCCGGTGCCGTTCTGCCAGCTCGGATCGCTGGCGAACATCGTCCCATCCGCGCAGATGGTGAGGTCGTTCGGTTGGTTCATCTTGGGGTTGTGCGCGAAGACCGTGATGGCGCGCGTGCGGGGGTCGATGCGCAGGACATTGTGCTCCACGTAGTCGGCCACATACATCATGCCGGCGAGGTCGAAGACGATGCCGTTGCCGGTGCTCTTGCCCGGCAGCGTGACAAACAACTCGGAGCGGCCGTCGGGCGTGGTTCTGCCGATGGTTTGCTGCTTCGCGAAGTTGACGGCGTAGATGTTGCCGGCGGCGTCGCAGCTCGGCCCTTCGATGCCGGGGGTAAAGACATTCTTCTCCGTGAGGGGTTTGGCGTTGAAGAGCGGTTCCTCGGCGGCGCGGGCTAGGCCGGCGAACCCGAGGGTCACAGTGAGGATAGAGAGACGCAGCGCGAGTGCGGGAAGGGTGTTCATGACAGATAGGCGAAAGGCTTACCTGGCTGCGTGACAACAGGCAAACCCTTTCCAGAATTCCGTTCCCGAATACGTGGTGGACGAATGACGCAACAATCCGGCCCCCTCCCTCCGCATCGACGGAAACAGGTTCCGAACTACATCCTGCGTATTTCACCCGCTGCCCGCTCTTGAAACAAGCGGTGAGGGCTTTCTCGATCACCGCTCGCAAATGACGGAAGTTTTCATAACCGATCACCTTGGCAAAGTCGCGGCTGGTCCAGAATTCATTTCCAGCCGGGTTGGTGTGGCGGGAGCAATGGCGCAGTTATTCAGGGCAGCGCGCACCAAGCCGGAGAAACTCGGGGGCAGGTGCTCCCGTAATTCCCACGGACGGAAGTCAACAGCGTCCTGTCACGGCGCATGGAGCACGCGCAACGGCCGCTGCGTGCGGTCATTGTCAATCCTCCTAGGCCACTTCTCGCCGGCTTCGAAAAGAGTGCCATCCCCGGAGCGAGAGCGGGAGCGACAGCAACGCTCCCGCAAGCCATGTGGAGGGCTCAGGCACGGGGGTTAGAGAAAGGTTGTCCAACCCTGGATAAGTGTATCCATCCGTGGAGGTGGCGACGGGCACGAAGCTCAGGAACGGGTGTGTTCCCGCGTTGGCGGGGGCGGTGAAAGCGATGGAGTGGGATCCCCAACCAGCCGCGTAACTGGTCGTGGAAGCGAGCCTTCCCAGCAGCGTGCCGGAAGCAATGCTCGAGTAACTGGAGTCGGTGGTCAGATAAATGTCGTAGCCACCTGGATTATTGAGATCGCCACGGTACGCCTGGTGCAGATATCCGGACAAAGAGTAAGAAGTTCCAGGGGTTAGTGGCGCCGTGAGTGCCTGGCCAAAAACCTCTACCGCATCGGACCAACCGGCAACCCACCGCAGCCCATCCTGGGCCGCCACGCCGTCGAAATTTCCAAAACCGCTGGGGGGAAGACCGTAAGATCCATCAGTGCTGTAAGTATCCGGAGTCACGGCGACGGTAACCCAATCGCTCGGCATCAGCCCCTGATCTTGATACCCAGGTCCGGTCCCGGGCACATTCTCGAAGCTGGGGTTTCTGAGCAGATTTGCTTGCGCGTTCGATGCCAAGCCCAGGAGCGCAATCGTCGTAAGAGTCCTGATGTTCATGGTAAATAGGGATTGGTTAGTATGGATTTCCTTTATCAAGTTGAGCCCTTCGCCGCAATTCTCTTTTGGAACATAAAAGTACATTTTTGGGACATTCGAAAATTGGCTGAGCTTGCCGGCGGCTGCGCTTTGTTCATGATTCGAGTCCATGAGGCCAAGCGGCCGATAGAGTTGAAATCGCAAGTTATAATTTGAAAACTCGGAAAGGCCAGCGGAGCAGGTGCCCAGCCAGTCCGCTTCGATCGGCGCCGACTCCGACACCATCGGCGACTGTCGCCCATGCACCGTGCCAGGCGTTAAGGGCGAGGGAACTCGATGGAGTTTGACGGCTTCGGTTGCGGGGATCGCCTTGATCGCCTCCCAGATTCTGCTGCTTCGCTTCGTGGCGGAGAATCTTTCCGACACTCGTTTCGCCGGGGCCATGCCGCGGCAAACTTCTCCCTTCCGTTGCGCCCCAACCAGCGGGCAAATGTCGCGGGAATATTTGGATTGCAATTCTCGGAGCGCGAGATGGCGCGCTGGCGTGCGCACACGCGTTTGTGGATCCTCCACGCCAGCGATCAAATCAGGGCTTCGCAAAGCAGGCATCGAATCCTTCTTTTTTTTATCAGGACCCGGGAAAACCGGAAGCCCTCCGATTGCCCGCCATCCTGCTCGTCAACCACCCCACGGGAGGACGCGAAACCCACGCGGTTGCGGCCGTCCAGTTCGACAAAGAAAAGCGCGCGCTGGAAATCTGGGATCCCCTCCCGGGCGTGCTCCGAACATCAAGCGGCAAGCTGCCCAGACTCTGGCCGGGTCGTGGAGTATCGGCGAGCCTCCCGGCTCAAGCGCTTCGAGAACGCTAATGTTTTCCGTCCTCGCGACTCCAACAGGGGCCCTACTCCAAAAACTGCCTGGGTCTTAAACCACAAGCCGACCTATTCCACCATGCCCAATCAGTGCATCCACAAGTTGTCGGTGAACTTGGCTGGGAGCCCGGAGCGCGGTTGTGTGCGGAGCAGCAGCCGCAGCAGGTTTGGCGTGACAGCGAGCCTGAGATGCTGTTGCGACTGGCTTTCAGCACAGCCGCGCTCCACCGACAACGCGTGGATGCACCGATGCCCCATTGCGGTGACTCAAACGGATTGAAATTGTTTCCAAGGTAGATGAGAGTCCTGGATCACTGACAAACAAGAGTCTATCTTCATAGACCAAACCTGTTCAACGAATTGCAAAGCATCCATGCGTGCGGCGCTCAGATCTAATTTCCGGCGATTCGTGATTTTCTTGATCGGGACGCTCGTAGGGGTGCAAGCCAGCGCCAGCGAAACCGGGACGCCCCGATTCACAGAGGATGTCCAACCTTTGTTCGCCGCTCATTGCGTCAAATGCCATGGCCCGGAGAAGCAGAAGGGAGGGTTGCGCCTCGACGACAGATCGTCGGCTCTGAAAGGGGGCGATTCAGGCAAACCGGGCATTGCCCCTGGACACGCGAGTCAGAGCCGGGTCTTCCAATTAGTTTCGACGGGCGACGCGGACGCGAGAATGCCTTCCAAAGCGGAACCACTGAGCGCGCGGCAAATCGAAGTGATCCGGCGATGGATCGATTCAGGGGCGGAGTGGCCCGAGACAGGGATCCACCTCGCGAAGAAAACCCGATCGGAAATGACAGTCACCGAGAGCGACCGTCAGCACTGGGCGTTTCGCCCCCTGCGAGGAGTTGAGCCTCCAAAAGTCGCTGGCTCAACCTGGGCGAGGACACCCGTGGACCAATTCATCCTGCGCGGCCTGGAATCCAAGGGGATTAGGCCGGCGCAGCCCGCGTCTCCCCGAACTTTGGTGCGCCGGATCTATTTTGACTTGATCGGGCTGCCCCCCACGCCGGAGGAGATGCGACTGTGGACTGCGCGTCTGGCCTCGACGCCAGGGCCAGGCACCAGATCGGGATCCACAATCGATAAGGGGGCCATGGCGGATCTCGTGGAAAGCCTGCTGGCAAATCCGCATCATGGCGAAAGATGGGCGCGTCACTGGCTCGACGTGGCGCGGTACGCGGATAGCAACGGCATGGAAGGCGACCATGACCGGCCCAACGCTTACCACTACCGCGACTTCGTCATCCGTGCGTTTAACGAGGACATGCCCTTCAATCAATTTGTCCGGTGGCAATTGGCGGGCGATGAATTGGCGCCCGACACCCTGGGGGCTATCGCGGCAACGGGCTTTCTGGCCGCTGGTCCAAACGAGCCGCTCCCGGTGCCAATGGAGGAGGAGAAACTGCGCGGACGAGCCAATGAGTTGGATGACATCGTTTCAACCACAGGCCAGGCTTTTCTGGGGCTCACACTCGCCTGCGCGCGCTGTCACGATCACAAGTACGATCCGCTGCCGACGAAGGAATATTACCGGATCATGCGCGTGTTCAACAGCGGCGATCGCGCCGAAGTGCCGTTAGCGAGCCAAGGTGAGGCGAAGGCCCATCGCGCCTTGGTCAGCAAATGGAAAGCGGATCATGAAGCAGCCGTCCAGGAACGGGACGAGTGGATGAAGAAGGCAAGCGCTCCGCTCACGGACCAAGCACGGGCGGCCAAGATCGCGGCTTTGAAGATTTCGGAAGCGGAGAAGCGTTTGCTTCGGGAAACGCCGGAGGACGAGAAAGCGAAGGAACTCGGCAACCGCTTTAAAAAGGAGCTCAAAATCGAAAACGCGGACTACGCCGCCTTGCTGCCGCCCGAAGCGAAGCCGCGGTGGGAAGCCCTGGAGGCGAAGGTGAAGGCCGTTGTGATCCGGAAGCCGCCGGCGCTCCCTGCGGCCTTCGCCTTTTCAGATTTCGCGTCGGAGCCTCGCGTCTCCTGGTTTTTCGAGCGCGGCAACTTCATGGCACGGAACGAAAAGATGGAGCTCGGATTTCTCTCCGTTCTGACGAAAGACAAGACTGCCGAAGATTTTTGGAGGAGCGCTCGGGACTCAAAGCTCCGGGAGGACAGCACGCAGCAACGACGCGCGCTGGCGGCGTGGATGACCGACGTCGAGCACGGAGCGGGCGCCCTGCTGGCGCGTGTCATTGTGAATCGTGTGTGGAAGCACCACTTCGGCGAAGGACTCGTGCGCACCGTGAGCGACTTTGGCACCCGGGGCGAATTGCCCACGCACCCCGAATTGCTTGAATGGCTGACCTCGGAGTTGATTCGTCACGACTGGAGCCTCAAGCGCCTCCACGCCCTCCTCGTGAACAGTTCGACCTACCAGCAAGGAGCGGCTTTTGAGAAGGATAAAGAATTGGTGGACCCCGACAATCGATTGCTCTCCCGACGATCCCCGAGGCGGCTCGAGTCCGAAATGCTTAGAGACTCCATGCTCGCCGTTGCCGGCACCCTAAGCCCGGGGATGTTTGGCCCCGCGTTCAAGCCTCCGATCCCTGCCGAGGCCATGCAAGCGCGGAACGTCAAGAATCCTTATCCTCGAGACGCCAAGGACTCCCCGGAAACCCGAAGGCGGACGGTTTACATGTTCCACAAACGCGTCGTGCAATACCCGTTGATGCAGGCCTTTGACGCGCCCGACGCGCAGGTGAGTTGCGGCAAACGGATGAACACCACCGTGGCGCCGCAGGCGATGGCGTTGCTCAACGACCCGTTCGTGAGGCTGCGCGCGGAGGAGCTGGCGCGACGTGTGGCGGCGGAATCCGGCGCCCAGCCCGAGCCTCGGGCACGCCGTTTGTTCCAGCTCTGCCTCGGCCGCGAGCCCGAGCCGATGGAACTGTCCGCGGCGACCGATTTTCTTCTCGAACAAACCGGGTCTCGTCAGAGCCGCGCAGCCGCGCAGCCCGTGGAAAAGGCGCGGCATCTCGCGTTGACTGATTTGTGCCAATCGATGTTCGCCCTGAATGAATTCATTTATGTGGATTGAAGCCGTTCCAAAGGGAATCCGAAGATCAACCGTCATCCAAACACTCAGTGCCTCCCGCGAATGAACTCCAATCATTGTGGCCGCTTCGAGCGCTTCACTAATCGCCGCGACCTGCTCAAGAGAGCCGGCGCGGGTTTCGGGATGGTGGCGCTGGCCGGACTTTTTCAAAAAACCGGCCTCCTGGCCGCCCCCACCGAGGTGATCAATCCGATGGCGCCGCGGCCCGCCCATTTTCCCGCGAAAGCGAAATCGGTGATCTGGCTTTTTATGGAGGGAGCCCCCAGCGCCGTGGACATGTTTGATCCGAAGCCGGAACTCACCAAGCGCGACGGGCAGCGGATTGCCATTGACGTCTTCAATGGCAACCCGGGGCCGCTGATGAAGTCGCCTTTTCAATTCCAGCGCCATGGGCAGTCCGGCGCCTGGGTGTGCGAGCACTACCCAAACGTGGCGAAGCATGTCGACGATTTCGCCTTCATCAAATCGTGCTACAGCGAATCCAACGATCATGTCCCGGCGCTTTATCAGATCAACACGGGCATCCCCCGGCCAGGATTCCCCAGCGCGGGGGCCTGGATCAGCTACGGGTTGGGCTCGGAAAACAGCAGTTTGCCGGGATACGTCGTGTTGGGGAACAACCAGGGCGTGAAAGGTGGCAATTTGAATTGGAGTTCCGGTTTTCTGCCATCCACCTTTCAGGGAACGCTCTTTCGGCCGGAGGGAGCGCCGGTGATCAACCTGGCGCGCCCCAGCGATGTGACTCGACAGGACCAGCGCGCTCAATTGGATCTCCTCTCCAAGCTCAATCACAGGCATCTGGAGCGCCGGCCCGGCGAGGAGGAGTTGCTGGGCCGCATACAGAGTTTCGAACTGGCCTACCGCATGCAGCAGGAAGCGACTGAACTGGTCGACTTCAGTGACGAATCTGCGGACAATCGGGAGCTATACGGCCTGGATCAAAAAGAAACGCAATCGTTCGGCTCCAAATGTCTCATGGCCCGCCGGCTCGTCGAGCGCGGCGTGCGATTCGTCCAAGTTTACAGCGACGGTGAGTGGGATGCCCATAGCGATCTCAACGGGAACCACAAAGGCCACTGCCGCGCCACTGACAAACCCATCCACGCGCTGCTTACGGACCTCAAACGAACCGGGCTCATCCACGAGACTCTTGTGATTTGGGGTGGTGAATTTGGCCGCATGCCTGTGTCACAAGGCAACGGCGGACGGGATCATAACCCCAACGGATTCGGAGTTTTCATGACGGGCGCGGGGATCAAACCAGGCACAAGCCTTGGGGAGTTGGATGAAATCGGATTCAGGGCCGCCGTGGATCGAGTTTCTGTTCATGACCTTCACGCGACCATGCTGCATCTGCTTGGAATCGACCACACTCAGCTCACTTACTTCCATAACGGCCGCCGGTATCGGCTCACGGATGTCGCGGGCGACGTTTTGCAAAAGATTTTGGTTTAGGAACCACTGAACCACTGCGTTGGTTGAGTGTGATTCAGGTGCGGGCACACCCCCTGCCCGATTCACCACGAGGTTCAACTGCCTTTTAAGGTTCAAAGCGTAGGCCATCGCTTCAGCATTTCTTGATCGCGTCGAGCACTTCCTCGTCGCTGGGCCGGAGGAAGGGCATGACGACGCGGCGAAACCGGATCACTCCTTCCTTGTCGACCACCACCACGCCTCTTTTCACCCACATCAGACTGTTCATCTCATAGCTGCGAACCACGGCGCCTTCCGCATCCGAAAGCAACCGCAACGGCAACGAATGCCTCGACGCGAAGCGCTGATGATTCTCGACCGACTGCCTGTTGATGCCAACCACGACCGCGCCGGCGGCCCGATACTGCTCCCAGTGGTCGCGAACCGCACACAATTGCTGGGTGCAAACCTGCGTCTCATCCGCCGGATAGAAGAGGATCACGACGATTTTTCCAATCGAATCGCTCAATCTCCAACGAATCCCGCGCTCATCGGGAAGGTCGATTTCCGGGGCTAGCTGGCCGATGTGAGGGCCGATTGAAGTCTTCATGATGATATCAGGCCACTCTGGCGGTCAGGAGTTTGAAGGGATCGCTCCCATCGAGATTTCTGATTTGAAAGCAACGGCGAACCATGCCGGAACTGCTTCGGGAACTTTGGGGAACTCCGGCGAGCGCAGTGATCAAGCAGTCCCCATCGACGCCTTCATCCGCCGGCGAAGACGGGTCGAAAATTGGCTTCGGCCAAAATGCGCGCCACTTCGGCGCGTTTGTCGCCTTGTATTTCAATCCGCCCCTCTTTAACCGTTCCGCCGGCGCCGCAGAGCGTCTGCATTTTCCTGGCAAGCTCCTCTTTTTCGGGAAGTCCGATGCCGACAAACCCGGTGACCACCGTCACCGTCTTGCCGCCTCGACCCGCTTTCTGTCTTTTGATGTCCACGCGCCCGCGGCTCTTGCTCTGGCGCGAAGGCGTCTCCACTTTGAGGTTTGATGTGGATAGCTCTTGATCTGGATGATCCGGAGCGGCGGGCAGGCCTTCGCTGGAGAGCGCCGCGAATGGATTGTGACCGAAGGTTTGGCTCCCGTCTGTGGGTATCGACTTGCGGCCGCGCATGCTATTTCCTTATTGAACCACGTGAAAATTTCTCTCTGTTTGATCCGCCCACTGACCCCGGCACGAATCACTTTTGCATCAATTTGTAAAGCGCAGCGTCCGTGCGGATGTAAAGAGCTCCGTGAGCCACGGCTTGGGATGCCATGATTCGGCCCTGCAACTCGTTCCTGGCTTTGAGCTGAAACGATTTTCCAGGGATGACGACACTAGTGACTCCTTCCCGGCTGGGAACATGGATGAGTCCTCCAGCATGGAGAAGGGAGGCGCTGTGCTCTCCACCCAACCTCTCCCGATAATGCTCCGCTCCCGTGCGCGCGTCCAGGCAAGTGAGCATCCCACCCGAGTCCGAAACGAAATACAATTCGTCTCCCACCAATAGCGGTGAAGGCATCGTGGGGACGCCCTTGGCATAACGCCAGGAGATTTCCGGCGCCTTTCCACCCCCATAACGAATCGCCAGCATCTCGGGTCGCATGAATCCCGTGCTGAGAAACAACAGGCCATGCCCGAAAACCGGGCGGGCGGACAGTGAAAACCCAAGTCCTCCATAGTGCAGCTTCCACAACTCCCGCCCCGAAGCAGGATCATAGGCATACAGCCAATCGGCCCCAGGCGAAATCAATTGCTCGCGGCCGTCGATTGGAATCACAAGAGGCGTGGCATAGGATTTTTTCAACTGGGGATTCGCGTTCATGGTTCCGGAACGATCTGTTTTCCAAACCAGATTGCCGGTGGCCTTGTTGAGAGCGACCACGTATTGCCGATCGCTGCCGTCCATGTGGAAGATCAGAAGGTCGCGCCACAAAATGGGCGAGCTTCCGGGGCCGTTCTCATGCTGAATCTTAAACGCTCGATTAGTCCACAGAACCTGGCTGGACTGGGTGTCGACGCAAACCGTTCCAGAGGCGCCGAAATGCGCGTAAAACCGGCCCGCCTCAATCACGGGAGTTGGGGAGGCATAGCTGTTGAGACGGTGGGCCCACTGGGGCTCGCGATCGGAGAGGATCGGCAAATCCATCACGACGCGGCCTGATTGGGCCTCAACGCAAACCGCTCGAAACTCGACTTTCTCAAGGATCGTCAGTGGCTGATCCCCCGTGTTTGCTTTCAACCGTTGCGCGGCCATCTCTGGACTCGCTGGCGTCTCGATGGCCGTGGTCATCCAGATCTGGTTGCCATGCGCGACGGGCGATGACCAACCCCGTCCAGGAATCGCCGTCTTCCATGCCACATTGATAGTCTCGCTCCATAGGCTCGGAATCGCCCCGTTTCCCGCGTGCCCCTGCCCTCCCGGCCCGCGCCATTCAGGCCAGCCGCCGGCCGCGTGAGCGGCGTGAACGGCGAAGGCGGCGAACAATGCCAGAAGGCGGCTGGAATGAGCAGATGGATCAATCACGAGGCTACAAATACCGGAACAAGGTCTTTCAAATCAATGAGCCTTTCGAAGAATTTGCTTCCGGAGTTCATGCGAAAGAATCATTGCGGAATTCTGTCATTGGGCAATAAAGGCGTGAGACCTTTTTCAGCGAGCGCTTCCATGACCAAAATCGTTGTCTGCACCTGGGAATTCGTTGAATCTCGACTCGGATGAGCGCTTCCGCCCCGCCAGCCAGATCGGGAGACGCGGCATGGAAGCTTCGCTGGAAGTGGCTGCTGGGCGGAGTCGCCGCCACCGTGTGCGTGATCGCGGCAACGAAGTGGCCCCTTCGCGATTGGTTACAGCACGCGCTGGATCGCGCGAGTCAGCTCGGTTTTCTGGGAGTGCTGCTTTTCGTCGCGACTTACGTGCTGGCGACGGTTCTGTTCCTGCCCGGATCCGTCCTTACCCTCGGCGCGGGGGCTGTGTTCGGCGTGGCGTGGGGTTCGGTTTATGTTTCCATCGCCTCCACTCTGGGCGCGACCGCGGCGTTTGTCCTCGGCCGCTATGTCGCGCGCGACGCGATTTCCAAGAAGATGCAAGGGGACGAACGATTCTCAGCCATCGAACAAGCGGTGTCGGGCGAGGGTTGGAAGATCGTGATTCTCACGCGGCTTTCCCCTTTATTCCCGTTCTCGCTCCTGAACTATGCCTTCGGATTGACGAGCGTGAGGCTCTCCCATTACGTACTGGCTTCCTGGATAGGGATGATGCCCGGCACAGTGATGTATGTTTACCTGGGATCTTTGGCCAACCCGACGGCCGCCGGACGGGCGCGGACTCCGGTTGAATGGGTGCTCTACGGCGTCGGATTGCTCGCCACTGTTCTCGTTGCCGTCCTGGTCACGCGCCTCGCCAGGAAAGCGCTCGCCCAACGCCTCGCGACCCATCGTTCCACGGAACCATCGCATGCGACCTCCTCTTGATCCACTCATCCAGCCTTGGGATGAACACAATCAGAAGCTCGCATCAAACGTGCGCCCAGGGGATTGGCGCAACCCCGACCCAGCGCCTCGCTACAACCTCGTCGTTCTGGGCGCCGGCGCCGGCGGGCTCGTCTCCGCAGTCGGCGCCGCGGGGCTCGGGGCAAAGGTCGCCCTGGTCGAAAAGCATCTCCTCGGCGGCGATTGTCTCAACGCCGGATGCGTTCCCTCAAAAGCAATCGTCCGCGCCGCACGGGCGGTGGCGGCGGTTCAGCAATCGGCAGAATTCGGAGTCGAATGCCCCGGCGGCTGGACCGTCGATTTCGGAAAGGTCATGGAGCGAATGCGCCGGCTCCGCGCCGGTATCAGCTCTCACGACTCCGCGACGAGGCTGTCCGACTTAGGCATCGATGTATTCTTGGGCGAGGGAGCATTCAAGGATCCGGAGACCATTGAAGTGGATGGCAAAAAGCTCCGTTTCTCCAAGGCCGTTGTCGCCACGGGGGCGCGGGCCGGCACGCCGCCGATCCCAGGGTTAACAGAGGTTCCCTTCCTGACAAACGAAACGCTCTTTTCCCTCACCGAGCTTCCGAAGCGATTCGGAGTCATCGGCGCGGGGCCGATCGGGTGTGAGATGGCGCAGAGCTTTGCCCGCTTCGGCTCGGAAGTCTTCCTGGTGGAGAGCGATCACGGCGTTCTTCCAAGAGAGGACCGCGACGCCGCCGAAATCGTGCGAGCCTCGATGGCTCGGGATGGAGTGAGGCTGCTTTGCTGCGGGAAAAACCTCAGCCTGACCCCGGATTCGGAGGGGACAAGGATGCAACTCTCGTCCCATGATCGTCATTGGAGTGTGGTGGTGGATCGACTCCTCGTAGCCACCGGGCGCGTTCCCAACGTGGAACATCTTGGCCTGGAAGCCGCGGGTGTCGCTTTCGACAAACGCGGCGTGAAGGTCAATGATCGGCTGCAAACAACCAACCCGCGAATTTATGCGTGCGGCGATGTTTGCTCACGATTCAAATTCACCCACGCGGCCGACTTCATGGCGCGAATTGTCATTCAGAATGCGCTTTTCAATGGATGGGCCAAGGCGAGTTCCCTCCTGATTCCTTGGGCCACCTACACGTCCCCAGAAATCGCGCATGTCGGGCTCACCGAAAACGACGCGAGAGCCCAGGGGATCGAAACGGACACTTTCTCCCTGGACTTGAGGCAAATCGACCGGGCCATTCTCGATGGTGAAACTGAAGGATTCGCACGCGTCCATGTCCGAAAACGCACGGACGAGATTGTCGGCGCCACGATCGTCGCGGCGCATGCCGGCGACTTGATCAGCGAAGTCACTCTCGCGATGAAAGGCAAACTCGGATTGAAAGCGATCGGAGGAACGATCCATCCTTATCCCACTCAAGCGGAGGCGCTGCGAAAAACCGGGGATCTTTTCAACCGAGCTCGGCTCACACCATTTTTGAGGAAACTCATCGGGTATTGGCTCCAGTGGCAGCGAGGCGATTGAAGGGAGTTATGGGAGCATGTTTTTCCCCTTCGATGGGTGCATGACAGAATTCTTCCACTGGGAGCGCTGGCGTCCCGCCGGCGTGGCGGGTGATTCAGCGCCGAGAGGAGCCGGCGAGGCGCCGTCGCTCCCAGTGCCTACCGCCGGTTGTCTAATGAGATCCCTTACACTCAAGCACGGTATTGGA
>SXGS01582722.1_pt1 | contig 14404 bp, 8 predicted proteins | sample 3174681 | NCBI WGS metagenome assembly SXGS01 (sample SAMN11356861, study PRJNA531348) | freshwater metagenome | isolation source: freshwater sample F1-80 | place: China: Fuxian Lake, Yuxi | collected 2017-12-25
AGGTTGCTGAAACGTTTCTTGGCCATTTCCTCGGTGATCACATGAGCCGTGAGCGATGGGCCCGGTTTGTCCACCTCCGGTTTTTGAGTCTTCATCCCAGTCAAAGATGGGGGTTTGTGCCGCTCGTGTCTATAAAAATCGCTAAACTCACACCCCCGAACAACTTGGGAATCTTTCACCAAATGCCGTGATTCCCGGTTCATTTGCCACCATTCTTTCTTGCTCCATCCCATCTCCAACATCTATACTCTTACTCAAAATCAGAATCCATATTCTATCAGCTATCCCATGAGCACCTCAACACGTCTGCCGTCCCGAAACTCGATTGGACGGGTTCCGCCCGCCGCGTTTACTCTGATCGAACTTCTCGTCGTCATCGCCATCATCGCGATTCTCGCCGGAATGCTGCTGCCAGCGTTGGGCAAAGCGAAATCGAAAGCCAAGGCCATTTCCTGCCTGGGCAACACGCGTCAACTCGGGCTTGCATGGATTCTTTACAGTGGCGACTACGATGAAAAGCTTGTCCCGAATTTCTTAGGCACCCCAGAAGCTTGGATCCTTGGTGATGTGAACAGCTCGCCCGGCCATACCAATCTCCTCAATATCCGGAACGGGAAACTCTTCCCTTACAATACATCAGAGGCCATCTATGTCTGCTCTGCGGACGACTACAAGCACCAGGGCAAGCCCTTCAAACGCGTCCGAAGTTACTCCATGAACGGGCAGATGAACAGCAACGTTGAGTGGGTGAATCCTCGTTACCCGCTCCGCAAGAAAACATCGGATATCATCGATCCTGACCCTTCCCTGGCTCTCGTGTTCCTCGACGAAAGTTCGAAAACGCTGGAAGACGGCTACTTTGCGATCCAGGTGGACAATCGCGTTTGGCAGAACGACCCCTCCGATCGACACAGCCGCGGCGCCAATCTCACCTTTGCTGACGGGCATTCCGAAATCTACCGATGGCTCGAGCCCATGACCGGCAAGCATGCTCATGACGCCCCCGCGCAAAAGCCGGTCGATCGCGACTTCGACAAAATTTCAGCGACGATCGCCACCAAAAAACCAAGATAGAGGCGACGTGACGCCCCTCGGCGAGGGAGCTAGTTAACCGTTCTCAGTTTTCGAACTCTGGGAAATGGGGTCGGTCCGCGCTTGCGGCAGTGAGCAGGCGGGAACGCACCCTTGGTGGCATGGCACGCGAACTAGGCCTTAAGATCAGCAAAAGGTAGTGCTGCGCTGCCGCGCAGCCTGGAAAGTGCAGCGCGGCGGATCGGTTTGCCGCCTCCTGGTTTTCCCGCGATCCAGTGTCGATTGAAAACAGGGTCAATCTTCAATTTGACTCATAGGAATCACGGCTGAGCGGCAGCGCGGCCCTACCGGGTATTGCACAATCACGGATAACGTGGATTTTCCGGGAGCCCTTAACCAGGTTAAGATCTGGGGGAGGTCGGAGCGAACCCGTGTCCCGCGGCGACAACGACCGCGAGAAGTTTCGAGACACACCCGCTGAGGGATTATGTCTGGATCAGTGACCCTGAATATTTTAAGCCGCCTGGGAACCGTTGGACTTGACTGAGGGTCGATCGGGTGTTCGGGCAAATCCGTCTCCGAAGAGACAATCCAGCGGGGTGGTTCGCTGGCGGGAAGAGGACAATTGCAGCCCGATTGGGAGAGAGACGACGATGACGCCGAAGTGGCTTGGAGAGAGCCTGTCCACGGGTATGAGGGCAAACGTTACGAACTGCTGGTCAACAGCAAGCAACGATGCCAAGAGTCGGGACTGATCCCTGGCGCCAGAATACCCGGCTTGTCTCTCATCGAGATTTGCGACTTACTCGCCTATCGGCGCATGAAACCCAACAAATTCATCTTGGCAGGTCTTGTTTACCTGACAGGATTTGCGGCGACGCTGTTGGCGGATCCGGCCCTACCGAAAACGGACGAAGCGTGGGAACGGGCCTACACCAACCGCATTCAGTGGTGGAGCCTCCAGCCCATCCAGGTGTCGAAGCCTCCCGTTCCAACGAACTCCTCTTGGTGCCTCAATTTCATTGATTCATTCATCCTCAAGCGGCTTGAAGAAAAAAACCTCGCGCCCGCGCCGGAAGCCGATCGGGTCGTTCTTGCCCGGCGACTGAGCTTTGCTCTCACAGGACTTCCTCCCGATCGCGCGGCTTGGGAACGCTTTTCCCTGGACCACGCTCCCGGCGCATTCGAGAGGCTGGTCCAAGCGCTTCTGGACAGTCCCCATTTTGGGGAACGGTGGGCGCGGCATTGGATGGACGTCGTCCATTACTCCGACACGCACGGCTACGAATGGGATGCGCCGGCCAAGCATGCTTGGCGCTATCGGGACTACTTGATTCGCGGGTTCAACAAGGATGTTCCTGTGAACCGCCTTTGGTTGGAACAGATCGCCGGTGACTTGGTCGAGCCTCGCCTGGACATTACAGGTCGAATCAACGAATCACTGATCGGCCCTATGGCCCTGCGCCTCGGCGAACGTCGGCACGGCGACAATGCGGCCGCCGAAGGGGTCACTCAGGAGGCAATGGCCAACATCATCGATACCTTTGGCAAAGCGTTTCTTGGCACAACAGTCGCCTGCGCTCAATGCCACGATCACAAACTGGATGCGGTGGCCCAGCAGGATTTCTTTTCACTGGCCGGAATCTTCATGAGTACACGCTGGGTCGTGCGTGGCGTTGATGCCGTCGATCCTAACGAGCACATCATTGGCTCCATGCGTTCGATCAAGCGGAACATCCGCGCGGAATTGGCCCAGGTCTGGATGAGTTCCCGCGAAAATCTCGTCGCCACGATCGGCGGCACTCAGTCGAACAACACTGTAGCCGCGACTTTTCCGGATAGCCTTCGGGCGTTCTGGCTGCGCTGTGCGACAGAGCCGATCGAATCCGAGGCGTTCGCGGCGGAAAGAAGCCGGCGAATTCAGGCCAACCGCGACCACGTCCGCCTGCTCGCCGATTTCACCCACAACAACACCAACGCGCACCACGGTTGGCGCTGGGACGGTTTGGGGATGAAACACGGTTGGGTGAGGCATGGCGAATTAGTAGTTCGCGACGAAGGGCCTGAACTGGTCCGGCACTTGTTGCCAAGCGGACGGTGGTCGCACGTCTGGAGTTCAAGAATGGCCGGGGCGATTCGCAGTCCCCTGTTTGAGACTGGGAAGGCGACCACTTTCTCCGTGGAATTGACAGCAGGGCATCAGGTCGCCCAGTCCATGATTGTCGACCAAGCGTTCCACTCCGAGCGCATGCAATTTCTCGATGCGCCATTTCCCACGTTGAAAACGTTCACCGCTGGGAATTTCGACACGCTCGAAGGCGGGATCGACCAAGTTCCGAGGCGCGTTTATTGGGAGCTCGTCACCAAGGCGCTGAACAATTACTACCCGCCCCGGACCGGTTACGGCGGAGTGAAGGAATCGGATTTGGACGACGAACGATCTTGGTTTGGCCTATCCCGTGTGTATGAACATCCGCCGGACAAGCCACCGCTCGATGAACTTGATCGATTCGCGACGTTGTTTGAATCCCGGCGCGACTGGACGAATCGATTTGCCGATCTAATTCTCGGAGCTGTGACCCGCTGGCAGTCGGATGCCGCCAGCCATGCCGATATCCGACTCATCAACGAAGCGCTGCAGCTCTCGTGGTTGACAAATCGTTTGGATGCTTCGCCGGAGCTGACGCGGCTGGCGGCGGACTATCGTGCGTTGGAGAAGCAGATCCAATCGGATCAAACCGTCGGTTCAGCAGAGGAATGGCACGAAGCGCGCAACGAGCGAGTCGGCGTGCGCGGGTCCTACACGGAGTTGGGCGCGGAAGTTCCACGCGGCAATATGCGCTTCCTCCGCGACCCGGCCGTTGCCAAACCCGTCGCTGCCACCGCTTCGACGCAGGGCTCTTTTCATTCGAGCGGCCGTTTGGAATTTGCCCGCGCCGTGATACACGACCACAATCCATTAACCGCGCGCGTGTTCGTCAATCGGGTGTGGCTCCATTTGTTCGGTGAAGGTTTGGTTCGCACTCCCGATGACTTTGGACACTTGGGGGCAAAACCGTCGCATCCGGAGTTGCTCAACGCCCTCGCTGACGACTTTATCCGGGGAGGTTGGTCGTTGAAAAAACTGGTTTCAACCATCGTTACCAGCGCCACTTGGAGGCAGGATTCCCGCCAAAACGACCGAGCTCGAACCATCGATCCCGAAAATCGACTCTGGCATCATCACCCCGTTCGAAGGTTGGATGCTGAAGCGATCCGGGATTCGATAATTGCGGTCTCGGGCACGTTGGATCGCCGACTCTACGGGCCGCCCATCAGTCCCCATCGTACGGCTCAAGACGGCGCAAAACGGTTGTTCAGTGGTCCACTTGACGGACTTGGGCGGCGGAGTCTCTACCTGAAGATGACACTGATGGAGCCCCCGCGTTTCCTGGCACTCTTCAACCAACCCATTCCGAAGTTCACGACCGGTCATCGCGATGCCACTCAGGTTCCGAGCCAGGCCTTAGCCTTGTTGAACGATCCTTTTGTCCAGCTCATGGCCAAAGAATGGGCCAGGCGCCTGATACGGAGCGACCGAGACATCGCCGACAGTTCAGACCCTTCTCGCCGTCGCGCCGAGCGCATCATCGCCGAAGCGCTGAGTCGCCCAGCCCTGTCGTCCGAAACCGAAAGATTGGTCCGACTCGTCGATCACTTGGCGAGTTTGCGATCCGTGTCCGCGTCGGAGATACCGAATCACTCGGACCTTTGGCAGGATGTTGCCCACACCTTGTTTAACTTCCATGAATTCATTCATGTCTACTGAGTTGTTACGGCTTAGGAACGACCGCTTGAAGTGGAGTCGGCGTGATTTTCTTCGGCGTTCGAGCATGGGGTTTGGCGCTCTGGCTCTGGCTGGATTGACCCATTCCTGGTCTGCGGCCGGGGCGCTGAGGACCAAGCCGCCGCCCATTCATTTTGCGCCGCGCGCCCGCAACGTCATCTTCCTGTTCATGGATGGCGGGGTTTCACACGTTGACACCTTCGATCCCAAGCCGGAACTGACGCGGCTGACGGGGCAGCCTGCGAAATGGCGAACCGACCCGCGTTCTCAATCGACGAGTGCTGGGCGCAAATGGCTGGGTTCACCCTGGGAATTCAAGCGCCACGGCCAGTCAGGCCTTTCGGTGAGCGACCTGTTCCCCCATGTCACTCGAGTGATCGACGAGCTCTGTGTCATCCGGTCGGTTGTTGGAGAAAGTCCGCTGCACGGCGCGCAATCGCTGTTGCTGCACACCGGCCGATCCGTAGCCGCCGCCCCCAGTTTGGGTTCGTGGATTTCCTATGGCCTCGGAACTGAGAACGAACAGTTGCCTGGTTACGTTCTCCTCAATAACGACTGGATCCCCAACGGGGGCTTTCAGAACTTCGCCAGTTCCTTCCTTCCCGCGACCCATCAAGCCACGCTGGTGCGGGCAAAGGGAACTCCCGTCGATAACATCCTCCCCTCGGATCCGTCGGCCGTTCAAAACGCCAAGCTGAGTTTTCTCCGGGACCAGAATCGCGCAACTGCCTTGGAACGTGGCGCCGCCGACCCTGCGGAAGTTGCGATCCGGAACTACGAGATCGCTGCTCGAATGCAATCCAGTGTGCCTGAACTGTGCGACATCAGTCGCGAACCTGCCTCGATGCTTCGCCATTACGGTGCGGATCGCGCGAACGATTTCGATCGATTTTACGCCACGCAATGTCTGCGGGCGCGGCGGCTGGTCGAGGCTGGCGTACGCTTTGTCGAGGTGACGTGTCCGTTGACACACAGCAATAACGCGCCATGGGACCAGCACGGGGAGTTGAAAAAGCGTCACGAGGAAAACGCTCGCATCACCGACCAGCCTGTGGCCGCGCTTGTGAGCGACCTCAAAGCTCGAGGACTCCTCGATCAGACTTTGGTGGTGTGGGCTGGAGAAATGGGACGAACGCCACACAGCGCAGGCCATGACGGTCGGGATCATCACGTAAGCGGTTATTCCATTTGGCTGGCTGGGGGCGGGATCCGCGGCGGTATCACTTTCGGCGAAACCGATGAGATGGGCATGAGTGCAGTCCAAGACATCGTCAACATTCACGATCTCCACGCTACAGTCCTCCACCAGCTCGGCCTCGATCATGAACGCTTGACTTACAGGTTCGGTGGTCGTGATGTGAGGCTCACCGACGTCCAGGGCGAAGTCATTCGGGCAATTCTGGCTTAACCCACAAGACTCCCAACTCTCGCTGAGCTCAGGGCTGAAAGACCCGCACCCGATAGTACCGTTTCGACACCGAGTTGCGCTGATCCAAGACAACGGCTGGCCCATTGGTGCTGCTCACAAATGGGCGGTTATCAGGCACATCCAGCACTTTCCAATCGCTTTCAGATCTCAGAATGTCGGTCCATTCAACACTGAAAATGCGGTCCGCGACCCTCTCGAAAAGAATCCGCATAGCTTCGCCCTCCGGCTGCGCCCGGACGCGCCAAACACTGTTATTCTTGAGGGGATCTTGCCGGGTGAGAAACTCTAAGAAATTGGGTTCACCGTCCTGGTTGGCATCGAAATCGCCAGCCAACGCCTCGTCGTCGAGATCGTCGAGAAATCCGAGTATCCAATCCTCGTAACGCGCGGGAGACCGCCCAAGCTCGAGTATCCATCGCGAAAGCAATTCCACGCCTTCCTTGTCCACGACGGAACTCGAGGCTGGAGGCATGCGCAAAGACCCAGTGTGGAGCATCCGGAGGAGCAGAACGGACTTTTCAGGATGACCTGGGACGATTAGTTCGTTCAACCCTTGGCCCATGGGTTCCTTCACTCGGCCATGGATGAGGCCAGTCTCAGGCAGGGACACCGCCAAGCGCGCGTCCCAGCGCCCTGGATTCGATTGGCCCGGTTGGTGGCATTGACTGCAATTCGCCGCAAGATAACTGCGGACGCGATACTCCAAGCTCCACTCTTCCTGGTCCGGCCGCGCCATCATGCGGAGCGAATTCCGATGCGTCACGGGGGAGGAGAAATAGCCTGCTTGGCTCAGTGCTGCTATTTGGTTCAGTTCCGAATCTCCATCGTCGCAAGATCGATTGAGTTGGGCGGTTCTAAAGCCAAGCGCCAAACCGCCCTCAGACGTGTGGCATGCGAGACATTCCCTGCGCGACGGGTAGCGCCAAGTCTGGCGCCTCAAGACGCCTTTGTCCCTGATATCGAGAATCTCCTCCGCACCGCCAGTGGGCACCAAGTTCGCGTCGTTGGTTGATTCGCCCCAACGATAGGTCACTCCATAGATGCCCCTAGTCCCTTTTACCAACAGCCGGGTCTCAAGTCTCTTCGACGAATTGGCGATTCCATTGGTCATCTCGATCTCAAAATGCTTGACCCAGATCATTCCCTGGGGAAACACCCAATTGTCGTTGGGCGCGAACGCGATCGTGGACGTGTCGTCTATGAAGGCGAACCAGCGGCGCTTCGAGGCATGGTCCGACCAAAACGGAAGATTGATCTCGTACGGAAATACTCCCACGTTTGGTGTCAATCGCGCCAGATCTTCAAACACACCCGTCTCCGCCAGTGTTTTGGGAAGCTCCTGCGACTCGGTATCGGAATTCAACCGAAGGCGCTTCACCCAACTCTCGCCGCCATCGGAGAAGAGTATATCTCCGGTGCCGGGGTTCATGCCGAATGTCGCAATGCCGCGGCTGAAACCAATCCATTCGACTGGTTTTGCCGCGCCTTCCCCGACCCGCACAACTCCAATTTCCCCACCCAAATCAGACAACAGATAGGCTCCATCAAGCTCCGGATATTTCTCTCCGCGGTAAAGCAAACCTCCCACAATCGCCCGCCTCGTCTGCGAATGCTCATATTCGGCAAGAGGCGGCCGCAAGATCGCTCCAGAAGGTTTGCTCGAATGTTTTGGGCCTGGAATCGTGCCTTCCATGTAAGCCCATCCGTAATTTCCACCTTTCTCGATCAAATTGACCTCTTCCCTCGCGTCCTGGCCTGTGTCATTGCAATACAAGTCCCCAGTAACCACATCAAAGGAAAATCGCCACGGATTTCGGAGGCCCACCGCATAGAACTCTGTCCTCACTTTCTCAGGACTCACCGGGGATCCGTTGAAGAACCCCACCCCAGAGTAGTAACCTCGATTCGGGCCAGAACCGAGCGGTTGTCGAGAATCCCCGTCCTCTAAACTTGCCTCATGATAAACGACAAAGGGGTTGTCCCAAGGAATCCAATAATTGCCCGAACTGGCGGGATGTGGATTGGGTCGGATGTTCCCGGGCCGCTCGTCGACATCGATCCGCAAAATGCCGCTAAAAAAATCCTTGTCGATGCGCTGGCTATTGTTGAATTGATCAAGCCCGCCCCCTCCGTCCCCTAAGGACACGTAGAGATACCCGTCCGGCCCGAAGTGAAGGTCGCCTCCATTGTGGTTCCCGTCTGGATCCAGTTGGGTGATCAGAGGAAGCTCGGAGTCTGGTCTCGCCTCATTTGGATTTAGCGTCGAGACTTCAAACCTTGAAAGCCGGTCATGAAGCCCATTGCCTTGGGAAGTCGCGATTTTGGTGGTGTAAAACACATAGAAGAACCCGTTAGTCCGAAACCCGGGATGAAATGTCAGGCCTAACAGACCAGCCTCACCACCACGCTCGACCCGTTCGGAAATATCCAGAAAGACTGAGGCTGTGGGCTTGGCCAGATTGGTGACCACCATCACCAGGCCATATTGGTTGGCCATGAATAAGCGATTCGTCTCCGCAGGAGGCGAAGTGATCACCACCACGCTGTAGGCGGGGATATGATTCAGCGCCACCTCGGCACGGTATGGATCGGTTTCCGGAGCCAAAGGCATCCTCACACTGGACCCTCGGACTCGCTTGAAGTCAGGCCGCTCGACGGCCTCCAAAGAGCCATGAATAAATGCGCCTGCCAAAAAACCGATGATCAACCGGAGAACATACCCCCCGACCAGCCCATCCCACCATGTCCACGAACGGAAAACCAAACCCTTCATCCCACGACACTTCCCTTCGATTCCCATTTAGATTGAAAGACGACTCACGTCCCGTCAGAGCATCCAAAAATTTTGGTCTCGACTCATGCCTCAAAAGACTAGATTGCTCGGATGTGGACGAAGTGCCCATCAGACATATTTTTACCTACTACAATTCGCTCGGTGGCGTCCAAAGTGTCCTGAAACACCATTACGCGAATGATGCCGACTGGAACGTCCCATCACAGTTTGTTGCCGTTTTTGAAGACTCCAGCCACGATCCGGCGCGTCTCTCGCCCTGCAAACAGACAGGCCTCAGCACAATCCGATCGACGCGCCGAATTTTCAAGCAAATTGCTTGCCAGACCCCGCCAAAAACCCAGGTTTATCACAACTTGTGGGGGTTACCAATTTTCGCGGACCTTGATCGATCCCCGAGACGGATAGGCCTCATCCATTCGGATTGGCCCACGTTGAAATCCGAACTCGACGCCGCCTCTCATCTGCTCGATGGCGTCCTCTGCGTCAGCAATCCCCTCGTGAACACGGTCCTGAAACAAGATATAGGTCTCGATTCCGAAAGGGTCGCCTACCTGCCCTATCCCATCCTCAAACCGGCCTCGACAAACGCCAATGCCATCTCCAGCCGCCGAAACCAAACCAGCAAAACTCCCCAAACCCTCGTTGTGGGATTTTGCGGCAGGCTCGTGAAAACTCAGAAACGAGTCGATCGATTGAAGCCCGTATGCGACGCACTCGATTCTCTCAAGGTCCCTTTCCGGCTCGAAATTCTTGGAAGCGGACAAGAATCCCCGTTTCTTGAGAACCAGTTTCGACAACGAAAAAATGTCATTTTCCATGGCCAACGATCAGGCGAAGCTTACTGGCAAATCTTAGCCTCTTGGGACGCTATCCTGTTTGTCAGCGACTACGAGGGGCTGCCGATTTCCTTGCTCGAGGCCATGAGTCTTGGAGTTGTGCCAATTTATCCTCGGATCCACAGCGGAGGCGACAGCTACGCCAAGGAGGTCGCCGAAGAATTATTGTTCGATCCCATGCCCGCGGAGTTTTCGATGAATGCCGCGCGCGCCGTTCAATGGCTGCACTCCAGGTCCCCATCGTTGAGGCTTGTCCTTTCGGATAAAGCGACGGAAATCACAAAGCCCCATTCGCTCGAGGATTATTTTCGAATTTTCTCCGTATTCATTCGGCGCATCGCGGAATCACCACGCATTTCCTCCTCTCGATTCTCCGAGCGGCCCCACTACTGGACGGATCACCTACCCTATGCGCTGATGGAACGATTTCTTCGCCATCAATTCTTCAGGAAACCCATTCGGCTCTCCAATCCTTGAATTCAGAAGATGAATCCCTCAGCGTTGAAGCACTTAGGAGCCGCCCTGCCGCGGCTTCGTTGACCTGATGCAATCGTTGGAAAAAATCGGCGAGTTTTGGCAACCCCGGCGCCGCAAGTGCTATTACTGGGAACGCCGACTCCTGCTGGAATCCTTGCAGAAGCTCAGCCGCCACGCGCTGCGTGGCCGACTCCTTGACGTCGGGTGCGGCCGCAAACCGTATCATGCCCTCTTCGCAGACCATGTCGAAAGTTACTGGGGTGTGGATTTCCCGGTCACCATGGTGAATTCTTACAAATCCGCCACGCAAGCGGATGCGTTTGCGAACTGCCTCGAACTTCCGTTCCAAAACGATTCGTTCGACACGGTGCTGAGCACTCAAGTCCTGGAGCACGTGCCCGATCCGCGATTGCTGATCGCCGAAATGGCCCGTGTCTTAAGACCCGGCGGGGTGCTGATACTTTCAGCGCCAATGACATGGCCCCTCCATGAGGAGCCTTACGATTTCTATCGTTATACCACTTACGGGCTCAAAAATCTCCTCCACTCGAATCGCTTTACCGTGATAGAGGAAATTCAACGCGGGGGAACCATTCTCACATTGGCGCAAGTTTTTCTCGACGCGGAAATCGGCGGTCACAAAACAGGCGGAGCCCTCTGGAAAGCATACTCCAACCTGCTGAGCTTCACCGTCAACTCTCTGGCGCCATGCCTCGAAAGCATGCACTTCAACCGGAGGCTTTCCCTGGGAATATCCATGGCGGCAGTCAAGGATCCCAAAATCTGACTTTGGTCTGAAGGACTTCGAGGGCGCAACACCACGGACTGAAAATACGAATGTAGGCCCGCACAAGGACCCATCATCCTTAAACGGCAGTTCCCCAAGGCGAATCTTCGCAAAATCCCGGCGATAAAGTTTTTCCCAATCGCTCACCAGATCCAAAAGGGATCAGACCTCAGAAAAGAAGCGGGGATTCGTTGCCAACAAATCGCTTCCCATTTCCTTAAAATCCCCACTGCAACCAGCTTCCTCGCCCCATCCAATGGGGAAAGGGCGGTGTTTTGAGGGAAACGAACACTCAATTCTTTTTCACAAATTGCCTCAGAAATACTGAGGTCTGGGGATATGCCTCCCTCATCGTCAAGCCTTTCTCATCCAGGCTTTTGCAAATCTCCACCTTGCTCAACTGCCGTTTTAAGGTTCCACGGTCTGATCCTAACCCGCTTCGTTCCTCGATCCACGAATTCTCCGCCAGCAATTCCGAAGGGTCAGATAGCTCCACAGCGGGATCGAGAATCGCCGCGCTAACATTCCTTCTGGCCACCATCCAATCGGCCGCCGTCGGTAATCCACAAGCCCCAAAATCATCTCCCACCCGCCCCATTCGGGAGTCATTCGGTCAAATCGATCCTCCATTTGCTGGTCTGAAAAAAGATACCCACCCAGCACGGTCGCTTCCCTATTCGTTGGGGCAGCATAGAAGGATTCAAACAAACGTTTGGCAAAAATTTGATAATCCCCAACTTCAATGGGAGTCCCGGATTGGACTTTCGCTAAATGTTTCGCGCATTCCATCACGCCACTCTGGAAAGCCCTCAACCCCCACCCCACAGCGCGCTCGTTGACCTGGCACGCCAAAACAGGCTCGATCCCCGCCCCCCCGTCTCTGTAACCTGTCACAGTTCCGTGGTCTGCGGCCGTGAAGATCTCGAACATCGCCTGATTGAGCGACTGAATGTCCGCGCCTCCTGCCTCAGGATCGTTCCAATAACAGAGCCGAGGAAATTCGTCCTCCTCACGGGCTGCTGTCGTCAGTCCAAAGTAGAAAGCCCAAAATCGCGCCGCCTTATGCCCTTCGGAACCTCTGATGAGCCGGGCTAAGCTCTTCTGCAAATTGCCCGCCCACCCGATATCGACCATGCCCCAATCCCGGTCATCCACCAGACGTTCCTGGACCAAGTAACGGATCGCCAGGTTTCGTTTGGCTTGGCTGATGCGCTCAATTTCTACACGTATGCCGTCTGAAAGCAGCCATCGCCCGACCTCTCGCCGCAGCGAGGCAGGCATGTTGACAGATGGTTCAACGCCTCGCCTCCGCCAAGTCTCCAAGTGTGTGCCCAAATCCAATCCGAGGCGATTCAACACCTGTTCCAGTGTCAGATGCCGTTCCGGAGCGAACACCCAGCCAAACTCCTTCTCACTAAAAGACTCGAACGAGGCCGGATGCCAAGCTTGTCGCGATCCGTAAAGATAGCGAACCTCTACGTCGTGATTCCGGGCGGCACGGATCACCTCAGCAACCTTGGCAAGAATTTGACCGTCCCGAGAAACAAAATAAAGCCTCTTAACCCCCTTGGCCCGAGCATTCGACATGCACCAGTCGACGAACCCGAAAAGTATCGGACCCGCGACACTCGCTCCAAGAATGAAGGCATCTGGATTCTCGTCCCCTTCATCGGGCCACCGAAGCCGCGCCCTCCGCAACGCGCCAGCCAGCAACGAAGCTCGCAGCCCGCCCAAATTCAAACTCCCCATGGCAGCGGTTTCCCCACGGCGCGGAAGACACTCGTCAGCTCTGGACGCCTCGATTCCGTATCGCCGAGGAATCACGACATCGTTCCGCGCGTGATCCCCGAAATGAATCCAATCCGCCGGTTTCACCCCCAATTCCCGCGCCACATGCTTGTACAGTTCGCCGCTGCCTTTGCTGCAACCATGCTCGCAAGAAACAAAGATCCGGTCGTTCTTTTGAAAAAATCCCTCCCTTTCCAATATCTCTTCAAGGAAGGTGGAAGGCAGATACATGTCGCTGATGAAGACGATTCGTTTCTGAAGGCGACGCTCTTGCTCGACTTTGAGCCGCATGGCGCTCACTCCGTAAAGGGTGTCGGATTCCAAGCCCAATTCAATTCCAAGCATCCGCGCCTTCGCCTCCTCATCCCATCCCAAGGCGGCCGCAAGCTCAGAATAAATCTGCTCGAGGGTCACCTCGCGGGAAACGACACTCCCCCTTGCTCGTTCCTCCGCTTGAATTCTCTGCCGCTGAAATTCCTCGGGGCTTCCCCGGAATTCGGCCGCCCGGGAGGCTCTGTCTCCTAAAACAAGGAAAAGATCGACCGGGCGAATGAAAGCCCGCGTCAACAGAGTGTCGAAAATATCGAAGGAAATCAGGCCCGCGCTCACAAATCCGCGGAGAGCCTTAGGGTTTGGACGACTCCACGATGCCTTTCAGTTTTTCTAAACCGGTTTGGAAATCCGGACCCATCATCGAATCCATCATCAATCCAAACCACCGATTGATCGGATTTTTTCCAAGTTGACCTTCGTTCACCCATGTGACTCTTACCTGATCAGCCTCTGGCGTGATGCTGATGCGGCCCTCAGAAACAAATTTTCCGTTATCGAAATCCAGTGAATAAACGATCAACTTGTCCGGTTGCACGGATGTTAGCTTCATCGTTCCTTGCCCTGACGACTTCCCCTCCCAGGAATACACCGAACCGGCGCCGGAGTCCGAACCCGAGTAATTCACTTTCATATCTGGGTAACGCTGCGTATTCCACGCACTCCATTCAGGCCACTTCTTGAAATCGCTTATTTGCGCGTACACAACCCCGGGTTGGGCGCGCATCCACGCGTTTCGCTCGACCCGGTATGAACCCGGAAGAAACAGGCCAACGACACACGCCACCAGGATCAGGATCCCGATGCCGCCTAGGATTTTCTTAAGCCTTAAAACGGCAGTTGAACCACTTGAAGATTTGCTAAAGCCTTCTGGTGAGTGATTCGGAAAAACTGTATCGCCAGGATCTTGCGAAGATTCAACAGGGGCAACTGCCGTTTTAAGGTCAAGCGCTTTCATCGGTTACCGCCATTCGAGTTTGCCAACCATCGCCGATCTTGCAAGACTTCAGAAACACGAACCATGTCTCCGGCGGCGATCGCTTTGCTCGCTATTGAGGCATTCGACATCGCCCTCGCTTTGCTGGCTCTTTCAAAAACGCCCGAT
>SXGS01053760.1_pt1 | contig 14401 bp, 16 predicted proteins | sample 3174681 | NCBI WGS metagenome assembly SXGS01 (sample SAMN11356861, study PRJNA531348) | freshwater metagenome | isolation source: freshwater sample F1-80 | place: China: Fuxian Lake, Yuxi | collected 2017-12-25
CCAACGCTCGACGCGCACGCCAACCATCCCGGCCTCTTCACGCGTGAAGAACTTTCTCCGTTCCAGTCAGCCATCACGCCGTCCAGCCAGATAGCATCGCAGCAACGCCACCGCATCATGGCGAAAAGTCGCTCAAAAAAAAGCGAATGAGGCTGCTGAAAGAACTAGAATCCAGAATCCTCAAACCCAGCAGTTAAGCGGGACATTGAAAATAATTCACGGTAACTCTCGGCTGAGCGAATTGTTGCGAAATCTGCTATCGGGTTTGGAGCAGCTCTCGCTTGGCCAAGAAAACGAAGGGAGCGGAGCATCTTCTGAAGACGATAGCGCTAGTGTCACAAAAGGGCGGAGCAGGCAAATCGACGCTTGCCATCAACCTTGCCGTCGCTGCATGCCGGGCAAGACAGCCAGCTTTGCTCGTCGACCTCGATCCACAACATACCGCCGAGGCTTGGTACCAAGATCGCGACGACGAGAAACCGGTTTTGGTCACCACCACGGCCAAAGAGCTTCCCGATGCGCTCAATCGCGCCAAGAAATCTGGCGTTCAAGTTGCCATTGTTGACACGGCTGGTCGCGATGAACCAGCCACAGCCACTGCGATCAAGCTCGCTGATTTTTGCCTCGTGCCTTGCCGCCCGTCACCTGCGGATATGAAGGCGACGCCGCCGACGGTGGCTACGATCGAGCGTCTGAACAAGCCGTTTGCATTCGTTATCACGCAAGCTCCCGCACGAGGACCACGCATCCGCGAAGCCGAAGTTGGACTTGGCATGTTAGGCTCGGTAGCGCCGGTCCAGATTATCTTGCGAACCGCTTATCAAGATGCACAAGGGAAGGGGCAAGGAGTCATCGAGTACGAACCTGACGGAAAGGCCGCTGCTGAGATCGGCTCGCTTTGGGATTGGCTGAACCGGCGCATGAAGAAGTTGACTGATGGGTAGGAAGCGAACCACATTGGATGCCATCCTTCCGACAAAAAAAGCGACTTACGGACCAGCCGCAGAGACGAATCCCTCATCTCAAAAAAATGACCTCGGGCAGAGCGCTCAGCCATTGGGCCGTCGACCAAATGTCAAACAACAGGCGCTGTATCTGAAGCATCCGATCCATCGGCAACTGCGAACCTTGGCATTTGAGGAAGAGAAGAAGATGCACGATCTGTTTCTTGAAGCCATCGATCTTCTGTTCGCCGACCGAGGATTGCCTTCCTGCTCTGAACTAGAGAGCGAGTAGGGGGCTCCAAATCCGACATATCTGACGTATTTGGTCGTTGAGCGTTGTCAGTAGGTTAAGAGCAAACGCAACACATCGCACCAGATGCGTCACACGCCCTTGACTCGCCGAGCCTCCTTTATTCTTGAAGCATCGTTTCGATCGATGCATTTAGTTTTCAGAACAGGAGTGCAGCTATGTCCACGGCTTTGCCAAACTCGCTCGAATTCCGTCCACCAACACACGAGGCGAAATCCCTCTTCGAATGCCTGCCGGAGATTTGCTATCAGCATGGCTACGCATTGCGTCGCCTGACCGAATCGTCCGCTAGCTTCTCAGTAGCCAAGAATGTGTTTCGTCTACATCCTCATACCATCATCGCCGACACCGCGTTTCGTTTCGAGCGTCATACACCGGAAGCGCTTGGTGGTCTGGTAGCCAAACGCAACGCGTCGCTACGAGCCATGGGTTGGATGCATCAAGGTCACTTGGCGTTGATTGTTCCCCTGATACGCAAAGAGATAGACCGCAATTGGCTGGATGCGACGATCACGGCCATGGTAGTCGAGATCACTCAATTCAGCCGTAAGCTCAGGGCCAATGGCATCTGGGAATTCTAGAGCGTTCCATTTCGTTACTCTCACATCGGAGATCGGAGACCAATGATGGCAGAAGCTTTTAACGCATTACAAACTCTATTCGTGTGTGCGACGGTTTTCGGCATGGGCTTCATAATTCTGCTGGCCCTTCCGAAGTCGAAACTTCGCTCCTACTGCTTGGAAGTCATGAAATATCTGATGGCGATGGGGCTGGCCATTCTCGTCGTCAGTCCCGTCGATGTAATGCCCGACTTTGTCCCAATCCTGGGTCAAGCCGACGACATTGGCTACATCGTCGGGGCCATCGCCTCCGTGGCATCGGCGATCAAAGAGCGAAAAGAACGGGCTCGGCTGATGTAACTGCAAACGGAGCGAGAGACATGTTCCGAGAAACCTGGGCCAGCCTTTTGCGTTGGTTGCATGCAAACGTAAGCAGCGACGGAAACGTGTTGCTGATCATCGCGACCGCCATTTTGCTCTTGCTGACACTCAAATGGCCAAGCCGAAAGCAAGACGATTTCAACAATTAGTTTTTCAGTTAGTTCACAAACTTAGAATGGAATTCAGATCATGAAAGTTATTGTGCAAGCCCTGCGTAAGTTGTTTCAAAAGGTGTTCCACGGCAACAAACCAGGCATGAAAGTTCAGCCGCTGAAAGTGGTTCCGAACCAAAAGCCCGCTGCTGCGGTCAAGCCACAGCCAACCGCCGTGAAGAAACCGGAACAAAGCGACAACTACTGGCGCGATAAAGTTGAGTCCGACGCAACCGAGCCCAAACAGAAGTTTTATCTCAAACACCGGAACCGCTTGGAAAACCAAGATCGCAGTCGAGGACACGATCGCTGAAATTGCAGTCGCCACCAATATTCGCAGCCAAGTAACCGGCACTTGCAGCAAAACTTTTCGCTCCAGTGCCAGCCAACCAAACTCCATGAGCGCAGAAACCGGACACTTCCATTGAGCAATCGAAGTCTTCCTGCGCTAACGTCTCTGATTTGTTTGCTGTACTGGATTTGAATATGCGACTTTATCGAAGGTACTTGCAGCTCGTCGTCGTCGGTACATTTGCGGCCTTCTCGTGTGTCATGGTCGTTGTGACGTACAACTGCGGTCCAGTACCATTGTTTGTCGTTATTGGCTTGGCTGTTTACCTGTCGCGTAAGGCGCATCAAAGCTCCGGGCGAATGGGAACGGCTCGCCTGGCCAATTTCATTGATCTGCAACTCTCGGGGCTGTTCGATCGCTCTGGGGTGTTGCTTGGCAAAACGCTGGCAACCGCTCTTCCGAACTTTGAAGAGCGAATTACCGCTTTGTTTTACCTTGCATCGCATAAGGACGCAGTGGCGATATTTGAGGCCAAGCGCAAACCCATGTATCTTCGCTTGCCCGAGACATTTGGAGTTCACTCTGCGATCATCGCTCCCACAGGCTCCGGTAAATCGGCGGGCTACGCCATTCCAAATTTACTTATCGATCGTTGTTCGGCAATTGTCTTTGACTACAAAGCCGAGTTGCTTCGAGAGACCGCCATTGCTCGCATGGAAATGGGACAAAGGGTAGTATGCATTGCACCGTTTGGCCTGCCGACAGGTTTTGACTTTCCAATCAGCCGCTTCAACCCGTTGCAACTCTGTGATCCCAATTCAAGGTTCTTTCTGGACGATGCGGGCTCAATCGCCAACAGTCTGATTATTAGGCAGCCCAACGAACACCAGCCGTACTTCAATGATGCAGGCGAGTTGGTAGTAAAAGCAGTGCTGGCGGCGCTGCTGATTGAATCTGCTGCCGAAGAATGCACGCTCACCGAACTCCGTCGCATCACCTCGCTTCCCGGCAAACTTGAGCAGCTCACGCAACTCATGCTGAATCAACCATCCAAACATGCGGGACTCATGCAGCAATTGGCTGGTCAGCTTATGTCGTTCGTCGATAAAACACGGTCCGATGTTCTATCGACTATTCACACGCATCTGAATTGGATCGATTCCATCGCGATGGCTGAGTCACTGTCTGAGACGACGTTTCAGCCAGGGAGTCTGTTCGATGCGGACCAGGGCATGACCATCTATTTCCATATTCCAGTCAACCGCATCGCTACCTACCGTGGCTACATCCGGACCGTATTCACGAGTTTGTCGAACTACATTTTCCAACAAGGCGAGAGCCGCGATCGGCGAATCCGTTTCTATCTTGATGAATCCTACGGCCTTGGATCGCGATTGAATTCTTTGTACGACGCACTGATTTACGGACGTAGCTTCGGCATGCGTCTCAATTTTTATTTTCAGGCGCTCAGCCAAATCGAGGAAGTATTTACAGGCAACAAGGCCAAGGACTTTCGCAGCAATGTCGCCATGACATATGCCGGCATCGCCGATTACGAAACCGCACAGCAGGTTAGTGCTTGGATTGGTCGCCAGACTGTCGAGGTCCTGAGCAGGCAAAATGGGGCGAACGCCGGCGTGTCCTTTTCGTTCCAAGATCGCGGTGGTCGATCGGTCAGCCGGAGCTACGGAGTGTCGTTTTCACGATCTACTCAAGAGCAATCTCGTGAACTATTGCAGCCCGAGGAAATCTTGCAACTGTCACGCCGGACTTCGATCATCACTCTGCCGCACATCGCACCAATTCTCGCCGAACCGGTCTTCTATTTTGAGCACCCCACGCTCAGCCAGCTTGCCAGGAGGAGTCGTGAATTGATCCTCGGCGTCACCGCCAAGCCGAACTGGATACACCGTCTGTTCTGGCGTGCCAAGCCGGTTGGGAATTTGCCACACGGCGAAACTCACCGCTTGCAAAAGCCACCATCAGAGGTCTCCAAAGACAAACATGCTAGTCGCTAAGTCTGTTTAGAAACGAAGGTCAACATGCGGACATTACTCCAGGCATTGCTGGCAACATTTCTGGTCGTTGCTATCGTTCAGTTCGTTGAGAAGAAACCAGACATTCCGCAAAATGATCCAGGAAGCGCAGAAAGTTCGCCTAAGCGACAGAACATCTCAGTTTATGTTTCCGATGTCGGGGAGTTTCTTTTCCAAGACTGTCGAATGCATGGCAGCCAACTTCAGTGCAACATCACAATTATTCCTGAGTACTCCGGCTGGATGTCGTTCACGTCAATCGAAGTGGTAACCAGCGACGGCGGAAAACCGGCAATTGACTCGCTGCATGTCCTTGGCAGAACTGTTCAAGTAGGCGAGTTTGCCATCAAGTTTCCTGTATACCGTGGCATTCCGCTTAGCTTTTCATTGCTGTTCAACGATGTTGATCCGGAGACTGAAACACTTTCGAGACTAGTCTTGAGCGGCTATCTCAATCGCAAGTGGTTTCGACCCGCAGCGCGAGACTTGGTAGTCGCTCCGAGCGATTCTTGATTGGAAGGAAGGTTCCGCGTGACTGTACCTGCGACATTACCGGAACTTGAGGGGACAGCGTGCCATCAGTTCGGGTACATGTCGATTAATCCGTGGCGCAAGTGATTCAGCTTTGGACTCATCGCCGTCTACGTAAATTGCCTGAAACAAATCGAGGAACACGTTGCAACTGTCAACCAATCGGAATTTTTCATCGACAGGTAATGCGGCATCCGCAACGATTCGCTCCCGCAGGCCCCGCATGTAGCAAGCATTTTCGAATGGGGGAGAGGACCCCAACACCCACTTCCAAAAACTGTTTTCATTGGCAGCTTCCGAAATTGCGAATTCTCCTATTGTCACAACACACGCGGACCGCTGTTGCTTCACAAAACGCATTTTCAGATCATTCCACCACATAGCCACCTGCCAACTTTTCCCTTGTTTCCCTGATAGTGCCACGACCCAAGTGCAAAAGGCAACGCGCAATTTGTTACAGTTTCATGACAGTCCATTTGCGTTATCGGTCGCGATGGACAATTCCTCGTCAAGCCGTTATCAAGAAAGCCTGATTTGGGATTTGGACAAGAGGAGACCGAATGAGTTGGCTACTATTCCTCGATGAGAGTGGTCACGACCACAAGCAAATGCCCTATGAGGTTCGTGGCGGTGTTGCGCTATTGGACTCTCAACTGTGGCCCTTCGTGCAAGCCATGCAGCGACTCGAGTTGGACTGCTTCGGTGGACAACTTCACCAATACAAGAAAGAACTGAAGGGAAGCACATTACTCGATAGAAAGCGGTTCCGATTCGCGCAGCAAAGTGATCCGTTTGAGCCGAATGCTCGGCGCAAGCACTGCCGAGGCTTTCTGACAAAGGGTTTGGAACACAAGCCACCGACGCGCGACGAGTTTACTGCCTACGGTCAAGCCTGCCTTGAGATGGCGCGTGGCACATTTCAGTTGCTGAGGGATCATGGAGCGGTCTTGTTTGCTTCGGCAATACCGTGCAACGCCATCCAACCGGACGATGTCCAAATCGATGAGTTTCTGCGCAAGGACCATGTCTTCTTGCAGGAGAGATTTTTCTACTTTCTAGAGGCGCAACGCCAGCACGGGCTTCTCGTAATGGACGAAGTTGAGAAATCCGCTGACCGAAAATATGTCCGACAACTCGAAGCCTATTTCACGCGAACTGCAACTGGACGCTATCGAACGGCTTGGATCGTGCCCACCCCATTCTTTGTTTCCTCGGACATGACCTATCCAGTACAGGCAGCCGATCTTTGCATTTATTGCATTAACTGGGGTTTCCGGCTCCCCACACAAGGCATGAACGCGATCATGCGCGAGGAGATTGCCACTGAATTTGGTCCCTGGTTGAACCAACTTCAATTCGCGGGGCAAGGAGAAAAGAGCGGCAGCGTCTTCAAGTTCTGGGGAATCGTCTACGTCCCCAATCCGTATGCTTCTGGCCGCGCGTAATTCGGCACATAAATAAAAAAAGAGGCAATGCTTTTGGAACCACCCACAAGGAGCCGTTCCGCAGCCGAGCCTCCAGTTCCAAGTATCGGACAGCTTGGGATAAAAGTCAAGGGATTTTGACAACGGAAGACAAAGGAACCGTGATACGAACGTGATACCGTTTACTGCCAACTGTAGTATGGAAGATCTTCAGCGTTCAATCTTGCATGAGCATGCCTCCATTGTTTTTTCTTTTCGCGGCAAGCGTTCGGCCTGGTAGAGCAAGCGAGTAGGGGGCAGTTATCCACAGCCAGGTGTTCGGTGCAGTGAGGTGTTAAATATGAGTTATTAACGTGTTACGCTGTGGATAGTGATTCGCAACCGTCTGATTCAGAAACATATCTCGGAGCCGCCGGTGTGTAAAAGCACGAAAGCCGGTGGGCAATTACACGAAAGAAGGTGTGTAAAAGCACGAAAGATCCGGTCTGGTGGGTGATAACACAAAGTGCTTGACTTGGGTGTGTGAAAGCACGATAAGTCGGTGCATGGTGGGTGAAAACACGAAACTCAAGACACCGCTCTTGCCGGACCGTTATCCGATCGACGATTTCTTTATCTGCGACGTGACCGATGCCATACCCAAAGACGACCTCGGTTCGATGGAGCATCCCATCTTCAGCCTTTCCACCAAGCCCGACACTCGCATCCGCGAATACGAGCACAACAACATCAAAATCACCGTCGCTCCAAGTGCTCACGGCTTGGCCACCATTCACGACAAAGACATTCTCATCTACTGCATCAGCCAGCTCATCGCCAAGATGAACGCTGGCGGCGAACCCAAACGCACCTTGCACCTGAAAGCCTACGACCTCCTAGTCTCAACCAACCGAAAAACCGACGGTCGCGGCTACGAACAACTCGTCGCCGCCTTCGACCGGCTCAGCGGCACTCGCATCAAGACCAATCTTCGCACCAACGGCGAGGAAGTCACCGAGGGCTTTGGCTTAATTGACAGTTGGCGAGTCATCCGCCACACCGAATCCGGTCGGATGCTCGAATTAAAGGTCAACCTTTCCGACTGGGTCTTCAACGCCGTCCTTGGCTCCGAAGTCTTGACGCTGCATCGCAACTATTTCCGTCTCCGCAAGCCGCTCGAACGCCGCGTCTACGAAATCGCCCGCAAACATTGCGGACAAAAGCAGGAGTGGAGCATCTCGCTGGAGACGCTCCAGAAGAAATGCGGAGCCGCCTCAACTCTGAAGGAGTTCCGGCGTCTCGTCTCAACCATAGCCGCAGAAGACGCCTCTCATTCCCACATGCCCGATTACTCGATAACCCTCAACGACTCCGACATGGTGAACTTCCGCAATCGCGGCACCATGCAAGAGATAACCTCACAAAACGACTACTCCTCACTGTCCCTCAAGCCCGAGACTCTCGACCAAGCACGCACAGCCGCCCCTGGCTGGGACATTTACCATCTCGAACAAGAATGGCGCGGCTGGATAACCGAACCACCCCGCGACCCAGACGCAGCCTTCATCGGCTTCTGTCGAAAATGGTTTGAGAAACGCGGCATGCCAAAATGACGGAAATCGCCAGATCTACGTCCCTCAGTTAGCTCTACAGTGAAAGGCACCTAAACGGGTCGCGAAACCAGCGCAACTTGCTGAGGTTTGTCTACCCGTTGCAAGTTAACTCGGAAGCAAATTCGCACCGGTTTGGGTGACCGGTGCGAGTTAGTAGCCTATTTTCCGTTCCGCTTCCACGCTCATGTCGATGCGATCGCTATCACTTGGAGGCCCCTTTACCCTCTGGTGCGCGCTGGTCCTTTTCGGCACCTCAATGAACCAAGAATGTTTCATTGACGGCGCTACCAAAGCGATCTCCTGCTACAATTTCGCTCTGCTGGAGACGACGTAATTCCTGGTACTGCGTTGCTCGCCGAAGTGAAATGCTCCCCGGACCCTCTTTTAAATTCTCCTTGTGAATCACTCGAATCGACAAATGACGAATGAAGAGCTTTACATAGCAAGAGTCCTCTTCATTAATCGCATGTTAAAAACAGACGGCGACGGATTCCAACAATTGTTCTGGCAGGTGATGTCTGCCAAGCATGGCTCAGACTTTGTGGCGATTCGCCCGCAGGGCACGTTCGGCGATGGTGGCAACGACGGATACTTGTCTGCCGAAGGCCACTACTTTCAGGTTTATGGGCCAGTTGCCCCTGCTGAAAAAGTGACAGAGGCCGCCTCGAAACTAGTGGGAGATTTTGAGAAACTAAAAGCATTTTGGAACAAATCGATTCCGATTCGAAGCTATTCGTTCGTCTTCAACGACAAGTACCATGGCACGTTCACGAAAATCGCCGAAGCTCTCGCGAAAATCGAGAAAGACAATCCCGGAGTGCGGTGTAGGCCATTTACCGCCGGGCAAATGGAAGATGCGTTCTTGACATTGACCGCCACAGACATGAATGGGATTATCGGATTTCTCCCGGACCCCACGAAAATCATCAACATTGACTACGGGATACTTCGCGATGTGATTTCGTACATCATGAATTCGCCTATTTCCTCTTTTGCGACTCGTTTAGGTGATCTTCCAGAATTGGACGACAAGATTCAATTGAACGAACTTTGTACCGGGTGGGGCGACATTATTAGGGCCGGCGCACGGCAAACGGGCCATGTTGACACGTATTTTTCGAAGAACTCCGGTTTCATGAAACAGCAATTGAAAACGCACCTTGTCGGATTGTATCAACATGCCCGCGACGGTTGGCGAGATAAGCCAGCTATTCCAACGGGTACCCAACTCGCCGATTTCGTGTTCCTTGCATTTCGCAACGACTTACTGCCTCCGAACGCGACTCAAGCCGTTCAAGCAGCAGTCGATGTTCTCATTGGTTATTACTTCGAAGCATGTGATGTGTTTGACCCTCATGCCGCAAAGGACTCTCCAAGTGCTTCTCCCTGACAAACATATCACGATTTGCGAATCACTTCTTGGTCTTTCGGCGCTGATTCTTACTACCCTCGAAGAATCGAGGTCGTTCGATTCCCTGTTGGCGATGGTTGCCAAAGAATGCGAAACGCCAAGATGGCCCGCGTTTCACAACGCTGAGTCAGTGTGCCTCGCCCTCTGTTTCTTGCATTCAGTCGGACTCGTTGACGTCGAGACTAACGGAGATCTGTTTCGATGCGTTTGATTTCATTGACTGCGAATCAGGCAACGTTCAAATCGGTCTTCTTTAATAGGACAGGGCTGACGCTGATCGTTGGTAAGCACGGAATAGCAAAAAAGACTGACCTCAAGAAAACTTACAATGGTGTTGGCAAGTCACTCCTTGTTTCCCTGATCAATTACTGCCTTGGATCGAACAAGAACGAACACTTCGATACCCACCTTCCCGGTTGGGCCTTCACCTTGAATTTCGAACATGCAGGGCAAGTGCATCAGACAACACGGACGACTGGGGAAACTAAACTTATTCTTGACGGCGAGGAATTCGCCCTTCGGAAATATCAGAAGCAGCTAACTGGAATGGGAATGTTCCAGATGCCAGCCGAAGACGTTCCATACCTGACGTTGCCTTCCTTGCAGGCCTTTTTTGTTCGCCCAAGCAACAGTTCGTACGTGAAGTGCCAGTTTCCTCAGGCGAAATGGACCGACTATCAATCGATTCTTTGCCAGAGTTTTCTACTTGGCCTCGACTATCATCGCGTCGTCCAGAAACACGACCAGAAGACACGCCTTGACACCCAAGTCGAATTGGCGGATCGATACAAGAAAGACAAGGATCTGCGAGAATTTTATCTCGGTGAAAAGAACGCAGAAGTAGAACTCATCGAACTCGGTGCTCAGATCGAGAAACTTGCCGCCGATCTCTCAAGCTTTCGAGTTGCCGAGAATTACGCGGAGCGGCAAGAAAAAGCCGACCTCATCCATCAAAAGCTTGCGACCCTGTCGAACGAGAGCGTCATGTATCAGAATCTCGTTAACGATCTTAAACTTTCGCTTGCTGACAATCCGGATGTGTCGCCAGAGCAAGTAACCTCTGTTTTTGAAGAAGCCAGCGTGGTTCTTCCCAACTTGATCGTCAAGAGACTTTCGGATGTGCAGGCATTTCATCAACGATTGCGGGAAAACCGAGCCAAACGACTTGGCAAAGAGTTGTTGGCCGCCGAACAAAGAATTTCTGACTTGGCAAAGCAAACGCATCGACTTCGAAATGAACTTGATTTCGAGTTGCAATTTCTCAATGCGCACCGAGCTTTGGACGAGTACTCCGAGAATAGTGCAAAGCTGTCGGAGCTAAGGGGGCGAGAACAACGGATAAAGGACTATTCCCAGCTACTCACGCAATACACAGAGGAAGCTCAAAGAATCAAAGCTGAGATGGCACAAACAACTGTGAATACGAATGATTACCTGAAGTCAAAACGGGCGGAGTTGACGATACTGATGGACCGATTCCGTGAATACTCGAAGGAATTGTATGGACCCGTGCCAGCCGGACTCACGGTCAAGAATAACGACGGAGAGAACCAATGCCGCTTTGATATTGATGTGCACATCCAGAACGACGCGGGAGACGGAATTAATCAAGCAAAGATATTCTGCTACGACCTACTTTTGCTGTCAATGAACCAGCGACATTCGATGGAGTTTCTGGTTCACGACAGTCGCTTGTATGCCCACCTCGATCCTAGGCAGCGATTCTCATTGTTTCGACTTGCAGATAAGGTAACTAGAGGAATGAACGCTCAGTATATAGCAACGGTCAACGAAGACATGATTGACTCAGTGCGGCCCCTAGCAGGTGATGACTTCCAGAGACTGTTTGTCGATACCGTAGTGCTGGAACTGACAGACGCTCCGGGTGGCAGCGGAAAGTTGCTTGGGAAGCAAATTGATATGAGCTACGACGAATAGCTATCGCAGAGTGAATGTCCACTTTGCGAACTTGCGAAAGTACGCCGACTGTCTGGCTCGCAGCATTCGCTATGTCATGACAATCGCATTGCTCAATGGCGTTACTGATACTGATCAAGCAGAATAAGGTCGAAATTCGGAATGGGTTCGGCTCGTCCAGTTCTGCTTATCTGAAAAACAATTCTACAACTTTTTTCTCGACCCTTAACTCGCACCGGTTTGACACGCCGGAGCGCTGAATCGGGGAGACGCGGATTGTTCTCAATCTGGGTCTGACGTCGTAGTTTCGAGCATCCTTTGTAGATCTTCGAGTTCTGATCGCATTTTTTGTATTCGCTCCAGTATTGACGTTTTATCATCTGTCATTGGGCGCTTGAAAAGGTACCAGCGATGGGCGCCCGCAGCGTTGCCAGCGTCGTGGACACCTTCCAGGTGATGACCAACTTCGAGATCGGTCGCCGCATTGTCGAGCACGAGCAAAAAGGTGCCAAACGCGCGGCTTATGGCACGGAGTTGCTGAAGGAGCTGTCCACGAGGCTCACGGAGGAGTTTGGGAGAGGGTTCTCGCCTGTGAATCTGTCTCACATGAGGCGGTTCTTTCTCGTTTGGCAGGAGAGAGTTCAAATTTTTCAGCAGCCTACTGAAAAATTGGGCGGGGCCGGAATTTTTCAGACGCCGTCTGAAAAATCCACCAACTCCGAGATTGCCCAGACGCCGACTGGTCAATTGGTCCCCACGTCGATTCGTCAGACACTGTCTGACAAATCTCCCTTCACTCTCAGTTGGTCGCAATACGTCTTGCTCATGACCATCAAGGACCCGGACGAACGCGGCTTCTATGAAATCGAATCGCATCAGGCAGGTTGGGACGTTCGTGAACTCAAACGCCAGAAAGCCTCCTGCCTCTACGAGCGCCTGGCCCTCAGTCGCGACAAGGCAGGCATCCGCAAGCTCGCCAAGGAAGGCCAGGTCATCGTCAGGCCGGAGGATTTGTTGAAGGAGCCGCTCGTGCTCGAGTTCCTGGGCCTCGAAGAAAAATCCGGCTACTCCGAGAGCGACCTCGAGCAGGCGATCATCGATCGCTTGGAGCATTTTCTCCTTGAACTCGGCAAAGGCTTCCTCTTCGAGGCCCGGCAGAAGCGCTTCACCTTTGATGAGGACCACTACTTCGTCGATCTGGTCTTCTACAACCGCCTTCTTCGCTGCTACGTCATCATCGACCTCAAACTCGACAAGGCCACGCATCAGGACCTCGGTCAGATGCAGATGTATGTGAACTACTACGACCGCGAAGTGAAGCTCCCCGACGAAAATCCGACCATCGGCCTCCTCCTCTGTAAATCCGCAAGAAAGACCATCGTTGAGCTCACCCTGCCCAAGGACGCCAACATCCACGCGAAGGAGTATCAGCTCTATTTGCCCTCCAAGGAACTGCTGAAGCAGAAGCTGGAGGAGTGGACTGCTGCCGCAAAAATACCCTCATGAACCCGATTAAACATCCCGATCTCGGCAAAGACCTCTCGGGTCGCGTCATTGGTGCGGCGATGGAGGTTCATCGCAAGTTCGGCCCCGGACTGGATGAAGCAGATTACGAGCGCGCGCTCAGCTTGGAGCTTCTTGCGATTGGCATTGCTCATGAGTGTCAGGTTCCTCTACCGCTCCTCTACAAGGGCACCCAACTCGACTGCGGCTACCGGATGGACCTTGTCTTGCCTGGCCGCCTTCTCTTGGAGCTCAAAGCCCTCGATAAACTCCATCCGCTTCACGAAGCCCAGCTCCTCACCTACCTGCGCCTCTCAAACCTACCGCTTGGCTTGCTGATCAACTTTGGAGAACTGCTGCTCAAAGATTCGATTGTGCGCCGGGCCAACACGAGTGCGCCGCGCGAGCCCCTGGAGGCGTTTCAAACCTCTCGCTCAACCATGGACGAAATCTCACGGCTTGTCGTTGAGGCGGCAGTCGAGGTGCAGGCACATTTGGGAGCTGGACTGCTGCGCAGTGCGTATCAAGTCTGTCTTCATCACGAACTCGTTCTGCGTGGCCTCAGAGTGGAATGCAATCAACCCGTGAATCTGGTTCATCGCGATCAACTCATTCTGAGCAGCAAGCAAGTGCCGTTGGTCGTTGAGAATAGCCTCATGGTTGCCTGTTGCTGCATGCAGAAAATGGATCCCCTCCACCTAGCCAAGGCCCGGTCTCTGGTAAGGGCCTCCACAGTCGAATCGGGTCTGTGTATCAACTTTCACGCCTCCAATCTGGCTGGTCAGCTCAAGCGGATCAGCATTCGGAAATGAGTTTCTCACACCGCAAGAGATCAGAGAGACGCGAGAGTTTCGGTTTGAAACTCAGAAGCCAAACTCTTGCGTCTCTCCAATCTCTCGCGGTGTAAAACAATTCCTTCTGTCACTTCATTCATGAGACTCTTCATCCTGCTCACCATTCTCTGTATTTCCGCCCATGTTGAAAAGCCCAATGTCCTCCTCATCGTCTCCGAGGACAACGGCCCCGAACTCGGCTGCTATGGCGATCCGTATGCCCGCACGCCGAATCTCGATCAGCTCGCCGCCGCACCCGAAATCCGCGCGGCCTACGCCGTGATGGAAAAACCGCCGCGCTACGAACTCTACGACCTGCAGAACGACCCGTTTGAGTTCCGCAATCTCGCTACCGCCCCCGAGCGCGCTGTCATGCTCGCCGATCTGCAAAAGCAACTCACCGCTTGGCGCGAGCAGACGAAAGACCCGCTGCTAGATCCGAATAACCTCATGCGCCTCACCGCCGAGGTCACCGCCGTTAAATCCAAATCCGATGGCAAACAGCTCACCTGGGG
>SXGS01669753.1_pt1 | contig 14401 bp, 9 predicted proteins | sample 3174681 | NCBI WGS metagenome assembly SXGS01 (sample SAMN11356861, study PRJNA531348) | freshwater metagenome | isolation source: freshwater sample F1-80 | place: China: Fuxian Lake, Yuxi | collected 2017-12-25
CACTGCCGTCAACTTGCTTGAACTTGACGGTGCGGACGAGGGAGGGGTCGGGGAGGACGCAGGGGGTGCTCATACCCCGGATAGTCGTCTTGATGGTCAATGTTCTTCAAACGGGGGACCACCATTTTTGCGGAAGAACCCGACTTGCGGTGGAATACACAGGCTTAGCGACTTGTATCTGAAGGGCTTGGATGAGTGCGGCCTGCTCCTTGTCCCGGGTCGCAAGGGTGGCATTGGCCTCGCGAACCTTGCGGCTTTCGCCCCAAAGAGCGTCCACGTGTCCCACGAGAGTTGCTACCCGCTCCAGAAGGGCAGTCATGCCAGGATCAGCGTTAGAGGGAGAGACCATACCCCTCCCGAATCACAAACAAACGGGCGAGTCACACTTGAACTTGCGCCGACAGTTTTGGCCGAGATCGAAGGAGCGGTGACCACGCCGCGGGTGAGACGGAAACCGTTGCGAGTGCCGCAGAGAGCAGTTCACACGCAATTGTAGCGCCAAAAACCCGATAGTCAATTACGTCGGCTGCTGCTGGATGTCAGTCAAGAATCTGATTCGTACCGAGTACCACTCGTCCTTGGAAGGATGGAAGCTACAATCGCCCTCACAGATCTGGCAGTCGTCGTTGTACGCGATCGGGAGGTAGGTAAAGTGAGGCCCGTGCGATCCGTCGAGTGAGTCCATCACGCCACCCACGTAGTCTACCAGCGCGCGTCGGGCATCCATGGAGGGAGCGTGAAGTTCGAGATCGAGCCCGATAGCGCCATGCGACCAGGTTCGTCCGGCCATAGCGCCAATGGCGGTCGTGCGAAGCGCAACGAACCTGTCGTGAAACCGATGTTTCGGGTTTCTGATCGAGAATGACTCGTCTTTGAAGGGAGGAAGTCCTGGCAAACGGAACTCGACGGAATCGCCGGCCCGCGGCGCAGGCCTGCTGGGAAGACGTCCCGGGTCGTAGGCGAGCTCTCGGTTCATCTCTTCGTTTCTGTGGCCCATTGCACCCAACCTCAACCACGTTCAGGGTTGTTGCCCCAGGACAAAAGGTTCTCGATCGTGACTCAATTCCCGGTAGTCCCGGGGAGTGACATCCTTGCCTCGATTGCGGTCGCCCAATCGGCCGAATCTCTCAGAAGAGGATCTCGTCAAAGCTCGGACTTGCGCCCGCCGCCAGAACGCTCCTCCCGCATTGGTTCGGCGCGCCGAGCTTGTTCTCCTCATTCGATCCCGTCAAGGCCTCCGCGGAGCACAGAGTCACGCTGGGCGTTATGAAAGTTCTACAGAGCTGGGTTCCTTGCACCAGGGCCGGCGGGTAGCTTCCCACGAACAGGACCGCGCTGTCCCAGAGTCCACGTCACGTCAGACATCCCCGGTGTCGATCCACGCGTATCGGATTGCGTTGCACACCAACTGCGTCACGGTTCCCCATGCCTGGATATGTCGGTTCAACAATACGGCAAAAGAATCAGGCCCTCTCCCGAGGGTCGAGCTTCAGACTCAGGCATCCTTGCATCGCTCCGGGAGTCGACTTGGACGGTGTCGCGGGAACGGCTGAGTTCCATATCTGGTGCTTTGGTTCGAGGCGCCGGTCGGAAGACCCGGATGGCTGTGAACCGCGAAGTGCCGGCTCAGGTCTTGAGGCGAATGGCGCGGAAGCGGACGGTGGTGGGGGGACCGAAGTGCAACTGCAGAGCCAGGGTCCCAGTGCGGTCGGCCTGACCTTCTTCTTCGTCGATCACGTCGGCGGTGGGGCGGCCGTTGAGGTGGAGCTGGATGCGGGGGCCGGTCGCCACGATCCGGTATTCGTTCCAGCCGTCGGGGCGGAAGAGCTGTCGGAGCTCTTCGGAGTCGCCGATCTCCACTGTTTTGCGGTCGCCGTTGCGGGCGATCTCGGTTTGCTCGCCGCGCTGAGCCAGGAAGCCGCGCGGGGTGTGCTCGTCGTAGAGTCCGCCCAGATACTTGCCCGTGCGGTCGATGTCGGCTTGGTAGCCTTCCGCGGCGCCGTCGGGGTGGATCTTGCTGCGGATCTGGATACCGGAGTTTGCTTCGGGTCCGCCCAGGAGCTGAAACTCGAGTGTAAGTTCGAAGTCGGAGAGCGGGCCACCGGTCCATTCGAGAAACTGATTGCGGGTGCAGGGGTGATCGGGCGTGGAGCGGCCGACGATGGCGCCGTCCTCCACCGACCAGTAGCTCGGATCTTTTGCGCGCCAGCCGGTGAGGGTCTTGCCGTCGAACAGCGACTGCTCCCCGGCGGCGGGGACTGACGGCGCGAATGTGAGCGCCGCCAGCACTCCCGCTCGACTCAAGACCTGGCGCCGCTTCACGCCAGGACCTCTTGCACGATGTTGCCGTAGACGTCGGTGAGGCGAAAGTCCCGACCCGCGTAGCGGTAGGTCAACCGGGTGTGATCGAAGCCCAGCAGGTGGAGCAGCGTGGCGTGAAGGTCGTGGACGTGCACGGGGTTCTCGACGGCCTTGTAGCCGAAGTCATCCGTGGCGCCGTAGACGGTCCCGCCCTTGACCCCGCCGCCGGCAAGCCACACGGTGAAGCCCCAGTGATTGTGGTCTCGACCGTCACCCGGTTTGCCGTTCACCATTTCGACGGCGGGCGTACGGCCGAACTCGCCGCCGCAGAGAAGGACGGTCTCATCAAAGAGGCCGCGCTGCTTCAGGTCCGTCATCAACGCCCAGATGGGCCGGTCGCACTCCGAGGCCAGCTTGCGATGGCCCGCGGCGAGCCCCGTGTGACTGTCCCACGGCTGCACATCGCCGTGATAGCACTGCACCACCCGGACGCCGCGCTCGATGAGCCGCCGCGCGATCAGCATCTGGCGGCCGTGGACCGTGTCGCCATACATCTCTCGAATGTGCTGAGGCTCACGTTCCACATCGAAGGCCTCGGAGGCGGCGGATTGCATGCGGTACGCCAGCTCGAAGGACTGGATGCGCGCCTCGAGGGCGGGATCCGACTCACGTCCGTGCTGGTGGTCGCGGTTGAGGGAGCGAAGCAGCTCCAACTGGCGCGCCTGATCGGGGCCATCCACCTGCGAGTTGCGGATGTACTCGATGAGTTCATCCACTTTCTTCTTCTGAGTGTTGATGTGGGTGCCCTGGTAGATGCCGGGCAGAAAGGCCGAGCGCCAGTTCGACACGTCCGCCACCGGGAGGCCCGGGCACATCACCACGAATCCGGGGAGATTCTCATTCTCGCTGCCGAGCCCGTAGGTGAGCCACGCGCCCATGCTGGGTCGAGAGAGCCGCTCGTCGCCGCAGTTCATGAGTCGCATCGACTGCTCGTGATTGGGCGTGTTGGCGTGCATGGAGCGGATGACGCACATGTCGTCGATGTGATCGGGGACCTTATCCCAGATCTCGCTGACCTCGATCCCGCTCTTGCCGCACCGCCGGAACTTGAACGGCGACGCCAGCGCGGCGCCGGTCTTTCTCTCGGTGGAGAGGTTGCCCGTGGGGAGGGTCTGGCCCGCGTACCGGGTCAGCATCGGCTTGGGATCCCAGGTGTCCACCTGCGACGGACCGCCGTTCAGGTAGATGTGGATCAGGTGTTTCGCCTTGCCCGGAAAGTGGGAGGGGCGGGGCGACAGCGGGTTCGGCGGGGCGCCGCCGGCCCGTGCCGCTGAGGCCGGTTCCGCCAGCAGGCCCGCGAGGCCAATCATCCCCAATCCGGTTCCGGAGTGGCGCAGCAGTTCGCGCCGGCTGATCGGTGTCCTGGACATCGTCGTTCCTTCTGCCGTGACGTGGGCCGGCTTACTCGACAAAGTGAAATTCATTCGTGAGGAGGAGCACCTGTGCAAGTTGCTCCGTCAACCCGAGACTCCCCGGCGCCGTGGCGTGGGGCGCAGAGAGAAAGGAGACACCGGCCGCCAGTTCTCGCGCGCTGGGCAGGCGGGCAAGCACCAGGCGGTAGAGCGCGGTGACGCGCTCGGCATCCGATGAGGCATCCTTCACGGCGGGCTGGGCCGCGATCGCACGCGTTTGCACTTGAATGAAGGGAGCGTTCAGGCCGAAGAGCGCCTGCTGCGGCACAGTCGTGAGCGGCCGTCGGTCCGAGCTCTGATCGGGGCTGGCGAAGTTGAAGGCGCGGTACATTCCCGGCACACTCTGGCGGTCGACCAGACCGTAGACCGTGCGCCGTCGGTGCTCCGGATCCGCGGCCGCGTCGGTGGGGCGACCGTACATCGTCAGGTCCAGACGTCCCGAAACGGCCAGCATCGAGTCTCGCATCTGCTCCAGATCCAGCCGACGACGGTTGGCGCGCCAGAGCAGCCGGTTGTCCGGATCGATCTTCGTACCGATCCCACTCTCCGTGCACGACTGCCGATAGGTGTTGGAGAGCACCATGAGTCGATGCAGCGCCTTGAGCGACCACCCGCAGCCGAGTCCACCGGGGCCGGAGCCGCGCGGCGCGGTGAACACGGCGGCCAGCCAGTCCAGCAGCTCCGGATGGCTCGGCGTACCGCTCCGCAGGCCGAAGTCGCCTGGCGTCGCCGCCAACGGCTCCCCGAAGTGGTGCATCCACACCCGGTTGACCAGCACGCGAGCGGTGAGGGGGTTGTCGGCCTGGGCGATGGAGTTCGCGAGCTCCAGGCGACCGCTGCCCTGTCGGTAGGGGGCCGGCTCGCGCGCCGAGGTCAGAGAGAGGTAGTGGCGCGAGAGCGAGTCGCCGGGCTGCGAGGGGTTCCCCCGAACAAACAGACGCGGTTCCACAATGTCGGGGGAGTCCACCAGCACCATCGCTCGGGCGAGCGCGGTGGGCGCCCCGACCGCAAGTCGATCCAGCTCCGTCAGCTTGCCGCCGAAGGAGTCCTTTTCACCGCGAGACATATACTCTCGCGTGAGGTGTTTCGGGAAGTAGATCGGGGAGGCGGAGCCCTCGAATAGTTCCGCAAGCTGGTCCATCGCCGCGGAGTCGGAGCTGCGGGCCGGCCCCCCGGCGCGCCCTGACAGGAGCGCCTTCCCGAAGTCGCGCGCAACGGCTTCCCGCGTGGTGGCCGGTGTATCGAGCAGCCCCTGCCGGATCAGCGGATTGAGTTGGCCCGGCGCGCAGCCCCCCGGCATCCGTTTCCAGCCTTCCTTGAGTCCGGCGATCGCCGCCGGCGAGGAAGTCTCGGGGAGCGCGCAGATCTCCTTCCAGACCGCGAACACCGGATCCGTGGGTTGGGAGCGCCGCTCAGCCAATCGTCGCCAGCGCCCGAGGATCTGGGGGCGGAGGTCCTCAGGAGAGAGTGAGAGGAAGAAGAAGGTCGTCTCGGTGATGTCCGGCGGCCGGGTGGCGATGTGCGCGAGGTAGTCCGGCGTCCGCTCGATGGCGGTGCGCTTCAGCAGATCGTACTGCTTCTCCAGGAAGTCCCGCACCTCGATGCGCTTCGCTTCGGCCTTCTTTTCGTAGTCCGCCGCCACGGGCCGAGCTTCCAGGCTCTCGATCGAGGGCAACTCTAACGGCGAATAGCTGTTCGCGAAGATCCCGTAGAGCGCGTAGTAGTCCCGGGTGGGGATCGGGTCGTACTTGTGATCGTGGCAGCGAGCGCAGGAGACGGTGAGACCCAGGAACCCCCGGCTCACGGTGTCGATTTTGTCGTCGATTTGATCGTGTACGTTGTTGTCGTAGATGCGGCCGAGCGTGAGGAAGCCCATTGCCGCCAGCCGCCATGGTTCCACGGCGGGACGAATACTGTCCGCGGCGAGCTGCTCCCGAATGAACTGGTCATAGGGCGTGTCCTCATTCATCGCCCGGATCACGTAATCACGATAGGTGTACGCGAACGGGCGCATACGGGCGTCGCCGTACATCAGCACGCCGTCTTTTGTATCCGCGAATCGGGCGACGTCAAGCCAGTGGCGGCCCCACCGCTCTCCGTAGCGCGGGGAGGCGAGGAGCTGGTCCACCACCTTCTGATAGGCTTGAGGGTCGGCGGAGCGCTCGAAGGCCTCGATTTCGGGGAGGGAGGGAGGGAGCCCGGTCAGGTCCAGATACACTCGCCGAAGCAGATCCCGGCGAGTCGCCGGCAGCGAAGGGCAGAGACCTGCGCCCTCCAGTCGGGCTTGAACGAACGCGTCCACGGGATTTCGAACACTGGAAGCGTTTCTGGGGCGGGGGACCGGTGGAAGTGCAAGTGGACGGAACGCCCAATGCCCTCTTGCCTTCTTCAGGATTGCCGGCTGATCTCCAAGCGCCGGGCCGGCGGCCGTTTCCCGCGGCCACGGGGCGCCGAGACGGATCCAGTGGTCTATAGCATCCACTTCGGCGTCGGAGAGCTTTCCGTTCGGCGGCATCTTCAATCCCTGATGCCGAATCGCGCGCATCAGGCGGCTGCCCGCCGGGTCCCCGGGGAGAACTGCGGGGCCACTGGTTCCACCCTTGAGAACGAGATCCCGCCGATCCAACCGCAGACCAGCCTGCTGCACCTGAGTTCCGTGGCAACTGAAGCAGCGTGCGGCGAACACCGGACGCACCGACTTCTCGAACAGTTCGAGCCCGGCGAGATTTCGTCCGGGACCGGCTGCCGGACCTCCCTGCGCGCCAACTGAAGCGGCGCCCAGCACCAGCGCCGGCGCTATCCATCCCAACCAGCCTTTAGCCACTCGCCCCTGCTCCCCCGTACGCCCTCGCACTCCTGTGCTTCGACACTCGACCCCTGCCGGAGTTGCGCGGGGTACGGGCAAGGAACGCTTCGAGCCCGACACCCACCCGCGCTGGAGGCCCCGGAGGCCCTCGCGGGAACTCCGCTCATGGTTCCGAAGGACAGGCGGAGGCGAAGACCGAAACTGATGGAACATGCACCAGTTCGAGGGGAGCTTCACGAAGACCATGCTGCACCGACGAGACGCAATGCTCGGGCTCGGCCGAGTCGGACTGGGTTCGCTGTCGCTCCCGAGTTTGTTGGCTGCCCGGTCCGCGTCGGCGCAGCCATCCGGCGCACTCGCGCCCGGGTTCGGGCGAGCGAAGAACTGCATCCTCGTCTTCCTGTGGGGCGGCCCCCCGCAGCAGGACATGTGGGACATGAAGCCGGATGCTCCGGAGGAGATCCGAAGCCTCTTCAAACCGATCCGCACCTCCGCGGATGGGGTGGAGGTTTCGGACCAGATGCCCGAGTTCGCCCGGATCGCGAAGCACGTGAGCATCGTGCGCTCGGTTACCCACGGGAGCGACAACCATGAGCCTTCCGTTTACCACATGCTCACGGGGCAGGTGGATCCGTCGCTGGTGGTGCCTCGCAACAACCGGCAGCGAAGTCACTGGCCGGGTCCCGGAGCCGTGGTCTCCTGTCTGAAGCCATCGGAGCACGACGTGCCCTCCAGCGTGACGCTGCCGCGACCTATCCAGCACGACGGCGTGAAGTACGCCGGAACGCACGCGGGTTGGCTCGGCGCTCGGCACGATCCGCTGGAACTTCCGGACGCGGGTTTTGCGGACGGTCGCCCCGTCTTCGATCTGGGACTCCCGGGAGGCCTGGACCTGGATCGAATTGCAAGACGTCGCGGACTGCTCACTTCATTGGAGATGTTTGATCGCAAGCTTCAGAACGATCCCCAGGCCGTGGCATCCGACGCCTACCGGGATCGAGCGTTCAGCCTCCTGACCTCGGGCCAGGCTCGGGACGCGTTTCGGCTGGATCACGAAACTCCGAAGATGCGCGATCGCTACGGCAGAAACCACTACGGAGAGGCGTTTTTGCTCTCCCGGCGCCTGATTGAAGCCGGCGTGCGACTCGTGACCATCAACTGGATGTTCTTCCGACCGGACGGCAACCCGCTCAATCCGTGGGACAATCACGGCGGCACGCCGGCGCTCGGTGGCGTCACCGGTTTCGAAATGCTGAAGCGGGAGTATTGCCTCCCCTCGCTAGACCGGTCGTACTCGGCGCTCATCGAAGACCTCCACCAGCGCGGGATGCTCGACGACACCCTGGTGATCGCGATGGGGGAGTTCGGACGAACGCCCAAGATCAACAAGACCGGGGGTCGGGATCACTGGGGCTCGCTCCAGTCGGTGGTGCTGGCAGGCGGAGGCGTGCGCGGAGGACTGGTCCACGGAGCCAGCGATCGCGATGCCGCCTATCCCACCGAAGACCCGGTTCGACCGGCCGACTTGCTTTCTACGATGTACGGCGCACTCGGGATCTCCGAGGAGAGTCTTCTTTACGACTCGGTCAACCGACCGCATCCCGTCGCGACGGGCACGCCGCTCACGTCGCTGTTCTCTGCCACCTGATCCTCAAACTGCGGGACCCTCCGACCTGACGACTCATGAAGCAACTTCTGTACGTAACTCACTCCGCCGGCTATCGACACGCCGTGCTCCCGTTCTCACAAGACGTGATGGCCCGGATTGGGCGAGAAAGCGGCGCCTTCGAAGCCACCTGCACCGACGATGTGGCCGGTGTGGATTGGTCGGATCTTTCCCGCTGGGATGCGATCGCGTTTTGCACCACGGGGGAACTTCCGATCGCTGCGGACGGCCGCGCTAACCTGATCGACCGTGTTCGCGGGGGCGCGGGATTCATCGGCATCCACAATGCGACCGACACGTTTTACGAGTTCGCCCCGTACGGCGAGATGATCGGCGGCTACTTTAACGGACACCCCTGGCACCAGGAAGTCGGCGTCATCGTGGAAGATCACGACCATCCGGCGACCCGATCGCTTCCCGATGCGTTCACCATCCACGACGAGATCTACACCCACCGCGACTGGTCCCGGACTCGTACGCGGGTGTTGATGCGACTCGACAACGGGTCCGTGGATCTCGCAAAGGGGTCGGGCAAGCGCGAGGACAACGACTTCGCCCTGGCGTGGTGCCACCCCTTTGGGGCGGGGCGGGTCTTCTACACGGCGCTGGGGCACGGCGAACCGACGTGGACGGATGCGCGCTTCCACGCCCATCTCCTCGGCGGCATCCAATGGGCCCTTCGCCAGGCGGAGTAGTGTGACTCGGAACGTGTCGGAGCCGATAGGGTTCCCGGGATGACGTTCCCGAGGTTTTCCCCGACTCAAGACATCCGCGGTCACCCCTGGTTCCGGGGCGGCATCTCGCGAGGAGTCTACCGGCTCCTCGCGGAGCGTGTTACGCCGTTGGGACGACTCATTGCCTTCGTCACACTGGCGTTCTTTCACTTCACGATCTGTTCGCTCGACATTCAGAGCTTCGTAATCGGCGCCTACCTGGCCGTTCTCTGGCTCCAGGCGCTCATCGCGCACCGCTTTGTGCGGCCGCGGGTGCAGGTGGATGCGGCCATCCCCGACCGGGTGCGTGCGGGTGGAACGCTCTTCACGCAGATCACGGTCACGGGCGTCGGGGGAATCCCCGCGATGCCGTGTCGGGCGCTGGTGCACCGGGCGCCGCGAGGCGTGGCCGCGTCCGAAGAACTCGGCGTGCGATTTGCACATCCGCGGGTGGGTGAGACCGTGCGCCTGACGCTGGGGGTCGTCTGCGCGCATCGGGGGGTCGTAGAACTCCAGGGTTTTCGGATCGACACCGCGTTCCCCTTCGGACTACTCCTCTCCGCGCACATTCACCGCCAGACTCAACGGGTGGTGGTGTATCCCCGATTCACGCCCCTCGCAAAGGTCACCATCGCCGAGGGGCGTCGGTACCAGCCGGGCGGCGTTACCCTGGCATCCAAAACCGGTGATGCTCGGGAGTTCTGGGGAAATCGGGAGTATCGCCCCGGCGATGCGATCCGCGACATCGACTGGCGCGCCACTGCCCGGCTCGGGTCCGCCGTGGTGCGGGAGTATCGCGAGGAGTACTTTCTTCGTGCGGTGGTGGTGCTGGATGCCGTCACGCCGAACAAGCTCCCCGGCCGACCGGATGCCGCGTTCGAGCGGGCGGTCTCCACGTGCGCCGCCGTGGCGGATTACTTCGCCAACAACGAGTTCATCGTCGACATTTTCGCCGCAGGTTCTGTCCTCCACCACCTCACCGCGGGCCGAAGTCTGGCCTACCTCGATCAGATCCTGGAAATCCTGGCGGTGCTCGAGCCCCAACGCGAGGAATCGCTCGACACGCTGGAGCCAGAGATCATTCAGAACCTGGCCCGCATCACGACGGTCATTTGCATTTTTCTGGACTGGGATGACCACCGCCGAAACTTTGCACTCCGGATGCGCGAAGAGGGGACCGGAGTCAAGGTCATTCTCATTCGCGACGGTGAATTCACCCGCGATCCGGGCCCCGACTCGGACTACTTTGGAGGGATCCCGGTCCTTCGGTCCGGCGATCCGGATCTGGAGGAGTTGTAGTGGCCCACCTCACCGGTTCCATTCGGGTCGGAGATCCGTCTCGGGCGTCCGCCACGGTTCCAGGCTGGATTCTTGCCACCAGCCTGCTTGCGGTTGCTGCGTTTGGGGTCGCGAGGGGGGCGCCAGGCTTCACGCCGCTGATCGGGATCCTGATCGCGCTTGGCTGCCAGTTGGGTCCCTGGACGTTTCGGGAGCCCGCGAAGGGCGTCCGTGGTGGGACCCTGGACTGGATCGCACTGATGATGCGGGCGGGCTTGTTCTTCTCCGGGATGATGCTGGGCGCCGGAGCGCCGCCGCGGGGGAGTTACAGCTTTCTGAACCCCGCATCGATGGATTGGATCACGCATCTGCTGCTCGGAGAGTTGTGCGTGCGGTACTGGCGATATCCGGTCGGACACCCGCCATTGCGAGCGATTGTGGTTCTCAGCGGGTTGATCCTCCTGGGCGGCGCCCACAACGACACGTTGATGTTTCCCTGGTTGGCTCCGGTCTTCATCGTGCTGCTGGTGTGCTCGGCGCTGACCCTTGCTGACGGCGGTCTTTCCCTCCGAGAAATGCGGCGCCTGAGACTTCCGCTGGCGTGGTGGGGAGTGTGGATGGTGCTCGCTCTCGTGCCTGGAGCCGGCGCGGTCGCAGCGGTGCTGCACTACCGACCCGTGATTAGCCAGTGGTACGCAGAGAACTTTCTGGGTCAGGCTCGACAGCAAACCGGCGGGCTCTCCCGGGTTCCGATGCTGGGATCCACCCACGGGGACCTTGGTTCCGCCGAGCGAGTGTTCCGAGTGGAAGGCGCCCTCGACAGCCCTCACTTTCGATCCGCGTCGTTCTCCAACTATGATCGAGGGCGGTGGGGCCCCGCCACGGACGAGCGCACGATGCGGACGCCCACGCCACGGGACCTTCGTTCGGGCGAACAGTCGGATCGACTGCTCGTCACACCGCTCTCCAACACCGGAGGCTCTCTGCTCTTTCCAATCGAGGCAGCGGGGATCGATCCGGGAGAGAATCGCGATCTGACATGGCCTCCGGACGGCTCCGGTCCCATCAAGGTCAAGAACTCGACACCACGCCCGTACATCGTCTTCGGGGCCGGAGATCGACGTCTGCCGGGCCCGTTCAGCCGGCCGAGCGGTGGATTAGATCGGGAGGCCTACCTTCGCCTTCCGAAGAATCTCGATCCGGCCGTGGTTAGACTGGCCCGGCGGGTGGCGGGTCAGGAGCAGAGTCCACGGAAGAAAATCGAAGCCGTCGAGCGGCACCTGATGGAGAACCACTCGTACAGTTTGACCACGGAAGCGGCTCCAGGAGATCCGGTTGCCGGCTTCATCCTCTCGCGGCAGTCCGCGCATTGTGAATTCTTCGCCTCCGCCGCCGTCATTCTGCTTCGATGCCTGGATGTTCCGGCCCGCTACGTGTCCGGCTACTTCCTTCACGAGACCTTGAACGACGGGAGCTACGTTGCACGGGGGCACGACGCGCATGCCTGGGCGGAGGCGTGGGTGGAGCCGGCCGGGTGGGTGACCGTCGAAGCCACGCCGCCAAGCGGTCGCCCGGATCAGCTCAAAGACGGGATTCCCGCCTTCGAGCGCGCGGTCGAGTGGATCGGTGATCGGCTCAGAGTGATCGTCCGGGCCATGGATGGACGTCCGCAAATCGCCGTGGGAGTCGGCATCGGAGTCGGGGGAGCCGTCTGGATGATTGCGCGCTGGATCGCCCGCCGCCGCCGGCCGCGCGCAGTTTCCACCCAGGGCCCCTACTCGGGCGCCGCCCCCGAATTGAACGCTCTTGCAACGCGCTTTGAGGAGCTGCTGGAGCGGATCCTGGCGCCGTGTCCGCCGGAGAGCACCTGGGGTGATCATCTCGCTCGCCTGGAGGACGCCGAGCACCGGGCTGTGGTTGTGGGGCTTCAGACCGAGCTGGACACCTTTCTACGGGCCTACTCGCGTGCCCGCTACGGCGCAGCGCCGGACGCGGGGCCGGTGGCGGAGACCGCCTTGAGAGAACTGGAGCGAGCGGCGACCGGCCTGAACCCGGTCCGCCGATAGAGCATCACTGCGCCACCCTCCACCTTGATCTCGAGGGCGAGCGAATACTCCAGGACGAACCACGCCGCCTGGTTCAAGGACTCGGGATGCAGCTTGGTTGTGGTGAGATACCACTCCGGTCTGAAGTCTTTCACAATCGCGGCGAAGGCCTCCATACGGGGCAGCCTCCGATGGTAGGGCACCGACTCGGGGGAAATCAAACACCAGAGATCCAGCACAGGCGCCTCCGAGTAATAGCCCGCGGCGCCGATCTCGGAGGCGGCCAACAGCGTGGGGGAACCCCGCATCTCAGCCTTGAGGAACCGGCCGCAACTCGCATAGGCACGCGTTGTTGCGTTGAATGCTGGATCCCGAAGCACGGCGTACAGGCGAGGAACCACCGACAGCACCGCCAACCCGGCCCCCACGCTGGCCCACAGTCGCAGCGGTCCGGGAATGACACGCCCACTCAGGATCCGCTCCAGAGCTCGAGAGCCCCCGAGCACGAGGAGCACCAGGTAGGCTGGGATCGCCGCCGCAGAGTACCAGCCAAACACCAGGACGCCACTGAGCGCGAATGCGGCGGAGTAGATGAAGAACCATCCGCCAATCGCTGCGCCGGCGCGATGCCGAAGACTGAGCGCAAGAGTCGCCACGAACCCCGCGAGAAGCGCCAGATCGACCGGCCGCTTCCAGGTGATCTTTTCCAGGAATCGCTCGCTGTACGTCCGAAAACTCTCACCGATCCCCACCTTCATCGTGACCGACTTCGCCACGACGGAGTGAGGGATGGGATTGCCGAAGAACGCAGTCGCGAAGGCGTACCAGGGGATCACCGGGATCGCGGCAGCAATGGCCGCAACTCCCACGGTTTTCCAGCCTCGCTTCATCAGGAGCCCCGCAACCGGGATCGCCGCCAGGACGCCATCGGGGCGCGTCAGAAATGCGAACCCCACCAGCAACCCCGCTGCACCCGCCTTCCCGACGTAGGCTGCCAGCACGGCGCCGAACACGAAGGCCACGTAAGTCGCGGTTTCCAGTCCCATCACCACGTACTGAATCCATTGGGGAAGCAGTCCGACCACGGCAGCAGCGACGAGACCTTCCCTCCGCAGGCCCTCCAGGTCCAGCAGCGTGAAGATGAGGAACAGCAAAACGATGTTTGCGACAACCGCGAGACCAAACGAGCCCGCAACGGGCGGCAAGCCGGCGCAACGGAGGATCGCGAGAAGGATCGTGAAGAGGGGCGACGTCGTACCGAGTACCCGCTCGCTGAGATTGTAGATCGGACCGTGCCCCGCGGCGAGGTTATCGGAGTAGCGGTAGGTGATGTAGGCGTCGTCGTTGGGCTGCGGGCCGGCCCAGAAGCACAACAGGGTGCTCGCGATCAGGATGAGCGCGAGTACCCCGTGATCTCTGAAGCCTCGAGTTCCCTGCCGACTCTCGCTTCGAGGAGAGGACATGGTGCGGCTAGGAGCCCTTGTTTAGAATCCAGATGTTGCGGAAGTGAACAGGATTTCGGTGGTTTTGCAGCAGCAACGTGCCAGGCGCCGAGGGTTCGACTCGTCGCCTGGCCCCACCCGTGGGACCGGCCAGTTCGACGTCCTTTTGCACGACGACGCCGTTGTGCTTCAGGGTGATTCTCGCATTCGCGGTCTTCATGCCTGCCGCATCGAATCTGGCAGCCTGAAACTCCACGTCGTAGGTTTGCCACGTGAGTGGTGGGAAGCACACATTGATCTCGGGCGCCTTCTCCCGATACAGCGCGCCGCACTCGTTATTGGTGCCCGGTAGCCCGAAGGAGTCCAGAATCTGCACTTCATAGGCGCCCAGGATGTAGAGCCCACTGTTCCCTCGCTGCTGGCCGCGCGCCGTGGGACGAAACGGCGTTCGAAACTCGAGATGAAGCTGGAAGTCGCGAAAGGCGCTTTTAGTTCGAGCGCCCGGCTCCAACAAACCATCCTCGGTGAGTTTCGCCATGTCCCAATTCGCGACATCCTTGCCGTCAAACAGGACGACGGCCCCGGTGGGCGGTTTCAGACCTATGGTTGGACTGGCTCGCTCCACCTTTCGCGCCGTGAAGCGATCGCCGCTGTCGCGCTCCCCAAAGACTCGATCTC
>SXGS01255482.1_pt1 | contig 14400 bp, 1 predicted proteins | sample 3174681 | NCBI WGS metagenome assembly SXGS01 (sample SAMN11356861, study PRJNA531348) | freshwater metagenome | isolation source: freshwater sample F1-80 | place: China: Fuxian Lake, Yuxi | collected 2017-12-25
CCTTACAGCCTCACTGCACATTCGTATTCCTACAGTCGAGTGTTTGCCTACGCCCTTTCAGTCGTCTGCCTCGCGGCGTCCGCCTGGCTTCAGCTTCGGTTGGCTCCGTCAGCCCCCGGCAAGGACTCTCACCTTGCATGAACCGTGTACCTGCCAAGCACACGAGCGCGGCTGTGTCGCCGAGACCAGCCGCAGCAGCTCCGCAACGCGCGGCTCATGCGGCATTCACCACGGGCTGGAACGTCCGACGCGCTGCGGCTGATCCCGCTCGGCGCGGGACACAGCCGCGCTCCTATGGGAATCGGAGGCGAAAGAAGTGGGGAGGGGATGTGGGTTCGGCAGTGAACGTGGCCACATATCGGTCGCCCACCAACAAAGGGCTCGCGGCCGCTTTGACCCAATTCGAACCGCCCGGGTCCGAAGAACTTTCCAGAACCGCGTTGGCGATGAGAGAGGGCCAACTGATCGAGAGCACGTTTCCGGCCTGTTGGATCGCCAGCGGCGGTTGCGCAGTTCCCGTGGCGGGCGTCACTCGGAGCTCGAAAGCGGAACTCGAGGCTGGGATGATTGCGAGCCCATCCGCCAACGTGCTCTCCCGGACTGTAATGCGGATCAATTCCGAGCCCACATACAAGGCGGGAACCAATAGTGTCAGACGCAAGAGACGTCCCGATGCGAACTGTCTGGGAAGCGCGATCAAGTTTGAAAAGAACAGATCAACCGACTCAGGCGGCAGCGCACTCCCACTGACCGTGCCAGCTCCAAACCGGACCGGCAATGCGCTCCGCGGCGGAATGGACGCGTCATCCTCGCCGCCGGTCAGGTATGGGTCGGACCAAGCGAAGTCCTGAAGCACAAGGCCCGAAACGGAAAACAACAACCCCATCACAACCGAATCGTGATGGTCGCCCGTCGGTGAGGACAGCACCACATCCAGATCGAAAGTCTCTCCGGTGGTGACCGCTCTCGAGGCCAGACCGCCGCTCTGGAGAGCGATTGCGTAATCAGCTCGAATGCTTGGAGATAGGACCAACAAGGAGGCCGCCAGCAATGCCACCCAAGGACATGCGACATTGAAATCACGGAGGGACACGAAGGAACGCGGATTTCCAGGACAAGATCGAATCGCCTTCGTAGTGAAGAAACGGTCCAGCGGGGATGGCTCATCACCGGGCACGTGAAAGGTGCTGTGGTTGCTCATGCGCGATGTGTTGATTGGGCTGGCAAAACAGACGGTGACTGCCGCCGGAGTGCCTCATCGATCCATTGCGAGCCGGTTCCCTCAATTGCTGACTTTGTGATCGGCCTATCGAGAACGCTCCAAGAAACCGCTTTCGATGTCGGCTCTTTGATTGGGACAATCCCGAAAATGCTCCCTGAAGGTCTGGGGTCGAGGTTCTGTTCACCCGGCAGGGGTGGCAGAACGTTGCGCGTCCAAGGCGGGTTGCCGATGGACCGCACATCGCCGCCCAGCAACCGGTTCACGCCGCCCAAATCCGTGTTGTTGATGCGTCCGTCGGTCGTCAAATCCCCGCGAATCTGAAGCGCAGCCGAGTGATCGATCAGGTTTGTGCCTCGCAAGCTCCTCAGCACCGAAGCGTCCGCGGAGCTCACCAGACCGTCGCCGTTGACATCCCCAGCCAGAGCGGCGAAGACCCGATCACGGTCGCCCGTGAGCGGGGTGCCCATCGGCGTCACAACGCCGCTAAATGCGACTCGATAACGCACCTGATCCGGAAGCTTCTGATCAAATTCGATCACCCCAACCGTGTTGTTCATCCGAAGCGTCGTGGCCCAGCGAATCCCCGACAAGTCGACAAGGGCGTTTTCGCCGCCAATAACCCCGCTGAACCCCGTGAGGCCGATTTTTTCCGCTGTAAAACTGGCGGGATCGATCGCGGTGTTAAACGTCACAACCAGTCGGTTAATTCCGCTGAACCGCGGTTCCGTGAATTGATTATCATCAGGAATGGCCAAAGCAGCATCCCCCACCCCACCCCCATGAACCGCCTCGGAAGCCCAGCCAACAATCGAAAGCCGCGATGGTTCAACCCGGAAATTGAAACGTCGCGTTGTTGTCCTTTCACCGTCGCTCACGAGGATCGAGATCGTCGCCGTTCCCGATTGACCGATTTTGGGAATGATCGACAACGTTCGATCGCCGTTGGCGCCGCCCAAGGCCAACCCCTCATCGGCCACAAGCGATGGATTGGACGAAAACGCTTTCACCGTCAGCGCGCTCGAAGGAACATCACGATCCGATATCTGGAAGAAAATTAGCGAGCCCGTGCCCTGAAAGCCGATGGTCTGATCGGCTATCTCGCTGATCTTCGGCGGCTCGTTGGGACCTTCCACCGCAACCTCGAAGGACTCAGCGGAAACAAACTCACCGTCCGTCACCGAAACAGTAATGATGCTCGAACCCAGCAACCCTCTCGTCGGCGTGACGGTCAGAATTCGGCTGCCGCCCGTTCCTGTGAGCGTCAACCCTGAAGCCGGCAGCAAGTCCGCGTTGGATGAACGCACGGTCACCATCAGATCCGGAGAGGCAGTGTCCGGATCTGAAATCAGGACGGGCACTTTCACAGAGTCCCCTTCAGGAACGAATTGGTTCGGGATTGGGGCGATGGCTGGCCCGTCATGCACGGCTGAAACAATGAGACGAAACTGCCTCGATGCGGCCGACACACCGTCGGAAACGCTCATCGTCACGCTGGCAGTTCCAAATCGTTCAGCAATCGGATTGACCCGAACGAATCGGCGTCCGCCGTCGCCGGTGACGACAAAACTGCTTTTGTGTACCAGAGCCGGATTATCCGACGAGAAAGAAATCCGGAGCGATTCGGGAGGCAACTCCCTGTCGGCAATCAGGACCTCGAGAATCCGGCGCTCCTGGCCCTCAGACAAACGGAACGTCAATGCTCCGGGAATCGAAGAATCGATCGCCTCCGGCTCGGGAAAGAGCTCGATCACCGGGCTGTCATTCCTTTCCTGGACCTGCAAAATGAAGCGTTGCACGGTGGTGCTCACGCCGTCACTGACCTCCACCGAGACGGCCGTTTCACCGAATTGATCCGCCGCCGGCATCAGAGTGAGTGTACGTTCCGGACCAGCACCCCCAACGACCATCCCGCTGGGTGGCAACAAGCTTTCGTCATCTGAATGCACCGTCACCAAGAGCGCGCTCGCATCCGAGTCAGCGTCGCCCACTTTGATCGGGAACGGACCGGCAACTTGATTGGCGCCCACCACCTGATTCGGGATCACCGAGACCTTCGGGGGGGTGTTGGCGGTTTCCACGCTCACGACAAACTCCTCCGTCGAGAGAAGCGTTCTGCCATCCGATGTCTTCCATTGCGCGGAAAGCGTGATGGTCGCGGAGCCACTTTGACCTTCCCGGGGGCGAATCGCCAACACGCGGTCAGGGCCGGATCCCGACAGCGTCACGGCCCCCTCTGGGAACAGCTCGCCGTTATTGCTCGAAACCTTCACCACCAATTCATCCACGGGACCGTTCGGGTTCTCGATCCGCACGGGCACGACCGTGGGTGCTCCGCCCGTGCTTCGGTCTTCGATTCGGGCAATGAAGGGAGGCAGTTCGAGCCGGCCCAATTTCTGATTGACGCCTTGGTCCGAGTATTCGGCGATGGTTTCGCCTGGATCCTTGGCGCCGATGGCAACGGCTCGAATGGCTGCGGCGCCTTCGCCCTGAGCCAAGGACTTGATGACCGCAAGGGCCGTGATGAGATCGCCTCCAGACTGGACCATTGTGAGGGCTTCGACGCGCCGGTTCAAGGAGGCCACGATCCGTGCGACCGCGTCCAGGCGGATCGACTCCAGTGTCGAATTGGTCCGAGCCAAGGCTGCGGCAATCAGTTTACGAACCACCGCCGAGTCCGAAAGCAACAATTGAGCGGGGTATACCGGGGTGTTGGCGGGTCCCATGACAAAAGCAGGGGGGGCCAGGTCCCGGATGGTTGTGGTCAGGGTTTCCATCAATGCCTTGTGGGCGGTTGTTCCATCAACATTCAGGGCGGCGCTCCCCGCCAGTAGCAGGACGTTCACCTGCTCGGAAGCGCGCAACACCATCGCCACGAACGGACCGTCCTCGGTGTCCGCGTTTCGAGGATCGAAGAGGCCCACCTGGATGTGGCTTGGGAAACCAAACGCCACTTGGATCGCCGTGTCGGCTCGTTCGCCGGTCGCTCCTGCACGCCGGAGTTCGTTCCAAACGGCGCTCAGCGGATTCGCCGACGATTGGAACCCGCGGCCATACTCGCTCGCGGAAAGGATGATTCTTTGGTTGTTAGGAAGGCCGGTGTTCTTGTCTATCCCGCCCGATATCACAAACTGTCCCTCCTCATCCTCGATAGTTCCGTTTTTGTTTTTGTCGAACGGTTCCAGTCGTCCTAAATTGTTCGCACGAGCGGCGGCCAGATCGAGGAAGGAGTAAAACCCGTCCGTGTCGGGTTTCAACGCAGTTTCGCCTTCGTCAAACCGGCTGTTCAAATTTGCGTCAAAGAAAATACGTTCCGCGTTCTTCGCCGGCGAGAGGCCCGCCAGGAAATGGTTGTCGAGCGCGCCGTCACCTGGTCTCGATTGTCCGGTCCCTGGATCCGTGATGACGCCGCCCTGGACGCGCAACTGGCCTTCCTGGGATTCCAACAAACCGTTCCCGTTGATGTCATATCGGGAAAGGAGGCCCAGTTTTGCCGCGTGATTTCTGACCAGGAAGCTGAAGGCGCCCTCAGAATCCGTCGTCACGGATGCTTCATCGGCGTCCCATCGACCATTCTTGTTCGCATCGAAGTAAACCTGTGCATCGCGAGCAACGGCGACCCCGATGATGTGGGTCCCCGGCATTGGAAGGTCTTGGGTCACGGGGCTGCCTGTTTCCAGGAAGGCCCCTCCATGCAGGACGAAGCGGCCTTCGTCATTGTCGAGGAGACCGTCCCCATTGACATCGTATCGCGCCAGAGACCCCAACGGGGCCGCGGATGTCGCCGGTCGAACCAGCGTGTCCTGTCGGAAGTCAAAATTCCCGTCGGCGTCCGAAGTGGTCACGGGTTCGCCAGGGTCGAGTTCACCGTTCTTATTCGCGTCCAGGAACGCCTGAGAATTGGCAACGTCACTCAGCCAGATGCGAAATCCGTCGCTCAAATCGACATGAACCGTGACGCCGGCGCACACATCACCAACGAAGGGCACATCGATGCATGTCTCGACTCGCACATTGAACCGTCCGTTGGTGCCGGCGGTGGCCTCAAAGCGGACGGTGGGCCCCACACGAATACCCGCAATGGAAAACCCAGCCCAAGCCCGGCCATCGACGGCAACTCGAAACCCGTTGATGAATGAGATCCCATGGGAAGTGCCGGAATAATTCGCGAAGGCGACCTCCATCGACGCGCTGAGGCCCAGGGTGCTGTTCCCGAGAGAAATCGAGGTGTCGCCGACGAAATGATATCGGCCGGTGATCGTGCTGATGCGGGCGCTGACGGTGAAGTCGATCGTGTCAAACAAGGTCGCGTCGGCGCTGAAGCTGATCACCAGGCCATCCTTGCTGATCTGCAGCGTCCCGCTGCCGGAAAGGGACAGCACGCCTGAGACCGTGAAGTCGAAATTGATCGATGCATCAAGTTCGAAGTCGTCGTCGGTGATGGTCAGATTGCCGCGGACTGAAGCGGCGTCCGTATTGAACATGAAAGCTCTTGCAATAAGTCGGGCAGTGAAGCCTGAGTTTGAAATCGTCACCAGCAACGTGCCGCGAACACCCAGCAGATTGTTCCGCCCTAAAGCCACCGAAGTGGTTCCAGTCAGGTTGAAAGTGCCATCGCCACGGATGCTGCCCGAAACCTCCACGGAGAAGAACCCTGCGAGCGACACGGCCAGCGGGTCGTCCTCGGGAACCTCGATCAGAAATTGACCGTTCAAAAATCCGATCGTGATCGAACCTCTGAGCGTGACGCCCGCAACCGTCAACTGGGCTGAACTCACGCTCATCAGAAAAGTATGCCTTGTGACGCCGAGCAGGGTCCGGTTGGTCGTGTTGATCTTGAGGTTAAACTGACCTCGCAATGAGAAAAAGCTCGTGTCGATCGTGCGGCTCCCCAAAGAGAGATTGACCACCAATCCGTCGTTGAACAGGCCGAAGTCGCCATCCACCGTCATGGTGGCCGAGAACACGCTCACGACAGCATCAACGCCGACCACGATCCGATCCGGCGCCATCGTCAGCGAGAAGCTCCCTTGCAAACGGAAGCCGCCCGTGATCTGCAACAGACCCGAGGCGAACACACGCTTTGTGTTCGCCTCGAGAACGACCCCGGCGAGGGTCTTCCTGATCGACGTTGTGTTCACTTCCAGGCGAAAGGTCACCGCCAAGGAGAACCCGATGCCGGATGGCAGACCGCTCCGCAGGCTGAGATCAAACGCGGCGGCAATCCCATTACGATCGATTTCAAAGCCGCCGGCGACGGTGAATCCGAGCAGAGTGGTCGTGCCCGCTTTGAGGTCCATTCGCGCCGCGGCATCCAATCTCACGGCGCCGGTCCCGATCGTGAACTGGAACGTGCCCTCCAACAGGAAGGCGCCGATGGCCAGGCTGCCCGTCCCGACCACCCGCGCATAGGGCCCCGAGCCGGCCTCGAGTGGCACACCCCCGAGCGTCAAGGCGCGGCCGGTCGTGTTGACTTCAAGCCGGAACGTCAGATTGAAGGCATAGCCTTTATCCGTTGGAAACCCAGCCCCCGCTCTCAGACTGAGCGAGAACGCCCCGGCGATGCCCCTGCTGTCCACCTGGAACCCGCCCCCCACGCTGAATCCCACGATGATCGTGCTTCCCGCCTTCAAATCCACCGAGGCAAATGCCTGAACACTGAGAATGCTTGTGCCGATGGTGAATTCGAAATAACCCTCGATGCGCAAACCAGACACGAGCAAAAATCCATCGGCACGCACCTTCGCATACCGCCCGGCCACCAAGGATATTCCCCCGATCGTCAGCGCCCGATTTGTGGTGTTCACCTCGAGCCGATACGAGGCGCTTATGGAAAATCCGAGATTGCCCGGCAAGCCCGCCGAAAGACTCAAGTTGAACGCGGCCGCGACTCCGAACTGATCGATGCGGAAGCCGCCTTGGACTCCAAAGGAAAAGAATCGCGTGGCGTCCAGGCGGATCTCCATGGACCCGATCGCCTGCAACTCGATCACCGTCGGCCCCACCAGGAGCGAGAATTCACCTTGTATCTGGAATGACTGAACAGTCATGCGTCCATTGGCCTTGATGAGCAGATACGGCGCCGGACTGGTCGTTCCGGGCGGCTGCGCGGGGATGGAGATGGACCGGCCGCTTCCGCCGCCGGGAATCTGAACGATGCTCGGAGGCAGTGTGAAATCTATGTCCCGGCGGGTCGTGTTCAAAAGGAGGTGGAACGAAGCGTCGAACGTGACCCCATAATTCGCTGGCAACTGCGTCGACAGGGTCAGATCGATCTTGGCGGCGATTCCCCGACTGCTCAAACTCAGGAAACCGTTGAAGTCGAACCGCAGTAAACTCTGACTTGGTGGACCCACGGCCGGCGCCGACACGAGACTCAGAGATAGCCTGCCCTGGGCGAACATGGAAAGTCCGTCATTCGCGCTGATCTCCATCCCGAAGGTCCCCTCCATGCGGAACCATTCCTGCCCCTCCCGGCGCACGATCAGGAATCCTTCCATCAGGAAACTGTACGTGCTCGCTTTGAGTTCCAAGGTGAGGGCGCCACGGCCGGGAATAGTGAGCGTCTCTGTGCGATTGAAAGTGGATGTGTTTAACCTGAAGACCGTCGAGACGTTGGCGGAAATGCCGACGCGCTCCAGGAACTGCACGTTCGCCGTAATCGCCAACGCACCCCAAATCTGTGGTGTGGGGCCGCTCGTGTCGAGGCGCAGCACGCCCGCAGCGCCCGCGAGACTTGTGCGCTGTCCCATCAGCGTCACGAAAAGTTCGCCGTTGAAATCCAGGTTGAATAGGGTGGGGTTGGGGATCGGGCTGGCGCTCAGCCTGACCGTTCCTTCGACAGTCATGGACGCAAGGCCAAGGGCTGACACCTCAACGCCGCCGCTGATAACCATCTCGAAGCGGTCTGCCTGGAGACTCGCCGTCACGGGTCTGCCGTCCGTGCGCGCGAACCCGAAGATCAAGGCGCCTCGGATCGTCACGATCGGGAGTTCGACCGGCGTTTCCATCAGAAGCAGAATCGAGGCGGAGCCCGATGCCACGCGCGAAAGGTCCGCGTACAAGATGCCTCTCTGTGTCAGAGAATTGCCAAAGACCATGCGGGCGTTGATCAACACTTTTCCATCCGTGCTTAGAATCAGATCGACCTCCGCCCGGAACACCGCGGTCGACGTGTAGGCCGAGAACAAAGTGGCTCCGCCCTCGATCTTCATCGGCTGGGTGAACGCGGCCCACGCGTCACCGCCCGGATTGGTCCGAATTTGGTTCAGCACGCCCGCCTCCAACTGCACCCGCCATTGCTCCGGCGTGAGGTTCCCGGTGGGTTGGAACGCGGAACCACGCAGCAGGAGCGGGTCGGTGATGCTGGGCAGGACTGTATTGAAAGTCACACCACCGCGAAGGTTGGTGATGCTCAAGCCGGAATTCGGCTCAAGCAGGATTGGAATGCCTGCGCTGACGAACACGCCCAAAGGTCCAAGCTCCGACAGACCAACCCGGATCTCGAACCCGCTCAACCCTCCGAAACTCAAGCCGGCGATGATCCCGCCGTAAAGCACACGGTTGGCCACCGGTGTTGTGGTGTCTCCCGCGAGCACCTGATTTCCAGCGGCGTCCGTGCGCATCAAGCCCAGGAAAATGCTGCCCGAGACCTGTCCGCCAAACAGATTTCCACTTATAGCCACAGATGCCGATCCCAGCTCGACGATCGGGAATCTGCCCGCGGTCAGCAGGCCAATGTCGATGACCAGTCCGTTGATGGAACCGCTGACAACGACCGGAAGCTCCTGCAAACCGGTGACGCTTGCGGAAAGGATGATGCGAAAATCCAACGGGTCCGCAGTGAAATCTCTCCAGCTCAGGCCCAACTCGGTAATCTGGATCGGCAGCCAGTCCGGCCACATCAAGGAACCGGCGCTGGTGCTGGTGCTCAGCGAGACTCCGAAGCCCGGGAGCGTCTTGATCGACCCTGTGGCGCTGAGAGCAAAATTCCGTGCCGTGCCACCGATTCCGAGGCTGGTGAGGTCCGCGGTGAGGCTCCCAAAAGTCGCCAAATCCTGGCCCGGGCCCGGGTTGAAATTCAACACGGCATCGTCGGCGCTCAAGGTAAGGAAACTGCCGAACGCGACTTCCAAGCGCTGCACGGAAGCCGAGTTGAGGCGGAGATCGCTGACATTGACCGACAAATCGCTGCCAACCCGGAGGCTCATGGCGAAGTTCAATGAGGCATTGGTCACTGTGATGCTCCCTTGCAGCGTGAAACTGAACGTGAACGATCCGGTCACGTCCAATGCGCCCGTAGTTGGATCCAGACTTCCCAGGAGACTGACCGACGCTCCACCGGAGAGGTTGCTCATGGCGGCGCTGGTCTGCACCGAGAGACTTCCGCCGAACTGGCTCACCCACTCCCCGTTCTGATAGCCGCCTAAAATGATGGTTCCCCCCATCACCACCACTTCGCCGATGCGAAAGTCTGCAAAACCAATCTCGATGGGACCAATGCTCTTCGGCTTCAGACCGCCACTGCCGTAAGTCGCCGTGAACGTGAACGGTTGTTGCCCGTTGCTGAATGTGGATTGCTGACCGGCGGTTCCAATCCGCACGATGGGGCTAAACGGCAGGCTGCCCATTTTGCCGAAATCAAAGAACCCGGTAACAATCAGGTCGAATTCGTTTAGTCGGAAAGTCTCGCCTGCGTCGCGTTGATGATTACGGTTCGTGTCACCCAGGAACTCGACGCCTAATCCAGTGATATCGAACGGAAGGAGACCGCCAAAACCCAAGGAAGCCGCAAATCCCCCGCTATTCAATGATAGACCTGCCACACTCAGCGCGCCGTCCCGCGCGATCTCCAATCCCGTAATCGTCCCGGTGATCCCCAAGCTCGTGATTGTGGCGGACGCCGAATCCAGGCTTAAAACAACCGCCTCGTCCGGCGTGATCAACACGTCCTCAAGGGCTATGCGCAATTGCTGCGCGACATCAAGGGTCAGGCTCCCGAGCGTGGCCCGCACCGCCCCGAGGGTCCCTCCGTCAAATTGAAACACCGCGCCGAATCCCTGCGCGGTGGACGTGAAAACCGTCGAACCTGGGAACAGAGTTGCGCTGGCGGCGGACAGTGTGATCGAACCATTGAAAACCATGGCTTGTCCATAAGTGACGCCAAAGTTGGCGATCGTCACCCCCAGACCAGTAAGCGACAGCACGTTCCCCAAGGACACCGGTGCGTTCGATGTGACAAAGAGGCTGCCAAACTGAAACCCATCGCCGCGAATCACCAACCCATTCACTCCGCCCGTGAGGTTGAATCTGGGCACGGACAAGGTGCCTTCATTGATGGTCACCAGCGTTTGCGATGCCGGGCCACTTGGATCGTAACCGATGTCCACACCTGAAACCGAAACCGTAAACACGTCGCCGACGCTCAAGCTCAACTGATCAAAGGCCAGGGAAAACAACCGTGTGGAAACGTCGAAAGCGCCAATCATCGCCGCGCTCCCCGCATCGTCTCCATCGGTCATCGAGGCCGTGAAGGCTTGCCCCGGGAACAGTGTCGCGACGGCGGCGCTCAGTTCCAATCTCCCCTGCAACGTCCCGCCGAGGTTATATCGGACTTCGTTAAACGCCAGCGTCGGCGAGCTGAGCGACAAAAAGCCTCCAAGGTTCAAGTTCGACACAGCCACTGTCGCACTAGCCAACGAAAATCCATTTCGCCGCACCACCAAACTGTCCAAAGTGACGGTCAGGTTCAGAGGGAGGATGATCCCGGTCAAATTCGTCAGGCTGAGAATCACTTGGTCCAACGGCCCATCCGGATCGAAACTTAAAACCGTGTTGCTCGTAGTCGCGGTCAACACTCCAGGAAGGCTCACGCTGAGATGGTCCAACACGAGTACGAAGGCCGTCGTTTGGAGGTCAAAAGTTCCGTTTATGGCCAGCGATCCCAGATCTTCTCCATCCGTTATCGTCGCGAGCAACCCTGTCCCCACACCCAGGCTCGCCCCCAACCCTTGCAAGTCCAAAGTCCCGAGCAAGGGCCCCCCTGTGGTGTAGCGGACTTGATTGAAGGAGACGCTCGCCGTTGTGATGGTCAGAATTCCTCCAAGGCTCAGATTTGAAGCCGACACCGAAGCGCTCGCCAAAGAAAATCCATTCCGTCTGACCACCAACCCCTCCACCGTGCCTGTCACATTCAACGGAAGAATTGTCGCCGTGAGATTGGTCAGGTTCAGGATCTCCTGATCCAACCCACCTTCGAGATCGAAGCCCAAGACCGCGTTGTGCGCAGTCGCGCTCAACACCCCCGGGATGCTCAAACTCAACTGATCGAGCGTGAGGACGAACGCCTTTGTTCCCAAGGTGAAGCTGCCGCCGACTCCCAGGAGATCCAAATCCTCGCCATCGGTTATTGCCGCGGTCAATCCACTACCGACACCTAGGGTCGCTCCAACGGCTCCCAACCCGAGAGTCCCCTCCAACGGTCCCCCCGTCGTGTATCGGACCCCGTTAAAGGACAGTGTCGGCGCCGCAAGGGTCAGAATCCCCCCAAGGCTCAAATCGGGCAGCACGACCGAAGCGCCGGTTAGTGAAAACCCGTTCTTGCGCACGACCAAACCTTCCACCAACACCGTCACGTTCAAGGGCACAACCAGAGCGGAAAGATTGGTCAACCTCATGATCTCCTGGTCTGCAGCCCCAGCAGAGTCGAATCGAATCCGCGCTCCAGTCCCGTTCGCCGCCAGCACTCCGGGCACCGACAAGGCGAATTCATCCACATCGAAACCGAAAATGCCGCTGGACACATCGAAGGTTCCCGCAACCGCCAAGGTGTCCCCATCGAGGCCATCACGGATGGTGGCGGAAATACCAGTTCCAATTGCGAGTCCAGCCCGGGTCGCGCCCAGAGTCAACGTCCCCAGAATGGGTCCTCCTTGGGCATAGCTCAAATGCGCCACACCGAGAGTCGGAGCGGTTAGTTGAAGGATCCCGCCAAGAGAGACGTCCGGCAGAGTGATGGCCGCGGAAGTCACCGTGAACCCGTCCCTCCGCAAGGTCAGTCGGTCCAACGTTCCGACGACTCCGTCCAAGGCAAGGAACCTCAACCTGACTCCTGAGATCGAGGCAAGTGTCTGGGTCGCTGGACCAGTTGGATCAAAGCCCAGGCTGACGGTTTCCGCCGTCACCTCAAGAATAGTTCCCACCAGAACCCGGAGCCGTTCCGCGCTCAACGTCAGCGCCCCGGTTTGGACATTCAGGCTTGCCGTCACCGCGGACCCTCCATCGCCGCCATCCTCGAACAAGGCGCTGAATCCAGCCCCGCCAGGGTAAAGGGCTCCACCGCTGGCGGTGAACCCAATGCTGCCGATCGCCACCCCGTTTCGATACGAAAAATTCGGAACCACGAAGTTCGCGCCTGTCAACTGCAAGAGCTGCGACCCGCCGCTGCCCAGCGCGGCGTTGATCGGGGTCGAGATTCCCGAAAGCGAAAACCCGTCGATGCCGTTCCCATCCCGGAAAAGTGGAATACCCGCGAGGTTGACGGGTGAGAAATCGGGAAGGGTTGGAAATTCAATGCGGAAATCACCGGCCGTTGCAAACGCGCCGGAAGCCGAGGGGGAGTTCGGGGAAATTGACGAGGCTGTCACACGCAACACGCCACCCACATCGAAGACGATCCCGCCAGGCAACCCCGCGACGACCACCGTTGTGATCTGGTCTGCCGAAGCGCTCCCATCCGAAACTCTCAAAGAGATCGTATGCAGTCCCAAGTCTGCTGACGACGGGGTCCCGCTCAAAACGCGTGTCCCAGGATCGAACGTCAACCAACCTGGCAAACTCACCGCCGACACGACCAGTGTTTCGCCGGCGTCAGGATCCATGACCGTCACGGTGTGGCGATAGGAATTGGAGGGCGTGCCAGCGCTCGGCGGCGCGTTGGTAAACACCGGAGCATCAGGCGTCGCCGCCAACTGAACTCTTACAGAAACAAGCCCGCCCGATGCGCCATGGCCATCGGAGACCGTGACCATGAACGCCGGCACCGCGGCTCCGTTGACGTCCTGATCCGGCCTCCACACCCACGGAGCGCTGGCGTTTGTCAACAAACTCAGCCCCGGATTCACAGGCAATCCTCCCTGGGTCAAAACGCCGGAAAGCACGGACTGGACGCGGAAAGCCAACGGATCGCCATCTGGATCCGCCGCGTTGGAACTAGCCATCAACGCCGCAAATGGGATCAGGAACTCCGTGTCCTCCCGCCCGCCCGTCAGGACATCGATGGCGCTCAAAGTCGGCCCGTGATTCACCTCCACCACCGAGACGTTCACCACGACTGGAGTGGACGAATCCTTCTTCCCATCCGAGACCACCACCGTAAAAGCTCCCAAAGTGGAACCCGTTGCGTTTGCCGCCGGTGTCCACAACCAAGGCTGGCTTGAAGCGGTCAACTCGGAGGTTCCAGACACCGCAGGCACGCCTCCCTGAGTCAAGGTTCCAGACACAATTGATTGCAAACGAAAGCGCAGCGGATCGCCGTCCGGGTCCAGAGCGTTCGAAGCCCCAAGCAACCTCACGAACGAGATGGGAAACGCGGTGTTCACTAATCCGCCGTGAAGGGTGGTGACCGCGGTCAACGTCGGAGGATCATTCGGATTTTCAAACGACAGCTTCAGGTCGCCCGCGCCTTGCGCAAAGATCGCCGTCACGCCCTCGGGCAATCCCACCACCTCGGACGTGGCAAAGGATCCCGTGGCCGAGCCATATTTGAGCAGCGTGAAGCTCTGGCCGTCGCTCGGATTAAAACCCCCGCTGAAGCGGACCCGCAGCCTGCCCGCCAGCGATGCCGCGTCGATCACTTCCAGCGCGTCAAACTGCCCGGCCGCCGGGCCTCCAATCGTCAACTCCAGCACCCCGGACGCCGTTTGCGTGAAAGTCGGCTGCATCACCGACACGCCCTCCCCGTCGCCCAGGTGCATCAGGCCGTGATTGGTCACCGCTGAGGCAAACTGCGCCACCCCGTTGACCGTTCCATGGTTGATCAACTCCGCCTGCAACGCCAGCCGCAGCTTCTCCGGATGCGTGTCGGTGAACTGAATCACCCCGGTGGCCGCGTTCTGCAGTGGCCCCCCGATCACCCGCAACGTCGCCGTACCCTTCAATGGATCCGCTCCGTCCGAGACCAG
>SXGS01499834.1_pt1 | contig 14396 bp, 9 predicted proteins | sample 3174681 | NCBI WGS metagenome assembly SXGS01 (sample SAMN11356861, study PRJNA531348) | freshwater metagenome | isolation source: freshwater sample F1-80 | place: China: Fuxian Lake, Yuxi | collected 2017-12-25
CCCTGGACGCCGGGACACTGACACTCGGACCACGACTGGCTCTGGCTGCCGCCGCCCCCTCCCCCTCCCCCGCCGCCGCTGCCGCGCAGCACGGACTCGTCCTCGGAGGTGTCGCTGTTGCCGCCGGGGACATCGTATCCCCCCGCGCGGCCTGCGCCGCCCTGCCCTCCGGGTTGCCCGTCCTGAAGGCACAGGCGACCCTGCTCGCCCTGCCCTCGCGCCCCCCCTGGCCCTCCGGCGCCCGAGGCGAGGCCGTGGCCGGGGCCGCCATTGCCGCCTGGGCCGCCACAGCTGCCGCAGCACGAGGGGTCGACGCTCTGGCCCACCGCCCCCGTGTGGCCGATCCCTGGGGCGAGGCCGCCGTCCCCGCCGATCCCCCGGCCCGATCCGGTCGAGCCGCCGCCGCCGCCGCCGCCGCCCGACGATACCAAGGGCAAGAGCAAGTGTCCCAACCCGGTTCCAGGCGACACCGACTGCGACGGCATCCCCGACACTCGCTGACGAGGACATCCATGCGCATGGTCTCCACCCTGGTTGCGACCTCGGTCGCCTTGTTCGGCCTCTCGCTCGTCGCGCCTCCGGCTCACGCCGATCAGGTCGCGGAGCAGCTCTTCCGCGAGGGCAAGAAGCTGATGGGCGAGGGCAAGATCGGCGAGGCCTGCACCGCCTTCGATGGAAGCTTTCGCCGCGAAGCCGTGATCTCGACGCTCCTCAACCTGGCCGACTGCCGCGAGAAGAACGGCGAGTTCGCCACGGCGTGGGGCCACTTCATCGACGCCGAGCGCATGACCCGCGGCAAGACCGCCGAGGCCACGCTCAACGGGACCGCCAAGGATCGCGCCGGCAAGCTCGAGGGCCGGCTCTCGTACCTCATCATCAATGTGCCCGACGAGGCCAGGGTCGACGGGCTCGAGATCACGCGCAACGGCCAGGCCGTCGACGCCGCCGAGTGGAACCGCGACATCCCCGTCGACGGCGGTGTGTGGAAGGTCGAGGGCAAGGCCCCCGCCTACGAGGCGTGGTCGACGTCGGTGACCGTGGGCAAGGAGAAGGACAAGCAGTCGGTCAACGTGCCGCGCTTCCGCGAGCTGCCCGCCACCGTCGTCCCCGACGGCCCGGATGGCCCCACCGGTCCCGAGGATCCGACTGCGCCGCCCTCGTCGTTCACCGGCAAGCGCAAGGCCGCCCTCGGCGTCGGCGCCGTCGGCGTGCTCGGCCTCGCCGCCGGCACCGTCTTGTACTTCCAGGCCGCCGGCATCCACGACGACGCCAAGGCCGCGACCACCACCGCCGATCGCGAGCGCCTCACCGACGACGCCAATGCCAAGTACCTCACCGCGCAGATCGGCTGGGGCGTGGGCGCCGCCGCGGTCGGCGCCGCCGCCTTCCTGTGGTTCACCGGCGGCCCCTCGACCGCCGCCGAGGGCGGCCTGACCCTCGCGCCTCGCGTCGACAGCCACTCGACGACGTTCGTCCTCGCCGGCCGCTTCTAGCGCCGGCCGTCGTTATCGCAAGCGCTCGATCTCGGCATCACCGATCCACCCACACGTGATGGCGATCGGCGTCTCACGGTCGGCGTGCTCGAGGGCCAGGTACACCGTACGCCCGTCCCGCCGCCAGCAGGCGATGCGCATCGCTTCGGCGTACCAGACATCGACGTCCTCGCGCGCACTCTCGTCGTCGTAGCTGGGCGCGCCCAGCACCCCGCGGCAGGCGTCGAGTTCGGCCGCGAACCGCTCGTTCCACACCTCGTACAGCTCTTCGAGCTCGTCCTCGTCCCCGCCGTTCTCACGCCACGCGCTCGCGTCGACCACGCGCCGCTCGCCCGACGCGCCCGGCTCGGCGGCGTCAGACGCCGCGACCACATGCTCGATCACCTCCCGCGTCGTCGGCCGCATGCCCACCGCGCGACTGTACCCTCGTAGAGGTCGAGCTGGCGAAATCGCTCGTCCCGAATGGCCAAGCGAAGCAAACGTAGCTGTTCACGGGCCCGGGCAGGTGGAGGTGAGGTGGCGCGCGCGCAGTCGGGCGAGGACGGGTTCTTGATCGGTCACGTCGCTCGTCAGGTGGTCGCTGCCACCCGGTTCACCAGCCGCACCCGCGGGCGAACAGGTCGCTGCCGGCGGCCTGGTAGGCCTCGGTCCAGGCCGACCAGAAGTACTCGACGCGCATCGTGAAGTCCGCGATCTCGGGGTCACGCGCGGCCGCGCGCCTCATGGCGTCGGAGGTCGGGTCGATGAGCCCCTTCGCGTTGCCGAGGCCGGGGATCCGCGTCGACAGGCGATGCACGTCGGCCCCCTCTGCCCACGCGTCCGACGGATCTGCGGTCGGCAAGAGGCCGGGCAAGTCCGACCAGGCCTCGATGAACGTCATCTCTCCCGCGTCGTTGAACGTGAACTCCTCGTAGATCGGGCACGGTCCGCTGGCGTACTGGAACGACACGCGGCACCGGGCAAAGGGCTGGACCTCGAACATCCGGCAGTCACGCGTGGGCACCGTCGCCGGGGTGAGCGACTTCACGGCGCTGTCGATCGCCTCCATCTGTTCAGCGCCGTAGCCAGTCAGGTAGAGCCAGGGTGGCCACTCCCAGCGCGCGACCAGCGTCGAGTAGGTGGGCAAGCTCGTCGGGTCGGCGCTCTCGTCCAGCGCGTCGAAGTAGCGATTGGCCTGGTCGATGTAGTAGGCGGCGGGCTGCGTGGGCGTGAGCGCGCTCGACAGCGCGTCGGCGGAGTCCGACTCCGTGCCGCACGAACCCGCGATCAGGCAACAACCGACGAGGAGTCGTCTCCACGAGGTGCTCGGGAAGTTCACAGCGACACTGTATCTCGCGACGATGCAGGGCCATCGACCGATTCGCGTGTCGAGCGCGAACCTGCATCACGGGCGTTGCGACTCGACGCGAGCCCTCTTCATCGCTGGCCGAAAGACAAAGCGCTGCGAGTACTTCGCGACCGGCGCGCCTATTGACTCGCGCCCGTGTTGCGCTAGATTGCCCGTTGAGCTGCGGGATTAACTCAGTGGTAGAGTGTCAGCTTCCCAAGCTGAACGTCGTGGGTTCGAATCCCATATCCCGCTCGACGATTCGCTCGTGAAGACGGCCGGTTGAGATCGAACCTCAGCCGGCCTTCGCCGTTCCGGACGCGCTGGTACCACCGCTGGTACCACTTTCGGTGTTCGAAACGCCTCGCCGATCGCTGCCGAGTGGTACCAGCCGCACGACGCTGGCGACCGCCGCTCGCTTCTCGTCCATCCCGACCGTGGAGTAGTGCCGTTGCATCTCCTCGGTCACATGACCGGTGAGAGCCCGCCGGACCACCGCGTCCACGTTCGCGAGCCGGACGAGGTCCGTGAACGTGTAGCGGAGGCCGTGGACGGTGAAGCGCTTCTCGATCTCCGCCGCCGCCAGGGACTTCTTCCAGGCCTTGTCCAAGCTGCTCGGCGACCGCAGCGTCCCGACCGTCGAGGGGAACATGTACCCCTTGTAGAGTCCGGGCGCCTGGTCGGCGATCAACTTGCGCCGGTGCCAGCGGAGAATCTCCGCGAGCTCCGGCTCCACCGAGTACTCCCTCGGTGCCCGCTTCTTGCGCGTGACCTCGTCAAGCTTGCCGCGGACTAGCTTACGCCGCACACGCAGCACGCCGTTGTCCTCGTCCCAATCCTCCCAGTGCAGGGCGCTCCCATGACAGAAGCGAAGCCCCGCGCACCCAAGGAGCACGACCAGCGCGTAGTGCGTGGCGTACTTCTCGCGCACCACCTTGAGGAACGTGGCGAGTTGTTCGGCTGACAGCGCGTTGGCCTCGTCGCGTTCCGCGGCATCGGGAAACGAGATTCGGAGCGTCGGGTCGCGCGCGAGCCCCAGCATGGCGATCGCATCGCGGGTCATGGTCCGGAACACGCGGAACCAGCCATGGACCGTGCGACTCGAGTAGCTACGCGGGAGCTGGTCGTCTTCCTCGTCGTCATCCGTATCGTCGTCACCGTCAGCCACGCCACTTCGCTTGGATGTCTTCCAGCCGGCGACGAGGGCATCGTCGATCCAGCGTTGAACGTCGAGCGGCGTGATCGCGTCGTAGAGGTAGTTCCCGAAGACCGGCAGGATGTGGTCATCGAGCGCGTCGGCGTAGGTCGCGGCCGTGGTCGGGTCGAGCTTCAGTCGCTTCGATTTGATCCACGATTTCGCGAATTCCCCACCGCGAACTCGTTGGCCGTTGGCCTCTGGTCCCTGTGCTTCCTTGAGCATCGCGGCGCGCTGATCTGCCGCTTCGCGGGCGGTCACCCCGCGCAAGACCCGATCGAACTCCTTCGTCTTGCCCGTGCGCGGATCGGTCGTAATCCCTCCACCCGCGGTCGTTCAGACGCCGTTGGTGGAGGGGTTACCTTGCTTGCGATGCTGAAAGCCGCCGACATCTGAACAAGCGCGTGGCCAGTCGAAGCAGCGAAGCGCCACGGCGCGAAAACACGGCTCGCAGACATGGCTCCCGACATTCCCTCGCGGAAATCTTCGTCGCGCGCGACGCGACGACCATGGCAAGCGCCGACTAGATAACGGCCTGAAAGTCATCGAGACACGCTTCGCCGACGCCTGCGTTGTCGCAGCGTCCAGGGGTTCAATGCCTTTGCCGGAGATCGGCTACCTTGTCCCCAGCGCCGTCGTCGAAGGGCGCGCCGCGGACGTGGCGACCCTTGCGACGGAGTTGAGGACGCTGGTGGATCGCCAGGCTGTGCTCCTCGTGGGGCGGCCCGCGACCCACGAGCACGTCGTGCCCGCCAGCACTGGAACGCGCTCTACCCGAACTTCTTCACGCAATTCAAGGCCAAGGTCACGCGCGATATGGCGAAGTGGCTCAAGGCCACGGCGTTCGGCGGCACGATGGCCGTGCCGGAAGAGTGGATGCGGGAAAGCGTCCACGAGACGCTGGAGAAGGAGCTCGCCGGAAAGCCGTCGATCACGATCGGCGACATGGTCGCACTGACCGCCCACGACTACGACAACGCCAATGGCATGTGGGTGACGAACGATGTCGACTATCGTTGGTTCTCGAAGGGCGACGGGCATCTCAACGACAAGAAGCCCGACAGCGCCGAGCGGTCGCACGCGTCAGTGGCACTGGAGGCTGTGCGGGCTGGCGTCGACGACGTACGCCACGCTCACTCGCTCGGCGTCGCCCAGCGAGGCCAGGGCTCGACGCCACTCCCCCGCGATCACGTCCTTCGGTCCGTTCGCGAAGCGAGCAAGGCGCCCGCCAAGCCCGGCGCACGCTACGCACCCGAGCAATTCATGCCTCGCCCCGAGGCAGCCGGTCGGGAACAGTTCTGGAACTCGACCACCATCGATGGTCTCTGGAAGATGCACGTCCGTCCCGGCAGCCCGACATACGGCGAGCTCATCGTCCGCGACTTCAACGGCGGTGAATCCGGAAAGCAGCTCGCCGCCGTCGCCCTGAACATCCCAGCGAAGCAGTGGGCCATGCCCTGGCGCGTCGCCCTCGCCCTCGGTCGGTCCGCCCCTGCGAGCGCGTGGAAGTTCCGGCAGGCGGCCGGTTACGTCAAGCCGGGCCTCGCGTTTCAACGCGCAGTCACCGATCGTGTGCGGGATCCTGTCGACTGCCTCGCCTTCCACCTCGAACTGGTCAGCGACGCCTGATGCGTGCCCTCCTCGCGATACCCCTTGTCATCGGTGCGTGCGGTCGTGACGCACGACCACCCAGGGCGCAGGCCACGGAGACGACGGTCGTGGCCCCTGGACTCGATCCGAGTGCCTGGCGAGCGTGGTCGGCCACCCGGGACGGCGCGATCGTCGCAGGGGCTCCCGAGTTCGACACCGTTGGCACCGTTGCGCTATTCGATGCGAAGAACCGACGGGTCGATGCGCGCAGTGCCGTTGCGCTTCGCCGGTCGGAACGACCGCTCCTCTGGGATCCAGTCCTGGCGCGCCACCTCGATGTGAGCACTGGCGCCGTGTTCGCGCTCCCGCCCGACTTGGAGCCCGAGGCCAGCGAGTCGAGTGCAGCGATCAGCAACAACGGCGCGGGTACCATGGCGCGCCTCCTGCGCCATGCGAACGGAGCGATGACGCTCACGGTCTGGCACCGGTCGGAAGCGCCGTCCTGGACGATCGCGGTCGATCCGGTTCCGGCTGGTGCAGGGGTCAGCGTCTCGCCCACCGGTGACGTGGTGGCGCTACTGACCGTTCCTCTCAGGGACGGCCCCCCCACCCTGACGCTCTTCGACTCGAAGACCGGCACTCCTCGGTGGCGAACGGAATCCCGCTTGAGCACCACCGCAGCCGACTCACTCCGTGAACTGGTCGCGTTCAGCGACGACGGGAACTTTGTGTTCGTTCGTGGCCGGAAGGACGGGAAGCACCTCGCGTTCGAGCGCCGAAGCATTGCGAGCGAGACGGTCGACAACGAGTTCACAGTCCAGACCCCCCTCGCCGTTCGCAACGACACGTTTCTGGGGATCACTGGCCGGCACGCACGATTCGGCGCCTCGAACCATTCAGTTCCCAGCCATCCGATCGGTCCACTCGGCACCGATCGCCGTGAATGGTGGTGCGAGTTCGTCGAGGTCGATCTCAGGACGGGCGAACGCAGGCTCGACACGAGCCTCGGCGGCGCCGACTACCAGCGCGTCTTCCGAGCAAACCCGACGGCGGACTGTGCAACGCATGCACTCCTCCGGATCATGGGCGCTACCGTCCTCGTGCGGCCGTCCGCCGAGGAAGTAGTCCTCACCTCCTTTCCCGGACCCGCGTAGGCTCTTATGAAGACGACGACCCCCTCCCTCCTTCTCTTGGCTGTCACGGGCTCACTAGCTTTCCCCGGGTGCAAGTTCCCCGAGCTGCCCCCGGTCGCTGAAGACGGTCCGGATGCCGTCACCCAGGATGCAGCGGCGACCGACGCCGCTGCTGACGCGCCGATCGACAGTCAGGCGATCGATACGCCACCGGGCACCTACGCGCTCCTCATCGAGCGTAATGGCTTCGGTTCGGGCAGCGTGACGGGAACCGTGCCACCGTCGACCACCGTGATCTCCTGCGGCGCAGGCGGTGGGTGCAGCACCGTCGTGGTCGATGGCACGATGGTCACCCTCACGGCGACGCCGTCCGCCGGCGACCTGTTCTTCGGGTGGTCGGGTGGCGGATGCACCGGCACCGCACCCTGCACGACCACGGTCAACGCGGCCACAACTGTCACTGCGACCTTCGATCAGTGCGACCGCACGATGGGGGAGGTCTGCAACGACGCGTCGAACCAGTACGAGCAGTGCTCGAGCTCGGGACAGTCGACCATGACGATGACGTGCCCGCTATATTGCTCCAGCGCCGTGGAGAAGTGCGTCGACATCAGCCCGAGCGATGATCCGAACACGAATCCTCTCGACGCCCAAATGGATCTTCTCGCTGGCTCAGGACAGAACCTCGTCTTCCCCAGCTCCTGCACTCCGGGCGGTTGCACCATCAACACGACGACCGGCGCGATCGCTGGTGCAACCTCGGGTGGCGCCGCGCCAACGGCGATTGTTGGCGGCGTTCGCGTATACCGTGTCCAGTCCTTGTCGCTCGCTGGAACAGTGAAGGTGAGCGGCAGCTACCCGGTCGCGTTCCTCTCCAACGGGCCGATCACAGTCACAGGGGTGCTCGACGCGTCCGCGGATGGGGGGAACAACGGCCCCGGCGCCCAGGCGGAGGGCGCGTCATGCACGGGACGCATCCACCGGTCGAGCACAGCGACGGCGGCGGGTGCTGGTGGGGGCGGACGCTCGACGTTCGGAGGGAACGGTGGCAACGGCGCTTCCGGCCAGGTTGGAGCGGACGGTGGAAACATCCAGAGCGAACCGACGTTGATCCCGCTCATCGGCGGCTGCTCAGGAGGCTGGTCAGATGAGAGCGGCGGCGCTGCCGTATCGATAGCGCGCGGAGCAGGCGGCGGCGCCGTCCAGATGGTGAGCCGCGCGACCATCTCGTTTCAGAGCGGCGCCGTCATCGACGTCAGTGGAGGCGGAGGCATCAGTGGAGATTTCTTCACGACGACGGTCTCCGTAGGCGGGGCCGGAGGCGGTTCGGGAGGCTCGATCCTTCTCGAGGCGCCGACGATCACGCTTGATGGTGCGGGTGTGGTGCTGTCTGCCAAGGGCGGCAGTGGGGCCGCCGGAACTCGTGGGCTGAGTGGTGCAGACGGCGGGTACGGTGCGGCGCCAGCGCCTGGCGGCGTGAATTCGAACGGGGCCGATGGCGGCGCGGGCGGGACCGAAAGCGCGGCGGCCCAGCCGGGTCAGGCTGCCCAGGGCGGAAGCACGGACGGCGCTGGTGGTGGAGGATCCGTTGGCCTCTGTCGATTGAACACGCGCACCGGCGCCATCGTGCAGCAGAACGGTGCGGCGATTCGGTGTAGCCGGCCAGCGAACACGACCTTCACGGAGCGACTCATTCCGTGATGCGCACCCGGCCACAGCGAAGAAGTGCGAAGACTCGAGGCTGAACCCTCGAGCGCCAGCCTGGCGCTGCCCCATGTTGAGCAGCGGCGTGTTCCTAGCACGACGTCTCGCCGAGCGAACCGCCCTGAAGAGGGCCTCGTCGCTCATCCGAGCGATGCGCCGCGCATCAATCGGCTGCTGGCTCTTGCTCCGGTAGCGAACGAGCAAGTCGACGAAGAGGATGCGAAACACCGAGCCGGCTGGGGACCGCCGGTCCGAGATCCGTGGGCGAGCCCCACGCCTTCTTCGGGCTTGCGATGTCCTGGCGCCAGGTTTCATGCGGACGTCTATCGACGGTTCCGCGCGCTGATTTGACGCGGTGGGGCGAAAGGTCTGAATAGTCTCTGATGCTTGGGTGGTACGATCCTGTCCCGATGGGTCGTACGCTGCTTCTTGGCCTCTTGCCGCTCGCCGGGTGCAACCTGGTCTTCGGTCTGGAGGCCGTGGCCCCGCCGATCGACGCGGCAGGGATCGACGGGCGCGACGCGGCGGGCCACGACGAGGACCTCGACGCGATCGACGACGCCGTCGATGTGTGCCCGAACGTGGCCGATGATCAGACTGATTCCGATGGTGACGGCGTCGGCGATGAGTGCGATCCGAACCCAGGCTTGCCGATCGATCGGCTGCGAGCGTTTCGCGACCTGCGCGACTTCGCCGGCTGGACCCCGGTCACCGGGAGCTGGGATCCCGGCACCGACGAGGTCACACAGACCGATCCGGCGGGGAATCAGCTCGCGACGCTCGATCTCGGCGCGGTGGACGATCCGACGCTGATCGCCGTCATCACAGCGGCGTCGGGAGCCAGCGCGTACAGCGTCGGACTGTATCTGATCACCGGCGCGGGCCTGGAGCCCGGATTGCCCGCCGGGCTGGCGTGTTACGTCGCCCAGCCGGCCGGCCGGCTGATCAGCTGGGACAACCGGACGCCGGGGGCGGCGATCTCGGTACCGTCGGCCAACACGGTCTCGGGCTATCCCGTGCGCATCACGCTGCGGGCCAGCTCGCCGGGCGCGACGCCGAGCTCGGGCCCGTCGGCGTGCTCGGTGCTCGACCCGGCGAACACCCGCGAGTCCGTTGTCCAGTCCACCGGGCCGATCACGTCCGCGACCGTCGGGCTCTACACGTACATGGGGTCGGGGACCTTCGGGTCGATCGCCATCATCGATCGCGTCCCCTGATCGAGTCGCCGACCTGGGGACGACGAGGTGGCAGCGCTGCTCGGCGGCCGTGACCTCGACCCCGCCGCGCAGCCGCGGCGGCGGGCGGTCGATAGCGGCGGCATGTCCAACCAGATCGGATCAGGAGTTGCTGTCGACCACGGGGAGATGAAGGCGGCCGCCGTGGTGGATCTGCAGGGCCGCGGCGGCGTCGCCGGCTTCCGTCGCTCGTACGAGCTCCGCTCGATCATGCCGCGCGCCGTACGCACGCCGCGAGCCGAGGTCGGGCCGGTGTGATCTCACGGCGATCGGCTCGCGTGTCCCGCGTGCCGCGTCCGGTTCCCGGACAATGTCCGGAATCCGGCCATGGACCTGACACGCTGGTGGTGGTGGATCAGCTCGAGGAGATCTTCACGCCCACTGGTCAGCTCGCGTTCGTGCTGCGCGCGGACTGCCTCGGTGCGCTCATGCAGAGCGAGATGTGGCCGCACGTCAAACTCGGCCACCGCCACGAGCTGGATCGGCTGCGGGGCCCGGCGCTGCGCGAGGCGATCACCACCGCGGCCGCCCGCTCCTCTCGCTGCGATCGAGGAACGGATCCACGTCGGGCATGGACAGCCTGGGCCCGCACGTCATGCGTATGCGTACCGCCGATGCTGGCGGTAGGCGCGGCGGTTTGCAGATTCGGCATGCCGACGGCGCAGGCAACCTCGGAGGCTCGCCGCCAACCTTCGAAAATACCGCTCTTTCGGGCGTGGCACGCTGGTTGCTGGAGTGGGCGGCATGTCGAGCTCGACCCGATCCTCAACGCGCTCGTGCTTCATCCTCGGTCTCGTCGCGCTCTCGGTGACGCCTGCCGTTGCCGAGCCCGAACCGATCTCGTTCGACACGGGCCTGGCCACCGGTTCGTGGCCGGATTCGGTCGAGATCGATCTACCTCCCGCGCCGCGCGGCTCTGCGCCGTCGGTCCAGCTCGTCGCCGACCACGGGACCGTCGAGGGTGAGCTAGGCAGCGGCTGGCGGCTGGTCGCCGGCTCGAAGATCACCCGCCACTCCACGAACGGCGGTGTGCCGAACTACACGAGTGATCTCTACCGGCTCGACGGGATGGATCTGGTCCAGACCGCCGCGAACTGGCAGCCCGAGACGTGGGACGGAACCGTCCTGACGTACGACGCGGGGACCAACACGTGGACGCGCAAGAAGGAAGGCTGGGTCTGGACGTACGGCACCAAGGCCGGAACCGGCACCAACGCCACCAAGCTGCTCGCCGACGCCGGGCAGGCGGTGGCGCTGCCCGGCGGCGGCAATTGCGCCAACAACCTGTGCAAGACGTCGACCTGGTACCTCTCGAAGGTCCAGGACCCGTTCGGGAACGTGATGACGTACAACTACGTCGTCCCGGCGCTCGCGGCCAGCGTGGCCGCGAAGTACCCGTTCGCCGACAGTCGCCAGTACCTGCCGACGTCGATCATCTACGGGACGGCCCGCGTGGACTTCACGTGGCAGGCGCGCCCCGAGCCACGCGTCGTCTCCGATAATGGACGCGTGACCGTGCTCGGGCAGCGGCTCAAGGGGATCACGACCAAGGTCGGTACCGCGAAGTTCTCGCGCTACGAGCTGCAGTACGAGGACGAGACCGCGCCCGGCGCGCTGCTCTCGCCCCTGACCGACTGCGACGGCCAGGCCGTGGTCGCGGGCGGGGCCCCGACGCAGTCGCTCCTCCGCAAGATCGTCCGCATCGGCACCGGCACCGGGACCGCGCCGACCCCGCAGCGCACGCTTCGCTGCATGCGCTCGCACCACGAGGGTTTTGCGTGGGGCACGGCCGAAGGGCTTGAGGTGATCGATCAACCGACCGATGGCGACGATCCGACCCGCGAGTCGGTGATCCCGCTCGCGGTGAACCTGGACCGCGATGGCATCTCCGATCTCGTGGTGATCGGGCTGCAGGTCTCGTCGGGGGGCAGCTACACGGTCACTCCCAAGGCCTACGTCGCGACGCCGAACGTCGCACGCGGCTTCGCGCCTGCGACCGGCGGCGGCACGCCAGCGGCCTTCGCGGCGGCGTGGGAAGCGCAGCTGGCGCTCCGGCTCACCAGCTCGCTGTTCGCCGATCACCGCGGGTTCGCGCTGGTCGATCAGGATGGCGATCGCGAGCCCGAGCTGTACTGGGAAGACTCGGCGGGCGACGTCATGCGCGATCGCATGCGCGACGATGGCTCGATGGTGTTCACGTCGTCGAACACGTCCCTCGACGGTTGCGACCTGCGCCATGGCGACTTCGCCGACATCGACGGCGACGGCAAGCTCGATCTGGTCGTCCGCGCGCACGGCGCCGTGAACGGATGCGCCGCGGAGTCGGACACGCGCTGGATCCGCAACGCCAGCGACTCGGCCACTGCCACCACGCTCATGACGCCGTTCGAGACGGTGTTCGCGCCGGCGGCCTGGACCGCCGCGGTCGCCAATTGCCCCGCCGGCGTGAGCTGGCCGACCGACTACAACCCGGACTGGAACGCGGACAGCTACAAGGCCGATCACGTCCGGTACGGCGACTTCAACAACGACGGCAAGGCTGACGCCGCGATCGCGCTCCACGCCTGCTGGGACAACCCGGTGACCGACGATCCGTTGACCACCGACATCAACGAGGCCGAGTGGCACCCGGTCGGCAACACGGTCTTCTCGCGCATCTACTGGGGCACGGGATACGGCACCTTCGTCGATTCCACGCTCTCGGCCGGGCCGCCGCTCACCTACGAGCTCGACGAGGCTGGCTCGTCGGGGGTGGTGACGGGACGCATCTTGCCCGGCGTGCTCGCACCTGTGGATCTCGACCGCAACGGACTGGTGGAGGTGCTGTCGACCGCGGTCTCCACGGAGGGCACCGGCCTCATGATCAACCGGTCCACGGGCGCCGTCACCGGCTTCGGCGTGCAGAGCGCCATCGCCACCAACCAGCCGTCGGCGACCGGCGGCACGCGGCCGAGCTTCATGTCCTACGTGAGCGGCGGCGCCGAGTGCTACAGGCGCTCCCAGGCGCAGGCATACGGCGACTTCGACGGCGATGGCTTCGCCGACGCGATCTCGTTCGCGCTCGACGAGACCGGCGCGTCCGGCTGCGCCGCGGGGGCGTGGTGCGTCAACCTCTATCGCAGCGCACGCACCGCGACGGAAGGGCGCATGATCTCGAGCGATGGCCCGTGGGGCGGGCGAACCTCCCTGACCTGGGGCTTCTCCGCGACCGAGCCTCACGACAATCCGAACCTCGAGGTCAACCTGGAGGTGCTGGAGCAGGTCGTCGGTGCCGAGGGCAAGGTGACCCTCACCTACTCGGGCGCGTTCACCACCGGCGGAGATCCCACCCCGTTCGCGCAGGTCGAGCGCCGCAACGTGCGCGGCGGGCGGGACGTCTTCGGCTTCGTGACGGCGCCGTGGGCCGCCGGTCGACCGTCGCACGCGGCGCGGTACCGCACCGACGATTCGCTCGAGCACGCGACCGTGTACGTCCACGGCCGCGTCGTGAACGGCACGTATCAGTACAACGTGCGGATCCCGTACTTCAACCCGCTGTCGCGGCGATGCGACTACGACGTCGGGCACGCCTCGGCGGCCGGCGCGCAGAGCGTCTCACTCGAGAGCCTCATCGACCGCTGCTACGACTACATCGGGATCGGTCCGCTCAGCGCGGGTCAGGAAGGCTTCAGCTCGGTCCCCGACGAGTACCTGCCGGAGGTGCTCGGGCAGACGGACGGCGCCATCCAGCCCGGCGGGCTGGCGGTCTACCAGGCGTCCTTCGGCGGTTCGGCGCACTCGTTCGGCGCGATCGCCACGGCCGACGCGTGGGCCAGCTACAGCGCCGTCTACTCGCCAGCGTTCACGATGACGACGTTCTACCGATGGGCGTTACCGCCCGAGCTGGCGGCGGTCACCCCACCGGTCTCGTCGGCGCAGTCCTCGTACACGTACCCGACCGGCATGGCCCTGACCGCGGTGATCGAGATGGTCGACGAGTGGGACTACCTGTTCGAGCGCTACAAGCTCGAGCGTTCGGTGGAGTATCGCGACACCGCGACGCTGGCCGACGATCGCATCCATACCTACACGCTCGACAAGCCGCTGGCCGCGGGTGACTGGTGGCGGATCCTGCGCACCGACGTCACCAACCGCGCCGGCCAGCGCCTGGCGTCCGAGATTCGCGCCAGCTTCGTCTCGACGTTCACGCCGAAGTCGGTCTCGTCGTGCGGCAGTGACGGCGTCACCTGTCGAGTCCAGCGCTTCACGTTCGACGCCGCTGGTGACCTGCTCAGCCACACCTTCCCCGACGGAGGCGTCGAGACCTGGACGCGCGGCGCGTGTGGTCTCCCCGCGACCCACGTCGATCCGGTCCTGCGGACCCAGACCAACACGATCACCAACTGCCGGATCAGCGCGACCACCTTCGAAGGCTCGACCACCTCCTGGACCTTCGACGGCATCGGTCGCCTCACTCGCACCGTCGTGGCGCCCGGAGTCGGCGCGGCCACTACCATCGACCAGTACTACGACGATGCGTTCACGTTCCGCGAGGACGCCCTCTTCGCCGAGCCGCGGATCGGGACCAAGCGCAGCGACGGTCAGGCCACGCTCCGCTACCTCGACGGCTTCGGGCGGCCCACGAAGGACATGGACATGCTCGGGATCAGACCGCTTTCCACCCAGGACGCGTTGGACCTGATCCGACACATCGCCTCGATCGTTCCTGAGCACGACGAC
>SXGS01005735.1_pt1 | contig 14392 bp, 12 predicted proteins | sample 3174681 | NCBI WGS metagenome assembly SXGS01 (sample SAMN11356861, study PRJNA531348) | freshwater metagenome | isolation source: freshwater sample F1-80 | place: China: Fuxian Lake, Yuxi | collected 2017-12-25
ACGCGGCGGGGGCACCATTCGGGGGGCGGGGCGCGGGGTGCGGGGCGCGGGGCGAGTTCGGCGGGAAGGTCAGCGGCGATTTCTGAGTTCAACTCGCCCCTCGCCCCTCGCCCCTCATCCCTCGCCTCGCGAAACCTCCCGCGCAGCACGACCCCTTCACCTTCGAGCGCCTCGAGTGTTGCCGAGACCTGCGACTCGGTGAACGTCGTCTGCTCCGCCAATTCGGCAGCCGTGATTGGGCCGCAGACTTCCAGCCAGCCGCGAAGGATGCTGACGCGCGCTTCGGTGGTCACCCATTCGGTGCGGACTCCCGATGGAGCCTCAATGACCGGATCAATCGCTGAGTTCGGGAAGAGGATTTTGATGGCCGGCAATCGTTCAGCGGCGACCCAGGCCAATTGACCGTTCGGCAGAGTGAGCGTTGTCGCTCGGCAGTCGGCGATGAGGTCGGCGATCCAACGATTGTGGGGCAGGTTGAAAACCTGCCCCACGACTTCGGCCACCGGCACGAAGAATCGGCTCAGCAGGACGTCGTGCAATTCGTCAGCGTTTCGGATCAGCGGCTGAGCCTCGCGGACCACCTGCTCGATCGCCGCCGGGTCGAGCTTCGCCAAGTCCCGCACGTCGTCAGGGTTCAGCGTGCGACGATTGGCAACCGCTCGCGCGCGGCGCTCTTGAATCTCGCCACCGTCGAGAAACGCGTATGGGTTCGCGTTGAGCAGTTCGTAACAAAACGGCGACGGCTCGCGCGTGTCGCGAGCGATCAGCTCGATCCGCCCCGCCTCGATCTCTTCGAGCACTCGATGCAGGCCGGCGAGGTCCAGCGCCTCGGTCAAGCAATCGTGCATCGTCTGTTGGACCATCGGATGATCGGGCAATTCGTGATCGCCGACGATGTTCTCTTGGCAGCCGGTCAACTTCGGAAACACCGCCGTCAGCAAGTCGTCTGAACGGAACCGTTGCAGAGCCGGCGGCACCTTGACGCCGTTCCGCATTCTCAACACCAGCAACGAGCGGTTCATGTTCCAGCGCCAGCGCGTCTGGAACAGCGGGATTTGCAGAATCGCTTGCTCCAGCAAGTTGCGAGCGTTCTCGCGAGTCAGCAGCGGGAACATGCTCTCCAACGGAAACGAATGCTGCGGGCCGAGCGACAAGATGAAGCCGTCGTCATCGGCCGTCGCCTGCAACTCAAAATCAAACGAGCGGCAAAACCGCTTCCGCATCGCCAATCCCCACGCCTTGCAGACTCGCGCCCCGAACGGAGCATGCACGACCATCTGCATCCCGCCCGATTCGTCGAAAAATCGCTCGAAGACGATTTTCTTCTGATTCGGGATCACGCCGATCGCAGCCTGCTGCGCGGCCACGTAGTTCGCGATCTGCTCGGCCGCCCATTCGGAGCAGTACGTTTCAGATTGCAGCCAGTCGCTGAGAGAGGCCTTGTCCGGTCCCCTATCCCTCTGGGAGAGGGCTAGGGTGAGGGACCCATCAGCGATCGATTCACAATCTCGCGGCAGGTGCAGTATCGAGTCGCTTTGTGTCGCGGAAGTCACTCGGCCATCGGAGCCCTCATCCGGCCTTCGGCCACCTTCTCCCGAGGGGAGAAGGGAAACGTTGTGAGTCGCCAGCCGAGTCTCGATTACTTGCCGTAGGCGCGACACTTCTTCCGACAGCTCCCATGTCCGTCCCGGCGCTTCGCCGCGCCAGAATGGAACGCTCGGCGGCGCTCCGCCTGCGTCCGTCACAACGACGTCCAACCCGCGAATGCCTTGAAACCGCCATGAGGTTGAGCCGAGCAAAAAAATATCGCCGCGCTGACTCTCGACCGCGAAGTCTTCGTCGATCGTTCCGACCACCACGCTGTCGGGATCGGCGACGACTCGGTACGAGCCGATGTCTGGGATCGCCCCGGCGTTGGAGGTCGCCGCGATCCGCGCCGCCGGGCGAGCTTTGAGGCGTCGATTCACTCGGTCGTGATGCACATAGACCTTGCCGCGACCGGACGTGTCGGTGATTCCCTCGGCCATGATCTGGACAACGGAATCGAATTGCTCGCGAGTCATTTCGCGGTACGGGTACGCTCGGCGAAACGTCTCGAACAGCTCGTCCGATGAGCATTCCTCGTTCGACGCGACTTCGGCGACGATCTGCTGGGCGAGCACGTCCAGCGGCGCGATCGGAATTGGAATCACGTCGAGCCGCCCGGCTCGAATCGCTCGCATCAGCGCCATCGATTCGACCAGTTCGTCGCGAGTCAGCGCAAACAGCCGACCCTTCGGCGTGGCGTGAATCGCGTGGCCCGCTCGGCCGATGCGTTGCAACAGCGTCGCGATCGCTCCCGGCGAGCCAAGCTGGATGACAAGATCGACGTAGCCGATGTCGATCCCCAGTTCGAGCGATGCCGTCGCGACAACGCATTTCAACTCGCCGTCCTTCAGCCGCCGTTCGGTGCGCAGCCGCAATTCCATCGACAGCGAGCCGTGATGGCTGCTGACTTTGTCCTCGCCGAGCAGCTCAGTCAGTTGATGAGCGACTCGTTCCGCCATGCGTCGAGTGTTGACGAAAATCAAAGTGCTGCGGTGCGAGTTGACCAGCTCGCCGACGCGAGCATTGATTTGCTCCCAATGCGCGTGGGTGCAGACAGCTCCGAGTTCCAGTTCCGGAACTTCGATGCCGAGGTCGAGGTGACGTGCGTGTCCGACGTCAATGATGGTGCAGGAGGAGGGGCGAGGGGCGTGGGGCGAGGGGCGAGTTGAAGGCAGATCATGCGAGGCGTCGACTTCGAATGGCAAAACTCGCTGCCGCGATTCAAGCTCCGCACGGCTTGAGTGTTTGTCTTCGCTCGTCCCTCGCCCCTCGCCCCTCGCCCCTCCTTCTCCCACAAGAAACTCCGCCATGCGCTCGATCGGCCGCTGCGTCGCTGACAGGCCGATGCGTTGCAGCGGTTTCTTGCAGAGCGATTGCAGGCGTTCGAGGCTCAGCGCGAGATGCGAGCCGCGCTTGTCGCGGACGAGTGCGTGGATTTCGTCAACGATGACCGTCTCGGTCTTGCGCAGCGCGGCGCGGCCCTTTTCGGACGTCAGGAGCAAGTACAACGACTCCGGCGTCGTGACCAGAATGTGAGGCGGCTTACGGACGAGCGTCGCGCGTTGCGAACTCGACGTGTCGCCGGTGCGCAGGCCGACGCGAATCGGAGCGGGTTGCTCGCCGTGAATCGTTTGCAGGCCGGATTGCTCGATCAGTTCAGTGATCTCGCGAAGTGGATCGTCGAGGTTGCGGTGCATGTCGTTGGAGAGCGCTCGCAACGGCGAGACGTACACGACCCGGATGCCATCGCCAAGCTTTGCTTTCAGCGAACGTCGCAACAACCGGTCGATGACGGCCAGGAACGCGGTCAGCGTCTTGCCGCTGCCGGTCGGAGCGGCAATCAGCACATGCTCGCCATTGGCGATGGCCGGCCATCCAAGCCGTTGCGGTTCCGTCGGCTCGGCGAAGCGCGACAAAAACCACTGCTCGATGATCGGGTGAAACTGCGACATGCTGACAACCTGCGATTCGCGATTCACAACCAACCGCGAGGAGCTTGACGCTGAGCCTTCGTCGGTCCGTCTTGGCGTTGCGATTTTCCTGCACACTCTACTCATTGCGTGCATTCTGAGCACAACGATCACTAACTAGACCCGCAAAGGAAACTGTGTCGGCGAGCGGCAGGGCGTTAGCCCTCAGAGAGTGGATTTTCCGCTCAAACGACGGACTCGGAGGGCTGACGCCCTGCCGCTCGCCTGCCTATTTTTCTCTGCGGGTCCACTTAGCGAAGGAAAAACACCACCAGACAAAACGTCGCGAAGATCGCTAACAAAATCAGAATACAGCCAAATCCTACCCGACGATCATCTGGACTGGCTCCGTCTCGCAGCGCATGTTGCAGACAGCAGTTGATGAGTGGCCCAAACACATCGCCCAATAAATCCCACATGATGGGGGATTCCTTTTTGCTGTTTCTGACTGCTCAATCGCCTCCGCTGGAACCCGTCTGTACCTTCGGTTTGGTTGCCTCCGCCGTTTTGTCATTCGTACTCAGTCCCGGAGCACCCTTGCGTTGCAGTGGGTAAATGACGAGCGCTTCGGCCGCGAGGTTGGCCGCGGGATATTTCGCGCGAGCGAATCCAACGGCTCGGCCTTGAGCATTGTCGTCCGGTTTCACTTTCAGGTGCTCGGCGTTGTGGAACTCCGCCTTGGTTTTGTCGCCGAGATCTTCGTAAATTTGATGCAGGTTGTGGTGGGCCGCCACATTTTCGCTGTCGATCTTCAGCGTCTTCTCAAACGTCGCAGCGGCTTTCTGGAGAAGAAGTTTTCGTTCCGGATTCTCTTCGTCACGGACAGCCTTCGCCAAGTCAAACAGCGTCTGACCGAGCAGATTGATGACCTCGTAATCACCGCTGAAGTCGAAGCCCCGTTCGATCATCTCCGGCGTTCGTTCCTCAAGGACCGCGCGGAAATTGGCCTCAGCTTCCTTCAATCGACCTTGCTGTCGGTTCACTCGGCCGGTGAGCCACTGCAATGTCCAGCGCGGTGCGGGAGGATCGTCTTTGGACCCTCCGTGAGTCGCCGTCCGTTGTAGCGCCTCGACCGCCTCGCTGATGCGTCCCTCGCGTTCCAGCACGCGGGCGAGATTCAATGGGCCGTCAAACCGGCCGAGTTCTTCGACTTTGGCAAAGGCGTCGATCGATTGCCGCAACTCGGCTTTGTCTTCGAGGAACAAGCCAATGCCGTAATCGTTCCAGCGCTGCCACTCCGGGATCCCCTCGCGCGGCTTGTTTTCGACAGCAATCTCCACCCCCTCGACCGGAAACGTCACCGAGTCGGTGGCCATCGTCGTGATCGGAAGGTCGTTGAAATACTTCTGACCGGAAACGTGGTTCTTGATCGGCTTGTCTCCCGGCTTCGCGGTCTTCGTCACGAAGTCCATGTATTGCTTGTCGAACTTGCGGTACTGCAATTTGACTTCGACGGTGATCGGTGCTGTCACGTCATCAGGAACAGCGAACTCGTAGTGCGCAGCTTGGCCGGCTCCGGGTGGAACTTGGTGGTTGTAAAGCGGTGTGAAGATGTCCTGCGGATTGCGGCGGTCGATCCGGTTGCCCTCCTTGTCGAGCATGAACACGTTGATGAAGTGCGAGTACGGATCGACCTCGCGGTCAGCGTCGAGTCCGCCGCTCTTGCCAATGACCTTGCCGGCGGAAGTCAGTGTGACTTCGACCCACAGCTCGTTGGAATCGACCGTCCCCTGAGTCAGTTGATGTCCCAGCTTCAGCGTACGGATGACCGCTTCGAGCAGATACTTCTCGCCCCGTTTGAGCGTCGGCACGTTTGGCCGAATCGGAGCGTGAAGCTTGCCGTCGATGGTCCCACCTTCTTTGACTCCAAAGATGTCCACGCGAGTGATCTCCTGCAGGAACTTCTGATGAGCTTCGATGACTTCCGGCTTCGCATCGCGCATCCAGGCGAGGCCTGTGTTGGCCGCCGGGAACAGATGATTGTGAATGCTCAGCTTCTTGGCATCGGCGAACAGCTTCGCTCCGAAGTCGTTCGACTCCTTGAGCGGCATGTGACAACCGGCGCAGTTCGCGATGGCCTTGGGCGGGTAGTAAAAGCTGCGGGCACCGTGTCCGACGCCGCTCAGCCAGTAGGCGTCGAAATGGTTTTGGCCGCGCAGGAAATCCTTGTAATGGTTGAGGGCATACGGCAAATGAACCTTGTGGCAGGTCGAGCAGAACTCGGCCGTCGTGTGCAGCGGCTTCAAGAACGTCTTCTTGTGAAACGACGGTTTCGCTTTGACCAACTGATTGTTGACCCATTGCAGCACGGCATTTTCGCTCTGGGCGAAGGGGTAGTGCGTCGGTTCCTCGATCGTGAAGTCGGCGTTGCCACGTGTGCTGTTGACGTGCGTGATGGCGTGACACGTCGTGCAAGTAATGCCGGCATGAGCGGTGGAATGTTTTTGCAAATCGAACTTCGGATCGTCAAACGCTCCGCTGAAGAACGGCACGGGATCATGGCAGCCGGCGCACCAGCGCGAGGCTTTGACATGACCGTCCCGTTTCAGGCTGACCTCGCGAGTTTCGCGAATCGACGCGAGATAGGCCGGGTTGTTGAAGGAACTGAAACGATGCGAACTCTCGGCCCACTGCGCATGCGAGTCGGGATGACATTTCTGGCAATAGTCATCCATCATCAACGTCTTGGCCGGGATGAAGTTGCCAGACGATGTGCGTGCGAGGCTCGGTTCGAAGTACTGCGTCCCCTCCTTCGGACCGACGACATTCCACTTGCGCGGATCCTGCGAGTGCAGGCCGATCATGCCAGCCACCGCAACACCAACGACTCCGAAATAGGCGACACCGATCTTCCATTTGATGCGCGGACCCGTCAGCCGATGCAGCCAATACAGCCAACCGGCCATCACCGGAGTAACGACGTGAAGCCAATAAACGGTGGACCGAGCCATCGGCTGTTTCAGATCGAACGAGCCAATCCGCATCAGCAGCAACCCGCTGATCAAAACAATGATCGACACGGAGAACAGGACGTAGCCGACTTTGACCGCCCGGCGGTTGCGGCGGTCCTTGGCGTACAGCATGTGCTTCGTGCCGAACACAACGAACGGCACGATCACCAGCAGGCCGAGCACCAGATGTCCCAGAAACATCAACTGGTAGAAGTAATTTTGGTACGTCTCCCGATCGATCGCTTCCATCGCCGTGATGGCGACCAGGTACATCGAGTTCGCTCCAAGCAGCGCCAGCAGTCCAAACACGACGTACAAGAGTTTGCGCAGTCCCGGCGTCACGGCTCGGACATAGAGCTTTCCGGTCGGCGGTGCGACACCTGGCAGTGGTGAGCCGGTCACGGGGGGGCTTGGAGTGTTTGCTGGGTTGTCCATCAAGAGGTTCCACAAAACTGTGTCGACACCCGCTTCGTTCGAGGCGAAGAAACACGATCCGATCCTGCGGGTCACGTTGCTTCGATGAGTTTGCAAAATACGCTGTTCGGAATCAAAGAGCTTGCAGACTCACCGAAACTTCGCAGTGGCATCCGCCCAAGTTCCTTGCTTCTCGACCGTCGATCAATGACGTCCCAATCGGCGGAATTTGGTGAGCGGATCGGCCAGCAGTCTACTTCTCGGCGGACGTTGGAACAGCCGAAAGTTTGCCTTTCGAGTCGATGGCGAACACCCTCTTCGCTCGAGGGTCGATCACCAGCAACGTCTCTCCCTGCCACGTCAGTCCGACCGGATTGACCAGCGGTTCGCCCGACACGAGTTTCTCTGGCTTTCCACCCAGTGAAACTTTCCAAACCGCCTTGCCGTAGCCGTCAGTGACGAACGCCGTCTTGTTCTTGTCGAGTTCAATTTCATGCGGGAACCCCCATGGCCGGCCTTCGACGACGACTTCGACCTTCGCATCTGGCGTCACTCGCAGAAGCTGATTCTTGCCGTGATTGACGACCCATAGATTCTTGTCGGCATCGATCGTGATGCCGCGCGGAGCCTCGACCTCGGCAAACTTCTCGGCCTTGCCGCCCGAGGCGGGAATCTTCCAAATCCATTTCAGCTCTAGATCCGTCACGAAGATGTTGTTGTCCGGATCGACGACCAAATCCATCGGGATGCCGATGCCACCGTTCGTCAGGGGTTGTGGTTTTCCTTCGTCGTCGAAGCGATAGACTTCGCGAGTCGACGAGTCCCCCGCCAACAATTTTCCATTGCGATCCAAGCCGACGCTGCGAACTCGATTCAGCGGTGTGCGAAATTTCTTCGATGCCTGAAAGAACACCGCCAACTTGCCGTCGCTCAACTTCCAGACGCCCGTTTGATTCAGGTCCGCGATGAACACACTTTTGCCATCGGCGGAAACCACCCCCGTCAACGGATATTGCAGCCCTTCGGCTCGTAACCAGGATGGCAAAACAACCAAGCTGACCAGGAGGAATATTGCCTTGGACAATGTGCATCGAGTCATCAGAAAGCTCGCAAGGTGAAACGCAAAATCTCAAGTGATTTCCAGCAGCTTGATCGTAACGCTCAATGCATTTCCCAGCCACAATCCCAAGCGGTTGGAACAGGGCTGGCGAGTTCTTGAGGCTGCACTACTTGTAATCCGAAGCGTCAGCGAAGGCGAACGCTTCACGACGAGAAGCGGCCACGTCAAACTCACCAGGTCGCTCTCGGATTTCCCGAAACACCCCCCTGGAGGATTCATGACTGCCACCGCTACTGCCGTCGAGCATGTGCTCGTTGTTCCGACTCTATTGTTTCACGAGGTCGGTTACTTTCAGGGCTTCAATCCCGACTCGGAGCGGTATCTGAAAACGCTGCTCGATCCCGCCTACACCAGCTACCGGCCGCGCGACACGATGGAGCAAGACCCCAGCTTCAAGCAGCTCATCCCGTACTGTGTCTTCCGCTGCGGCGATCAGGTTTTCTCGTACCGCCGAGACAAGGGGCAGGGGGAATCGCGGCTGCTCGGCAAGCGATCGGTCGGCATCGGCGGGCACATCAGCTCGATCGACGAGAACGCAGGCGGCTCGTCGTACCTCGAAGGGATGCGGCGTGAGATCGAGGAAGAAGTCTTCCTGGAAGCAGGCTACCGGCACCGCTGTGTCGGGCTGATCAACGACGACTTGACCGAAGTTGGCAAAGTCCATCTCGGCATCGTTCACATTTTTGAGCTGGACGCGCCCCAAGTTCGCCCACGCGAACAGTCGATAATCCAGACAGGCTTTGCCACGCCTGTGGAACTGGTGCGTGATCGCGACCAGTTTGAGACGTGGTCCCAAATTTGTCTGGATCACCTGTTTGCCTAGCTGGAGTCCCGCCTTAAGGCGGATGAGAACACGCAGAAAATGCCGGCTGAAGCCGGTACTCCAGCAGCGAAATGCGACAAAGGAGTGTCACGCGATGAAGATTTCTCAGCGAACGAATTTATGGGTCGGAGTTGTCACCATCGTGGCGACAGCGTGGACCTTCCTCGGCGTGCCATCGCTGCCGGCACAAGATGCCGTTTCTAAGCCGACGGCCTTCAGCACGGCGAAAGTTACGGCACCAAAGGTCGCACCCAAGGCCGGCTCGATCACCGAAGAGCAACTCGGCAATCTGCTCAAGGCGATGGGTCTCGAAGCCAAGAAGATCGAGAGCCGCTACGACTTCGAGTTCAAGGCGGTCCAGAACAAAGAGGAATGGAACCTCTCGATGACCGCCGTGCTCAGCCAGGACGGTTCGTCGATCTGGCTGATGGCGTGGCTCGACCAGTTGCCGAAGTCATCCGCCGACGTGCCGCGCACCGCGCTGCTGCGTTTGCTGTCCGACAACGACCGCCTCGGCAACGGCAAGTTCTTTGCCTACGTCGCGACCAATCGCCGCTTCGTGCTGCAACGAGTCATCTCCAACGAAGCCGTCACCACGAAGGCATTCCGAAGCTGGCTCGATGATCTCGGAGCCGGCGTCGTCGACACCTACGACCACTGGTCCGTCGCCTCATGGAAGGCGACCGACGGCAGCAACACGGCCAGCACGGCAAAAGCCGCTCCAGCCACCACAGCGAAAGCTTCGGCGGATGCGGACGACGACGATGATGACAACGAAGCCACCACGAAGCCGACCACTGGCCCCAGCTTCAAAGGTGCCGGCCAGAATCCGGTGCGCACCGCACTGCCGACCAAGCCCGGAACAAGCCGAAACTAAACTTCAGCGGACCAGCCACAAAGAACACAAAAAGACGCAAAGAGGGCATTCCTTCTTTGCGTCTTTTTGTGTTTTTCGCGGCCAAGTTCGCCTACTTGTCTTTCGACTTCAAAAGCCCCCGCAGAGCGACGCCCAAAGTCCTGGCGAGACATCGACGTCACCTGCCCGACGAACCGTCGCCAACGCTTGGTCAAGTGGCTGTTTCGTCGTCAGAGCGATGGATGCCGCCGCAATCGCTGGCGAGCGGCTCATGCCCACGCTGCAATAAACCAACGTGGCAATGTTTGCTTTGAGCAAATCGGCGACTGTGCGGCACGCGAGTGCGAGCAACCAATCGGGATTGCCCGCTCCATCGACCAACGGAAATCGGTGGTAAACCATCTCTCGCGGCGGCACTGCCGGGGCTTCGTTGCCCGCGAGGTCAACGATCGCTTGAATGCCCGCATCAAACACCGCACGCCAGTCGCGAACGTCTCCGACATGGCCTAGCCACAAAGCGTGCGGATGAATTTGCCTCATGGAATCTTCCCGTCCTGCGATGAGACGATGCGATTGGCCTCGTCGGAGAACTTCAAGCATGCGTTCCTGCTTAATGATGGTATTGGCAATGAGTGTGGCTGTCTTCGGCGATCCTTTCCTCGTTCTTGCTCAGAACGCCGCGACGAAGAGTCCGCCGTATGACATCGTCGTGTACGGCGGCACGTCCGGCGGGATCATCGCGGCTGTGCAGGCGACGAAGATGAAGAAGTCGGTCGTGCTCATCGAGCCGTCAAAACATCTCGGCGGACTGACTTCCGGCGGACTCGGAGCGACCGACATTGGCAACAAGGGGGCGATCGGTGGGCTGTCGCGCGGTTTCTACCGAGCGGTCGCCGAGCACTACGCGAAGGACGACGCCTGGAAATGGGAGAAGCGTGAGGCGTACCGCAGCAGTCGGCAAACCGGCGAGAAGGAAATGTGGACGTTCGAGCCGCACGTCGCCGAAGCGATTTATCGTGACATGCTCAAGACTGCGAAGGTGCCGGTCGTCACCGGACGGCTCGACCTGAGAAACGGAGTCGTCAAATCCGGCGACCGCATCAGCAGCATTCGTCTGGAGGGAGAGCTGGAGTTCACCGGCTCGATGTTCATCGACGCGACTTACGAAGGGGACTTGATGGCCAAGGCGGGAGTCGATTTCCATGTCGGCCGCGAGGCGAACGCGAAATACGGCGAGACGCTCAATGGTGTGCAGACGAAGAACGCGACGCACCACCAATTCATCAAGTCGGTCGATCCATTCGTGAAGCCCGGCGATCCGACAAGCGGCCTCCTGCCGCTGGTTCAGAAGGAACCTCCCGGCGAAGAGGGGGCCGAAGACCGTCGCGTTCAGACCTACAACTTGCGGCTCTGCACGACTGATGTGGCCGAGAACCGCCGAGCGTGGCCGAAGCCCGCCGACTACGACGAGAAGCGATGGGAACTGCTCTTCCGCAACTGCGAGGCGGGGGACACACGCATTCCTTGGAACCCGATCTTCATGCCGAACCGGAAGACCGACACCAACAACAACTTCGCGATCAGCACCGACTTCATCGGAGCGAACTACGACTACCCGAACGGCGACTACACGGCTCGCGAGCGGATCTACAAAGAGCACATCAGCTACACCAGCGGACTGCTCTGGTCACTAGCCAACCATCCGCGAGTCCCCGAATCGGTTCGCTCACACTTTCAGCGGCTCGGCATGGCGAAGGATGAATTCACCGACAACGACAATTGGCCGCATCAGCTTTACGTCCGCGAAGCTCGGCGGATGATCTCCGACTACGTCATGACGCAGCACAACTGCCAGGGCCGTGTCGTCGCCGAGGACTCCGTCGGCCTCGCTGCCTACACGATGGACTCGCATAACACGCAGCGGTACGCAAAGGACGGCCGCGTCTGGAACGAAGGGGACGTGCAAGTCGGCGGCTTCAGTCCGTACGCGATCTCGTACCGCAGCCTCGTCCCGAAAAAGTCGCAGTGCTCGAATCTGCTGGTGCCGGTCTGTCTCGCGGCGACGCATATTTCCTACGGCTCGATCCGCATGGAGCCGGTCTTCATGGTGCTCGGCCAATCGACCGCAACCGCTGCCTCAATGGCGATCGACTCCAACAGCGCCGTGCAAGACGTCCCGTACCCGAAGCTGCGCGAGCGTCTGCTCGCCGATGAACAAGTCCTCGACTGGACCGGCCCGAAACGAGTGCCCGGCATCGACGCCACGAAGCTGCCCGGTCTCGTCATCGACAACCCCGACGCCAAGTTGACCGGCGCATGGACTCACAGCAGTTCCACCAGCGGCTTCGTCGGAGCGGACTAACTGCACGACAACAACACCGCCAAAGGAGACTGCCGTGCCGAGTTCTCGTTCAAAATCCCGAAGTCGGGCAAGTACGACGTCCGCATCGCCTACACGGTGAACCCCAACCGCGCGACGAATGTGCCGGTCACGATCACGTCGGCTGACTGCGAGAAGACCGTAAAGCTCGACCAGAAGAAGGAGACGAAGGACGGTTTCCGGTCATTCGGCGGTTTTCGGTTTGATCCATCGCAACCGGCGAAGGTCGTCATCAGCAACACTGGCACCGACGGCTACGTCATTGTGGATGCCGTCCAGTTGGTTGCGGAATGATTCGCTCTGACAGTGAATGTGAATCGTTGTTATTCTGGCCTCGCCTGGAACAACGTCGAAAGGAAATGGTTATGCAAATCTCTACATTGATCGAACCAGTCGCCGGGCGCGGATTCCGCGCGAGCACAGGCAGTCCTCTGGAAATCACCGTCGAGGCGGAGACGAGGCAGGAAGCGATTCGTCGCTTACAAGAAAGTGTGCGCGAGCGTTTGTCGCACGGTGCGGAGATTGTCAGCGTGGAGTCACAACCAGACGAACATCCGGAGGAACATCCGTGGCTGAAATTCGCCGGTGGATTAAGAGACCATCCACTGTTGGCGGAGTGGGAGAAGGCGATGGCGGACTATCGCGACCTTGTGGACAGAGAACAGGACGCACGCGACCAAGCTCAGCTTGAGGCGGATGCCGGATGAGCCTGTTCCTCTTCGATACCGACTTGCTGACTCTCAACAGCAAAGGACACCCAAATGTTCGCGCTCGTGCTGCCGCACATGAGCCGGAAGAGTTGGTGACTTCGGTTCTCACTGTCGAAGAGTTGCTGACCGGTTGGTACACCGTTTTGCGACAAGCCAAGAACGATCAGCAGTTGGTTGCCGCGTACGACGGAATGACCTTCACGATGGAGTTTCTCTCGCGAATGCGAATCGTTTCCTTTTCACAAGACGCCGCCATTCGCTTCACGGCCTTTCGCAAGGCGCGACTAAAAATCAAAACAACGGATCTCAGAATCGCGTGCGTCGCTCTTGAAGTCGGGGCCAAGTTGGTCACTCGCAATCGGGCGGACTTTGAAGTTGTGCCGGGTCTCGAACTGGAAGATTGGACGATCCCTTAGGAGTTGCGATGCTTGCCAAACGAATTATTCCGTGCCTCGATGTTCATGCCGGCCGAGTCGTCAAAGGGGTCAACTTTTTGAACCTGCGCGACGCGGGGGATCCGGTTGAGGTCGCCGCTCGGTACGAAGAGCAGGGGGCCGACGAACTTGTGTTTCTCGACATCACCGCCAGCCACGAGGCGCGGCAGATTATGCTCGATGTTGTGCAGCGAGTCTCCGATACGATCTTCATGCCGTTCACCGTCGGCGGCGGCATCCGCACGATCGAGGATGTCACGCAACTGATTCAAGCGGGAGCCGAGAAGGTCAGCATCAACTCGGCGGCGGTGCGCACGCCGGAACTGATTACCGAGACGGCTCGCAAGTTCGGCAGTTGTGCGACGGTCGTGAACATCGACCCGAAGCGCGTGCAGAAGGACGGCCGCGAGTTTTGGGACGTCCACATCAGCGGCGGCCGAATTCCGACGGGGCTAGAAGCGGTCGCCTGGGCACGCGAAGTCGAACGGCTCGGAGCGGGTGAAATCGTCCTCACCTGCATGGACGCCGACGGCACGAAAGACGGCTACGACTTGGAGATCACACGCGCGGTTGCCGACGCGGTGCGCATCCCGGTCATTGCCAGCGGCGGAGCGGGCAGCCCGCAGCACTTGTTCGAGGCCGTCACGCAAGGCCATGCCAGCGCCGCGCTCGCGGCCAGCATCTTCCACTACGGCGAGTACACGATCGCCGAGACGAAGCGTTTCATGGCGGATCGTGGCGTGCCAATGCGAGTCTGAGATGCCGATCTCGATTCGCTGGTGCATTACGTTTGCGATTCCACGTCTTGGTGCTTACGTTCACTCGCAAGAGTCGGCGTCTCTCAGGTCGGTCTTTCGCAGCTTCATTTCAATCAGGAATCATTGCGATGTCCCAACCCTCGTCCCCGGAATCGCTGCCAGCAATTATCCCAACAACCCATCAGGCCGATGGTGGTTGCTCGCTCACCGGCCTGATTTTCCTGTCCGTTTTTGGTGTTTTCTCAGGTTTAGCGGCCAAGTGTCAGTCAAAGGTAGTCACCCGCGGCGTTGCGTGGTGACAAAGTGTCAGTCAAAGGTAGTCACTGTTTGCGGTGCTTGTTTTTTGGCTTGTAGTCGATGGTTTTGATCTTGGGGTGGTCATGTGGTTC
>SXGS01074475.1_pt1 | contig 14392 bp, 9 predicted proteins | sample 3174681 | NCBI WGS metagenome assembly SXGS01 (sample SAMN11356861, study PRJNA531348) | freshwater metagenome | isolation source: freshwater sample F1-80 | place: China: Fuxian Lake, Yuxi | collected 2017-12-25
AGCTCAAGGGCGTGGCGCTGAGCGCGAGGTTGACGCCGCAGCCGCAGTCGTTGTCGTTGGCCTCCGTGCAGCCGGCGGGGCAGCAGCCGTCGGCGTCTTTGCACTGAGCGACGGGCGTGCCGCCGCCGCACGTGCCGAGGGCGTCGCGGGGTCAGGGCGTCGGGAAGTGGAAGAAATGCGTGTTCGGCTTCACGGGCAAGAAGCTCATGCCGGGGCCGAGCGGCTCCATTGCGCCCGAGCTCGTGAGGTTGTTGCAGGGGGTGTTGCCCGGGCAGAGGCTCACGTGCGTGTGATGATGGTGGAAGTAGTACCAGCCGTAGCCCATGTCGGTCGTCTCGTAGGCGAGCTTGACGTGGTCGCACGCGAACGGGTCGACCCAGCCGGTCTTGCAGAGCTCGCTCAGCGCCGCCACCAGCATGGTGCCCGCCTGGCCGTCGACGCCGATGACGCGCACGCGCTTGCTCTCGAAGAGCGTGCCGAGGAAGAGGGCATGCCGCCAGGTGTCGAGCAGGTGTGGCGCCTTCGTGCAGTGGTAGTCCTTGTTCTCGCAGATGGGGCGCAGCTTGTTGTCGGCGGTGTTGACTTGGTAATAGCCGAGGTCGATGTCAAAGCCGTTCGTGTGCGTCCCCTTGGGGTGGCCGGGCTCGCCAATCGAGGTCCCCGGGACGTCCCCATTGGACTCGCTCATGTCGCCGAAGCCGAGCGCGCCGCCGTTGCCGGGCCAGCCCTGGGACTTGCAGTGCACCTTCGCTGTTGCGTAGTCGAGGAGCATGCGCAGGTCGCGCCGCAGGTAGCTGCGGTATTGGTTATTTGCGGTCTCGCCGTTGAGTGGGTAGTCGTCGTAATGGGCAGTCGTACGCGGGTCGAAGACGACGAGCTCCCCGCAGGTAGCGGCGTCGCCGGCGCAGTCGCGCGCAGGGAGGTTGTCGCACGTCGGGCCGGGGCCAGGGCCGGGGCCGTCGCCGACGTCGGTGTCCGTCACGCATTTGCCGCCCATGCAGGTCGAGCCCGCGGCGCAGTCGCCGTCTTTGCAAGAGCAGTAGCTGCCGCACGAATAGGAGCAGCTCGTCTTGTCGCTCGGAGCGCATGCGCCGTCGGCGTCGCAGCTGCCGGCGCAGGCGTTGGCGGAGCAATCGGGCCAGCAGAGGTAGCCGTCTTCGCCCTGCAGGCCGTAGCACGAGGAGCCGCTCGGGCACTCGGCCGTGGATCCCGCGCTCGAGCATGCCGCGGAGGCCTTGGTCATGCATACGCCGTAGACGCACACGCCGGCGAAGCCCTCGAGTGGCGCGCAGTCGGAGTCGCACGCGCACGCCGAGCCGGGGGCGCCGGTCCCCGCGGGGCCGGACCCGCTCGAAGGGCCGCCGCTCGCCGCGCTCGGTCCGGCAGCGCCGCTGGCGAGATCGTCAAGGTACTCGGACGCGTTGTCGTCGGTATCCGCGCCGAGGGGCTCGACGACGGTGCACGCCCCGAGGGCGCCCGTGAGCGCGAGCGCGCCGAGGCCTACGCCGAAGAGCCCTCGGTGCGGGGTTGGATGGCCCAAGGGATGGCGCAAGGGATGGCCCAGCGGCGAGAGCACGGGGGCCGGGAGCTGAATTTCAGCGGGTCGTCGGCGACGCCTGCCGAACAAGGCGAGCTCGAGCCACGAAAGAAAGGATTTGCGCGCCAATTTCGCCTCCGTCGAGGATCCGTGAGAGGCGTGGATCGCCGCCCGGGTGCCGCGCGCTCCTAGACGAAGCGGTATGTGTAGTCAAGTGTAATCAACGGCAGTGTAATCAACGGCAACGGGTGCCCAATCGCGGCTGTTGGCCAATCTCGACTGCTTGCCAATCGCAGCTGTTGGCCAATCTCGACTGCTTGCCAAGCGCAACCGCTCGCGCGCGAGGCCGTCAGCTGCGCTTTCGTGGGCCGGCGACGCGATAGACGCGCGGCGAGGCGCCCTCGTCCGGCGGAGGCAGGATGCGTAAGGTGTCGAGGCGAAGCACGCCGACGCGGCCGCTCGGCATCCGCACGCGCGTGCCGCCCGAGGGATCGTCGCCGACCACCTCGCAGCTGCCGAGCTGCGGGTGCTCGAGCAGGTCGCCGGGCTGGATCTCGACTTCGTTGTCGAAGTCGTCGTCGGCGATGCCATTTTCTCGCAGCCGCGTGGCGAGCGGACGAGGGGCAAGCGGCGCTGGCAGCGTGGGTTGAGCCGCGAGCGATGCGGGACGCTGCGGCAGAGGCAGAGAGGGTGGAGTCGCCTGGGGGGCCGCGCTTGCGGTCGTCGCGGAGGGTCGCGGCGCTTCTGGATGAGGGGAGGCGGCGGTCAGCGTGCCGTTCGCACCCGCGTCGGCACGTGTGACCTGTGCGGCTTCTTGTGCGGGCAGCGCGCGCGCGGCGTGGGTGGTCGTGATCGCATCGACGGCCAAGAGCAGCTCGTTGGCGATGGCCGCGACGATGCGGCCGATGCGGACGTTGCCGTGCTCGATGAGCGTCGCGTGGAGGGTCACGACGCAACCCTCGGCGCGCCGGGCGATGCGCCCCGAGAGCTGGACGATCTCGGCGTCTTCGAAGGTGTCGGTGGGGCTCGAGGCTCCGACGGCGGAGCCAGCCGAGCCTGCGAGCTCGATGAGCGACACCGAGCCCGCGCCGGTGACGAGCGCCTCCGTCCACGCCGTCGCGGCGGCGAGCGCCTCGAGCGCACCGAGCAGATCGTCGCCGTTGTCCACGCGAACGATGCCTCGGACCGTGGAACCGCTATCGACGAGACGCACGGGCGCCTCGTAGCACGATCGCGCGAGCGTCGCATGCGCTTGACCGCCGCTCACGCTCGGGGCTAAGAGGGCGGTTCCTAGCCGTTCGCGAAGGTGGCGGAATCGGTAGACGCGCTGGTTTCAGGTGCCAGTGGTAGCAATACTGTGGGGGTTCGAGTCCCCCCCTTCGCACTGCCTGCCATGTGCATTGGGTGCCGCGGGCGTTGGTGAGCGACGGGCGCGCGTGATTGGCGGGCTCGTGATCGACGGGCGCGCGAGCTCGCCGGTCGACGCCGAACGCCGAGGCTCGACGTCGCCAGCCGCGGGACCGTTGCCGGATTCTTAGCCCGACCCGTCCGGATGAGGTTTGCTATGTGCGACATGTCGCACACCTGCCTACTTCGTCCGGGACAGCGCCTTGGGTCGTTCGTGGTGGTCCGCTTCATCGGAAGCGGGGGCTACAGCGAAGTCTACGAAGTCGAGACCGCCGACGGCGAAAAGGCAGCGCTCAAGGCCGCGCGCATGCACGACGTCGACGATGCCCTCGCGTCGCGGCGGCAGCTGCTCGAGGCGCTCGTCTTGGGCGAGCTCGCGCATCCGAACGTCGTCAAGTACCTCGCGTCGGGGACCACGGCGGACGCGATCTCGTGGACCGCGATGGAGCTCGTGGCCGGTGAGTCGCTCCACGATCTCCTCGAGCGCACCGGACGCCTCGAGCTCGACCGAGCGATGCGCCTCGCGGTGCAGCTGGCGGCAGGTCTCGGGCACGCTCACGAGCTCGGGACCGTGCATCGCGACGTCAAGCCCGCGAACCTCCTCATCAGCGGGGTGGGGCAGACCGAGCGGCTGAAGGTCATCGATTTCGGGATCGCCAAGCTCGAGTGCATGCCGCTCTACACGACCGAGATCATCGGCACGCCGCTCTACATGGCGCCCGACTACCTCCTCGCGCGCAACCCGACGAAGGGCGACCCTCGGTGGGACGTATACGCCGCTGCGGTGGTGGTCTACGAGATGCTCGCGGGTCGGCATCCGCTCCTGCTCGACGACGAGCTCGGCGCGCCGCCGGTCTCGGTGGTCGTCACGCGCCACTTGCGCCACCCGATCGTGCCGCTCGGCGCCGAGCACGGCTGCCCGGCCGAGGTGTGGGCGATCCTCGAGCGCGGCCTCGCGCGGAACCCCGGCGAGCGCTTCGCGAACGGCAAGGAGCTCGAGAGCGCGCTGTCGAGCGCGTGGCGGAAGCTGCGGATGCAGCGCGACGGCATCACGCCGGGTGAAGGACCGTTGTTCGGCGATGCGCGCGGCGCACGCACGAAGAAGGCGGTTCGCGAGGCCGTCGAGGAGGCCCTCGCGAGCGTGCGTGGTGCCCGCGAGCCGCGCAGCGAGCTTGACCAGCGACGGCTCGGCGAGCTCTCGCCGAGCGACCTCGGTCTCGACGCAGCCCCGTTGCCGGGCGAGGGGTCGCGCGCTCCGCTGAGCCGGCGACAGGGCGCCGGAGAGGTCGCCGCCGCCGCGCAGGCGGGGATTCCGCAAGCGCCGCCGCCGAGCCAGCGCCACGCCAGCCTCGGCCGCAGCGTGGCATCGGCGCAGGTCAGCCTCGCGCTGCCGGCGCGCGACGAGCGCCACGGGGAGTCGCTCTCGCACGACGCGCTGGGGAAGGTGCAGATCCGGCCCGAGGCGCTCGGGACCACCGCGGAGGGCGAGCTCCTCGTGCGGCTGCCGGCGTCGGATCCGCGCGCGGCGACGAGGAAGGGGCTCGGTCGTGGTGCGAACGACGTGCTCGAGCTCGTCGGGACGGCGCCGCCCTCATCACGCGGCTCGCTGCAAAATGCTGAGGCGCAAGCCGCGCTGCAAGGCGCTGCCGCGGAGCGCGCGATGCCCGCCTACCCCGTGCCGGCCTCGTGGCGCGATGTGGGCCCGAACCACCTGGGGCACTACCAGGGGCGCCCGGTCATCGTGCCGTGGCGGGCGGTCGGCGCCGGCACCGAGGCCGAGCTCGAGGTCAGCGGCGACGCCGAAGGGCAGCCGACATTTCGTCCGTCGATGGTCGACGGCGTGGAGGCGGCCGGAGCGCGCACGAGGCGCACGCCGTTCGGGTGGCTCGCGGTGGCAGGGGTGATCTCCGGGGCGAGTCTCGTGGCGGTGGTGCGCACGACGAGCTCCGCCCTGCGCGGTGGACACGCGACGACGGGTACGGTGACGGCGGAGGGGAGCGTCGCGACGGCGCAGGGGAGCGTCGCGACGGCGCAGGGCTCGGGGCTGGGGGCTCCTCCGGCGGCGCCGTCGATGCGGCTGCGCTCGGAGTCCGCCGAGCCAGTCGTCACGGCCGAGCCGCCAGCGGGCGAGGGCGAGCGGGCGGCGCCAGCAGCGAGCGCGAGCGCCGAGGCGGCGGAGAAAAATACGCCTGGGAGCGGCCATGGCTCGAGGCCGCGCCCCGGCCGGCTACCTTAGCCCGCAGGCGGTCTTGCAGCGCTCGAGGGTCGCGCGTGCCGCAATCCGTGCGCGCTCGGCCGAGCGGCGAAGGACGGCCTCGACCTCCTCGGGGTGTTGCAGGAGATGCTCGCGGCGCGCGCGGGCCGGCGCGAACTGCCGCTCGATGCACTCGGCGAGCAGGAGCTTTGCGTGGCCGTACCCGAACGGCTCGCCGTCGCGTCGCGCGGTCCGGTAGTGCTCGCGGACGCGCTCGAGCGCGGGCGCGTCGAGGAAGAGCTTCAGCAGCGCGTACACGTTGCAGCGCTCGGGATCGAGCGCTTCGCCGAGCGGCGTCGAGTCGGTGACGATGCCGCCGACGAGCTTCTTGAGGCGCTTGCCGGACTCGAACAAGGGCAGCGTGTTTCCGTAGCTGGTGCTCATCTTCTGCCCATCGGTCCCGGTCACGTACGAAGCCTCGGAGAGGCGAAACTCGGGGCGCAACAAGAGTTCCTTGCCCATGCCGTAGGTCTCGTTGAAGTGCGTGGCCATGTCCTGCGTCATCTCGACGTGTTGGATCTGGTCCTTGCCGACCGGGACCAGCGTGGCGTCGTAGATGAGGATGTCCGCTGCCATCAGCACCGGATAAGTGAAGAGGCCGACCGTCGGCTTGACGCCGCGCTGGAGCTTGTCTTTGTAGCCGTGGGCGCGCTCGAGCAGCCCCATTCCGGTCACGGTCGCGAGCAGCCAGGCGAGCTCGGTGACCTCCGGAACGTCGCTCTGCCGAAACAAGAGCGCCTTGTCGGGGTCGAGGCCGAGCGCGAGGTAGGTGCGCGCGAGCTCGAGCGTGGCGGCGCGCAGCTCGTCGGCGTCGCGCAGCGTCGTGAGGGCGTGGAAGTCCGCGATGAAGTAGTACGCCTCGCCGGGGAAGGACGCGGCGAGCTCGATGTGCTGCTTGATGGCGCCGAAATAGTTGCCGAGGTGCTTCGTGCCCGAGGGCTGGATGCCGGAGAGCACACGCGTGCGCAACGCAGTCATGGGCGGGACCTTGCCACGTCGCCGCCGGGGCTGCGAGATCGCGAGATTCAGCCCAACGTTTACCCGAGTCCCAAGCGGCCGCGGAGGGCGAACAGCGCGAAGAGCGTCGCCAACGTCACGAGCATGCCGACGAGCACCCAGGGCATGCGGCTCGCGGGCGCGTGTCGGCCGTTGCGGCTCGCGTCGAGGAACACCCGCGCCGCATCGGGTAGCTCAGGATCGTCGAGGGTCGCGAGCGCGCCCGCGAGCAGCGCGCCCGACCAGAGCTGCTCGGGGCGCTTGCCGTGCCGGTGCCAGAGCTCGGCGGCTTGCTCGATGTCGTTGCGCAGCGAGTGCGCGCCCGCGTGCTCCTCGAGCCAGTTCACCAGCACGGGCCACGTCGTGAGCGCCGGGTGCGTGAGCCCGAGCATGGGCATCGCGGAGCTGTTGTGCGTGGGCGGCGCCGCGCCGACGATGCGCGACTCGAGCAGCCGCTCGAGCACGGCCTCGGCTTCGCTGTCGAGCCCGTCGAGGAGCGCATCGCGCGCGACGTGCTTGCGCGCGCGCCGCGTCGTCACGAGCCGGACGAGCAGCGTGACGGCCGAGGCCCTCTCGGCGGTCACGAGACGCGAGAGGGTCGTGTCCGCGTGCTGCACGATCGCGCCGGCGAGACCGCCGAGCTCGGTGTAGGCCGCACGGCGAACGACCAGCCGCGCGCGATCGCGCCGCTCCCAGAGCTTCTGGGCGACGAGCTGCAACAGCGCAAGCGCCGCGGACTCGCCGACGGCCGCGGCCGCGATCTCTTCCGGCAGCTTGTCGTCTTCGAAGGAGAAGCCCGTGCTCTCGAGCGGCCTCGTCAGCGCCTCGACGAGCATGGGGGTGTCCGGACGCTGAAGCGCGAAGGCCGCGCGTGTCGCCTCGTGCGCGCCGGGCAGCTCCGCGAGGCGATCGAGGCAATCCTCGCGGACGCAGAGGAGGATGCGAACCGGGGCGTTCGGATCGACCGCGGCCATGAGGAGCGAGCGAAAGTACGTGGCGCGCGTCGCGTCGTCGTCGACCGCCGTGAAAAGCTCTTCGGCCTGATCGATGGCGAGCACGACGCGGGTCTCGCGGCTCTGGGCGAGCTGTCGCAGCGCGTTGCCGAGCCGCTCGGGGCTGGCGCGGAGCGCGCCGGCCAGCTCGTCGACGGCGTCGCTCGTGGTGTTGCCGAAGGCGAGATTCGCCGCATCCTGCGAGGCGTCCGGCTGGAGCAGTTGCATCGCCAACGTGAGGAAGGGCAGCGACGTCGGACGCACGGTGACGAGCGACACGGAGCCGCGCTGGCGGAGGAGCGGCGCGAGCGCGGCGTGGATGAACGAGGTCTTGCCGCATGCGGTCGGGCCGACCAAGGTGACGATCGGTGCGCTCTCGAGCAGATCGGCGAGCGCCTCGGCGTCGACGGCACGTCCGACGAGGCCCTCGGCGTGCCGCTCGGCGAACGGGGCGAGCCCGCGATACGGCGTTTGCTGCACCGCCGCCGTCCTCGAGCGCGGCCGCACGGCGACGAGGTCCGCGAGTCGCGAGCCGAGGTCGCGCGCGGTGGGGCGAGCGCTCGGCCGCTTGTCGAGGCACGCTTCCACGACGGCGGCGAGGGGCTCCGGGACATCGGGCGCGACGAGGCGAAGGTTGGGAGCCGGCTCGTCGTCGAGCACGCGCCGCGCGATGTCGGAGATGGCGCCGCGAAACGGGAGCTCCCCGGCGCACAGCTCGAACAGGATGACGCCGAGCGCCCACACGTCCGCCGCCGTGCCGACGCCCTCGTCGAGCCACTGCTCCGGTGCCATGTACTGGGCTGTGCCCTTGGCGCCGGCGTTCGAGTGCATGCTGGACAGCTGGCCGACGTCGCTCTGGGGGATACCGGCCTTGGCCTCGGGCGCGCGCGCGGGATCGTCGCCGCTCACGTAGCGGGCCAGGCCGAAGTCGACGACGCGCAGCCGCCCGTCTTCGGGGAGGAACACGTTCTCGGGCTTGAGGTCGCGATGCAGGACGTCGTGGGCATGGGCTTCGCCGAGCGCCTCCGCGATCGCGAGGCCGATCGCGGTGATGTCGGCCAGCGGCACGCGCCCGCCCTCGAGCCGGGTGCGCAGGTCTTCGCCCTCGAGGTACTCGAGCGCGACGTACGGCCAGCCGAGATGCTCGCCGACGGCGAAGATCGTGACGATGTGCGGGTGGTTGAAGCGAGCGGTCGTTCGCGCCTCGAACTTGAAGCGCTGGATGGCCTCGGGCCCGATGGCCTCGGGCTGAATCACCTTGAGCGCGACGCGGCGGCCGAGCGTGGTGTCGCGCGCGAGGTAGACCTCGCCCATGCCGCCCTCGGCGATGAGGCTCACGACCTCGAACTGATCGACGCGCGCGCCCGGGCGAAGGGTCAGCCCCCGGCGCAGGTCCATCGACACTTGCGTCGACAGGTCCGTGTCGTAACGGAGGCTTTCCCGGTCGGCTCCCACGAAGCGGCATCATGCCCAGAAGGCGCGCCCGAGTGGAAGCGCATACTGGGGAGGGGCGGATGCCCGGCGGATGCCCTCCCAGATCGAATGAGGTGGCGCTAGAGGCGCATCCCGCCCGGGGTCGGTGACCACTCGGGATTTCTGCGGCTGCGGTAGCTACCGCGCACGAACTCCCCGAGCACGGGCGCGATGTTCGCGGCGACGTCTTCGTCCCACTCGCCGCCGTGGATCGCGTCGCGCGGCGTCATGTCATCGGCGAGCAACGCGAAGATTGGAAACACGTTCGTCTGCATCCGGAGATCCGCGAGCTCTTCCTTGAAGACGCGGAGATCCACGCGCACGAGGCGCACGTTGCGCAGCGCCTGCTGCATGAGAGGCTCGCCGAGCGCGGTCTCGATGCTGCGACACGGACTGCACTCGCCGCCGGTGACCATGAGGAGCACCGTCTGTCCTTGCTCGGCCGCGAGCTTCGACTGCGTCGCTAGCGTCTCGGTCAGCGCCGGCGCGCCGAGGCCCACGTCGACGACCTCGATGGCGCCGATGCGGTCGACGCGTGATTGCGCGGGTACGCTTGGCGGCGGGGCCGGCTTTTCGGGCACCGCCGTGCTTGCGGAGGGCTGGTCTGCACCCGGGTGGTTCGTGCGTCGCGTGCCCTCGGGTTCAGCCACCGCCGCCGCGCGCGCCTGGTCGGCGAGCTCGCGCCACTTCATGGCGCCCCAGACGAAGAGCCCGGCAGACGCGAGAAACGAGACGAGCCCGAGCGCGGAGAGGAGCGAGACGAAGGGTGCGCCACGCTGCCTCGGGGGGCGCGGCGCGAGCAGCTCGTCGAGCTCGCGCGCGGGCAAGGCGATGGGGGCGTCGCTCGACGACACGCGCCATGGATAGCCCATCGCATCCATCCGGCCACGCGGCGGCGGCGATGCCGCGGCGATGGCGTCGCGGGCGGGGGGCTCGCCATGAACCGCCGTGACTGGGTAAGTCGCCGAGCCGCCTGCGTGGAGCTCCGCGATCGGCGTCGTCGTGCACCGCGGCGGCACATCGGTGAGCACGCCGAACATCGCCTTATGGGGGGGAATGGCGGTCGCGTCGATCGAATGACTCACACCGCAAAGGTAGCGCCCGAATCCGCGTTCGCTCGGCATCACGCGGCAAATTCGCACGGCGCGTAAAGATCGGTGCAGTGTGCCCCGGCGTGCGCGCGCGTCCGCGCCATCTCGCCACGGAAAGTGCGGCGGTCCGCGCACGGGCGCTAGCGCCGACGGACTCGTGGCGCGAGGCGTTTCCCGTCGATTCGATGGAGCCGCAGCACTATGCTCGCACGCCGATGTCGCGGACGCTTTGGCTTGCAGGACTATGGCTCATGGGAGCGAGCCTGCATGCGCGCGTCGCGGCCGCACAAGAGGCTCCCGATCGGGCGGTCGCGCTGCACGACGAAGCGCGGACGCTCTACGAGCAGGGAGATTATCGCGCGGCAGTGTCGCGCCTCGAAGAGGCGGTGCGGCTCGATCCGGGCGCCAAGGTGCTTTTCTATAACCTGGGGCTCATCTACGAGAAGCTCGGCGAGCTCGACAAAGCCCTCGTCAGTTTCCGGCGGTGCCGCGAGCTCGAGACCAACACGATCGAGCGCGAGAAGCTCGACAACGACACGCGACGCATCGAGTCGGCGCAGGGCCACGCCGATGATGCACGGCGCAAGAGCGAGCTCGCCAAGATCGCCGCGAAGGCGCCGGCCGCGGCGCCGGCGAAGGTAGAGCCCGCTCCGCTCGCGAGGCCGCTCTTGCCGTGGGTGTGGCTGACGGCGGGCGTGTCGCTCGTGGGGCTTGGTGTGGGGAGCGCGTTCGCGGTGCACGCCGTCACGCTCGAGCCCGGCAAAGGCGCCTCCACCGGACCGAGCCTTAGCTACGATGAGCTCGTCGGCGACGCGTCGGCAGCGCACTCGAGCGCGCTCGCGGCCGACGTCGGGTTCACGGTGGGCGGCGTCGCCGGAGCTGCCGCGCTTGGGCTCGCGCTCTTCGAGCTGACGAGAGACGGCGAGGTCGTGCTCGCGCCGGTCGTCACGCCGGAGACGCTCGCGCTCGAGTTCGTCGGCCGGTTCTGAGCCTCGGAGGACGCGTGCGCCCCCTCTTGCCTTTCGCCGTGCTCCTCTTCGCGTGCAGCGCGGCGATCGATGGCGAGCTCGCGACCGTGCGCTGCGCCGACGAGGGCGCGTACGGGCCGCCGGCGTGCGCGCCAGGCGAGACGTGCCATGGCGGCGTGTGCGCCGCGCTCGGGGCGCCGGTCGGCCACGAGTGTGCGAACGACGAGGACTGCGCGAGCCCGGCAACCTGCGCCGACGGCGCACAGCTCGGCCTCGGAAGCGTGCTGCGGTGCGTGGTGCCGTGTTGCTCGTCCGCCGAGTGCGGCGAGCCGGGCGATGGCAACGTGTGCCGCACGATGAAGAGCGGGGGCGGATCGGTGTGCTGGCCGGCCAGCGACCTGGGCGAGGGCGCGGGTGGCGAGTTGCAGCTCGGCGATACCGGCCCCGGCGGCGCGTGCGTGGCGGCGAGCGAATGCCGGTCCGGCGCGTGCGACACTGGGCGTTGCGTCGACACCTGCTGCGCCGATAGCTCGTGCACCGCGAGCGAGCGCATCTGCCGCGCGGGCCAGAGCGCTGTCGGCGAAGGCTGGTACTGCGGGTTCGCGCCAACCGAGCAGTCGGGGATCGGGGAGTGCGCGACGGCGAGCGACTGCGTCACCGGCGAGTGCGTCACGGTAGAGGACGCGAAGGTCTGCCTCGCGCCGTGTTGCTCGTCGCGTGAGTGCGGCACGGTCGAGCTCAAGGCGGGCACCTACCAGCTGGCATGTGCGCTCTCGGCGAGCGGCGCGCGCGGCTGCGTGGGGCGTGTGGACCAGCAAGCCACGCTCGGCGTCGGCGCCGCGTGCAAGATCGGCAACGACTGCCGAAGCGGGCTGTGCGTCGATGACGGGGACGGGAAATTCTGCAGCGACTTCTGCTGCGACGACGCGAGCTGCGGTGACACAAAGCAGTTCTCTTGCCGACCGCGCCCGACCGGAAATGCTTGGGCCTTGCGGTGCGTGCGTAACTGACCCACGATAGGCCCACTCGCGATGCCGCCTGGGGCGAACGACACGCACAAGAGCCTGCGTTCGCTGTCCGGCACGGTGTGCCCACAGTGCCGCCACCACTTGCCCGAGCCGGCCGGCGCGCGACTCGCACGCTGTCCCGCGCACCCGGGCACGGTGCTCGTGTCACCGGCGGCGCTCGCGGCGGCGGACGGCGATCCGTTCCTCGGGAGGGTGGTCGGCGACCGCTTTGCGATCCTCGAGCTCGTCGGCGCGGGCTCGATGGGCACGGTGTATCGGGCGCGCCAAGAGGCCATCGGTAGGGACGTCGCGATCAAGATCGTGCGGGCCGACCGCTTGGTCGACAAGCACGGCAAGACGCGCTTTCAGCAAGAGGCGCACGCGACGAGCCGCCTCAGCTCGGTTCACACGGTGACCGTGTTCGATTTCGGCGAGATCGAAGCGCCGCCAGACGATCCGGCGGGGATCGGTGGCTCGCTGTTTCTCGCGATGGAGCTCCTCGAGGGAGACTCGATCGGCGAGCTGCTCAAGCGTGGGAAGGGGATGCCGCTCGCCGACGCGCTGCTCGTGCTTCGGCACGCCCTCGTGTCGCTCGAGGAAGCGCACGAAAAGGGTGTGATCCACCGCGATCTCAAGCCGGACAACCTGCTCCTGACGAGCACGCAGGGCGGCGATCGCGTCTGCAAGGTGCTCGATTTCGGCATCGCGAAGCTCGTTACCACCGATGGCCGCGTCGACGCGCTCGAGACGCAGGCCGGCACGGTGTTCGGCACGCCGCGCTACATGTCCCCCGAACAGGCGCAGGGGAAAAAGCTCGACGCCCGAAGCGATCTCTATGCGCTCGGCGTCATCCTCTACCACATGCTCGTGGGCAGCCCGCCGTTCACGGACGGCGACGCGGTGGTCGTCATGGCGCACCACATTCGCACGGTGCCGAAGCGGCCGAGCGCCCTCGTCCCGGAGGTAAGGATCCCCGCGGGGCTCGAGGATTTGTTGATGCGGGTCCTCGACAAGGATCCCGAGAAGAGGCCGCAGTCCGCGCGCGCGTTTCTCGCCGAGCTCGCGAAGCTGCCGAGCGACGGCGATGGCGCAGGCTCGGGCGAGCTCAGCGCCGTCATCGCCGGAGGGCTCGGCTCCCGCGGCAAGCGGCGCGTCGCGCTCGGGCTCGGCGTTGCCGCGCTCGCCGGAGGGATCGCGTTCATGCTCGGGGCCGCAAGAGAGGGCGGGGCGGAGCGCGACCGCCGCACCGAAGCGCCAGGGGCACGCATCTCAGCGGCGAGGGTGAGCGACGGCGAGGCCGTTCAAGCGGTCGCGGCGGCGAGCGCGTCATCGTCGGCGAGCGCGGCTTCCTCATCGCTTGCGAACGCCCCGCGTCCGGAGCCGAGCGCGTCGGCGGCACCCGACGGCGCTGCGGCACCGGCGGCCAGCGGGACCTCGCGCGCGCCCGGGGTCAAGCCCAGGCGCGGCTACACGAAGTTCGACTAATGTCCTGGATCAGCGCCGCCGGTGCCTCGTCCACGGCCGCGCGAACAAGGCGTGTACGCATACGAACCGAGCGTGTAACGTCGCGACGGAACTATGGATCCGGCGCAGTTTGAAACGCTCGTGGAGCGGCTCGTAGCTGACCCTCACGACGGCACCGCATTGGGGGCGGCTCATGCCGCGGGCGAGCGCGAGCCGCAGGTTTATGCCGCGCTCCTCGAGCGAGTGGGCGGCGGAAGTCGCGACCCGGGCTTGTCCGCCCATTGGTTCAACGAGGCGGCCATGGTGTGGCAGAGCCTCGGGGATACGGCGCAGTTCGCGCGCTTGTCCTGTGTCGTTGCCGATCGGGATCCAACCAACGTCGCGATGGTCGATCGCGCGGTCGCGCTCTGCCGCGAGGCCGGCAATACGCGGGCGGTGATCGAGCTGCTCGAGCGCATGTGCGCAGCGGTGACGGCGAATCTCGCGAACTTGCCGCATGCGGGCGCGTCGCTGGCAAGCGCACACGAAGAGCTCGCCGGATTGTATTCGTCGGGCGCGCAGTCCATGCCTGCAGAGGCCGCGCGCCACTGGGCGGCGCTCGCCGAGCTCGACCCGCGTCACGGCTACGCGATCTACCAGGCGCGCGAGCTGTTCAAATCGCTCGGCATGTTCGACCGCGCGCTGCCGCTCTTCAACAAGGAGCAGGCGCTACTCGACGAGCCCGAGCGCAAGCTCGTCCTCTACCGCGACGAGGCCGAGGTGGCTCGCGCGGCCGGAGATCTCGCAGGCGTCTCGAGCGCGCTCCGTGGCGCGCGTGCGGCCCGGCCCGGCGATGCGCTGCTCGGTTACGAGCTCGGAATGTCCGTCCTTCAACGCATCGACGCGGGACTCGCGGTCGGCGAGGCGGAGCGCGAAGAGGCGACGCGCTCGCTGGTTCTGCTCGCAGAGACGTACGACGGCGAGCACGCCCTCGGGTACGCCCAATATGCACTCAAGGCGCAGCCGGGCGACGACCGCGCGATGCAGCTGTGCGACTACCACGCAGAACGGCTTGGGCGCCACGGCGAGCTCGTGACGACGTGGCAGGCGTACCTCGCAAAGAGCCCGACCGGCTACATGGCGGAGAAGGGGCGCGCCGTGCTCGCAGCGGCGGGTCTGCCCATCCCCTCGGCCGCGCCACCCGCGTCGGCCCATCCGCCCGCC
>SXGS01421293.1_pt1 | contig 14391 bp, 10 predicted proteins | sample 3174681 | NCBI WGS metagenome assembly SXGS01 (sample SAMN11356861, study PRJNA531348) | freshwater metagenome | isolation source: freshwater sample F1-80 | place: China: Fuxian Lake, Yuxi | collected 2017-12-25
ACGACAGAGTGAGAACTTTCTTCATGACCTAACCCTTACATTATGAGCTCGTAATATGGCTCGGTTTTCCGTGGCGCACCTGGGTGCCACCAGCGACCTCAGGGGCAATGATGCAGGATAATGTGCCATGCCGCAAGGGGGCGGAAGTTCCCGGGTTTCTCGCCTGCCGCTCCTGGCAAGAAAACGTTCCAGCTGCTGATTTCAGGCGCTTCGACGACCAACTCAGCAAAAAATCGCGGACGGTTGATCCAGGCGGCCTCGGTGCTGGGGTAGCGTCCTTCGCTTGTTGGCGGACCACGCGCCGGCCGAGCGCACAGTCGCTCCGGAGCCTCTTCTCGTTCCACGTCCAGGAACACAACGCTGGTCTCCCCCACTCCGCCTTCCACGGCGAGACGCCCGACGAGGTGTACTTCGGAACGGGCAGCCGCGTTCCAGAGGAACTCGCAGCGAATGGGCCCTGGGATCAGCCGATCCACCGTGGTCACCACGGCGCTTCGGATTCTTACGGAACCCAAACAGCCCTTGCAGAGGGAAGTTCCAAGCCCCAGCGATACCCCCGGGGTGGCGGAGATCCGCGCAGAAAAGCGCAGAATGTCGTGAGAGAGCGGGGGCCTCCACTTGAGCACTCCGGGCGGTTGGGGCAGCTCAGCATCCCGGGTAGCTGGCGCAGCCGATTGAATCGGTCGGGTCCTGGCCGCAGTCGTCGCCGCCAGGATCCGGGAGCGGCGCGCCGCCGAGGAAGAGGAACGACAGGCCGTAGACAGTGTCCGACAAATCGAGCCGGTTGTCGTCGTTGGAGTCGGCGGCGTCGTTGCAGTTTGGAGGTTGAGCGCCGAGGAAGAGGAACGCGAGAGTCCGCAGCGAGTCGGAAATGTCGACCTTACCGTCGGAGTTGGAGTCGCCTCGGCGGAATGCCGGGGGCAGCTCGGGAAGCGCGTTACGGCGCAGTGTCGCCACGAGCTCGATTCTTGTGCCGCCCGAATACTTGGGCCCGAGCTCAAGGTTGACGAAGTAGCGGCCGTCTGCCTCCGACGTGAAGCGAAGTGTGCTCTGGCGCGGGCCCCGAGGCGAAGTCGCCTGCACGTCGCCCTCGTTGTCCGAGATGTAGACCAGGATGTTCGGGTCGAGGCCAGCGAGCTCAAGGTCGATCACGTGACCTGGCGGTATCCACTCCGGGCAGCCACCCGGGCAAATGTCGATGGGGAGCCGCACCACTTGCTCGGGCCTGGCCTCGATGTCGACTCTACTGCTGGCGCCGTTGGTGGACACCGCGAGCAGGCTACCTCGCACGCCGTTGATTCGCGCGTTGTTGTCGCAGGCATCCGGGATGCCGTCTTCATCGGAGTCTGGTTGATATGGCTGGCCATCGAGGCCGTAGGCGTAGATGGCATCGGCGTCGTTGGGACAGTCGTCGCACGCGTCGCCGAAGCCATCGCCGTCGGAGTCCTGTTGGTTCGTGTTGGACACAAGCGGGCAGTTGTCCTCCGGCACGTTGACTTGGTCGAGGTCGGTGTCGACTTCACAGGCGTTGCCTTCACCGTCCTGGTCGGCGTCCGCCTGGCTGGGGTTGGCGTCGAACTTGCAGTTGTCGTTGTAGTCCTTGACGCCGTCCTTGTCGTAGTCGTCGCAGGGGCCCTGCGGCGGGTTGTACTTGGTCGGGCACGAATCGACGCCGTTTTTGAAGCCGTCGTTGTCCCAGTCGTCGTCGCAGGCGTCGCCAAGGAGGTCGAAGTCGCCGTTCTGCTGCAAGGAATTGGCGACGGTGTCGCAGTTGTCGTCGCCGTCCGAGACGCCGTCGCCATCGGTGTCCACCACCGACTGGCCGTTGCAGGTTGCGCCGACCTGCGAGGTACCCACACCAACGGCGGCCCAGGCAATCTTGATGGCGCAAATGTCATCGCTGGTGAAGCCAAGAAGGTCGTTGTCGCGATAGAACGTCGCCACGGCGACTTCGTAGTTACGGGCGTCGATGAACCTGGAGTCCGACGGGAGGTTCCGCAGGGCCGCCCACTTGACGCGCGCCGCTTTGGTCAGGCTGAGCCCGCCCGGCGCCAAGTAGCCGCCGTGGGCTCCGCCTTCAACCATGAGGAAAAGCGCCTTGTTGGGGATGCCGCTGTTGAAGTGCACGCCGCCGTTGTCGGCGTACTCGCCTTCGTTGGTGTCGTAAAGGTAACTGAAACCGGACATGTGGTCCGGCTGTCCCTTGGTGGTGGGATCGGCGAAATCGCGCACCTTGCCGGCGCCACTGGTGCGATCCTCGGCATGGGTCCAGTCGGCGCCAGCGCCATCGCGTCGGCATAGTGCTCGTTGAGGGCTCCAGGCTGGAACTCATAGTCAAGATCGGAGCCGCGACGAATGATGCCGTGGGTGAGCTCATGAGCCAGCGTGTCCATGCTCGGGCGGCCGGTCTGGATTTGAATCAAATCGCAGGTCGGCACCCACTGGGCGCCACCATCAGTGTCGGCATGAATGAAGACGTTGATCTCGGAGGACTCGTTGTTGTACGAGTGCCAGTTGAACTGGGTATGGAAGTATCTGTACGCTTCGCGGGCCGCATTCTTTGCCATCACCGCATCCGGATCGTCCAGGTAATCGGAGTTGAACCAGGACTCGGTTGCCACTTCGGTGTCACTGGAGAGCGTGAAGCAGCCGTCCCACTGCGCGCTGGCCTCTTCCTCTGCGTCTTCAACGTCGAGGTCAAAGCCATGGAGTGAGCTGCCGTTGTCCTCGAGGAGCGACTGTTTGAAGAGGACGGTGCCCCGTCCAGCGTCAATGAAGAGGCGGTAGGGGTTGCGGCGGCCCAGCGTCACTCGCCAGGCCAGCGCCGGGTCATTGGCCGTCTGCGTGAGGAGGCCGATGTCAAAGAACATCAGCGCTGGGTCGGCGGCCAGCGGCAACCTCGGCTTCGCGAGCACCTTGCGCGCGATCTCCACCGCCTTGGCTGCCGTGATGCGTGGAACGGTATTGAGCTGTCGATAGGGAAGCAGCAGATTGCCGATCGTGAACACCACTTCCTCGCCCTTCAGCCCTATCAGAAGGCTGGCGCCGTGGACGGGAATGCCCATGTACGACTGTTTGAAATGCATCGAGTCGTGGTCGTCGGACAGGGCGCGGGAGAAGTTGAGCTCCACGCCGTCGTGCTCCAGGCCGTAAAGGCTGCCAAAGCGCTTCAAGAAGTCTTGAGTTCTCGCGTGCATGTCCCCGCCGCTCACCGGGGATCTTGCCGGTGATGAAGCAAGGGACGCCGTGGCGAAACATGGACTCCAGCGGCGACCTTGAGGCATTGGAGAGCCGGGCCAGCGTCGCCTCGAGGACGTCCGGCGCCTTCACCGTGATGGCATTGACCAGGCGTGCCTTGACGCCGCCGCGAGCGGCCACCACATCCACAATGTACACGCCAGGAGGCAGGGCCGGACTCCGGCCGGACATGCGCTTCGCATCGGTGACCGCGACACGCGTCATCGCGACACCATTGATGCGAGCAATGTCGCCCCGGACGAATCCGTCGCCATACAGGTTGACCAGAGTGCCGCCCTCGGGCGGAATGACGCCAGGGTTGACACGGGTGATCTCCGCGGCGTTCAGGAAGCTCGATAAAAGTACCAGTACCAGGGGACGCAGCCAGTAGCCGGAACGAGTCACAGTTTTTTCTCCATCGACAGAGGTTGGTTTCGCCTCGAGACCTTTTCAGCACACCCACACATCCCAACGGGGGGAAGACCGGGGCGAGTGGCTCACTGATCTTACAGGCATGACTCCACTCGCCCGGGTCGAAAGCAGGTCTGGCGACGACGCTAACTTTGGGCGATGTTCTGTCTGCTTCGGCCACAAGAATGCGCACGCCCCCCGTGACCTGGTTGGAGTGCTGCTGGAGCTCAAAGCCATCTGCCGGCCCACCAGCCGAGCAGGATCTCCTGGGGGGCGGACGCCGCTTCGGGATTCGTCACCAGGCCCTCGCCCACCTGGGTCTTGAGGTAGTAGTTATGCCGCACGCTGCCAGTGAGGAGACGTTTTACAGCCTGCGAAAGGTTGCGGCTGCTCGCGCCGGAGGCGCCCGGCGCCCATCAGGCGCCGAGGAGGGGGTGGATGTCGTCCGTCACGGCAACGCCGTTCGCCTTCTCGTCGTTGAAGCTCGGATGGGCGCGCCTACCCGTCGCCGTGGACAGGTGACCGAGGCATACAATCCGGCGCCGCTGTCATGCACTCCGGCAGTTCCCCCTCGCAGTTGAGGTGTCGGAGCTAGAGGAGCTCGGACTCCTGCCGACGAAGTCGACATCTTCCATGGCGCAGAGGGGCGGGGGGAAGAGAGAAAGATGCGGCATCGATGAATCGTCCTTGTTCTTTGCGATGATCTGCGTTTTACTCAGGAGCGTGAACGTGCCGCGGCCCAGACTTCATGCCTCGGGAGCGGGGCCCTTCAGGAGGCGTACGTGTTGCCGCTGCGGACCGGGTTGGTTTGCTGGGGTTCTGTTTCTGGTTTTTCTTCTCGTGCGTCCCGATCGAACCGCCGCCGCCACGTCGGTGTCACCGTCCGCGGCCGGCACGGCGATGCGGCTATTGCAAGCGCAATGCCTGTCCTGTCACGGCGCGGAAAAGCAAAAGGGTGGGCTGAATCTGAGCACGCGGGAGGCCTTGCTGCGCGGCGGTGAATCCGGTGCCGTCGTTGATTTTGCGCGCCTGGAGGAGAGTCGACTGCTCGCCGTGCTGGAGCCCGAGGCCGACCCGCACATGCCGCCCAGGAAGCAGCTCGCCGAGACCGATCGGCGTGTGTTGCAAGCGTGGTTGGCGGCGGGGGCGCCGTGGGACGCAGAGGCTTTGGCGGCTGGGCCTGCCCCCCGGACGGTGACGATGAGGGCGTTGCCGGAGGCGTATCGTCCCGTGATGGCGTTGGCGTTGGCGCCGTCGGGCGACCGGTTGGCGTTGGGGCGCGGTGCCAGTTTGGAGATTCGCAATGTGGCGCAGGCGACCACGCCGCTGGAGGCGGACTTCTTGGCGCACACGGATGTGGTCCAGGCGATCGCCTGGAGTTCGGACGGCCGACACCTCGCCTCGAGCGGGTACCGGGAAGTGGTCGTGCGTGACGGGGCGACACTACGGGTCCTCTGGACGGCGGGCTCGGACTGGTTGGGTCGGATTACGGCGCTGAAATTCAGTCCCTTGGGTGGTGCCCTGGTTGCGAGCGACGTGGCCGTCGGTGGAACTTCGTGGCTGCGGGTGCTCGCTGCGAGGACCGGGAAGACGTTGGCCGAGTGGCCGGCGCACGGCGATGCCGTCCATGACTTGGCCTTGAGTCCGGATGGAGGTGTCATCGCCACCGCCGGGGCGGACAAGTTGATTCGGCTCTGGGAGGTGGTGGCGCAGCGCGAGGTCGCGCGATTGGAAGGGCATGGCGGTAGTGTTCTTGGTGTCGCCTTCAATACCAACGCCACGGAACTGGTCACGGTCAGCTCCGATCAACAGCTGAAGGTGTGGGATGTGGGCACGCGCGAGAGTGTGGTGACGCTGGGCGGGCGCAAGGCTGGCTATACCGCGGTGGCATGGGCTGCAGACGGTGGCGCGGTCGTCGCCGCGGATGCGGCGGGGCGGGTCACGGCCTATTGCAATTTTCGACGACACACGGGCGCACAGAGAGCCGCCACGGCGGACGAGCGGGATCTCGGGCACTGGGAGCAGCCCGTGTGCGCCCTCTCGGTCAGTCGTGACGGGAAACAGATCGTGGTCGCCCTGGCGGATGGCATGGTGCGCGGGGTGAACCACGAGGGCAAAGTTCTTTGGGAATTGCCGGGTCCAGGAACGTCCAAGCCGGCCGGTCAGGCGCCAGCGGAGGCGGTGGCGGCGGCGCAGAGCTCGCCGGTTTCGTTCGTGCAGGATGTGCTTCCGGTGTTGAGCAAGGCGGGGTGTAGTGCGGGAGCATGCCATGCCAAACCGGCTGGCCAAAACGGCTTCAGGCTGTCCGTATTTAGCTTCGATGCGAAAGCGGACTTTCAGGAGATCGTGCACGAGGCGCGCGGGCGTCGGGTGTTTCCGGCCGCGCCCGAGGAGAGTCTACTGTTGCTCAAGCCCACGATGGCGCTCGAGCATGGCGGTGGGCAGCGGTTGGAGGCGGGGTCGGAGGCCTATACCACGCTGCGTCGTTGGATTGCCGAGGGGATGCTTTACCAGCGTCCGGGCGAACCGACGCTCGTTCGGATCGAAGTGCAACCGCGGGAAGGCAGTTATCGCAAAGGCGAGTCGGTGTCCCTGCGGGCGACCGCGCACTACGCCGACGCGTCGAGACGCGATGTGACCGCGCTGGCCGATTTTTCCGTCAATGACAAGGAAATCATCCGGGTGAACGAGGCAGGACGGGTGCAGGTGGGACAGCTCTCGGGCGAAGCGGTGGTGGTGGCTCGGTTCATGGGGCACGTCGATGCGGCTCGTTTCACCGTGCCGGCCGATGCGGTCCTTCCGGCGGAGCGCTACGATGCTTGGCCACGACATAATTTTATTGATGACCTCGCTGTCGCGCAGTTTCGGAAACTGGCGTTGTATCCTTCGGCGTTGGCCGAGGATGAAGTCTTTTTCCGTCGTTCCTCCCTCGATGTGATTGGGAGGCTGCCGTCGGCGGAGGAGGTGCGAGCGGCGTTGTGCGATCCGGCGCCGGATCGGCGGGAGCGTTGGGTGGAGCGTTTGTTGAGTCAGCCGGCCTATGCGGACTACTGGGCAAACAAGTGGGCGGATCTCGTGCGGCCGAATCCGGATCGAGTCGGGGTCAAGAGTGTGTTTGTCCTCGACCAATGGCTGCGGGCAGCGTTTCGGGAGAACATGCCGATGGACGAGTTCGCCCGTCGGATCCTGGTGGCCGAAGGAAGCAACCATCGCGACGGGCCCGTGGTGATTTATCGCGACCGGCGGGAGCCAGCGGAATTGACCACGATGTTTTCGCAGTTGTTTCTTGGGGTTCGCATGGAATGTGCCCGGTGCCATCATCATCCGAACGAAAAGTGGAGTCAGGATGACTTTTATCAATTCGCGGCATTTTTCGGGTCCTTGAAGCAGAAGGGGGACGGGTTGTCGCCGCCGATTTCCGCGGGCCAGGAAACGTTTTATTTTGATCCGGGCGGCCAGGTGAAGCATCCGGTGACCGACCAGGTGATGACTCCTCGTCCGCTCGATGGGCCGGCCGTGACGGTGGACGGGGCGAACGATCCGAGGCAGGCGCTGGCGCGCTGGTTGACGGACCCGTCGAACCCGTATTTTGCCAAGGCCGTGGTGAATCGTGTCTGGGCGGCGCTCTTCGGTCGAGGGTTTGTCGAGCCGATCGATGATTTCCGTGTTTCGAATCCGGCCTCCAATGAGCCGCTCCTGCTCGCGCTGGCGGATGATTTCGCCCGGCACGGTTTTGATTTGAAACACCTTTTGCGCCGGGTGACACGTTCTCGGCTTTATCAGCTGAGTTCGACGCCCAATGAGTATAACCTGGCCGACACCAAGGATTTCTCCCGGGCGTACCGCCGACGTTTGCCGGCGGAGGTGCTCCTGGATGCGGTCAATGATGTGACCGGGGCGACCGATGAGTTTAATGGTTGCCCACCGGGAACGCGGGCCATGGAGACGTGGAGTTACAAGGTGCGTTCGCATTTTTTGGATGCGTTTGGGCGCCCGAACTCCAGCAGTGATTGTCCGTGCGAGCGCGATGTGCGTACGAGCGTGGTGCAGTCGTTGCACATGATGAACTCGCAGGGATTGCAGGCGAAGCTCTCCCACGATCTGGGAAGCGTGCGCCGTCTGGCCGGGAGCGCGTTGCGGCCGGAAGAGATCGTGGCCGAGTTGTATTGGGTGGCATTGGGCCGGGGGCCGACGTCGGACGAGCAGCGACTGGGTGCGCAGGCTTTTCTTCTGGACGGGTCCACCCGGCAGACGGCGACCGAAGATGTCTTGTGGGCGCTCTTGAACTCGCCGGAGTTCATGTTCAATCACTGAGGTGACCCGCCCTGGACGGACGGGAAGGATTAACGAAGCCATGAAATCGCAAAACTACGTGAGTCGTCCGCCGGGCCGGCGCGACTTCATTCAATTGGGGCTCGGGGGCTCGGTGGGACTGGGGTTGTGCGACTTGTTTCGTCTGCGGGCGCAGGCATCCGAAGCGCGCACCGTGGGCGTGCCGCCCCTGGGGGGCAAACAGCGCAACTGCATTCTCGTGTGGATGGATGGCGGACCGTCCCACTACGAGACGTTTGATCCCAAGCCGGATGCGCCACTGGAGATTCGAGGAGAGTTCCGCTCCATCAGCACGCGGGTGCCTGGAGTCCACTTTGGCGAATGTGTGCCCCATTTGGCTGGGGTGGCGGACAAGATGGCCATCGTGCGCTCGATCTGCCACAAGGATCCGAACCACGGCGGGGGCAATCACTACATGATGACCGGCATGCCCACACCCGTGCCGGTTGCTTGCGGGGCGCATGTCACCTTCCACCCCTCCCTGGGCTCCATGGTGTCGTATGATCGAGGCATACGCCAGGGACTGCCGGCCTATGTGTCGTTGCCCAACGTCAGTCGCTCGGGCGGACCGAACTTCCTGGGCGGGCAGCACGCTCCTTTTGTGATCGACGGAAACCCAAATGACAAGACGTTCAAGATGCGGGACGTGGTCCTGCCGGCGGACATTTCCGAGGGACGGGCGCAGCAACGTCAGGAGTTGCGGCGTTCCCTGGATGGGATGAAACGGTACGCGGACAAGCTGGCAGATGATCCGGCGGTGACCTTTGACCAGTTTTATGCGCAGGGGATTGATTTGGTGGCTTCGCCAGCGGCGCAGCAGGCTTTTGATATTCAGCGCGAGGCGGACGCCGTGCGCGATGCCTACGGTCGGAACGACTTGGGGCAACGCATGCTGCTGGCGCGTCGTTTGGTGGAGGTTGGGGTGAGTTTCGTGACCGTTTATTACGGCGGTTGGGACAATCACGCCAAGATTTTCCAGACCCTTCGGGGTGACTTCATGAAGAAGTTTGATCAAGGACTGGCAGCGCTGATCTCGGACCTGGATACGCGCGGGCTGCTTGAAAACACGATGGTGATTGCGCTGGGCGAGTTTGGACGCACGCCCAAGGTGAATAAAGATGCGGGGCGCGATCATTGGCCTGGAGCGATGTCGGTGCTGTTCGCCGGCGCGGGGGTGCCACGCGGGCAGGTTGTGGGGGCAACCGACCCCAGGGGTTATTATGCGTCGGAAAACGTTTACCGTCCGGAGGACTTTGCCGCCTCACTCTACTGGAAGATGGGGATTGATCCTCATCAAGTGCTGCATACGAACACGGGGCGCCCGGTCTCCCTGGTGAATCAGGGGCGGCTGATCAAGGAGCTGTTCGTGTGAGTTGGAGGCGACTGATCATGGCCCGTGGTCCCGTCATGGGGCGGCTGGGGGTTTGGCTGGTAGTGGGTGCGATGGCGCCGCGAGTGTGGGGGGATGCGCCTGTGATCGAGCATTTTTCCCCGGCGGGTATCGCTCGGGGAACAACGAATTGTGTCACGGCTGCGGGACGAATCGGAGCCTGGCCGGCACAAGTCTGGTGCAGCGCGGCGCAGGTTTCGTTTCATGCTTCGACCCAGCAGGGACAGTGGGAAGTTCGGGTTCCGCACGAGGTGCCCGCCGGCGCGCATTGGGTTCGGGTCTACTCGTCGGATGGGGTGAGCGAGCCGCGACTCTTTGTTGTCGGGACGGGTCACGAAACGGCCGAGCACGAGCCCAACGACCTGTTCCGCGCGGCGCAGCGCGTCACCACGCTTCCCACCACGATCAACGGTTGGCTGCAAAAATCGGGTGATGTCGATTCGTACGCCGTTCAGGTGCCCGCAGGTTGGAGGATCGAAGCGCGTCTGGACGCTTACACCTTGATGGGAAAGGTCGATGCGGTCCTGCGCTGGTTGACGCCAGCAGGGCACGTTCTCGCCATGAATCACGACTTTGAGACCCTGGATCCGCGCCTGCTTTGGCAGGCACCCGAGGCCACGGAGGGTGTGTTGCAAGTGATGGGCTTCAAGTATCCGGCGGATGCGGAAGTCCGACTGTGGGGCGGGGACGGTGGCGCCTATCGACTGCATCTGCGTGTCCTGGAGGCGGCGCTGGACAGCACCGGCGAGAGTGTGCCGGAACGGGAACCGAACGACGCCTGGGCTCAGGCGGCCATCGTCGATACGCCCGAAGTGGATGTGTGTGGGCGGATCGACCGGCCGGGCGACCTGGATCGATTTCGCTGGCGGGCGCACAAGGGCGAACACTGGGTGCTCGACGTTGCCGCGGTGGGACTTGGTTCGCGTTTGGACGCCTGGCTCAGTATCGAGAACGTGCAGGGGAAGGAATTGGCCCGGAACGACGATCGTGAAGGGAGTGTGGATCCGCGGTTGGAATGGACCGCAGCGGAAGACGGCGAGTACGCCGCGGTGGTGGGTTCCCTCGTGCGATCGGTTCCGGCGGAAGCGGCCTATCGATTGCGGATGACGCGGGGCATGCCGGAAGTGCGCGCCATCCTGAGCACGGCGACCGTGGCGCTGAGCGCTGGCAGCACGAATGAGCTGAAAGTGCAGGTGCAGCGATTGCGCGGCTTTGCCGGGCCGCTTGAAGTTTCCGCGCCGGACCTGCCTCTGGGAGTGAGCGCCGCCGCGGTCCCGGTGCCGGAAGCGGGAGGCGAGGTGGTATTGAAATTCGTGGCGTTGCCCCAGACTGCCCCCACGGAACAACCGTTGCGAGTGCAGGTGCGCTCGATCGACGCCGGGACGAATTGGCCAGCGGAGTTCAAGTTAACCGGGACCAGCTCGAACAATGGCGTGCCGGGGGGCTACAAGCGTCTCCTGCGTGACACGATCGATTCCATCTGGCTTTCGGTGAAGGCGGCTCCGCCGTCGCCGTCGGGCAAACCATGAAGACGATTGGCCGAGAATGTGCGCCCGGACGCGGTCCCTTCTCTGGGTGCCAGACGCGACTCCCGCGTCAGCTCGACCGCTCGCCGGAGAGCGGCGTCCACGCCCTTTCGCTTGCGACAGGCGTAGGAGTCGAAGTCGAGCCAGCGCTCGAAGTGGGGCTCGAGCACGCCGATGATCGCGTGGTGGAGCACCCGGTCTCGAAAAGGCGCTGCATGGATGATGCGAGGCTTGGGGTCCTCGATCTCGAACGAAACAAACGGCCCTGGACGATACGACCCGTCGAGCAGCTCGCATCGCAAGCGCAGGAGTTCCGGCTCGAGCTCCACCGTGAATCGCTCCACGGCCAGTCGATCGCGTTTGCCTCTCCGCGCCCGCAGGTAGGCATGGTAGAGGTTGCCGAAATCCGCCACCGGTTCGAAGAGGCCGTTGACACGTTTCACGGTGCCGCCGTTTCCGGCTCGGATTCCGACTTCTTCCAGCCCCCGAGCATGCGCCCGCAAGCGTCGATGCCCTCGGCGATCTCCTGGTACTGTCCGGCCGAAAGCAGACGCTTCTGGAACGTGATCCGGACCAGGATGCGCATCTTCTCGAGCGCAAGGTTGCAGTCGTTGAACAGCCGGCCGCGCTCCCTGGAGTAGCGCAGCGCGACCAGGTGGTCGGCGATGTCAAGCGCCCGCTCGACAAGGCGATTACCGAGCGTCGGCCGGAGGCCCTTGGGGAAGCGGCCGACGCGCTCGAGCACCACGTCCACCACCTCGAGCCAGCGAGAGAATACCGGAAGCTCGGTTTTCACGACGGGCCGCCCCCGGTGTTCGGCTCGGCTCGGAGCGCCGGCGCTGTGACGGCATCACCTGTCCGGTTGCCTGCTGGGGCGGAGGCGCCGCCGGCAATCGCCTCGAGCAGCTCCCGGCCGAACCTCTCGGCGCGGCCGTTTCCCAGGCCGTCGATCTCCTTGAGGGCGCTGAGCGTGGCGGGTCTCCGGTTCGCGACTTGGGCGAGCTGAACGTTGGTGAGGACAACGTACGGCGGCACGGCGTCGGCTTGCGCGCGCTTTCGGCGCCAGGAGCGCAGCGACTCGAAGAGCGGCCGGTTGCCTTCCTGGATGATCTCCATCCAGTGCGGCCCGCTGGTGGGGGCTCCGCTTGAGGCGGCGGCCGTTTCCGCACGGACCGAGCGTGGGGGCCCTGCGTGGGCGACCGATCGCCGGGGCGCGGCTTGAGGCGGGCGGAAGTGGACGCCCACGATCAGGTGCGGAAGGCCCTCGAGCACGTAGAAATGCTCGGTCGCCTGGAGCACCTCGCAGGACCCGACGATCCGCTCCAGGGGCTCGCCATCGATGGCGCCGAGCTCGGCGGAGTACTTCAAATCCACGACGCGGTAGGGCATGGCAAGGACCTCCGGTGTTTTCGCCCAGCCCCGGCGCGTTCCACTCGCCAGTGGGAGGCTGGGCCCTTACCACACCCCAACCCTCCTGCCTCAGCCTATGTTTTTCCGCCAGAGAAATCCTTCGGAATCTTCGCTTTTCCTTACGGCGGCTTCGCACGCCGAAGGAAAAGCTATACCAAGCGAATTCAAGGAAGACCAAAGACAGTAAAAGAGTAAAACAGCTCTATGGTAACGGCCTGGCGGGGCGGAAGCCGAAGCTGTAGTAGCGGTACGAAGGCTCGTCCCAGTCGCGGTTCGCGGACCGGCAGTACGAGGCGAAGCCGATCCAGACGCCGCCCCGTAACACCCGGTACCCGGAGCCCGAAGTGGCCACCGGGTCTAGCGTCAGCGCCTCAGGTCGTCCGTAGAAAACTGAGTCATAGACATCCTCGCACCACTCCCAAATGTTTCCGTGCATATCGTGGATGCCATACGCGTTGGGCGCGTAGGAGCCGACGACCGTGGTGCGTCCGAGGTACTGGTTTCCGCGCTCGTAGTTACAGTTATCTCCGATATCCAGCCCGTAAAAGTTTGCTTGCGTCACGCTGTCGAGCGTTGCTCCAAACGCAAACGGCGTCGTCGTCCCGCCGCGGCAGGCATTTTCCCACTGCGCTTCGCTCGGTAGTTGCAGCCCTGTGCGCGTTTCGAATTCCTGGATATCGTCCCATGAGACAGTTTCAACGGGCAGCTCCGGGTCGCCGCGGAAATTGGACGGATTCGAGCCCATCACCGCCTCCCACGCGGCCTGCGTGCCCTCGTGCTGGGCGATGAGGTAGGGGCTCAGCCGCACCTCGTGGACAGGGCCTTCCTTGCCTCCGCGAGAACACTCCGTGTCGGGGCTCCCCATCTGGAAGCGGCTCTCTCCGCCGTCCGTTCCTCGAAGGAGCACGAAGATTAAGTCCGTGCCGATGAGTTCCGTCGTACCGACGTGCCGGTATTCGGGGTAACCCTGTGTGTTGATACCGATAAAGGCAAAGCCCTCGATCGCAGGGAAGGGCGTGGCTAACTTCGCCTGGCACACTGATAGCTTCTCCTGGCTGCTCACGAGTGCTGCCTGTGTCGTCGATAGCTCCGCCTGGCAAGTTGTCAGCTTCGCATCCTTACTGCTGAAGAGCTGGACGACCTCGGCCAAGTCAGCCTGAAGCGACGCCAATTGCGCCGAGGATTCTTCAAGGGCTGCGGTCTTCCTCGCAAGCTCGTCTTCCAATTCAGCAAGACGCGCAACCAGTTCCGGACGATCCGCGCAGGCGACCGGCGCCGGGCCTCCCTTGAACATGTAGATGAGCAAGTGAACAGCGTCGCTGATGTCCAGCTCGCCATCGCCGTTGGTGTCGCCATTCTGAGCGTTCCCCGCGACACCGGCGCGGACGGCAGGCGGGAGGCTGAGGATCGCGAATGTGAGGACGGAGCCGACGAATGCGGACAGCGAGGTGAGAGGTTTCTTCATGGCCTACCCTTTCGTTTAGAGCCGTGAACCTGGCTCAGTTTTTCCCGATGTATCCCTTGGTGGCGCCTCGAGGCTTTGGACTAATTATCCGCGAAGGTGGCGGACTTCCGCAAGGGTGGCTGCGGTTAGGGATGCCCCGCCTTGCCGCTGGCGTGAGCCGCGCCACGGAGCACCCCATCGTGATCAACAACGATCCTTGCTGCTCACGGGTGAGCGGCTCGAGGCGATAAAGAAAGCTCCTCGCCCCGGTGGCCCCCGCACCACCACATCAAGGGCCGCGCGGCGGGGCGAACCTGCATGGTCCGCGATAACCGCCATGGTAGCCGCCTTCCTGCAAGATCCCCGCAGCACGTCTTAAGACGGCCACCGCTACCCCCTTGCGCGCGCTGGAGCAGGCCTGAGCCAGCACGGCGGCCTGTTCTTCCAGCCCCGGCAATTCAAGGGGGGGTTCTTCCGCAACCAGTTCCAGCTCGCACAGTGCCTCATGAGCCAGGCTGAGAACCGGTGTCGGTGCGTCCATGACGAGGATCCGTCGCAGGGCCTCCCGTGCCGCAGGCAGTGGGTTCACGGGCTCGAAAGTACCAGTGAAGCGAGCGGGGTCAAGGCGTCTTGCGATGTGC
>SXGS01633746.1_pt1 | contig 14389 bp, 9 predicted proteins | sample 3174681 | NCBI WGS metagenome assembly SXGS01 (sample SAMN11356861, study PRJNA531348) | freshwater metagenome | isolation source: freshwater sample F1-80 | place: China: Fuxian Lake, Yuxi | collected 2017-12-25
GCCAGTCGGGATTCTCTACCGGCTTTTTGCTCCGGCTTGCCTGGATCAACGTCCCTAGAGAAGCATGGGCCGTAAACTCCCACACTCCCCATCCTCCGGGGCGACCCTCCCACAAACCGAACGGTACCGGCGCGGCTCCTGTGGGAAGGATGCGTGTAATGTGGGGGACGAGGGGACCCGGGCGGATACGTTGCCATCGGATTTTTTCCGTACGCTCATTTTCTGTCATCCCGGCGAAAGCCGGGACCCAGAAAGTCCAGCAAATCCAATGCCTCTGCTGGGTCCCGGCGTTCGCCGGGATGACAGGGGGGAGGGGTGGGCGGGTGTTGGATAGCGGCGCGCGTATCCTCGCTGCCGCAGCCCTCACCTCCCATTGCTCCGCAATGGGCCCCTCCTCTCCCACTTCGCGGGAGAGGGGTTTAGCGTTGCGTTTGTGGTGAAGTTCCAACCCCTCTCCCTCTGGGAGAGGATGGGCCCGCGCCCGAAGGGCGTGGGAGGAGAGGGTCAGGTGGCGCCGGCTTCGCGGAAGGCGCGTAGCTCTGACGCGACGACGCCGGAGAGGATGTAGAGGCCGATCAGGTTTGGCACCGAGAGGAGGAAGAAGAGGCTGTCGATGATGTTGAGGACGGTGGTGACGTCTGCAATCGTGCCCAGCGGGAGGAGGAGGCAGAAGAGGGTGAGGTAGATGCGGCGGATGAGGGGGCGGGGGCCGAACAGGTAGGCGCAGATCTGGAGGCCGTAATAGCCGACAGCCAGGATGGTGGAGAAGGCGAAGAGGCAGACGGCGACGGCGAGGATGCCGGGGAACCAGGAAGAGACCGTGCCGAAGGCGGCGGATGTCATGGCGATGTCGGTGTGGCCATCCTGCCAGACGCCGGTGGTGACGATGACAAGGGCGGTGGCTGAGCAGACGATGACGGTGTCGATGAAGGGCTCGAGCAGGGCGACGAAGCCCTCCGAGGCCGGATGACGCGTTTTGGCGGCGGCGTGGGCGATCGAGGCGGCGCCGATGCCGGCTTCATTGGAGAAGACGGCGCGGCGCATACCCGCGACGAAGGCGCCGACGAGGCCGCCGACGGCCGCGTCTGGTGTGAAGGCCTGGACGGCGATGGTGGCCAATGCGCCGGGGATGGCGGTGACGTTGACGGCCAGCACGGTGATCGCGCCGGCGAGATAGAGCCCGCACATCAGGGGCGTGAGCTTTGACGTGATGCGGGCGAGGGAGGCAGCGCCGCCGAGAAGGACGAGCGCGGCAAGGCCCGCGACGACGACACCGTAGCCGAGGGCCGCGCCGGTGTTCTGCTCAAGGCCGAGCACTGTGCTGACCTGGGAATAGGATTGGTTGACCTGGACAATCTGGATGAAGGCAACGAGGGCAAAGACCGCGTAAAGCGTGCCGAGCACCTTGCCGAGACGGGGCAGGCCTTTTTCGGCGAGGCCGCGGGAGAGGTAATACATCGGGCCACCGGAAACGCGGCCTTGACTGTCGATGGTCCGGTAACGCACGGCGAGGACCACTTCGGCAAATTTGAGGCTCATCGCGAAGAAGCCGACGACGACCATCCAGAAGGCGGCGCCGGGGCCGCCCATGGCGATGGCGATGGCGACGCCCGCGATGTTGCCGAGGCCGACCGTGCCTGAGAGCGCGGTGGAGAGGGCCTGGAAGGGCGTCATCTCGCCCGGCGCGGTGGGATCATAGTTCCGTCCCCGGAGGATGGAGACGGCTGTGCCGAAGCCGCGCAGGTTTAGGAAGCCGAGACGGAGGGTGAAGAACACCATGCCCGCGAAGAGCCAGAGGACGATCAGGTTTACCTGCACCCCGAAGATGGGCACGGCGGTAAAGACCACGCCAATTAGCCAGTCACCGAAGGCCGTCAGGGCGTTTCTCAGCGCGTCCATCAGCCTGCCATGTGGGGATAGAGGTGGGAGACGGGCGGCACGAAAGTTTCCTTCACCGTGCGGGGGGAAGACCAGCGCAGGAGATTGAACGGGCTGCCGGCCTTGTCATTCGTGCCGCTGCGCCGCCCGCCGCCGAAGGGCTGGCGCCCGACGACCGCGCCGGTGGGTTTGTCGTTGATGTAGAAGTTGCCGGCAGCGTCCCGCAGGGCGAGGGAGAGCTGGTTGATGACCGCCTGGTCCTGCGCGAAGATGGCGCCTGTGAGGGCATAGGGGGTGGACTGATCGACGAGGGCAAGGGTCTCGGCGAGCTTGCCATCGGGATAAGCGTAAAGGCCGAGTACGGGTCCGAAGATTTCCTCGGTCATGATGCGGGATCTGGGATCATCGCAGGCGATGACGGTGGGCGGGATGAACCAGCCGGTTTCATCGGACGGCGCCGCGCCGGCGATTTTCCGGTAGCCCGGCGCGCTGGCGGCGTGGTCGAGGAAGGCAGAGATTTGCGTGTAGGCGCGCTGGTCGATGACGGCGCCCATGAAATTTGAGAGGTCTGTGACGTCGCCCATGGTCAGGGAGCTGACGATATCGGCGAGGCGTTCGGTGACCGGCTTCCAGAGGCTGAGCGGGATATAGGCGCGGCTGGCGGCGGAGCATTTCTGGCCCTGATAGTCGAACGCGCCGCGCACGAGGGCCGTGACGACGGCGTCGACATCGGCCGAGGCATGGACAAAGACGAAATCCTTGCCGCCGGTTTCGCCGACGAGGCGGGGATAGGAGCGGTAGCGGGAGATGTTGCTGCCGACGGTTTGCCAGATGCGGTCGAACGCGGCGGTGGAGCCGGTGAAGTGGACGCCGGCAAGGTGGGGGCTTGAGAGGACGGTGTCGCCGATGGCGGCGGGAGACTCTGCCGGGAGCATGTTGATGACGCCGGGGGGCAGGCCTGCGGCTTCGAAGAGGTCCATCAGGAAGGCGGCGGAATATACGGCGCGTTCGGACGGTTTCCAGACGACTGTGTTGCCCATCAGGGCTGGGGCCAGGGCGAGATTGCCCGCGATGGCGGTGAAGTTGAACGGGGCAGCGGCGAAGACGAAGCCGTCGAGCGGGCGATGTTCGAGCCGGTTGCGCTCGGCGGGTGAGGAGAGGGGCTGCATCGCATCGATCTGCTCGGCGAAGGCCACGTTGAAGCGGAGGAAATCGATCAGCTCGCAGGAAGCGTCGATCTCCGACTGATACGCGGTCTTGCTCTGGGCGAGCATGGTGGCGGCGACGAGGCGGGCATTGAACGGGCCCGCGAGCAGCTCGGCGGCGCGCAGGAAGACCGCGCGGCGGGCGGCGGGGTCCATGCGCGACCAGTCTTGGCGGGCATCAATGGCAGCGGTGATGGCGGCTTCTGCCTCGGGCGCGCCTGCAGAGGCATAGGTACCGAGCACATTGGCGTGGGCGTGGGGTTCGCGCATGTCCGTGGACGTACCGGTGTCGACCTTCTTGCCATTGATGACGGGGAGGACGCGGCGCGGATTGGCGCGCTGGAGGTCGATCTCGGCAATGAGGCTGGCGCGCTCGGGCGTGCCGGGGGCGAAAGTACGGACGGGCTGGTTCGGGGGAAGGGTCATGAGGGTATCTTCAGGATGGATCAGGCTCGCCCATCCAGGACTGGAGGGGGTGGCCGGAGAGATGGGCGTGGATTTCGGCGTGGGAGGCTCTGGTTTCGTCCTGGCCGATCTTGAAGCGGGGCTGGAGGGTTTCGATCTGCATAAGGAAGCCAATGATACCTTTCAGGAGACCTTCAAAGCGGGGGCCAACCTGCTCGACGGTCCAGTCTGATCCGGCGCGGGTTTCCATATGGGCGGTGAGGGCGCGGACGGCGGGCTCTGTGAGTGCATCATCCAGAGCGATCTGGCCTGTGACTTTCAGGGAGACGAAGTTCCAGGTGGGTGCCCAGCCGGGTTTGGAAATCCAGCCCGGAGGGATGTAGGCATGGGGCCCGAGAAAAAGGCAGGTGGCGCGCGGGTTCTCACGGAGGCGGGAGGTGAGCAGGCCTGAACGCGGCAAGTGGCCGAGCAGGGTTACGGGGGCGCCCTCTGCGCCGGTCTCCATCAGCAGCGGCATCAGGATGGCGTCTGCAGGATCTGCGGCTGGCACGATCCAAGCAAGCGGGTTTTCCGCTGCAAAGCGGAGGATATCCGTATCCGGAATGGCGGTGAAATGCGTGCTCATGCCGAGAGGATTTTTGCCAGCCAGTCTGCGCCGTCCTGGATGGCGCGGTCGGCGCAATCGGAGATGCTGACAGCTTCAAGGAAGGAATGGGTCGCGCCCTTGTAGACGATGGCTGAGACTTCGACCCGGGACGCCTCGAGCCGGGCGGCGAACTCGGTGTTCTGATCGGCAAGGATGTCACATTCTGCGATGCAGAGATGGACGGGCGGCAGGCCTGAAAGGTCTGCCAGGAGGGGCCGGGCGTAGGGATCGTCCGTAGTCGGCTTTCCGAGATAGTTCGCCCAGAAATCCTCCATCTCGTCGACATTGAGCATGTAGGGCGCGCCGTCATAACGCTTGTAGGAGGGGCGCGGGGCGGTATCGAGGGCGGCATAGTTGAGAAGGAGGGCGGCGGGGAGCGCTTCGCCGCGATCCCGGAGGCGCAGCGCGGCGGAAAGGGAGAGGTTTCCGCCGGCAGAATCCCCGCCGATGGCCAGGCGGCCAACCGAGAGCCCGTACGCGCTGCCATTCTGGCGGAGCCAATGGATGCAGGCGTCAACATCCTCCAGCGCGCGGGGAAAGCGGTGTTCGGGGGAAAGGGAATAGTCGAGGCCGACGACGGCGCAGCCGATGCGCTGCGCGTATTCGCGCATCAGCCGGTCATGCGTGTCGATGCTGAAAACGGTCCAGCCGCCGCCATGGAGATAGAGGAGCGTTCCGGTGCCGGCGCCGCTGTCGGGGATGTGGATGCGGGCGCGCACGCCGTGGGGGCCGATGGCGACCATATGGGTCTGTGCCATATCGGGCCCGCCGCGTGACCAGGGCTGGCGCACCTGTTCGGCAATCTCGCGGCGGCGCGCAAGCGTGGTGGGCGGCGCAACGGCGGCGAGCGCGGCAGAGTCTGCGCCCGTGCGCTCGATGAAACGGCGTACGCCGGGGTCGATGTCAGTAGCGCAGGGCAGGGGCGAAACGCTCATGGGATCAGGCTCTTTTATACTTGATGTGGGTGTTCTGGGCGTTCCGGCCCGGCAGGGGCAGGATCAGGCGCTGGTGGCAGCGGCACTGGCGGCTTTCTTCTTTGCGGCGATGCGGGGGCCGCGTTTCTTCAGCCACAGCCAGATGCCGGTGATGCACTGCTCCGCCGTGGCGAGGCCGAGGACGAAGACGAAGAAGACCGCAAGGCCGCCGCCGATCTCGCCCGAATGGAGCGGGTAGACGGCGCGGATCATCACAAGGCCGGCGCTGTCCGTATAGGGATTGACCTCGTGGACCCATTCGCCGGTGGCAGCGTCGAAATAATGATAGATGGGGCCGAGATATTTGTAGTTGAGGTCTCCGCTGTCACTGAAGGTCGTGCCGTAGATGTTCCAGTTCTGGTAATAGAGCATTGTCGCCGGTTTCCAGGTCTGACCGGCTGCGGCGGCCTGACTTTCAGCGAGGGCAAGCGCGTCGGCATAGGTCAGCTGGGGCGTCATGCCTTCGGGATAGGGCGCGTCGAGATGGAAGAGGGACTTTTCCAGCGGCGCGACCGTGGTGGCGAAGGGGTCCCAGAATTCATCGAAGAAGTTCAGCGTGACGGAGGTGAACGCCAGGATGAAAAGGAAGGGGAAGAGCCAGAGCGCGCTGGCGCGGTGGAGGTCGAGCATCTGGCGCGCGAAGCTGCGCTTCGGGCTGTAGCTCCAGGCTGGCCACCAGTTCTTGAAGAAGGGGCCCTTGCGCGGGAAGGTAAGATAGAGGCCGATGCCGGTGCTGACCAGCCAGCCAAGCGCGACAAAGCCCATGAAGATGCGGCCGGCGTCGCCCGCGAGCAGATTATAATGAAGCTCCAGAATGAGCGGGATGATCTGGCGGTTGGAAAGGCCGGGCGATGTGCTTCTCGAGCCGGCGGCTTCACCGGTGGCGGGATCAAGGAAGACTTCTTCATATGCCAGCGCCGCTTCACCCGGTTTGGGCGCGACCGTGATGAGGATGTTCTCTGCCTCGTCCGCCCCCAGAGGAAAGCCGGTCACCTGGATGGACGGGTTGGCCGCTTCATAAAGGGCAACGGCGTCTATCGGAGCGAGACGGTCTGCAGCGGCGCCGGTATAGGTGTAGAGGTCGCTGTTGGCCCAGCGGTCAATCGAGGCGCGCGCGGTCAGCACGCTGCCGGTGATTGCGGCGATGAGGAGGAAGAGCGCCGTGATGATGCCGAACCAGCGGTGAAGCACCAGCCATGTGTTCTTGGTTGCCATGCCTGACATGGGCCCGCTCCTCCTGAAGTTTCTGTCCTAGTGATAGAGGAGGCGGGCGCGGGCAGCCATAACCCGCCGGGTCTGAAATTAGCTCAATCGGGTCCGCGCGGGCCAGGCGGCGATATTCGCGCTGGCGCAGTTTGGCCAATTAGGGACACATCCAGACCCGAAGCCGAAATACACACTTTTCGTGAAGTGCTATCCCGATCAGCAGTTCGCATTGGGCGAACAAGGACGTAGCAGGGGTGCAAGTCATGGTGCAAGGATATCGCCAAATGGCACAGGGTAATTTCTTCAAGGCAACGCTACTGAGCGCAGCGGCGGGGTTCACGCTGCTGGCACCGGCCGCGCTGGCGCAGGAAGAGGCGGAGGAAGCCGCCAGCATTCAGGAAACTATCATCGTCATCGCGCCGGAATATGTTCCGACAAGTTCCGAAACGGCGACAAAATCGGGCATCCCTCTGGTGGAAACACCGCAGTCCATTTCAGTCGTGACGCGGGACCAGATCGATCTCCTGAACTTCATCGATGCGCAACAAGCCGTTCGCTACGTTGCCGGAGTGTCGGGTGAAAACTATGGCCCGGATCTGCGTTTTGACTTCATTTCAATTCGTGGCTTCACGCCGCGTCAGTTTGTTGACGGTCTGGCCACACCTGTTTCCACGTCTATCCGGTCGACGGGTGTTGATCTCTATGCATTTGAGACACTCGACATTCTGAAAGGGCCAGCCTCGGTTCTGTATGGAAGCGCGCCTCCCGGAGGCATCTATAACCAGACGAGCCGGCGCGCCGAGGCCGAGACCAGCGGCGAAATTTCGCTTCAGTATGGCACGGACAACTACAAGCAAATCGCCGCGACCGGAACGACGGCGCTCACCGATACGATCAGCGGGCGCCTGACGGTTCTGGCGCGCGACCGTGAAGCGGAGCGGGATTTCGTTGAAGCGCAGCGCTATCTTGTTGCGCCAGCTCTCAACATCAAACTTGGCCCTGACACCGAACTCGATCTGCTTGGCTATTATCAGGACGATCAGGTTGATGGCGACACCAACGGCTTTCTTCCGATCTTCGGAACGTTGCTTCCCAATCCGCTTGGCAAAGTTGATCCATCGGTGAACCTGGGTGAACCAGACTTCAACTTCTATGAGCGTGATCAGTATGGCGTGGGATTTGAGTTCTCCCACCGCTTTACCGAGGCTCTGAAGTTTGATGCGAACCTGAAATATACCGATTATGCCGAGAACCGGGACGTCATCTACGGAACCGGGCTTCTCGCGGACAACCGCACCGTCACGCGCGGAAACTCTCCTTACAAGGAGGATGTTTCCAACCTTGCGATTGATACGCGTCTGTCGGGCGATTTGACATCAGGAAGCATCATGCACCGCTTCCTGGTCGGGCTTGACTACCGCACTGTCGACAACAATGCCGGCTTTGGGTTCACGGGCGCCAGCTCGATTGATCTCTTTAATCCGGTATACAATCAGGTGCCGAATATCAGCCCCGGCATAACGACCCGCTTCAATGAACAGGAAGCGACGCAGCTCGGCATTTATGCGCAAGATCAGGTAAAGTTCGGCAAGCTTCTCCTGCTGGCGAGTGGCCGCTTCGACACGGTCGAAAGTGAGTATCTGCAAGCGTTCACGCCATTTGGTTCGCCAGCTCCGTCAACGAGCTCGGATCAGGAGAAGTTCACTTATCGCATCGGGGCGAACTATCTTCTTGATAGCGGCGTGTCGCCCTATATCAGCTATGCGACATCGTTTGAGCCTGTGCTTGGGGCAGATATAAACGGCGATGCTTTCGACCCGACGATCGGCAAACAGGTCGAAGCGGGTGTCAAGTATGATGGCAGCAATCTCAGAGACGGTTTCGACCTCTTTGCCTCCGCAGCAGTTTTCAATATTGTGCAGGAGGACGTTGTCGCGACCTCTTCAAGCCTTTCTACGCCTGTGTTTGGCGTTCAGCTCGGTGAAGTCGAAGTATCAGGCGCTGAATTCGAGTTCGTTGCTCGTATTGATGATGCCCTGTCCTTGAACGGATCTTACAGTTTCACAGACAGTGAGATCAAGGATAGCAACACGCCGCTCGAAATTGGCCAACCGCTGCCGGTCACGCCGGAACACAAGTTCTCTTTCCTGGTCGACTACACCGTTCAGGGCGGAAGCTTCCGCGGGCTCGGCTACAATGTGGGCGTGCGTTACAGCAGCGAAAGTGCAGGTAGCCTGCCAAGCGCGTTCAACCCTGTCGTCTACAACAGCGATGAGTTGTTCCTGTTCGATGCCAGCATCCGGTACGATACTGAAAAATGGCGCTTTGCCATCAACAGTTCGAACCTTCTGGACGATGAGTATGTAGCTCGCTGTGCCAGCATTTCGAACTGCACTTACGGTTCAGGCCGTCAGGTGATCGCAACAGTGACGCGGAAATACTGATCCGCTGACGGAATGGGTGCCGCATGGTTCGTCTGATGCCTGAAGGATGCCGGAGCGCCGCTTCGCTTCGTGCAGGCCTGATGGCGGCGGCGCTCATCACAGGTCTGACCTCCTGCGCCACGCCGGCGCAGGAGGCAGATTTGTCTGACGCCGCTGAGGTGGCGCAGGCGTTTACCGCCGGCATAACCGGAAAGCGGGACATGCCGCTCGCGCAGCCGGGGCAGACGCTGCCCCTGAAGGCGGCGCGCACGATTGCATTCACCACGGACGAAGGCTCCCTCCTGTCGCTGGACGTATCGCCGGATGGCGAGACACTGTTGTTCGACATGCTGGGAGACATTTACACACTGCCTGTGGATGGCGGAAAAGCCCGGCGGCTGACCTCCGGCATGTCGATGGACAGCCAGCCGGTCTGGTCGCCTGATGGCGACACGATCCTGTTCGTCAGCGACCGCTCAGGTGCGGAAAATCTCTGGCTGATGGATGCTGGCGGCGGCAATCTCCGCCAGATCAGTCTGTATGACGACAATCTGGTGTTTGTTTCGCCCGAATGGTCGCCGGATGGAAAGGAAATCCTTGTTTCGCGGTTCCGGGTGGACCGGAGCACGTATGAACTCTGGCGGTTCCGCCCCGAGGCCGGGAACATGGGCGAGATCGCACGCGCGGCGCGGCGCGCAGACAGCAGTGTCAGTTCTCTGGGCGCGCGATATGCGCCTGACGGGAAGGCGGTTTACATGGCCTCGCTGAGCGAGGGGGAGCCTGAGTTCAGCGCGCTCTCGCCCTGGCGCATTGTGCGGCTCGACCTTGAAACCGGGCAGGAAACGGTTGTGGTGTCTGCAGGCAAGGCGGGTGACAGCGTCGTGCCGCGGTTTCGGCCGGCCGTTTCGCCTGACGGAAAGTATCTGGTTTTCGGCGAGCGCCGCGAGGGCGTAACGCAGCTGATGCGCCTGCATCTGGAGAGCGGCGCGGTGGAAACATTGGGGGAGGTGGACCCCGATGCGACGCTGGCGGCGCTGACGAATGACGCGATTGCGCGGTATGATTTCTCCGCCGATGGCAAGTCGATCTATCTCAACCGTCAAGGTCGGATTGACCGGGTGTCGCTGGATGGCGGAAAAGCCGAAAAAATTCCGTTTACGGCAGAAGTTTCGCAGGCGCTGGGGCCGCTCGGGCGCCGTCCTGCGATGATCGAAGACGGCCCGGTGCGGGCGCGGCTGATCCAGTCACCGGAACTATCGCCGGATGGCGGCGCGCTGGCGTTCACGGCGCTGGGGCGGCTTTATGTGCAGGCACTGGACGGCGGCGCGCCGCGCCCTGTGCGCGCGGGCGGGGCGACGGGATATCATCCTTCCTGGTCAGCGGATGGAGCGCAGCTGGCTTTCGTAAGCTGGACCAAGGTGGCGGGCGGCGATGTCTGGATCGTCCCGCAGGATGGAAGCGCGGCGCGGAAGCTGAGCACCGAGGCGGCGTTTTACACGCACCCTGTGTTTACTCCCGACGGACAGGCGATCATTGCGGTGCGCTCCCCGGCGGAGACGCGGCGGACGACCTATATGGAGTATGGCCAGTGGCGGGAGGCAGAGCTCGTCCTGTTGCCGCTGGACGGGTCGGCGCCGCGCGTGCTGACCTCTGGCCGGATGGGCGGGACGCCGCATTTTTCTGCGGGCACGGATGACGTGTTGATCAATACGGGCGCGGGCGTTGAGGCCGTGGCGCTGGCCGATGGCGCGCGGCGCGTGGTGACGCAGGCCGTGGGGCCGGGCTGGTACTTCTCCGAAGGGCCGGCAGCGGCAGACGATTTGCGCGTTTCGCCCGATGGCGAGTGGGCGCTGGCGCAGATTGGCCATCAGCTGCACTTGTACAAGATTGGCGCGGCGGGTGAGACATTTGATCTTTCCAATCCGGATGGAGCGCATGCTCAGCTGACGGATATCGGCGCGGACTATTTCGGCTGGAGCGAAGACGGGCGGGAGATCTATTGGGCGCTGGGATCGGCGCTGCGCCGGGTGAAGCTGGCGGACGTGACCTTCGAGCGGGGACAGGCTGAGCAAATTGCGGCGCGCACGGATATTGCCATTCTGGCCGCCCGCGATGAGCCCGTGGGCCGCTTGCTACTCCGGGGCGCAAATGTGGTCTCCATGACCGACCGCGCAGCACCTGATGCCATTCTGGAAAACGCCGATATTCTCATCGGGAATGGACGCATCGAGAAGATCGCGCGTGCCGGCGAGATTGCAGCGGGCAGTGACGTGTCGGTCGTTGATGTGAGCGGCGCGTATGTTATCCCCGGACTTATTGATGCGCACTATCATGTGGCCGACATTCGCCGCGATGTTCTGGATTTTGATGTCTGGGGACTGAAGACAAACCTCGCTTTCGGCATCACGACGGTGTTTGATCCCTCTTCACTGTCGATTGACATGCTGACCTATCAGGATCTGATCGAGGCGGGCGAAGTGGTGGGCCCGCGCCTCTACACCACTGGTCCCGCGATCTTTGATTTCAACGATTTCCGGAGCAAGGCCGAGGTCGTCGCGGTGCTGCATCGCTACCGCGACTATTACCGCGTGGCGAACCTGAAGCAGTATCGCACCGGCAATCGCCGGGTGCGCCAATGGGTGGCGGAGGCGGCGAATGAGCTCGGCCTGTCGGCCACGACGGAAGGCGCGCTGTCTTATCGCTTCGGGCTGACGGGCATCCTGGATGGCTTCTCCGGGGTGGAACATTTCACCCCACCGATGGCTCCGTTCAAGGATTATGTGGAGCTTTCCGCGCGTAGCGGCACGAGCAGCACGCTGACCCTGATGATCACGCATGGCGGCCTCCCCGCTGACCGGGTGTTCATGGCGCGCGCCGATGCGATGAATGACCAGAAGTATGCAGACTTTGTGCCTGAATGGTTCCGGGAGATGCGGTTTGCCAATGCGCCGGCGGCGCCCTTCTGCGACTACACCTATGGCATGATCGGGGCGGGCGCCCTGAAGGTTCACCGGGCAGGCGGCGTTGTCGGCCTCGGCGCACATGGCGACATCCCGGGCCTAGGCACGCAATGGGAGCTGCAGGCCTATGTAGAAAGCGGCTGGACGCCGGGCGAGGCTTTGTGGGCCGCCACGATGGGCAGCGCGCAGACGATTGCGCGTGATCATGCGCTGGGCAGTCTTGAGGCCGGGAAATTTGCGGATCTCGTGATCCTGAACACCAATCCGCTGGCGGACATAAAGAACACGCTCGACATCCGGTATGTGATGAAAAACGGGCGGCTTTACGAGCCAGGGACCCTTGCTGAAGCGGAAGCGACAGTGAACCACTGAGGCGGCCGCCACCGCCTTTAAAACTCAGAAAACCGTCTACCGGAGGAACGCAAGTGACCCTTACACGCACCCTATTGTCTGCAACGACCCTGATGGCTTGTCCGCCGCTGTTTGCCGAGGCGGGGGAGAAACGCTTCTTCGTGGATGCTGCCGCAGTATCCGCCCTGCATGACCGCGGCGAGCAGATTGGCCGCGAAGTTTTCGAGTTTGGCGCCGGTGTGGAAATGGATGTCAAGGGTATGACCGTTTACGGAGCATTCTATCGCCTGCTGCCGGTGGGCGGCGAGCAGGAAGCCTTCGACGATGAAGCAGACTTTACCGCAGGCATAGCCTGGGAGGGGCGGGGGTATGCCGCCGATGTTTCTGCCAACTGGCTGACCTTTCCGGGAGAAGAGACAGAATCGAGTCTCGAACTTGCCGCTTCCGTCACGCTGGACGCGCCGTTGGCCCCAACGCTGAGCGGCTTTTATGACGCCGACTTTGAAGACCGCGGGCTGGAAGTGTCCGCCGGGCCGGAATGGGAGGCGGGCGACTGGACCGTTTACGCGCTCGGCCGGGCGGGGTTAGTGCATCCCGGTGATGGGTCGGCCCACCGCTCCTATGGCGGGGTGGAGATGGGCGCGACCCGCCCGGTTTCGGAGTTTGCCGGGATCGGCCTTTTCGCACGGGCCGACATGGCCGATGAAGACGCCTTTGCCCGGCGCATTCAGGGCGGGGAAATCACCGCGTTCCGGAATTCCGGGGTGTCGGTCGGCATCAGCCTCTCGGTCAGCCGCTAAGGCCAGCTCCAGTGGCCTGCCGGCGCATGTTGCGACCGGCAGGTGCTGGCTCAGGCCATAGATTGGGCAGCCAGTGACCTGTTTTTGGCCCAACAGGTTCCCGCAGGTCATATTTTTGCTGATTTGGGCCACACGATCAGTCATCATCTTGTCACAAGAGCGGACGGTGGCATCATTTGCGGGTGTTACACAGGTCCCGAGAGGACAGGATGAAAAGCACCCATCAACTCGATCTGAGCCGCCGCCCCGTGGTTGCCCTTGCGGATGAATATCCGTCCGGCTTTGTGGATACAGCCCATTCGCATGAGCGCATCCAGCTGCTCTATGCGTGTTCCGGGGTCATGTCGGTTGTGACCGACAAGACCAGTTTCGTCATCCCGCCGCAGAGGGCGGTCTGGATCCCGAGCCAGGTGCAGCATGAGGTTTCCTGCCGGGGGCCGGTGTCGCTGCGCACGCTCTACATCGATCCGAGATATGAGCGGGATGATCCCGATTGCCACATTGTCGAGGTTGGCCAGCTCTTGCGGGCGCTGATCCTTGAGGTGACGCAGTTTGATCATGACTATGACCTGCAGGGGCGCGAGGGGCAGATTGTCAGCCTGCTTGTGAGCGAGCTGCTGGCCTCGCCGAAGGTGCCGTATGCGGCCCCGATGCCGGCCGATCCGCGGCTGGTGCGCGTTTGCCGGGAGATCATCGAAAATCCGTCCGACCAACGGGATATTGATCAGTGGGCAGATATTGCGGGCATGAGCCGTCGCAGCTTTACGCGAGCCTTCAAGCGCGAGACCGGCATGGGCGTTGCGCTGTGGCGCCAGCAGGTGCGGCTGCTGGAGGCCTTGTCGCTGCTGTCCACCGGATCAAGCGTGACCAGCGTGGCGATGGATGTGGGCTATGACAGTGCCAGCGCGTTCTGCGCGATGTTCCAAAGGGCGTTTGGCGTGTCGCCCAGCCGTTACTCGTTTTGAGCTAGGGTTTCAGCCGAGGCCGCCCATCAGCGTGTATTTGATGTCGAGATAATCGCTGACGCCGTATTTTGAGCCCTCACGGCCAAAGCCGCTTTCCTTGCGGCCGCCGAAGGGCGCTATGGCGGTGGAGATCAGCCCCTCATTCATGCCGACGATGCCATAGTCGAGCGCGGCGGAGACGCGGAAGGCGCGGGCGAGGTCTTTTGTATAGGCGTAGGCGGCGAGGCCGAATTCGGTGTCGTTGGCCATGGCGATGGCCTCGTCCTCATCCGTGAAGCGGAAAAGGGCGGCGACGGGGCCGAAGGTTTCTTCGCGCGCGATGCGGGCTGTGGCGGGAACATCCAGCAGGAGGGTCGGCTCGAAGAAGGTGCCGCCGAGTTCGTGTGGTTTGCCGCCCAGCGCAATGCGGGCGCCTTTCAGGAGGGCGTCCTCGATGTGGGCTTTGACGGTGTCGACGGCGTCTTCATTGATGAGCGGGCCCTGGTCGACGCCTTCGTCCATGCCGTTGCCGACTTTCAGTTTCTTGATGGCTGCGGCGAGCTTTTCGGCGAAGACATCGTAGACGCTGTCGTGGAC
>SXGS01764476.1_pt1 | contig 14387 bp, 14 predicted proteins | sample 3174681 | NCBI WGS metagenome assembly SXGS01 (sample SAMN11356861, study PRJNA531348) | freshwater metagenome | isolation source: freshwater sample F1-80 | place: China: Fuxian Lake, Yuxi | collected 2017-12-25
CTCTCGCACATCCTGAATCCCGACCAACTCCATACCGTCGATCGGATCGAGCTTCGTGAGATTCCGCTCCGGCAGCAGACAACGCTTGAATCCCATCTTCGCCGCCTCGCGAATGCGCAACTCCACCTGGCTCACCGCGCGTACTTCCCCGCCGAGTCCCACTTCACCGAGAATCAGGAGGCCCGGTTCGATCGGCGCCTCGCGCAGACTCGACGTGACCGCCGCAACGAGCCCCAGGTCGATTGCGGGTTCATCGATATGCATGCCGCCGACCACGTTCACGTAGACATCCTGCCCGGAGAGATGCATCCCCAGCCGTTTTTCCATCACCGCGAGCAACAGCGACACCCGGTTGAGATCCACTCCGTTAGCCATTCGTTTCGGCATGGCGTAACTCGTCGAGGACACCAGCGCCTGCAACTCGACTAAAATCGGCCTGGTTCCTTCCAGACTCGACACCACGACCGACCCCGTGCTGCGTTGCGGCCGTTCGGCTAAAAACAACTCCGAGGGATTGCCGACTTCCTCCAGCCCCCCGTCCTTCATTTCGAACACGCCGATTTCGTTCGTCGAACCGAAGCGGTTATTCACGGCACGGAGAATGCGATAACTGTGTCCCTTGTCTCCTTCAAAATAGAGCACGGTATCGACGATGTGCTCCAGCAATCGCGGTCCGGCAATGGCCCCCTCCTTCGTCACATGGCCGATGATGAAGACCGGCACTCCCGCGCGCTTGGCAAACCACATGAGCTGGCCGGCGACTTCTTGCACTTGGCTGATACTGCCCGGCGCGGACGTGATCTGCTCCGTATAGACCGTTTGAATCGAATCCACAACCACGGCCGCCGGTTGAATCTCTTGGATGGCTTTCAAGATCTGTTCGAGAGAGGTCTCCGCAAGAATCAGCAGATTGGGATGGTCGATGCCCAGCCGTTGCCCTCGCATTTTGATCTGGCGAGGCGATTCTTCTCCGGATACATAGAGGACAGGTTGCGCGGGTGAGGCCAAACGAGGCAGCGCCTGAAGCAACAACGTCGTCTTGCCGATTCCGGGATCCCCGCCGATCAAGATCACGGAGCCTGGGATCACACCGCCACCCAGCACCCGGTCGAATTCACTGATACGGGTCAGCCGGCGATCCTCACCCACAACCTCGATCTCGCCGATCGGCGTGGCCGGCGCGGAGGCAGTCTTCATTGCCATGGGACGGCCCTTGCCGGTAGCAGCCTGCCGCTCCTCTTTCATCGTGTTCCAGCCGCCACAGTCAGGACAACGGCCGAGCCATCGAAGTGATTGATGGCCGCAAGACTGGCAGGAAAAATTGGTTTTGGCTTTCAACGGAAGCCCCTCATGAGAAGGAAGAGAAGGGATTGGACAGGCCCATCTTAATAGATGCACGGAAGGAATAAAAGGAGGAGAGACTGAGAACCGGAGCCTAGAGCTGATGGCACGAGCCGTGCTGAGTTTCAACTGTTCAATCTTGCGTGTAGCGTTTCATCCGATAACTCACAACTCATCACGTGATACTTCAGCCAAGCTCTTGTGCGCCAATGCGATCGCCTTCAGTAACGCCTTTCGTTCCTGAGTCGATTGCTTGGCTGGCGGCACAGTCGCCACAAACCGCTCCGCCGCTTCCGTCAGCCTTTGCATGACCTCAGTCACACTCTCTTGCGGAGTGCCCTGCGGCATCGAAGCCGCCCTCATCAACCCACGCCGCCTGCGAGGCCCCACATACATCTGCGGAGCGATGGGATTATCTTTTTCCAATTCCGGACGCCGAAATACTGCCATGATCCCTCCAAGGTCATCAGACATGACGAATGAGCTCTCTACTGTACTCGATTTATGGCGGGAATAGCATCTGACGTTGAGGGAGTCACGGGAGATGCTCTTCCAAATGAAGGCTTGAGTTCTACCGTAGCAGAGAGCTAGAATCTCACACTCAACTCAACCCTAGCTGGAGGTACCCTATGCCGGCATTGGCAGCCCGACTCATTCAGCTTATCGAGAAGCATGCCGAGGAGCTTTCCCACGAGCTCAGCGAAAAAGTATGGAGTGCCCCCCAATGCAGTGATTTGCACAAGGTCCCTGCGGACGAACTTGAGGCCCGCACCCGTGAGATCTACCGCAATTTGAGCGACTGGCTGCTGAACAAGACCGAGGACCAGTTGGCGCGGCGTTACACCGAGCTCGGCGCGACACGCATTCAGCAAGGAGTCGGCTATAGTCACTTCCTCTGGGCCATCACCTCCACCAAGGAACATGTCCGCGCCTTTATCAATCGCGAAGGTCTCGCCGACAACGCGATAGAATTAAACGGGAAGCTGGAGCTGTTACAACTACTCGATCACTTCTTCGATCGTGCGCTGTACTACGCCGCCGTAGGCTACGACCAAGAGCGCAACCGCGTGGGGGGACAGAACACCAGGCGAACTGGCGATCACCAGGCACTACACAGGTAGCGCCTCGCGGTCTCCCTCTCCATGCAGTACACTCCCGTCCGTTTAACATCCCCACCTGCGCCAACCCTATAAGGAGGATCGACATGCAGCATACCGTCTGTGTGAAGGCACTCGGTGTGGTCAGTCTGCTGGTCTTGTGCTTCAGCAGTTGGGCGAACGCTTCAGAACCGGGCGGCATCAACGAAGCGCGCCTTGTCGCACAATATAACTACTCGATCCACATCCTGGCCATGTTGGTGGTGGGATTCGGATTTTTGATGGTATTCGTCCGGCGCTATGGCTTCGGCGCGACCACCGGCACATACTTGGTGGTCGCAACCGGGCTGCCGCTCTATATATTTTTGCGAGCCAATGGGATGGTGGGCCATACATTAAAGCCCCATTCTGTGGAAACATTGATGCTGGCGGAGTTTTCCGTTGCGACGACCTTGATCGCAATGGGCGCAGTGCTCGGGCGATTGCGAGTCTTTCAGTACGCCCTGCTCACACTCTTGCTGGTGCCCCTGTATGCGCTCAACGAGTGGCTGGTCCTGGATAATGGATCAGGTCTCACCAAAGGCTTCCAGGATTCCGCTGGCTCAATTGTCATTCACGCATTCGGCGCCTACTTCGGTCTCGCGGCGTCTCTCGTCCTGACGACCGCACAGCAACGCAGCCAGCCGATCGAGTCTGATCCGATCTCCGATCGTTTCTCGATGCTTGGTTCGATGGTGCTGTGGCTGTTCTGGCCGAGTTTTGCCACCGCAATCGTGCCGTTCGAAGAAATGCCCCAAACCATCGTGAATACGCTCTTGTCCTTGAGCGGCGCCACTCTCTCCACCTATTTCCTGAGCACGTATCTGCATAAGGGAAAAACGTCAATGATGGATATGGCCAATGCCGCGCTGGCAGGCGGGGTCTCCATTGGCTCGACCTGCAATATCGTAGGACCGACCGGCGCATTCACGATCGGGGTGCTTGCCGGTACCCTCTCGGTTATCGGGTATGTGTTTATTCAGCCCCTCCTGGAATCCAAGATCAAGCTGGTCGACACCTGTGGCGTCCACAATCTCCATGGGATGCCGGGACTATTGGGCGGACTCAGCGCGATGGTTATTGTTCCCGGTGTTGCCGGCGCGCAAATTGCCGGCATCGGCATCTCTCTCGCCATTGCAGTGGTTGGTGGGCTGATCGTCGGCACTGTGATCAAAGCCACCGGGACTGTCGAACATCCCTATGAAGACGCTCCGGAGTTTACCCATGTCGAAGGCCCCGGAGGTGGACACTAGCGCCGGAAGCTACCGCGCACAAATGCAGCCGCACGGGCAAGACTGCCCGTGCGACTGCATTTCAGTATTGCTATTCCGTAAGCGCCCGGAGCAGATCCGCCACAGAAAGTACGCCGATGATGGTGCTGTCGGCTGTGACAGGGAGATGCCGGATCCCCAGTTTCTTCATGAGGGCCATGGCCTCTGAGACCGGCTCGTCTTCTTCAATCGTCGTTACCGCCTTGCTCATACAGGTCATGACGGTGGTGCTATTGGGGTCCAGCCCCTTGGCCACCGCTTTCCGGCTGAGGTCTGAATCAGTGATGATCCCGATGTAGCGGGAACCGTCATCCACCATCAGTGAGCCCACTTTATATTTCAATAACAGCCGGCCGGCTTCCTTGATTGTCGCGGTCCGGTGGATACTCCGCACCTCCCGCGACATATAATGCTCGACCATGGCCTTGAGTCCCTGCTTGCCTTCGCGGGAAGCCTGCACTCGGCGGCGCATGGCCAAATCTGCCAGACAGCTTTCGAGCACCTGTCGGCGCTGGTGGAGGCTTTCGCGCTCGACATTGTGCGTCCCGCTCTCTTGCGCCTCTTCCGGCAACAGAGCCGACTCGCCGGTCTTCGCATATACGTAGGCCTCGGCCTCGTTCGACGCCGCGCCGAACACTTGTCCGATCAATTCCTCGGCAGCCTCGTCGAACTCCTCCAGCGAAACAGCACCCCGTTTGCGCGACAGAAACGGCTGGAACTTCACCAGCATCTGCTTAAACCGTTCGATGTACCGGTCCAGAATGTCGCTCCGTGTCAGTCCGGTCCGCACTCGTTTTGGCATACAATCCCTCCTGGTGATGGCTGGGAGAATCGCGCATGCGATATCCTGCCTCAATAGCCCTATCCATGGCAACTACGGCATTATCAAAAGGCAGCCTAAAGAGCTATACTCGACGGGATCACCGGGCTCCATTGCACTATGCATCTCTCCATCGTCATTCCGGCATTCAATGAAGCGCGGCTGATAGAACGCTGTCTTCGATCCGTGACCGACGCACTGGCCGCACATTCCACTCCCGGCGTGACATCGGAAATTATTGTGGCCGACAATAATTCCACCGACAACACCGCCAGCCTAGCCAAACAAGCAGGCGCACAGGTGGTGTTTGAGCCAATCAATCAAATCGGCCGGGCACGCAATGCTGGCGCGGCTGTGGCAACCGGTGACTGGCTACTGTTTCTGGATGCCGACAGTGTGCTGAGCCCTGAATTACTGGGCGACATTCTACATGTCATAACGTGCGAGGCCTATGTGGGCTGCGGCAGCACGCTCTCCATGCCGGGATTGCCCTGGTGGGCATCTGGCATCTTGCGATGCTGGACACAGCTGTCGGTCTTGCTTCGTTGGGCCGCCGGCGCCCTGCTCGTGTGCCGCCGAGATGCCTTTGTGGAAGTCGGCGGATTCAGTCAAGATCTCTATGCACTGGAAGAAATCGACCTCAGCAAACGATTGCAAAAATGGGGGCTACAGCGCAATCTGGAATTCATTATTTTGACGACGCATCCGCTCGACACCTCGTCACGCAAGATCTCCCTCTACTCCGCAGGCGAGATTGCCGGACAAATCCTGCGAGTATTTTTCAACCGGCGCCGAACCTTGACGGATAAGAAACACCTATCAGTGTGGTACGACGGCCGGCGTTGAGCTGAAGGATAATGCGCGAGCCGTTACATCTGTGTACAATCTTTCCGATACGGCACCTTGACCCTGCGGCCTCTGAGGGAGACCCAGTATGCAGAACCAATTTCGCGTCGGATTCGTTGGCGTGGGGCGCATGGGCGCCAATATGGCGCGTCGCCTGAGCGAAGCGGGCTTTCCCCTGACGTCGATCTTTGATCTGCATTCTTCTACAGCGGCAGCCCTAGCGGAACAGCTTCACATCACACGGGCACAAACACCTGCGGAGGTCGCCCAAACCTCCTCCGTCATCGTCACGGCCGTCTCGGACGATCAGGCCATGCGCGCGATCTTTGCCGAGCAAGACGAAACCTCGCTGCTGGCCTATGCGCACAACCGGTTATTCATCAATTGCGCAACCCTGTCGCCAAACGTCCATCGCGATATCGAGCGACTGGTCACCGCGCGCGGCGGAGCCAGTATAGAGGCCTGTATGGCCGGCAGCATCACCCAAGCGCGCCAAGGCACGCTCTATCTCATGTGCGGGGGCACACAAGACGTCTTCGATCGGGCCAGGCCGGTCCTCGACGCCATGGGCAAGACCGTCCGCTATATCGGCCAGGCTGGAGAAGCGGCGGCAGTGAAAGCTCTCGTCAATATGGTGATGAACAGCAACACCGCAGCCTTGGCCGAAGGGTTGGGACTGGGCGAGGCCCTAGGAATTGATCTGACCCTGCTCCGGGACCTATTCAGCCAAACAGGCGCCGCTTCGCGGGTGCTGGAGACCGACGGAGAAGACATGCAATACCGGGCGCACGAGTGCTATTTTTCAGCCGCCCATGCCGCAAAAGACTCCGCCATTGCGCTCGACTTAGCGAAGGAGACCGGGCTTTCACTCCCAGTCGCTCAGGCAACACTCAGTCAGTATCGGCGCGTGATCGACGCAGGAAAGGGTGAGCTGGATAAGTCGGCAGTGGCCGAATTGACGTTCAAAGATCGAATGGGGCGGTAACCGGCTCGTCCGACGTAGGCACCTGCACCACGGCAGAGGGAGATCGTATCAGCGGGGCCGGTCAGTCGAAAAACCGCCGAACCCGTTCCACCGGTACGCACCCGACAAGAAGATCACCCTGCGGCGAGACAATCAATGGGACACCGGCCTGGCCTGTTTCGTGCCACGCCGCCTCCCACTCTTGCGAAATCCTACGGCTATTCTCATCCCGCTCACTGGGAATCGCTATGCCTGCAAGCCGGCTCAAGACCGACGGATCGGAAATATCCTGCCCGTCGCGCCAGAAGGCGCGATAGACCTGGCGAACGAATGCCATTCCCTGCGCGCGATCCACGCGCAGCAATCCGACCGCCTGCTCGATAGCCGGCAACGTATTCGGCTTCCCAGGCGGCAACGCAATCGGCAACTCCGGCGCCAACCGCTGCACGACCGACACCTCATGCCGGAGTTCCGCGCCCAACGACCCGCTCCAAGGCTGCATGGGGCGAGGCAAATGCGGCGCATGTTGCACCCCGCGCCATTCGCAACGCTCGATCACATTCAAATCATGCAATCGCTCATGCAACGCGTAGCAAAAGGGACAGTTAAAATCGCTGTAGAGTTGATAGTCCGGTCCACGATTCATGGACCGGCACTGTACCGAAACTTTTCTGCAGAAGCCACCAATATTCGAGGCGACGGCAATGGACGAAGCCAAGCAGAAGACCCCCCCAGGTTTTCGCTCAGCCTTAGCCTGGATCTGCCGAATAGCATTCCCGCCCGCCTCTGTGCTATGTCGAGAGCATGGTTGCCCAACAAGTTCTATTGCTGATTCCACCGCTCACCCAACTGAATACACCCTACCCTTCCACCGCCTATCTTACCGGCTTTCTTCAATCCCGCAACATTGCTGCCGAGCAAGCTGATCTCGGCATCGAGATGGTGCTGCGGCTGTTCAGCCGGGCCGGACTCACCCGTGTCTTTGCCGACATACGGAAACGAGACGGCGACCTGCCGCCCGAAGCAATCGCTATGCTTGCGATGGAGCAGGCCTATCTCGATCAGATCGAACCAGTCGTCTCGTTTCTTCAAGGCAAGAATCCCGGCGCCGCCGCGCGGATGATACAAGCAGGCCTGCTGCCTCAGGGACCCAGGTTTCGAGGCAGAACGAAGTTCGCGAAGTCCGTGCCGCTTGAAGACAGAGCCAAACAGTGGGCGACGCTGTATCTTGAAGATCTCGCCGACCTGGTTCAAGCGACAGTCTCGCCGCATTTTTCTCTCAGCCGCTACGCCGAACAGGTGGCGACATCCACCTCGTCGTTCGACGGCATGATCGCCGCACTGAACGCGGCGCCGACCATCACCGATACATTCATGTTGGATGCGCTTCAGGCCCATCTCGACCGAATCAAGCCGACGCTGATCTGCCTCTCCGTGCCGTTTCCCGGCAATCTGTACGGAGCGTTCCGCATTGCCCAGGCAATCAAGCGCCGGCAGCCGGACCTGCCGATTGCGTTGGGTGGCGGCTATGCCAATACCGAATTGCGGCGTGTGGCCGATCCCCGCGTCTTCGATTATATCGACTTCATCACCCTCGACGACGGCGAGCGGCCGCTGCTCTCTCTGATCGAACATCTGTCCGGCTCGCGACCCCGAACAGCCCTGTGCCGGACATTGTATCGGGAGAAGAATCGTATTCGTTTTGCCGACGATCCTGCAGCTGCCGACTTCTCGATGGACGAGATCGGCTGCCCCACCTATCGTGGACTACAATTGGACCGCTACCTGACGATCCTCGACAGTATCAATCCGATGCATCGCCTCTGGTCGGAAGGCCATTGGAACAAATTGACCGTGGCGCATGGCTGCTATTGGAAACAATGCACGTTTTGCGACGTGGGGCTCAATTACATCGGCCGCTACGAGATGACGCCGACCGACCGGCTTATTAAACAGATCGAGCAATTGATGGCCGAGACGGGACGCAGGGGATTTCATTTTGTGGATGAAGCGGCCCCTCCTGCCGCACTCAAATCGCTCGCCTTAGCCCTGCTGGAACGAAAGATCGATATTGCCTGGTGGGGCAATATCCGCTTTGAAGAAGCCTTCTCACCGGACCTCTGCCGCCTGCTCTCCGCATCCGGCTGTATCGCCGTGACGGCTGGGCTCGAAGCGGCGTCAGACCGCCTGCTGGAGAAGATGAAGAAAGGCATCACGGTCGATCGCACGGCGCTGGTCGCAGCGGCATTTCGAGACGCGGGTATCTTGGTCCATGCCTATCTGATGTACGGATTCCCCTCAGAGACAGTCCAGGAAACCCTGGACTCGCTGGAGCGTGTGCGGCAATTGGTGGCGGCGGATCTGATTCAATCGGCGTTTTGGCACCGGTTCACGGCCACCGCCCATAGCCCAGTCGGCCTCGATCCGCCCTCCCATGGTCTGCGTATCATCGGTCCGGAGTTTCAGGGGTTTGCCGAAAACGATCTCCGGCACAAGGATCAATCTGGCGAGACACCCCAATGGATCGGCGACGGACTCAGGCGATCGATGCTCAATTTTCTCGAAAACCGTGGATTGGACATGGATGTCCGCGACTGGTTCGAGCAGCGTGTGCCGAAACCACGAGTCTCGCTTCAGTGGGTCTCACGCCTTCTGAAGAATAGAGTGATTGTGGATACCCCACAGGCAGAACGGCGTATGGTCTGGCTTGGTGGGAAACCAGTCCATGAATCATCAGGCAAGAAAACGCGCCTCTTACTTTCAGGGCCATCCGGCGACTGTACCATCACACTCAGTCACGAGCAGGCTAGGTGGTTAGAGCACTTGATCGGGCAATGCACACCACAGGCTACTCCGTCACGAGTCTATCCTCTGCTGCGGGAAGCACAATCCTCATTCCCAGGCGACACCCAGGCATTCAACACCTTTATCGAGACTCCTGCCTGGAAGAAAACGCGAGCGGTTGGGTTATTACTCGTCTAATCAGGCGAGAATTTTCACGCTAGCGATAGGCGGCAGTAACTCACAGGGCACCTGAAACAGAAAGGCCGAATCCCGTTGCGGGGATTCGGCCTTTCTTGAAGCTGACGGCTGTCAGCTCACAGGGTCTGACTTAGTACTGCATCTGCAAGGCCACGTGGAACGAATCGACCTTCTGCCCACTTGAATCTGTGTCAAAGTTAGTCAGACCCTTGGTGGCGATGTCACCGTACCGGCCATAGGCAGAAATACGAGCATTGTGGCCGGAGATGATGTAGTTCACGCCATATTCATATTCCTGCCGCATGGCGCTGTACCGGGGATCGATGCTGGTAAACCGGAAATAGGGCTGGAAACGTCCGATACCAACCTGTTGCGGAATCAGGTACAAGCCATACACGGTCCAGGAGTCACCGTTAAATATACCAAAGGTATTGCTGCCGCTGGTATTAATATTTGCTGCTGCTGTCGTTCCGTAGTTCGCAAAGAATCGCTTGAATTCTCCGTTGAGCGTGAACACACCCAGGTTGTTCGGGAGCAGCTTTTCGATCAACAGATCCACGGACAGACCAGTGAAATCACTCTTCCCCAACGTCGCGGATCCGGCACCCTCCGCCTGATGCTGCACGTTAGCAGCGATCGCCACAACGTCACCAGCCGTACCATAGTAGGTACCGGAAGTGTAGTAGCCGGGATTGTCTTCATCGTTCAACAGGTTCCACTGCAAGCGTCCTGCGTACATCAGGTTGTTCCCTGTATTCGGGCCGCCTCGCACACCGGTAAACACTGACCCGACATACATCAGGTGGGTGCCGAATGGATGGATCTTTCCAAAGAAGACCACACCATTGTCACGGCCATAGAGACCGCCATTCCCAGCCGTATTCGTCCCGCCTGGGACGTTCCCGCTCTGATCGGCCGAGAAGAACGGAGTCCGGAACCCATCGTAGGTCGCATGGTAGAACGGACCGTTCAACTCACCGCGCTCACTCGGCACCAGGGTGCGGCCAGCCCAGATGTTGAACTTTTCATCGAACTCGAACTTTCCAATCGCATCGAGCAGGCCGATGCTGGAGTTCCCTCCAAAACCAGATCCTGCACCGACGGCGCAGTTGAAACAGTCGGTGTTGAAGGTGAACTTCACATACTTGTGAATCGACCCGTTGATGTAGATACGAGCGTTGTCCACCTTGAAATCGTTGCTATAGTGCCCGGCTGACGATGCGCCTTCAACCGCATTAAAGCTGGAACGAATTCCCATGCCGACCGAAATCCACTGGTCGTCATTGGCCTTGATCGTCCCACCGGCATAGACCCCGGTCGGCGCGGACACAGTCCCGGCCACTAGTGCCGTCATGGCACCGACAGCCAAAAACTTTTTCCACAACCTTGTTCGTTCTATCTTCATTATGACAGCCTCCCTTATGAATGAAGTGATCGAAACGCTTACGTGAACCCTTGTGCCTTCCCCCCCAAACCCTACGAAACACTGAACGACCGACTGAAAGTTTCTACAAATTAGACCTCTATTAATTGTAAAGACGGTGGGAGTATGCCCAAAGAACAATGAGATAGCAAGAAATATTTTTATATTTTGGCCGGAAGTGGGTTTCCCTGCAAATTATAGAGGCGCGCCATCACTATTCATATCAGCCCGGCAAGGACTACACAGCACAAGGGCGGGACCGATCCTCGACCAAGTCCCGCCCTCCTGAAAAACCTTCTACTCTCACAGCAGGTCGAACTCGGCCAGCTTCCCGGCATCCCGATCAAAGGTGATCGTGCGCTCACAGCCATACTCGCGATTACTGGTTCCCAATAGACAATCTGAAAAATCAGCCTTGCCCTTTTGATACGCACGAAAGGCCGTCCAAGCCGTCTGCATATCCTCGACTTGGAATTGTGCAGTTCTGAGGACCTTCTCTAACACTCCGGCGATTGTCTCTTTGGAATATCCATACGCGCTCTCCAGCACCCAGACCAGCTCGCACAGCACGATACGATTGATGACCGCGGGGCTCTCGCGTGTGCAGTCTCTGGCAATCGCCTCTGCAGCCATCCGCGCTTGATCCGGGTCGTCCCGCACCAAGTACCGGACCAGCACATTCGTATCCAGGCCGATCACCGGCTGCTTCCCCGTTTGCGAACGGCCTGCGCCATTTCTTCCAGCGTGACCGGTTTGGGCGGAGGCTTCAAGATACCGGCTAACTCTGCAACATCAACGGTCGCCGCCAGCACCATAACCCGGCCATCTTCATCTGTCACAAACTCCACTCGATCCCCCGGTTTCAAATGGAGATGCTCCCGGATTTCTTTTGGAATCGTTGTCTGGCCCTTACTTGTCACCGTTGAAGTTGGCATGACAGCCTCCCCTTACCTCACTAAACTTTCCTTACACTATGGCAATGAGGAACGAAACGCAAGCCGCCATATGTTTCCCGGACGAAGTGGCTCTATCCAATCTCGCGATTGGGCAAGCCAGGGTTCGGCTCGAAACTGAAAGACGGGAGCAGTCACATAGACTGCTCCCGTCTTTGCAAATTATCGTACCCGATCTTACTTGTTCGGCTGAGGTGTATAGCGCAAATAGGGTTTCACGGTCGTGAAGCCTTTAGGGAACAGCGTCTTGGCCTCTGCGTCGTTGACGGCCGGGGTGATAATGCAGTCCTCCCCTTCCTTCCAGTTGGCCGGTGTCGCCACTTTGAACTTCGACGTCAGTTGGAGCGAATCGACGACGCGTAGCAACTCATCGAAATTCCTGCCGCAGGAGGCGGGATAGGTCAGGGTAAGCTTGACCTTCTTATCGGGCCCGATGATGAACACCGACCGTACGGTCATATTATCAATGGCGTTCGGATGGATCATGTCATACAGGGTGGCCACCTTCTTCTCAGGGTCGGCGATGATGGGGTAATTCATGGTCGTCTGCTGCGTCTCATTGATGTCCTTGACCCAGCCCTGGTGCGAGTCGAGCGGATCGACACTGACTGCAAGGACCTTGACCCCCCGCTGCTTCAACTCCGGCATAATTTTGGCTACGGTCCCCAACTCCGTCGTGCAGACAGGAGTAAAGTCTTTGGGATGGGAAAACAGGATGCCCCAGCCATTGCCGAGCCATTCGTGAAAATTGATCGTGCCCTCCGTCGTGTCCGCCGTAAAATTCGGCGCGTCGTCTCCCAATCTGATTGCCATGATGCCCTCCGTATGGTTTTTATTTTACGAGAAGATGGAATGCTCTGTTGCCGCTGCCGGTTGCCGTTACGATACTGTGCTGCCTAGCGCGAGTACAAGAGGGCCGGAATGAGCGAGACCTGCGTGATGGGCACGAGAGACGCGACTTGGGAAGATGAATTTCTGGCCAGTCTTGCCAGTCTCGCTTGTCCCGCCCGTCTCGCCCTCAGCGCCAGTTGCATGTACACGGACGCAGATCGAAGGGATTCAAAAGCTCATCGCATGAGTTTCTTTTTGATCCACGCAAGGTTCTCAGGGGTCGATCGCACATGTATTGTGAGTCCCTCGGCATCATAGTCTTCGGACAAGATTCGCATCCGAGCGCGGATCTCTGCGAGCACCCCTTGAGCCGTAAAAGGAAGACGTACTTCCTCGTCGAGCATATCGCTCTCAAAATACGTCATCATACGCTCACGTAACGCGTTTACATCTTCCTTGCTTCTCGTGGAAAGAAACACGGCGTCGGGATATTCCGCCTTCAGTGCCGCAATCGCTCCCGGCCCAAGACAATCTTGCTTATTCATCACCAAGAGACTGGGAACACCCGAGGCTCCGACTTCGGCTAACACCTTCCGCGTGACCTCGAGCTGGGAGCGAAAAGACGGATCTGCGGCATCGACGACAAACAGCAACAGCGAGGCACTGGCCGCTTCATCCAATGTCGACTTAAACGAGGCCACCAGGTCATGCGGGAGCTTTTTGATAAAGCCGACCGTATCGGTCATGAGCACCTTCGGACGTGTTTCTGGATACAGAGGCCGGATGGTGGTATCGAGTGTGGCAAACAACTTGTCGGCCACGAGCACGTCGCTTCCCGTCATCGCGCGCATGAGCGAGGATTTGCCGGCATTCGTGTACCCGACGAGCGCGACCGTCAATTCGCTGTCCCGCCTTGCGCGGCGCGTATGATGTTCGTCCCCGATCGATGCTAATTCGGCCCGTAGGGCTTTCATGCGATCGCGAATCCTGCGCTTATCAAGCTCCAGACTTGTCTCTCCTGCCCCTTTGCCCCCGATGCCCCCGCTTTGCCGCTCGTTGCCGCCGCCGGTTTCACGCACACGTGGCGCAAGATAATTGAGCCTCGCCAGCTCCACCTGGAGTCGGGCCGCTCTGGTCCGCGCATGCCTGCTGAAAATCTCAATGATGACACCGGTACGGTCGAGCACAGACACTCCGGCAGCACGTTCAAGATTTTTCAATTGTGACGGCGACAGATCGCAATCCACGATGACGATCTGCGCCTGGTGGCGAGAATCAGGCACGGCCTCAATGGTGTCGTCCGATTCGCTCTCCTCCTCTGACTCCTCCGCTACCTCCGATGCCGCAGCCTCGCGCTTCCAGGCCGCTTTGTGCGCCGGTCGTTCAATCGAAGCTGCGACTGTTCCAGAACCACCGGTCCACAGTGCCAATTCGGCAAGTTTTCCCTGGCCCAGGACTGTCGCGAATTTATCGGAACTGCGTTTTTGTCTGACCTGGCCGACGACCTGGTACCCGAGGGTTTTCACGAGACGGGTGAGCTCTTGAAGAGAACTTTCTAACTCCTCCCCGGTTACATGAGGAGTCTGGATCGCCACAAGCACGGCACTGGATTGTGAAGCCGTCGACATCGCTGCTCCTTCAGCCCATCTCAGTATAGCCACCGCTCGCCCGACCACTTGCAACAGGCGATTGATCTGGGGAATCTCCGGAAAACCATCACCAGCGGAGGGAGTGAGGAAGGGCGCCGCGTATAACTTGTTGACTATATGGTGCGCCCGGTTGGAATCGAACCAACGACCCTCAGCTTAGAAGGCTGATGC
>SXGS01357401.1_pt1 | contig 14382 bp, 15 predicted proteins | sample 3174681 | NCBI WGS metagenome assembly SXGS01 (sample SAMN11356861, study PRJNA531348) | freshwater metagenome | isolation source: freshwater sample F1-80 | place: China: Fuxian Lake, Yuxi | collected 2017-12-25
CCTTCTTGGTACGGCTTTTCGTCCGTCAAGATGACGAATGTACGCCCAGCGCCTGCTGGTGCATCGACTACGCGCTTCAGGTCTTGTTCGCTCTTGATCGTCGGGGCAAGATGTGCAGTACCTTGCGGTACAGTACCTTGCGCTTGAGTGGCCTTCGCTGCGCCCTTCGCGCCACGGACCCCCTTAATAGCTCCAGCAAAAAACGGTGCGGCCATGAGCGCGGTGTCGAGATTGTTTTCAGGGAGCTGATACCCCAGGACGCCACCGGCAAAGTCGGCGGACGGCTCGTCGAGCCCCACCACTCGCCCCGCTGCGCCGAGGCCAGCAGCCAGCGCGTCATTGACCTTCGCGCCAGCCTTGTAGACCGGCTGCATCCCATAGTCGATGGCCTCCATCGGGCCAGGTGTCGCTTGATTCTGCTTGGGCTTCCCGCCGACGGTGATCGTAGCGTCCTGCGGCAACCCGCCGCGCTGGGCTCCGGGCATCTTCTCGCCACTCACCTTCTCAGCCATTCCGATTTCTTCGTGCACCGCACGTAAAGCCTCGCGATAATCTACCTGCTCGCGCCGCTTCTCAAATGTCTGGCTATCCATCAGTCCTTCCCGCGCTGCTTGAAGTCTCGCGTTGGAGCTTCGCCAGGAGCGTCTCCCGTTCCATCCATGTTCAATTCACGCCACGCCTTCAGCTTCTGATACTCATCGGCATACTCGCGGTTCGTGAGCCTACCATTGTCTTTTGCGGCTTGGAGATCCGCTACATTGGTAAAGCGCGGGATCTCGCCGTAGGTCTTCGCTTTGAAGCCGATGTTCTGGCGAGTCGTCTTCACAATCTGCTGCATCAGCAGCCTGGCGTCCTCTTGTGTGACGTGCCCCCCCTTCTCTCGGTGTACCCGCTCGTACTCCGTGCGAAACGCGATCTCAGCCTGAGAGAGGAGTTGCAACGAGGATGCGGTCGTAAACGGACTCAGCTTAATCACCCCAAGCTGGTCCTGCATTTCACGGCTATAGAACGTGTAGTTCGAGTCATTTGAGAAGTGCTTCGCATCGCTCGACGCGGCCCGCTCAAACTCGACCTGTGTCCGCTTCGCCTTGTAGAGTTCTTGTTTCTGCACCCAGTTCAGTCCAGACATGCGCAGGATTTCGTCGTTCCCCAGTGCAGAGGCATCGTGGGAGAGCTTGGTTTTCCAGTAGTTCGTCTTATTTTCGTCTCCACGCCCGCCCGCATCCCGCAAGTCGGACACTTCTTTCACAATAGACTTGTACCGCTCAGGCTTCAGCTTCTTCAGCTCATGGCCAAACTGGTCCACGAGTCGCTTTGTGCCCTCGAACGACCCGTTAAAGAATGACTCCCAGAACGTGTTTTCGATCTCCGTCTGCTTGGCTTCCAGGTTCCGCTCACCGTCTTTTCGTTTCCGCTCGATCCCATCCAGCACCCGGCGCTCGTGCTCCTGCGTGAACCCCGTACGGTCCTTCCCGCCTAGCAGCCCGAATAAATAGGCGTGCTCAGGAGGAGGGGTTCGCATTGCCTGGAACAGCCCTTCAGGATCGCGACCAATCTGTCCGTTGAACCACGACTCTGCCACGGCAGCGTTAAACGTGTTCGCTCGTTCGACCGCCTTATCGACCCCTAGTGTTCCGCTCTTGACCGCCACAGCCAGGTCATCAGCGTATCCGTCCATCGCCTGCATCACATCAATCGGACTCTCTGCGCGGTTGGCTTGGTGTTCATAGACGGCCTTCGACTGACCTAGACGGGCCTCGCTCCGCTCTTGCAACATCCCCGTGCGGGACTTGTTCAAGTCAGGGATCAGCGTGTCGATATGCTGGAGTGCGGCCTCTCTGAATCGCGCCCGCGCGGGGGGCTTCATGTGAGCAAATGCTTCCCAGCCTTGGATCTCCCTAAGCTCCGTGATGGTGTTCTTCGCGAAGTCCGTAATCGAGGCGTCCTCCTCAGACGCGCCAGGGCTGTATTCAGCCCGCCGCCGCTCCATCACCTCGGCGGCGTGTGTCTTGAACGTGGTGAGACCTTCTTGCACTTCAAGGTCTTCCTCCACCTTCTGCCGGTGCCATTCCTGCCGCCGTGCGTCTTCACGCTCTGCCGACCCGGCATTGAACAGATTAATCCCCGTCGCTCTGAGCGTGTCGCCCATCTTATCGACCGCCCGGCCAAACCGGCTGTAGTCCTGAAGGTCCACCGGAGCCGTCGGAGCATGAGAGGGGAGCGTTTCTTGGGGTCGGTACCGTTCGAGTTTCATGGTCACTTAGCCGCCCCCCTTGCCAGATTCTCTCGCATTAGAGCCTTCCGGGCTTGACTCATTTCTTTCCACCCCCTCCGCCATCCCCAGCCATCTGAGCCATCTTGCCTGTCGCGTCCATCAGTGACGCGGAGGCATTCATAAACCCCGCGCTGACGGCCTGCCGACCGCTGAACCGATAGAGCGAGGCCCGCTGCTTGTGTCCATAGGCCGCGACGTTCCCGGCGTACTTTGCCTTGAGCGCGTCCTTCGCCGCTTCGTACAAGGCTTCCTCCTGAATCAGCAGCGGCGAACCGGTATCCGCCACCAAGCCGGACGCGCTCGCGCGGTTCCTGATCGTGGCGCGAAACTGATCGCCGACCTTCAGGATCAGCTTCGCCTTGTCTTCTCCGGCCTCACGCGCAAACTGAGCGTTGTCTTCCTCGATGCCCGCGTTCATCTCACTGGCTTGCCGCTGCGCGTACCCGCTCATGATGCTGCCGAAGGCACTGAGGATGCCCCCACCTGCCGCCCCGGCCATACCTAGCGCCTGTAACATGTATCCTTATCCTTCCGTGTCCAACGCCCCGAAGATTCCGAGGACCGTGATAGGAAGCGGCTGCGTCTGTTCAATCGTGTTCTCGCCGTCGCGGCTCCACCCAGTGTTGACACTAATAATGTCGCCAGTCACCGCGCTCGGTGCGTGCCCCATCGCATCCGCAGATGAACGTGATTCCACTTGATCGCCGTTGATCGTCACACCGAGCGTATTGAGCAGCCGCACCCCGACCTTCACCCACCGCATTTTCCGGCCCTGCAAGGACCCGGCACGGTCTGGAATTTCCGGGGTCACGGTCCTGAGCAGCGGCGTGAAGGGGAGCCCCACGTCAATGGCGGACGCCGCAAGGAGCGGAGCCAGCGTAATCGCGCCTGCGCCCACGACGGCACTGTTATAGACCGCGCCGTCCCCGACCACAGCCACCGTCTTCCCCAGGAGATGACTCGGTGCCGACACGGACGTGACCGGAGCGCCGGCATACGAGATCGCGCAGTCCATGTGCAACGCGGGATCGAAATACTCCACGTACCGCTTCGTGCTGCCATTGATCGTGCGCCGCACCACCGCCCACACTTGGTCTGTCTCGCCCGAAGGAATGCACGCGACGGACTCAAAGAATCCGTCCGTCTCGTGCAGCGCCCATCCCACCACTTGCTGCTCCGGCACGTAGGTCATGCTGGCGAGCTTGCCGTTCCCTAGGACGCACAGCACCACCGAGTCGGGCTCTTGTTGGTAGCACCAATCGACGATACCGCTCTCCGTCACATGCTCGGACAGCAGCGTCCGGTCAGGCGCGGCATAGGAATCGGAATTCAAGTTGTATTGCAGCGCACGGACCTTGCGCCCGCCTCGCTGCACGAGCACAGTTTCCGTGCCCGTCTCAATCGGCTGGAGACTCTTCGACCCGTACTTCGTCTGTGTGAGCACACGCGCGTTCGACGGCGATAAGGGAGCGCCCGCGCCGCCGTCCAGCCGCAGTTCGCTCTTGGTGGTCCCGATAAACAGCCCTCGATCTTCCACGAGCCAGTGCAGCGGGTTGACCTTGCCTGACGCGACTGTGTATTCCACCGCATCGTCATCATTCGCACCGGGCGCGTGGTTTTCAAAGTCGCCGTTGACCGACCCCCACATCGTGCTGGGCTGCGCCGTGGTCGAGCCAAAGAAGAGACGTTCCTCCACATACCCGCAGCTACGCGGGTAGCCGCGCACCACCGAGAAGGCCCCTTCGCGCCACTTCCATTGCGCGGCTACCGGGACGACTCCCTTCACGGTCATATTCGCGACAGTTGCGCTCGTGTAGCCCGTGACCTCGACATAGCCCGTCACGGTCCCGTCGCTGATCTCCCAGAGTGATCCGACGTGCCCCGACTGAAACGGCGCATGCCCGACCGCCGTCAGCGTTCCGCTTGCGCCGAGTGCCGTCGCTGAACAGGTCAGGGTCTTTGTTGTGTCGCCGTTCGCGGGCGCGTAGGGGCCGTCCTTGAACGCGGCCACGGTGAAGGTCCAGTTCGTGTGACTCGTGCGCGTGAGCTTGCGTGGCGCATGCCCCTTGTGCGCGAAATACATCACGTCAGCGGACTGCACGAACTTGAGGTCGAATAATTCCGTCTCGCCGTACGGCGTCGCGATCTCAACTGGCGTGCCGGGGGGCGACTCGATCCGCCCGCCATCTTTGTAAAACCGCATGTACAGATGGCCCAGCTCGATAACGTACGCCTGGTCGGTCGAGAACTCGAACGGGATGATGCGCGTCTTCTTTGCGGAGTCCTTCACGTCCGCTGCGTACCTGGTCCCTGGGCGACCATAGACCCCGCCTTGCGGCATGATGAAAAAATTCCTGAGTATGCGGCACCCGCTCCGATACTTCTCGAAGTCCGTTCGTGCCGCCAGCCTGGGCGACAACTCACCAGCCGTGAAGCTATTGATGATCGTCTGTGGCATGTTACGTCCTGCAATCGATCAGCACCGTGCAGGTGAGATCGTCCGCTGTCCCTTCTTGGGAGTCCGTGGCTTTCGCCTCTTTTAAGCGTAGCAAATAGAGATCGTGCATCAGCTTTTTCCTTAACACCCCCTCTGTGAGCCCCCCTGCGATCAGATGTGCAAGATACGCCGCCACAGTTGTGGTGAGCATCGCATCCCATGACGCCACGTTCTCATTGAAGTACACGTATTTGAGGAAGACCGACGGCTCATCCGTAAGGATGGTGCCGCCCTCCTGCGTCCATCTGAGCTGGCCAGCATCGAGGCTGGTCTTCACGGTCCTGATCCAATCAGGAGGCAGCTCGTAGGCGTACGCAAACTCGAACGCGGGCAGCGTGGCCAACCGTGAGAGCGACGCACGCTTCGTGGCGCAGCGCCAGTGATGCTGGCGTAGGACGTGCCGCACCGCATCCGCATAAAATTGGTTACACAGCCGCGCACGCTCGGTAGTATCCGTCAGAGCCGTGATGGGCTTATCCGCCAGCTCTGACAGCGCCAAGTTGCATACGGCGACGGGAGACGAGGCCATAGTGTGTCCTTCTCTACAAAAAGAAAAAGGGGAGGGCCGATGTCCTCGATCCTCCCCTTTGCTGTCCTACTCGCCAGCCGAGATGTATTCGACGTACCCCTTGACGTACTGGCCGGAGGCGTAGTTAGACCCGGCAGGCGTCAAGATGATAGCGGTCTCAGCCGCCAGCACGTCGCCAAAGTTTAATGCGTTAGTATCGGCAAACGAAGACTGGCCAGCTCCCACAACGGACGTAGCCGCCAGGTATTTACCTGTAGCCCCCGCCACGCCGAGAGCCGCTGTCGCCGTGCCGCCCATCGCCCCAAACACGATCCGCCCGCCCACAACCCGTGCGTTGACGGGCAGCTTGCATAGCTCCACCGTATCGGCAGTCGTGATAGGCGTAGCCGTAGTCGAGGCGACAGAAAAGTATTTCCGCAGCACACGCCCAGCCTTGTTGGTAGTATTCGGCACCGGGGGCACCGCCACGTCATTTGCTCGTTCGTCTGAATACACAGTTGCCATGATTCGTTCCTTCTACTGGTTAGAGTCCGGCACAGGATCACTGCGCCGGACTGGACGCTATCGTTCTTATTTGTTAGACGGCTTCGTCGATGAGGATGCTGACGACTTTCTTCTCTTCCATGCGTACCGCCCCGAAGGCCCATCGCGCATAGCCGTACCAATTGAAGGACTTGTCACCACGCTCCGAAATCCGCGTGGTGTAGTCGATCCCCGTGGTGTGCAACAGTGCGCTCTTAGTCCACACAGGAAGCTGGCGAATCGTGCCCGACGCGAGTGTCAGCCGCTCACTAGGAACGAACGTGAAACCCATGAACTTCGCAATGGTCCCATCGACCAACGGCTTGATGGCGTTGTAGTCGCTGGAGACGGCCTGCGTTTCTCCGAGGAGGTCATCTACGGCTTCGGCGTTCACGGCGATGTACACTTCCTCACGGTCGAAATCGACTTCCGCTTTACGCAAAGCCTTCCGCGCCGCACGAAGTTTCAAGATCGTAAGTCCAGTATTCGACCCGCCGAGGTTGACGGCGACCTGCGTGCCGCCCCCGCCTGTGTGGGTGACAGCCGTGGTGCCTTCCTTGCCGGTGTACGCCGTGCCGAGAAGGGCCGCGATGATGACATCATCCCGGTCCCGGTTACACGCCGCTTTGAAATTCTGCACGTAGTCCGAGGTCGGATCGATGACAGTCTGCATCTCGTCGAAGGAATCGAAGAAGTCGCCGAGGTGAAACTTCCTCAAGGTCGCGACCCGACGATCATGCGGGGTTTGCACCACCGGCGAATCGGGGAAGCGTGTATTCACTTCGATGGAGTTGACGGCACCGAGCTGATCGAAGAACTCTTTCTCGGACTTCTGGTTCTCCTTGCGCACGCACATGGAAAACCGGCTGTCCTCTTGCTGGAGGAGCCGATAGATTGAACTATTGAACCCTTTGACGTAGGCCGTTACAATTTGCTCAGACATGACATACCCTTGCTCGCTGTATGCGAGCCGTTACACTCACTGCACCGTTCATGCGGAGGATTGTCCGAAAATCGGGTCCAGCCTTGCGCGTGACGTGCGCCTTGCCGAATCGTGCTTTTCCGATTAGCCAATCAGGCCCAGAGGGTTATCTGATAAAGGGAAGCGTTTTCTGCGAGAACGCAACCAACGGCTCGTCATCTCTTTTCTGTCCAGGAGAGAGCAACCTTACAAATGCCGGGGAGCGCTTAGGCGTGTGCGAGCTTCAACAACTCGCCATACTCCGTCACAGCCTCTCTGTGCTTCGGATTACTCTTGTTATACAGCGGATGTTCATTCCCTGCGGTCTGGATGTCCGCGACTTTCTTCTGGGCTTCTTCCTTCGTCATACTGTCCCGCCTCTCCCCGTTAATATGCGTATGCTCGCGGGTCTCTGCCCCAATCGACTGTAAGAACCGCAAGGTCCGGGCATCGTTGTCCAGCCCCGCCTCTTTCAGCAGGGTCTTGAACTCCCCCGCGCCGTCGTAGGACTGCAAGGCGGCATGCGCCTCGCCGAGCCGATCATCGAAGCGCGGCCCCCACTCCTGCTTGAGCGCGGTCTCGGTGGCCGTGCGCACGGCGGCAGTGCTTTGGAACTTCGCCCCGATGGCCTCCCCGTAATAGTCCAGGACGCCCTGCACCTGCGCTGGCGTGAGATGCAGATTGTGTGCGGTCTCAGCGAACTTGCCGAGCCCCTCTTTCTCCCACACGATCCCATCGGGCAGCTTGGGCTCAGTGAAGGCGTAGCCCTTCGCCTCTTTCGGTACGCCCAGCTTTTCGTAGAAGGCAGTCGTCTCTTCTGGTGTCGATTTCTCCGTCGGGACGTTGACTGACCCCCCGATCTTCTTTTCGAGATGGTGCAACGATTGCAACGCGGAGCCGACATCTTTGTACTTGTCCCACGTTTTCTCTCCACGGAGCGGCTCAGGGATATGTGCCCTCCAGTCGCTCGCGTTCGGCTGCGATAGCTCGCGCGAAGCGCCGTCGTTTTTTGGCGGCGAGTCGGGCGATCCAGACTCTCCGCTCTGCGCCGGTCCTGACCCGCTGTCCAGTAGACTCTCTGACATTACTCATCCTCCTCCAATGCCTCGATTTCAAAAACACGATCAGCCTGCCCAATCACGCGCAGGATGGCGAGCAACACTTCCCGCCGTCCCTCTCGTCGCGCCATCTCCAGCGCATTCTCGTGGAACACCGGCCCGCCATAACTGGCGTGCAGCGCACGCACGACGCGCTCACCCGCGACACTCGTAAACGTCTCCACAAAATCTCGCTGTCGCGCTCGCTCTTCCTTATTGCTCATGCCGCCATGCCCCCTCCCGTGGGCAGCGCCCCGACATCGATCTGACTCGCCGACTGCGCCGCCGACGCCAAGTTCCTCGCGGCCTCGGATTGCGTCTTCCCGGTTTCTGCTGGCGCGGCATCCTGCATGCCCTTGGCGCGGCCATCACTCCTCTCGTCGCGCTGGTCCTTGTCACGCAAAAGCTTCGCCGAGAGCCCGTTCGCTTCCGAGACAAACGCCGCGATCTCGTCCTCGTCCCAATTGTCGGCAATCGCAGGGAACAACTCTTTCAAGCTCATCACCATCGCGAATGTGCGCTCAACCGCCGTCACTTCCGCCCCGCGCTGTGCGCGAGCCAGTGGCCCTTCGTACCGCACATCGACGCTGTCGCCGCCGGTCCCTGCCACTTCCAATAAATCGTCCGGCATCGCCGTGAGCTGGCCGTTCCGGTGCAAGATGTTCATGACGCGCTCAATGAGCGGGTTCAGAAAATCCCATTCCAGACGACCGAGTGTCGGACCTAGCAAACGCTGCATCAACTCGAACCGGCGCTCCACTTCCGTGGCCGTCATCTGCACACCTTGCTGAAGCTGCAACTGATCCCAGAAAAAGATATGGCGGATCTCAGACCGGAGATCGCCTTTCTCTTGATAGGTCACACTAAAGTTCGAGCCGAACTCAATCGGCTGGAGATCGTCCATCTCCATGACCGTGTTCAGACTCGATGGCGTGAGCTTCACTTTCCCGATGACGCCGTTGTGCCGCTGCTTCATGGGCGGATCGATAACCTTCGCCAGCGCCTTCAGAAACAGCTCTTGAACTTTATTCAACGTCTTGACGTTCGGGAGCGCGGTATGGCCAGGCCCACGCCCGTACTGCTCCCCGCTCGTCTTATCCCACCGCGCGACAAAATAAGGGAACTCGTGATAGCCGCCATGATCGAGCTGGTGCTTCTCAGCCGTCTCGTAATACACCGACGCATACGGCAAGAGTGTGGCGCGTTTCGCGTCCACTCGCCCGCCCTCGCGTGGGTAGACCGCGTGCAAGATCTCAATCGTCTCGTCTGGTCGAGCCGCCAGGAGCGTGCGTGTCTTCTCCGACACGTTTTTGCTCCCCCACCGCTCCACGACCGCCTGGCGCGTGAGCTTGAACACTCGGAACAGTGTGTTGACCCGGCCTTCCTCGTCCTCCGCGCAGGCATATTCCCCAATGCTCAGCGCCTGGAATCGAATGCCGTTGTACTGCCCCTTCTTTTGCTGGCGCTCTTCACACAGCACTGCCATCGTGCCGAGACTGCAAATATCCTTATAGGACTCGTGCGCCTCTGAGTGAAAATTGCTCTGGCGCAGCTCGTGATAGACGAGGTTGCTGTTCTCTTCGAGCCAGCGCTGCACGGCCTTCCGCTTGCCGAGCTTTTCGTCTCGCATGTGGAGCGAGAACCACCGAATCGCCGGGCTTGTGAGGGACCCCGCCATGCTGGACGCTAACAGCTCGTTCGCATGCACGCCCACGGCGTCATACAAATCCGTCGTTTGCGACTGCCCCGGCGTCATCTGCAAGTTGACATTGGCCCGATGCGGGATAAAATACTTGCCGAGATCTCGCCAATTCTTTTCGTACGGCGAGCGTAGCGTGAGGAGCTGGCTCCAGCGCTGAAAATCACGTTCCGTCTGTGTGCTCATGGATTATCCTAGAAGGGACTGGCCCTGAAGAGAGGCGCGTGCCACCGGCGCAGCATCCGTCACCCCTAATGGACTGGTAGCCGCCGAGGCTGCTCGACCAGCTCGTGACCGCTTCTGCGCGAGCTTCGCGTCCGCTTCCGCTCGTGCCTTCTGCTCAATCGTCCGCTGCTCTGTGGCAAGCTTGTCCTTCTCGACTGCGAGCTTGTGCTTCTCTTCGTTGCCTTTGTGGATATCGCTCACGTTGCTGGCGATGGAATACCCAGTACTGGCCAGAGATCCAGCCGCCATTACTCCAACCCCCACTGCGATTGCCGTTGCCGCTGTTACCCCAGACATGTCACACCCCTGTTACGCAATAGATGTTGTGTGCCGAGCCGTGCCGGGAGAGGAGCTTCTCCGTCTCAGGCGTCAGCTCAGCTTCTGCTTGTTCCACGGTCAGGGCATCGGTCTTGAACGACAGCGAGAGCATTGTCTCGGTGATCGCCCAGAACACATTCTTCCGGTTCGCGCTCGCAGGCATCACGGCATAGCCGGTCACGCGCTGCGGCTCACCCCCGGCGTACATCAGGCAATCACCAGAGAGGGTGAGTATGGTGGGTCGCACGATGAGCGCCCCGATAATCAGCACGTCCGCCGGGATGCGAACCGTCCGCGTATAGATCCCCCCGTGCAGGATGTGCTGGGTCTGGATCGCGAGTTGTGGGACCGTCAGCGCCTGCCGCTCAAGCCCCGCGACGCCATTAATCTCGTCGGGGGACATACTAGGAATCAACTGAGAGCCACTTGCAAAACACGGTGTTGGTACAAGCGTATTTTCGCGCATGTAAGACTTTCTCCATTTGGCTCCCGGCTGGGGCACTCAGTAAGAGGCCCGTGCCAGCAGCGCTGGCCTCAAGGTTTTTCAATAAGAGCGTCCCCGCCCCATTCGCTCGCGACCGCTTCGACACAAAGACGGATTCCACTATCACCATCTCACGGCTGTAATGCGGCAGGACCGTCCGTAGCGCCGACGCAAACCCGACGAGGCGGTCCCCGTCTACCACCATCCAGACTGTGAGCACGCCGGTTGCCTCTAGACGCACATACAGCTCCCGGCTTGGATTCGGCATCGGGAGCTGTCTGTTTACACACTCCGCGCTGTATTCGGCGAGCAAATCAGGAAAGTCAGGATGGTCAAAGAGCTGCCGCACATCGCCGATCACGCAGTTCACTCGAACACCTCAAAGGCTGACTCGTACTGTACCGTACGGTGCTGTGGATGGTGGAACACGTCGAACTGACTCTCTGCGTATTCCTGCACCGCGCCCTGCGACTCCCGTAATCCAATCGCGAGGTAGCGGAAGGAGTCGGCTGGATTTGATGCCCAGTTATGCAAGGGATGATCCTTGAAGCACTTGTTGATGTCGTCGTACTCTTTTTGGTACTCCACGAGCGCGTCAAGGCCGGTACGCATTGCCCCGCCTAACGGGTACCGCGTCTCGTCGCACTTTGTCACATCGAAGTGACAGCGCGGGAGGAGCCTGCGTGCGGCGTCCACACCATCCTTGATCGACCGGTTTTTGAGCACCTTGAACGGGTTCAGGCCGAGCTGGCTCGCAGTCTCGTACCGCGACTGCCCCATCTCAAACTTCCCCTGCTTCATGTCGTGCGGGAAAATGTGCAAGCCGTACGCGTACGGCTTCGCGAGCACAATCTTCGCCCACTCCGGCAAGGACTTCCCCGCGCCTACCTCAAAATCGATAAGGTGGACATCGGTTGCGTTCGGGCACTGGGCGAACCAGATCGCATTCGCATCACCATACCCCAAATCCCAAGCGGTACACACAGGCAGAGCTGGATTCCAACGAACATCAGTAATGCGGCCAGCTTTCCGCAGCTTCGCAATAAGCCCGCCCCAATACGATCCAACATTGGCCCCCTCAAATGAACAGTAGAATTCCTGCTGAATAATTTCCTCTGGCATCCCCGCGTCACGTTCGGCCTGAAGGTCCACATCGGTGATGATGCGCCGACCGTCGAAATCGATAACGTCCTCAATCGTGAGGAGCTGGCAGAACCATGAGCCGTCCCGCTTGTGCAGCTTCATCGCCTCACGGTACAGATCGTAGCCGTGATTCCGCGAGCGAGGCGTGTAGATGAAAACGGCCCAGCCGCCGTTCTCGGTCAGGATAGGCCGTACAAACTCCCACCCGCGTGGGTTCTGAATCGGGTACTCAGAGAAGAGACAGCCGACTGGATTGGTGCCGACGATGTTGTCGATCTTGTCGGTGCCGATAATCTGAAGTACCGAGCCGTTCTTGAGCGTGACTTGCATCTCCGTCTCATTCTTCGACTCGATCAGCGCTGACGGGATGTAGTCCAAGAACTTCTTCCCGTGTTTATCCATGCCGTCCCAGATAATCTTCCGACCCTGATTGAACGTGGGGAAGAAGTAGTAGTAGGTCCCGACCCGCTGGAGCGCTTTTACGATCAGGTAGTTGAGGGCCGTCGTGTCCTTCCCAGCCCGGCGAGGCCAGACCAGGACGGCCCTCTTACACCCTTGCGCCATCGCAGCGAGGAACGGACGCTGATACGGACGAGGCTGATATGTGAACTCAACGGACTGGGTGAGGGTCGTCTCGGACATTGGTTCGTTGTGTTTCCTTCTGGGCCTGGAACGTCCGGTTCGACCGGCACCAGGAACAGCTCTTGTGATTACGGCAAGATGGATCGGTGGAGCGGCTGTTCCTGTACGGCAGACGATGCTCGGTGCCGGAGCGGATGGCTTTATCGAGGCTCACGGTTCAAAAGTTTCCAAAAAGTTGGTAGCCAGCAACATCGGTTCCCAGCGTGCGTTCGGCTGAAAAAATCCGGGTGGTGGGGCCTTGCATCGGCCATCGGCAGCATCTGAGCTGAGATCGCGCGAGCTGGGAAGCACTAACAGGCAGCTTGCCTTGCGGTAGCAGGACGGTAGCAGCTACTTCAAACCCGTTGATTGTCCAACGATTTCTGCATCAGAAACTTCTCTTCCAAGTGTGTCAATCACCGTCGGCTTGGCCCAGTCCGGCAGGTTGACCTCAACAGACACCTTCACAACCGCGTTCGCATCCTTGCTCGGCTTAGCCCCGACTAGATCTGCCAGGAGTTCCGCCGCGCGAAGCTGGGCCATATTATCAGCAATATCAACAACTTTCATAACCTTCCCCATGTGAGTCACCACCTGAGACTTCTTCGCCCGGAGCCCCTTCAGCGCCGTATTGACCGCGCGGCGCAGAATCTTCGCTTGCACAGGCGGCGTCAAGCCTGCTGCTGACATGAGCTTGTCACGAATGACAGACGGAGTGAGCGCTACTTCACTCATATCTCTAGTCGCGCGTGTGAGGATGTTACTCAAACGAAACACCTTTAATGTTCAATAGGTTATCGCCTAACTGGCGCGTAGGAATGGCTTACGAGGAGGAGGGCGCAAGCCGGAGAAGCCAGCCAGGCAATAACCGTGTCAAGTAGAAGACCAAGACCACCGCCACGCTTCCCCAGCATGGCTTGATCGGTGATAGGGACCGCCTTGACTTCTGTCATAGCCCTGCACGCTTACCGCTTATAGGCGGTTCGACTGCATTGCAAGGCAGCGCTATCAGCGATGATGGTCTTGGGGGAATCAGGCCTGTGCTGGCCGGTACCTTACCCGGCTTTGCGCTATTGAGGTCTTCGGGTCCCTGAAGTAGGGCCGAGGTGTCACAGAGTGAGACCAACACAGGACGAGATGGAGTATCTAAGGAATGGAACTTACTGCGCTGCCTCAGCCAGAGCCAGCGCTTGGGCTTGTTCCGCGCGGACAATGGATGACTTGCGCGATTTTTTTACACGAGTAATGCGTTGCTGAATTTCATTCACTTCTTTTGCTGACAACACCCGGACATAGGCCGGTCCATTCTTCAATGGAACGCGGCGATAGCGTGACGGGTACAGCGCACGATGCTTGAGCAGGTGATTGGCGAGGCCCTTATACGTCATGCACAGGAGCTGCGCCGCTGTCCGCAGCTCGTACATGGGCATAACCGGCGCGAACACTTCATTCAATGAGGATGCTTCCATGATCGGGATAGCTTTTGTCTGTTCAGGTCTTCCATCCTCGCCCGCAGGGACCAGCCAGAACACGGGACGCGAAGCTGTCTCTTGTTTCGTCTTGAAGAGGTCCGCGCCTTGCTGATGGCGCTCAGCGTCTGCTGGCATTCACTGGTCCTTTCTTGTAGCTCGAAGAGCTGGCGTTCCCGGTAGTTCGGAATAGCGCTTTTGCGCTATGGAGAACTACCCAGCGAAGCGATAGCGAAGCTGTCCGAAGGCGAAGCCGAATGAGTGAGAGAAGCGAAGCCTACCCTAACTCCCTACCCTCTTCCCCTTTTCATTGCCTTCTATATAATAGACGTATTGAAGAGCATGTCCATTCCACCATGTAATATCAATGGCTTGCAAGGCAATTTCTGTGTTTTTTCTCAAAAGTTAGACAGGGTGCTTGCCCGGATGGATGCTCAGCACGTTAGCAAGCCGCGCGGCTTGCTTGAAGCGGGGACCGTCTAGATCTCTCTAATTAAGCGCTTTTCGTAGTCTGCTCGCGCCTCCTTACTTTTCGTAACCAC
>SXGS01645046.1_pt1 | contig 14380 bp, 16 predicted proteins | sample 3174681 | NCBI WGS metagenome assembly SXGS01 (sample SAMN11356861, study PRJNA531348) | freshwater metagenome | isolation source: freshwater sample F1-80 | place: China: Fuxian Lake, Yuxi | collected 2017-12-25
GGTCGACGTGCGCGATGATGGCGAGGTTACGAATCTTATCGGGGGTGACTTGCTGATTTTCCATTGACCTTCCGTACTCTTTGAAACTCTTGAACGACGACCTTGAACGACAACCTTTTCAGGACGCAAACAGCGTTAGCCGTGGCCACCCATCAAGAACTCTTCATGACTGGTGTCCGCTTGCGAAACAGCGCGCAGTTCGGTGAAGAAAGCCATAGTGCGATCCATGGTTTCATCCAACGATTGCGACTGAAATATTGCTTTGCGGAAATTCGAGGCCCCAGGATAGCCGGAAGAATACCAACTAGCAAACTTCTTGATCTGAAGCATGGTTATCTTTTGGTCAGTCCTACCTTCGAAAGCTGTGCGGAGCTTCACAAAAAGACCAACGAAGTCTCGGGATTCGTCTTTTGCGTAAGCTTCCGCCGAAGGCATAGCGTTTATGGCGCTCGAGCCGCTATAGCGGTTAGCTTGTAGTTTCGCTCCAGCAGCGCTCAATGATGGCTCGGCCATTCTCAGAACTGGAGCTTCCGCTTCAATAGGCTGTTCGCCGTTCAAAAGATCCATGGCTTCGCGGAAGATCCATGGATTTTTCAAGCAACCGCGCCCAATCATCACACCTTCACAGCCCGTTTCGCGCAGACGGCGAACAGCCGTGCGTGCGCTGTTGATATCGCCGTTTCCAATAATGGGAATACGACTCTTGGCTTTGACTTCCGCGATGTAGTCCCAATCGGCTAGACCCGAGTAGCCAGCTGCACGCGTGCGACCGTGAATTGCAACCCAAGTCAGACCCTCGTTATAAGCAATTTCGGCGACCTTCTCGGCATTGCGACTCGGTTGATCCCAACCTGTTCGAATTTTAACTGTCACCGGCAACTTCGTTGCGCCTTTAACAGCCCGGAAGACTTTCTCGACTTGAGGAAGATCTTTGAGGATTGCAGAGCCTGCGCCCTTGTTCACAACTTTAGGGACAGGACATCCGAAATTTAAATCGACGAAATCTGCGCCCGAGTCTTCAACGACCTTCGCACCTAGGGCCAAAATTTCCGGCGTCTCACCAAAAAGTTGGATGCCGACTGGGCGCTGAATGTCCTCGAATCCCATGAGCTGCGCGGTTCGGTGACTTTTGTACTCGATTCCATGTGCGGAAACGAGCTCGGTAATAACGACACCACAGCCAAGCTCGCGCATGAACGATCGAAAACTCAAATCCGTGATTCCCGCCATGGGAGCCAGAACAAATGGATTCGATTTTAGGTACGCAAGAAGATCGACCGCCATTTATCCACACCCGCGAAGTTGGAAAAAAAGAAGGAAAGAGAAGAACTTAAGCTCAAATTGATGCGGCGGTTGTAACCGATCGCCTTGCCTAACCGCAAGGGCCATTGCATATTTGCGAACCGAACGGCCTCCCCTGGGGCGCAAGACCAACCATTCTCTGTAAAATTTTTGGGAAAACACATGGCAAAAGCGGCGCGCGCGAAAGCTTCAAAAGGAAAGAAAGCCTCCTACACGATCGGCATCGATCTCGGCGGAACAAAAGTCGCCGCGGCCCTCGTGAATGAGAACGGTGTTATTCTCAAGGAAACCCGTCGACCTTCTGTTCCCCCAGAACTGGCCACGCAGGACGTTCGCCAGGCGGTGAAGTCCGCATCCCCTGCGCACGTGCGGAAGCACATCGCGTACGTCATCAACGCGATGGCCGACACGGTGATGGAAGCAGCAAGCGCAGCGAATTCCGCAAATGAAATCATGGGCGTCGGTTTAGCGGCTGCGGGCCCGATGAACATCGACGAGGGAACTCTCGACTATCCCTCAAACTTCAAAGGTTGGAAGATTGTTCCGATCGTTAAGCTTCTCGAAGAAGCCCTCGCGAAGCGTGGATTGAAAAAGAAAGTCAGCTTCCAGAACGATGCTATCGCCGCCGCTCTCGGTGAGGGTTGGGTCGGTCGCGCGCGTAACTGCAGCACTTACGCGATGATCACGGTGGGAACCGGCATCGGAAGCGGCGTGATCTTCAACGGTCGTCCCGCGCAATCCGGCGGTATGGGTTCTGAATGGGGACACATGTTGATCAATGCTCCTGGCTTGAATGCAGATCGCGATAATTTCGCTACGCGTACGGTTGAGGGCATCGCATCGGGCACAGGAATCATCCTTCGCGCAAAAGCTCGCGGCTTCAACGCGAATAGCGCAACGGTCGTCGCCGAAGCGGCACGTAAGGGCGATAAACTCTCGCTCGAACTCTTCGCTCAAGCTTCGGAAGCTTTGGCTGCGTTGATGTTCTCCCTTTCCCTCGGCTTCCACCCTGAGAAGTTTGTCGTCTCCGGCGGGATGCTCGCGATTAAAGACCTCTTCCTCCCGCAAGCCATCGAACTCTACCGCGAGATCATGCGCCGAAAAAATCCGAAGTTCTTGGCTCCCGTTCAGGTCGCGCAACTCGGCACAAAAGCCGGCGTGATCGGCGGCGCCCGCCTCCCCTACTTGGATTAACCGGTATCGGAGAAAACATGCGCTGTTTAGCTGTTAGCTTAATCACTTTCATCGGAATTGCCGCGAGCGCTCAGGTATCTACCCAAGACAGCGCTCTCGCATTATTCGACTCGAGTGTGATGAACGCGCGCTCAAACTGCGGCATCAAAACCATCCGCCGCGATAATGAAACTTGTTTCGCTTACCCCGATAGCGGCGGTATGGTCTGCAAACCCAACGTTTGCCAGTGCAAAGTCTCTTCAGGCCACGGCGGTTGCACAGTCTTGTGCAACACGTACCCCGGCTGCCACTTCCCTTGATGTTCTGAAAGGTCATCGCGATCGCTAGCCAAGCACGCGAGCGTGAAGTCGGTCTGCTTTATTGCCTTTGAGCCAAGCGTGAGCGCAGGCGGTCTGCGTGCTTGAGCCAAGCGCAGCGCAGGCGTCTCGATCTGCTTAGTTACCTCTCGGGTCGAGCGTGAGCGCAGGCGCTCTACATGCTCGAGCCAAGCGTGAGCGCAGGCGACCCGGTCTGTTTAGTTACCTCTCGGGCCGAGGGCGTGAGCCCGCAGGCACTGAGCTGCGTGTGAACCTCTCGGGCCGAGCGTAGCGCAGGCTTAGTACCACAAGCCGAAGGCGCCGGAGCCCGCTCCCTGGTGGGCGGGTTATGCCCGCGCTAAAACTTGCCGGTGGCAAGTTTTGGTGCGGAGCAAGCGCGAGTGGGTCGCGGAGGATCGAAGATCCGTAGCGATCCCCGAGTGCATAGCCTTCGTCGGCTCGATGCCGATGAAGGCGCGTCCCCGACAACGGAAGCCCCGCCCAGAGCACGAAACCCCAGGGGCAAACTCTAAATTATAACCGGAGAAGAAGATGGTGGTCGGGGACGGAATTGAACCGCCGACACGTGGATTTTCAATCCACTGCTCTACCGACTGAGCTACCCGACCATACGGCAAAAAACTGAGCAACCAGAGGTATCCTCGAAGAACCCCCGGTGTCAAAGAAAAAGGGCCAAATTCCCGAACCGAAGTTCGGGTTTTGGCCCTGATGAACCGGAACCGAGCGCAAGCTCACACTTTATCGAGAGCTTGCGTCAGGTCACGCAGCAGATCCTCAAGGTTTTCAACACCAACGCTGAGTCGAACCATCGCATCGTCAATACCGAGGGCTTTGCGATTCTCCGGAGGAACACTGGCATGTGTCATGATCGCTGGATGCTCAATCAGCGATTCAACTCCACCTAAGCTTTCCGCGAGTGCGAAAACTTGCACGCTCTCGAGAAACGTACGAGCCGCATCCATTCCGCCTTTGATGTAGAAAGTAATCATCCCGCCGAATCCATGCATCTGCTCTTTTGCGAGCGCGTGCTGAGGATGCGAAGGCAAACCCGGATACGCCACTCGCTCGACTTTCGGATGTTGATCCAAAAACTTCGCGATCTCCATCGCGCTCGTCTCGTGCTGACGCATGCGAAGCGCAAGAGTCTTCAAGCTGCGCATCGAAACCCAGGCATCAAAAGCCGAGCTGATTCCCCCCATGGAATTCGAAAGAAACGCGATCTTCTTCGCGATCTCTTCGTTCGACGTGATCAATGCTCCGCCCACGATATCGCTGTGACCATTGATGTATTTTGTTGTGGAGTGAAGAACGAGATCCGCACCTAACTCAAGGGGCCGCTGGAAGTAAGGGCTCATGAACGTGTTGTCGACAACGGAAATGATGCCTTTAGGACGGGCCGCTTCGCACGTACGACGGATGTCGACAAGTTTCATTGTCGGATTGGTTGGCGATTCGATCCATACCATCTTCGTGTTTGGCTTGATCGCCTTCTTGAAGTTCTCCACGTTGGTTAGGTCAACGAACGTGAATTCAATCCCGTTGTGGCGGATGACCTTATCCATTAAACGGAACGAGCCGCCGTACATATCATCGCACGCGATCACGTGATCACCGGCTTTCAAAAGATGAAGCGCCGTCGTCGATGCCGCGCAACCCGAAGTGAATGCAAATCCAAACTTTCCGGATTCAAGGTTTGCGAGGCAATCTTCGTACGCGCGACGGGTGGGGTTTCCCGTTCGGCTGTATTCATAACCTTTGTGAACTCCGGGGGATTCCTGCACGTATGTCGAAGAGAGATAGAGCGGAGTCATAATCGCGCCCGTTGTGGGATCCGGCGCTTGTCCCGCGTGAATCGCGCGAGTTTCAAATCCAAACTGCTCTTTGTTCCAGTCTTTTTTCATATTCAACCTATTCTTGTGGTCAGATTTCTTGTTCGCGTTTCTTTTCGCGGAGGCTTTTAGCGCCTTTGTCGCGCACGCATTCGAGTTCGGAGAGGACGATGTTCATACGGGCGATCGGATCGATCACGTACTTCAATCCGACCGCCTCCATACACGTGCGAACTCGCGACTCGGTAGGCATGTCTTTGACGAGCTCATCCACTAAAATTTCGAGTTGAGCGATGCGCTTGTCGGCAGGCGGACGTGCGCTGCCATCACGGGTTTTAGGAGTGCGAGCCGTTTTTGAAGACATTTGCTCTCCGCATAGAAGTGTTCGCCGGTTTGTGGGACACGGATGAACTTTAACGTAGAGCGCGCGCACTATTCAAGAGATCGTTCTCCGAGAGGCGGAGGGTAGCACCAGGCTCAAGGTGAATCAGTTTTTCACCTTGTCCGCGCGCTGTCCTCCAGCTGAGTCGGTGCGTTCCTGGCAACAGATTTTTCATCTCAATCGGGGCAAAACCGATTTTCTTTCCATTGAGGTTCGCTTCTAACCAAATTTGTGAGCGAAGAGAAAGCTGTGCGGGAATGCGCAAAGACTCTGGAATCAAGGGAGCTTGCGCGCCGGTTGCTGCCGTCGACACGATAAGAAGGATAAAGAGCATAAAAGATGTGCGGTAAGTTGCGAACTTCTGGGCCAAGGTCAACGGGTGTCTATAAGTAAGAACCGCCGTTTCAACGGCGGCGAACTCCTTCCGGCGGAGAAGATCTTTAACGCCTTTTGCCAAAGCCGCCTTCCCTGACACATCCGACTTTGATGGAAAGAATCCGCGCTGCTCAGGCGAAAAATCCAGCAAGGAATGCGCACCGACGGTCGATGCAATCTCAGTAGATCGTCGGCGACAATGCCCGACGCTGTCTGGAATGAGTTGGAATGAATGCGCCAAATCTTGAGCGATCAAACCTAAAGCAAAGAGATCCGATCGGATCGATGACTTCCCACCTTCCCAAAGTTCGGGCGCCAAATAGGCGGGTGTTCCGACGACTTCATTTTCGGTTGGCGGTTCGGACGCAAAATCGACAATCCGAGCGCAGCCTTCTTGATCAATAAGAATGTTGGACGGGCTCAGATCACCGTGATGTAGACCTAAGTTGTTTAAAGCTCGAAGTCCTTCCTGAACTTGGTGGACGACTTCGGCTTGCGCCTTTTCGTCGAGCTCGCACGATCGGCCTAGTTCCAGGAGAGTGACACCTTCGATCCACTCGAGGACGAGGGCACATCCGACATCTAAATTTTCCCAACCAAGAACTCGGACACAATGGGGCGAATTGACCCGGGCCAAAGTCTCAAACTCGCGTCTCAACCACGGGACAGCTGTCTTACTTTTTAGAATTTTGAGCGCGACGATTTGTTTTGAGTGCCCGCGACGATCTTCGCGAAAAGCTCTATATACGGCTGCAGTTCGTCCCTCGCCAATCAAACGATCGATTTTGTAGACAGAACCTTCCGGCCTGAGTTCTTGCGCGCTCAACATGAATCAGCGCGAATTCAAGAATCGGTCCATAAAGAACTTCGGTCAGTCATACCGACCATCAAAAAGGAGGGTGGGGTTTTCCGTTTCGGCTGCATAGTTCAAATCGTCGAGTCGCTGTTGAATTGCGTTTCGACATTTGAATGGAAGTCTAGCTCCGCTTCGAAGTGCGAGTAGGAGCTCGCGCCTTGCAGTAGATCGTTCTGCCGTTCGTTCACAATGAAGATCAAGCCAATCCAACTCATTCTTTCGACCCGATTTCGAGAAATTCTTTAGCTGAACTCGTTCCACCTCGCGCAGTCGAAAACAAGCGTACGGCACCTTATGACTCCGCAACTGCTCGCGACAGAGAGATGAGTCTTTGGAGAGAGCCTCCCTCGTTTGCATGTTGCGAAGAAGCTCAGCTGTACTGTGGGCTTTCACGATCGACCTGAAATCATCTTCGGCCCGTGCCGCTGACGTCAGAAGTAGGATGCAGATCAGGAGCCCATGAATTCTGCTCATTGGTTCAACTCCGTGATCAGACGGGACAGCAGCGGACCAAAAAGGAGCAGAAGAAACGAAGGAAATTGAAAAAACAGGAGCGGAACGAGCATTTTAATCGGGAGCATCTCAATATGATGACGGATCTCGAGATCTACGGCGTTGATCAGCTCGACACGGAGTTCTTCGAGATGATTGAGGATTGGCTGACCCGACAGGGCCATGGCTACGAGATCAAGCAGAGCTCTTCGATGAGCGCTTTGAATAGTTGCTGACACCGCACGCCAATCCTGTCCTTGCTCCCATGCAAAAAGGAATTTGCGAATGTCAGTTGCGAACGGATCGTTCACTCCTGCCGTTTGTAGATACCGAGCAAGACCTTGCCGAACGACTTCACCATTTTGAAGAGCAGACTGAATCTCGATGAGACACTTGAGAGGAGGAGCTAAACCTTCCACGTCATTTTCCTTCCTCCACGCCAAATCCAGAACGCACCAAATGCGAAGAGCGCACCCGATGCGAGTACGAATCTAGAATTTCCACTCCAGCCAAACTTCCACACAACGAAACTTGCGAGTGCAAGATACAGGCACGTCATCACTGCCGACTGCGCGCGAATCCGCGAGAGAACTTGTCCGGACCTACGTCGAAAATCGAATTCGATGCGAAGCTTTTCGCGATACACGTGAAGTCGTCGCGCGGCTGCGTGAGGTTGTTGATCGATGCGACTGAGCTCTTCGATCGCCTCTAAAACGAACAAGTCAGCGCCAATCGATACTCTTTGTTGTGAAAAAACCACAGCATTCAAGATGTCGGAATGCTTTCCTCTCCACTTCGGATCACTCTCGCTGATCACCTCTGAGTAAGACTGGCGAAAACTTCGACCTGCTTTCATCTTTAAGGAAACCAGCGCAAGCGTTTGTCGAAAAGAATCGCGAAACGCTTGTAAGCGTTGGTGTACGAGCGTTGCGAGGGCGCCGAGACAGATCATTAAAGGCGAGAAGATCGCGAACCAGAGCGCGAGATACGTCCTTGGCAGCAATATGACGAGTGCAATCTGAAAACAGAGACATGCGGTGCCAATTTTTGTCATCTCGCGTTCACTGAAGAGTTTTTCCGCGATCATTTGCTTGAACATCCGGATCGCGATCACAGATCCGAGAAGCGAAAGCGTAGCCGCGAATAACATATGAAGAGTCCTCCGCGTGTTCGAATTGCAAAGTTGATGCGCGCTCAAGTGATGATTTACGAGGGAAAAACGAATGAAAGTGCGTTCGCGTCTGACTTCGAGAAAGAAAAGTTGAAGCGCACATCAATGCGCGAACAAGTGTGAACTCATCAGTGAACTTCCGCGCGTGAATGCTTCATCACGCGACTCGAACGTCATCATCACGATCAAAATTCACTTCATCGCGCGTGAATTCGCGCGCTGATCGCATCGAAGTGAGCAAAAAAAGAGCTAAAGAAAACTTTTTTATTGACGATCAGAGTCACACCAGTAAACTTTTAAACAGGAAGTCTTCTTGTTTAACTTTACGGAAAACTCATCCTAGGAGGAGCGAGACATGGCAAAGAAGAAAGCAACAAAGAAAGCAGCTAAAAAAGCTACTAAAAAAGTCGCGAAGAAAAAAGCTACGCGCAAAAAAGCTGCGAAGAAGTAAGGTTTCTTGAGTTGAAAGACTCGGAACCCTCGAGAAATCGAGGGTTTTTTTTTGCCTTTTTTCGATTTCCCCCTAGGGAAAATCGCAGTTTCAGCTCATCCAAGTTGGATGTCTTTATATCGCGACCGCATCACCTCGACATCGATGCCGCCTCAACGCAATCACTTCAACAAGCCGAACATTCGACGCAACCATTCACTCCGCTGTTGGCCTCAAGATGATTCGATCAAGGCACTCATGAGGCTCTTGAAAAGCAAAAAAGCCCGGAGGAACTCCGAGCTTTGATGTCGAACATGGATTTGAACTGGACCAGAGCGCGCGATGGTTAGAACAACTTCGCTTTGATTCCTTCTTTTTGGAGGAACTTGCGAATCGATTCTTCATCGAGCTTATCCAATCTCCAAACCAGTTTATGGATGAGATCCAGCGTCTTTTCGGCCTCTGGACCACGTAGACGCGAGGTCAAGATGGTCATGTCATCCGTGATAATGGCGACGTTGTTGACGATGCGGCTGAACTCTTTGTTCTTCGAGGTTTTTTCAAGAAGATCGAGCGTTTTGTTGAGATTCGTAACAAGGGAGTTCATTTTGTCGAGCGTGTCGGCAATTGAGCCCTCATTCTTTTCGACCATGTCGAGGATCTTTCCGGCTAATCCATAGCTCTGAGAGATGAGTTGATCGATGCGAGGCGGGTCCTCACCACGAACGTAACCGCCAATCTTGATCCCGGGAGAAGAGAGCGTCCCCGGCGTAATCTCAATGAACTTTTCACCGATAACGCCCGCGAGGTTGATGAAGAAGCGGCTGTCTTTACGAACAGTAGGCCATGCTTCTTTGTTGATGCTGACTTTGACCTTGAGCTTCACTTCCTCGCCGGTGGGTGCCTTCATGCCGGGATCAAAGCGAATCGCCGTCACTTTACCCACTTTGATCCCCATTACGCGAACGGGAGAACCAACTTCAACACCGCCGGCGAAGTTGTAACCGATCCAAATCTCGTTGGAGTTTGAGAAAGGGTTGAGCGCGCCCAAATACCAGGCGAACGCTGCGACCATCGCGATCGCCGTTACGAAGAGCAAACCAACCTTGGTTTCGACTTTCATCGTCCCTCCCTGGAACGCCCGCACGCTCAATAGAGCTGCGAGAAGAGATACGTCAGCATAAAATCTAAGATGATGATCGCGATTGAAGTCGCGACGACACTATTCGTCGTCGCAAGTCCGACACCTTCGGCGCCCGCACGACAGCGGAAGCCATGAAAACAGCTAAAGAGCGGAATCACCGCTCCGAAAACGGCACCTTTGATGCTTGCGAAGATCAAATCCTGAAACTGAACGAATGTGCGCATGGCTGCAATGAACCCGCCGGCCGTGTAGCCGAGCTTCCACGTGCTTACGACCATCGCACCCAGCAAGCAAACGAGATTAGCGATGATGCTCAGAACAAACCCAGCCAAAAGACAGGCAACAAATCGCGGCGCCACGATGTAACGGACCGGGTTGATACCGAGCATGCGGAGGGCATCAATCTGCTCGGTGACCTGCATGCTTCCGACTTCAGCAGCAATCCCGGCACCGACTCGCGAAGTAATCAAAAGCGCCATAACAACTGAACCAAGTTCCCGAAGAATAAGGAGCGCCGCGAATCCTGGAACCATCGTGTCGTTCTGAATCACGAGCTTCATGTGGAACGACGCCTCGATAATGGTCACCATCGCGGCAAAGCAAACGCAAAACGCAATGATGACTGCGCTCTGATTTCCAATGAAGTAGAACTGACGCACGATGTCCCGAATGCGATAAGGTGGGGTTACGGAACAGATCAGAGTCTCGACGACGAGAAGGATGAAATCACGTGTCTCGCGTGCTCCGAATATGAGAGCCGACCCCAGCCACGTGAAAGGCTGGGAGAGAACGCGCAATGTTTCAGTCATTCTTTCCTCCTCTCATGAGTTTAAAAACATGGCTAAGAACGCTTCAGAAATTTGGCTTGTAAGCCAATCGGCAATCACGAGTCCGACCATAGTCGTAACGGCTGTGCTGACAACCGAGCGACCTACTCCTTTTGCTCCACCCGATGTGTTGAAGCCTTTGTAAGTGCAGATGCTCGCGAGAAGGACCGCGAACACAAAACACTTAAAGAGGCCACTTGCAATCGATGGTAACGACACAATCGTGGGAACGTGTCTGAGATACTCTTGCGGATTGATACTGGCGAATGCGGCGCCCATGACCAAGCCACCTGCGATCGACATGAAAAGTCCTGCGAGTAATAAAAAGAAGCTCGAAACTATGATTGCGATGATGCGCGGAAGAATGATCTCTTGATAGGGATCGGCTCCTAAACAACGGATCGCATCGATCTGCTCGGTCACGCGCATTGTACCGAGCTCAGCCGAGGTAAACGCACCCACTTTACCGCTCAACATGAACGCGATGAGGAGTGGACCCACTTCGCGAACCGTGCCGCTCGTTGCAAGGCCGCCCAGATATCCGAGTGCACCGTAGGCTTTGATCTGCATGGCGAATTGGATCGTCATCACCGCGCCGACGAAGAATCCCGCAAGCGCAGTGGTTGAAAGACTCTGAGTCGTCACCCGCCAAATTTGCACAAAGATTTCGTGCCGAGCGAGCTTAGCGCGAAACGCAGTTCGTGTGACTTCCCGGATGAAGAGCAGGCAGCCGCCTACGTCATTGAGTGCTTCTTTCATCGCGGAGATCATACGTGAATGACCTCTTTCAGAAAGTCCTTCACCAAAGGTTGGACGGAGTTCCGAAGTTCTTCCGGAGTCCCTTGTTCGACGATCTGCCCTTGGTCGAGAACGATGATGCGATCGGCGATCTCAAGAGCGCAATTCATATCGTGACTAACCACTACCGAAGTCGTTTTCAGTTCGCGAGACAGATTGAAGATGAGCTGATTGATCGCGTTGGTCGTAACGGGATCCAAACCGGTCGTTGGCTCATCAAAGAGCAAAATACGAGGCTCCACCGCCAATGTGCGCGCCACGCTTACGCGCTTTTGCATCCCGTAAGAAATTTGCGCTGGGTACTTCTGCTCAACGCCTTTGAGATTTACGAGCGCCAAGCAGCGGGCGACGATGTTTTGAATCTCCGCTTCAGGAGTTTCACGTTTGTGACGACGAACGCCAAAAGCAACGTTTTCGAAGACCGTGAGCGAATCAAAGAGGGCTGGGTGCTGGAAGACCATTCCGCACTTCTTGCGAACGGGAAAGTAGTCTTCTTCAGAGATCTTAGACACTTCTTGTCCGTCGAGCCAAATCTCGCCCTCATCAGGTCGCATGAGGCCAACGATGTTTTTGAGAAGAACCGATTTCCCCGTACCTGACGTTCCGAGAACGAAGAGAATTTCCCCTTCGCGAATTTCAAAGGAGATGCCCTTTAGAATCGTGCGCTCTCCGAATCGTTTCACAATCTTGTTGAAGCGGATCATGCCTCCGCCTCCGTCAAAGGTCCACGGAGGCTCCCGTGAATGAACTGCTGCACGCGGGCGTCGGGATGCGTTTTTGTTTCGAGCATGGAACCGCAATCGATCAGTTCACCGTCGATGACCATACCGATGCGATCCGCGAGTTGGTAGGCACGATTCATGTCATTCGTAACCGCGACAACCGTTGTCTTCATACGTTTTTGAAGACTCTTGATGAGAGTCACAATGCGGCGGCTCGTAATCGGATCAAGGCCCGCGGTCGGATCATCGTAGAAAACAATCTCGGGTTTCAACGCTAACGCGCGTGCAATGCCCAAACGCTTTTGCATACCGCCACTGATCTCGTCGGGGAAAAGATCTTTAGCGTGATAGAGACCCACGGCTTCCAGATAGTGTTTGATAGCTTCGTCGGCTTCGGCATCCGTGGCATTGCCTACTTCACGCAGTGGAAAAGCAACGTTATCCGCAACCGTGAGGGAATCGAAGAGAGCATTCTTTTGGAAAAGCATGCCCATCCGACGCGTTAACTTCTCTCGTTCTTTGCGCGAAAGGGAGATCCAAGTCTTTCCTTCAACGAAGACGTTTCCGGAAGTTGGCTGCAGAAGGCCCGCGAGAAGTTTGAGGACTGAGGTCTTTCCTTGACCGCTTGGACCGATCAAAACGTATGACTCGCCTGGCTTTACGGCGAGATTCACGTTCTTCAGAAGCGTCTCGCCTCCGAATGAAAGCGTGACGCCGCGAAGCTCAATAACTGGTTGGCTTGCTGATGCAACCAAGCTGCGGTCCCCTGAAGCGATTAATTCTGCAGTCCCTTCATTTTACTGCGGAAAATGGCAGCCGAGGCATTTTTCAAACATTGAAGCGAAAGTCACGACTTCGGACGAGAGCTAGTTTCTGGCTTTATAAACAAAAACTGTCTTCTTGGCTGAAGTCAGGTCGCGCGAAAAAGAAAACGCCCGGGCTTTCATCCGGGCGTCCGACTAGACTTCACGATGTCTGTCTAAACTTTAGAGCAGCGAAGCTACGCCTTGGCGCTCTTCTTCGAGCTCTTTCAAAGTGACCGTCATGCGCTCGCGCGAGAACGGATCGATTTCAAGACCTTTTACGATCTCGTACTCGCCGTTTTTGCAGACGCAAGGGTAACCGTAGATGATGCCTTCCGGAATTTCGTAGGAACCATCACTCGGAATTCCCATCGTGACCCATTCGCCGTTCGATCCCAGCCACCAGTCGCGCATATGATCGATCGCTGCATTGGCAGCACTTGCTGCAGACGAAAGGCCACGTGCTTCGATAATCGCGGCACCACGTTTTCCGACCGTCGGGATAAACGTCTCGCGGTTCCACTTATCGCCATCCGCGGTTCCGAGACCGACTGCCTTCGCAACTTGTTGTCCGTCAGCCGTTGCGAAGCGGAAGTCAGGATACATCGTCGGGCTGTGGTTGCCCCAAACAGCGAGCTTTTTGATAGTGCCGACCGGTTTACCGGTTTTGGTCGCAAGTTGTGCGAGAGCGCGGTTCTGGTCGAGACGGAGCATCGCCGTGAAGTTTTTCGCCTTCACGCGACCGTGCTTCATCGCGGTCTTCATTGCGATGTACGCGTTTGTGTTGCATGGGTTACCGACCACCAAAACTTTCACGTTCGGATCAGCGTGCTTTCCGATCGCTTCACCCTGAACGGTGAAGATCTTGGCGTTTTCCATGAGGAGATCTTTTCTCTCCATGCCGGGACCACGAGGACGCGCACCGACGAGCAAGGCGACGTGCGCGTCTTTGAACGCAACGGCTGGATCACCAGTCGCGATCATGCCTTGAAGAAGCGGGAACGCGCAGTCATCGAGTTCCATCATCACGCCTTTGAGGGCCTTTTGCGCTTTCTCATCGGGAATTTCGAGGAGTTGAAGAATAACAGGCTGATCAGGACCGAGCATCGCGCCGCTAGCGATGCGGAACAAGAGTGCGTAACCGATTTGGCCGGCGGCTCCGGTCACGGCGACACGGACGGGTGATTTCATAGATGTTTTCCCTTTCGTGGCCCGTCGCAATCAAATGCGACGGGCTTACTATTCAAATGCAAGTCAGTTGAGTCGATCAGCCTTACAGGCTGAGCGCTTTGCGCAAGTTCGTATCCAAGAGATCGAGGAAAGGCTCCGTATTCATGTACTGATCTGGAGTCACTTTCTCGCCGTGCACGAGGATGGCGAGATCCTTCGTCATGCGGCCCGACTCAACCGTTTGCACGCAGACTTTCTCGAGCGTGTGCGCGAAGTTGATGAGGTCTTGGTTTTTATCGAGTTCACCGCGGAACGCGAGGCCACGTGTCCAAGCGAAGATCGATGCGATCGGATTCGTCGATGTCGGCTTACCTTGCTGATGCTGACGGTAGTGGCGAGTCACTGTTCCGTGAGCCGCTTCGGCTTCCATTGTCTTTCCGTCAGGCGTGATCAAGACCGAAGTCATCAGGCCGAGTGAACCGAAACCTTGTGCAACGGTATCGGACTGAACGTCGCCATCGTAGTTTTTGCAGGCCCAAACGAATGCGCCCTCCCACTTCAGAGCCGA
>SXGS01382932.1_pt1 | contig 14377 bp, 9 predicted proteins | sample 3174681 | NCBI WGS metagenome assembly SXGS01 (sample SAMN11356861, study PRJNA531348) | freshwater metagenome | isolation source: freshwater sample F1-80 | place: China: Fuxian Lake, Yuxi | collected 2017-12-25
CATTTTCGTGTGGTTTGCATTGACTTGCCCGGACATGGCGAAAGCGATTGCATCGGTTATGTTCATGAAATGGAAATGAATGCCGAGGTTGTTCATGCCGTGCTGCAACACCTGCAAATAAGGAGTTGCGTGATGATTGGCCATTCCATGGGTGGTTATGTTACACTTGCCTTTGCAGAAAAATATCCTGAAGCGCTGAATGGAATTTGTTTGTTTCACTCCACTGCATTACCTGACTCAGAAGAGAAAAAACGCGACCGCGACCGAACGATAAATATTGTGAAGAAAGATGCAATGACTTTTATCCGCGCAGTAATTCCCAATCTTTTTGCAACTGGCAACAAAGAAAAGTATAACGCTGAGATTGATGAATTGATTTTCGGTGCAGCACAAATGCCTACTCAGGGAATTATTGCAACATTGGAAGGAATGAAAATCCGCAAAGACCGAACGCAGGTTTTGAAAGATGTGAATGTTCCCGTTTTGATTATTGCCGGAAAACAGGATACTGCTGTGCCTTTTGATAGTTTACTTCCGCAACTTGCTTTACCCAAACATTGCGAAGCATTGATTTTGGATAATGTAGGGCATACGGGTTTTATTGAGGCGAAGGAGAAAACGTTGAATGTGTTGTTTAATTTTGCAAAATCATGTCTGAACAACTAACTACACTTCAAACCGCCACAAAAGAAGAGCAATACAAAAATCTCTTCCCTCAAATCGAAGCATTGATTTCGGGAGAAAAAGACCTGGTTGCCAACCTTGCCAACCTTTCAGCAGCATTAAAACAAAGCTTTGGTTTTCTGTGGGTTGGTTTTTATTTAGTCAAAGAAAACGAATTGGTTTTAGGTCCTTTTCAGGGTCCGATTGCCTGCACCCGTATTGCCTATGGAAAAGGTGTATGCGGAACAGCCTGGAAAGAAAAAAAAACCATTGTGGTGGAAGATGTGGACAATTTTCCCGGGCATATTGTCTGCAGCAGTGATTCAAAATCCGAAATTGTGGTTCCTGTTATTAAAAACGGAAACGTAGCAATGGTGCTGGATGTGGACAGTTCACAGCTTGCTTCGTTCAATCAAACTGATGCGATTTGGCTGGGTAAAATTTGCAGCCTGATAGAGGCCAAACTCTGCTAAAAAATCCATAACTTTTCGGATTCTTAATCGTATCAGGTTCAGCTTTTTAAAAATGGTATTAATAAATACTGAAATAATGCCGGTGTTTTCAGCCTAATTGCTTAATTTTGTAGTGAAAATCAGTTTATTAATGTTTAGAGTTTTACTTTACGTTTTATTTCTTGCTTTATCATCGCTTTCGGCTTCCGCTCAATACATGATGGAAGCCAAGCAGCCTGATTTCTATTCATTCTCAAAACCGGCAGAACAAAAATTAACATCAGAAGCCGTAAATTTAGTCGCTCCGGAATACCGCAATCACCCTGAATATGCCAAGAATCCTTACAATACACCCTGCGAAAATTGTACAGAACTAATTGACCGCAGAAAGATTGATGAACGTTATTTTGTAGAAAACGGAACAAACGGCCAGACTTTTTATACCCAAACAAGTTACGGCCCTATGCACATGCCGGATGAGTTTGGTAATCTGGTTACAATCGATCCTCGCATTTCAGAAACAGGTTCAGGAGTGTTTGAAGCAGAGCATCAGCTATTTCCTGTAAAAATTGATGTCCTGAATCATTTTGCATCTTTAGAAACAGCGGGGCAGGAGTTTAAATTCAATACTGCATTAGAATTGCTGCATAAAAATGTTTCCGGTGAGCTAAACTCATTAGGTGAAGCAAACTGGACAAATTATACCGCAGGTGATGATGGCATAAAGGTGTTTGATGTATGGCAGGGAATTGACATGGAGATAAGAACCCTGAAAGGAAAAGTAAAAACGAATTTCATCATAAAAGAAAAATTTCTTTTTGAAATAGGTTGGCTTATAATTAAAGATAAACTGGAATACGGAGATAATCTGAAGCCGAATATTCCTTTTACCAAACAATCAGAAAACAATTTTTTTGATAAAGAAATATCGCTTTCTGACAAAGCAGGTAACGAGCATTACAGCATTTCCAGAGCTTTTGCCTTTGATGCCAATAATCAGGGTGAGAAACAAAATTATTACTTGAATTATGAATTGAAGGAGGATCATGACTTGCTGATATATATCCCTCTGCAATGGCTGAATAGCGATGAAAGGATTTATCCGGTAACAATAGACCCATTGGTTACGGGAACAAACAATGTTGCTATGTCAACTATTTTAGCGCCTAGGTGGGGAGGTTCAGTATGCCCTGCTATGGGAACCGGTTGTCAGTACCCACTTGTTACTCCCGTACCTGCAAATTGTACAATTACAAACATATTGTTTAGCTTCAGTTATAACGCTTTAGGAACCTGTTGGGTAAACCAGGCAGCTTTTTACATTGATATCGGTGCATGCAGAAGTCCCGCTCCCGGTGGTATATGGACCTGCTCAAACCCCGGAAACAACCCGGGTGCATGCAACGGGTACAACTATCAGATATTACCGCAGGTCAGCGCATGTATTCCGCTTCCGCAATGTGCACCTTATAATCTAACATTTACAATGACTTTTTTTAGTTGTAATCCATTAAATGGTGCAACCTGCAGTAATAATGGCAATAACTGTATTGTAGCAGCCGATAACTGGACAATGACTATTCAGGGAAAGACGGTAGAAATTCCTTCAAATCCAGCCAATCAAACAATTTGTGTTGGAGGCAGTGCCAACATAACCGCTAATGCAAGCTTTGGAGTATCACCTTATACCTATTTATGGAGTCCGGGAGGAATGACAACTACAACTATTACTGTTACGCCAGCTACAACTACAACATATTCAGTTATAGTAACTGATGCTTGCGCACAAAAAGATACCGCAACTTCAACCGTAACGGTTACACAAAATGTTAATCCCGGATTTACCATTACACCAAATCCGGTTTGTGCCGGTCAACCTGTAGCGATAGTAGGGTTAGGGGCTGGTCCTAATAGTGCTTATGACTGGTTGTTTCCAAGTTCAACAACACCTACGTTCAACAACAATAAAAATCCTCCTGCGGTTACCTACAACACAGCAGGTACTTATAATATCACGCTGAACTATGCACAAGGCGCTTGTATTTTCCCGTTGGTTCAAACAATTGATGTTACTCCTAATGGCGGTGCACCTTCGGTTACGGTTGCCGCAAATCCTGCGGGAGCAATCTGTGCCGGAACCAGTGTAACATTTACTGCCACACCAACCAACGGAGGAGGAGTACCAACGTATCAATGGCAGGTGAACGGTGTTAATGCAGGAAGTGGCGGAGCAACATTTACAACATCAACATTAACTAACGGAGATGCGGTAACCGTAATTATGACTTCCAGTTCCACCTGCGTTTCGCCAGCTACGGGAACTTCAACTGCCATTATAATGGTAATAAATCCTGTGGTTGTTCCTTCGGTAACCATTGCGGCAAATCCAGCGGGAGCAATTTGTGCGGGAACCAGCGTAACGTTTACAGCTACACCCACAAATGGTGGAGGAGTACCAACGTATCAATGGCAGGTAAACGGTGTGAATGCAGGAGGTGGCGGTGCAACATTTACATCCAACAGTTTAAACAATGGTGATGTGGTGCGTGTAATCATGACCTCCAATGCCACCTGTGCTTCGCCAACTACAGCAACATCCAACACGATCACCATTACGATAAATCCGCCAGTAGTTCCGTCTGTTTCCATCACTGCAAATCCTAACACACCGGTTTGTCCGGGTACTAGCATTACGTTTACTGTAACGCCAACTAACGGAGGCGGAGCGCCAACGTATCAATGGCAGGTGAACGGTGTAAATGCGGGAAGCGGTGGTGCCACTTTTACTACAACTACTTTAAATAATGGCGATGTGGTTCATGTAATAATGACTTCCAATGCAACCTGTGTTTCACCGGCTACAGCCACATCCAATAACATAACCGTTTCCATTTTACCGGCATCTGTTCCGTCTGTTAGTATTGCAGCAAATCCGGCAGGACCAATCTGTGCAGGAACGAGCATAACATTTACCGCAACACCCACCAACGGAGGCGGAGCACCAACCTATCAATGGCAGGTAAACGGAACCAATGCCGGAACCGGTGCTGCGTTTACCTCTTCTTCGTTAAATAATAACGATGCAGTTACCGTGGTGATGACCTCCAATGCAACATGCGCCTCGCCACCAACAGCTACCTCTAATACAATTACCATTTCGGTTACAACTAACTTAGTGCCTTCCGTAAGTATTGCTGCAAATCCTGCGGGAATTGTTTGTACAGGAACCAATGTAACTTTTACGGCAACGCCAACAAATGGTGGCAATACACCAACCTATCAATGGACTGTAAACGGAACCAATTCCGGAACCGGTGCAACCTTTACTTCAACAACATTAAACAATAATGATGTTGTTGCAGTTGTTATGACTTCCAATGCAAGTTGCGTTTCCACACCAACGGCAACATCCAATGCTATTAACATGCTGGTTCTGCCGATTGTAGCGCCTACGGTATCTATTACCGCAAATCCTGCCGGAGCAATATGTGCAGGAGCCAGTGTTACGTTTACAGCAACTCCAACTAACGGAGGAGTTCCAACCTATCAATGGCAGGTGAACGGAACCAACTCAGGAACCGGAGCAACCGTTACATCCACATCACTGAATAACGGAGATAATGTAACGGTAATCATGACTTCCAATGCTGCTTGTGTTTCGCCCAACACGGCCACATCCAATACTATTACCATGTCGGTTACGCCAACTGTTACCCCTTCGGTTACCGTTGCCGCAGTTCCTTCGGGACAAATATGCACCGGAACCAGTGTAACCTTTACTGCTACCCCAACTAACGGAGGCGGAGCACCAAGTTATCAATGGCAGGTAAACGGCACCAATGCCGGAACAGGCGCTACGTTTACTTCTGCTTCTTTGAATGATAACGATGTTGTTACCGTTACTATGACCTCTAATGCAACCTGTGCTTCACCTGCAACCGCAAGTTCAGCGCCTGTAACCATGGATGTGAGCACAACGGTAGTTCCTTCCATTTCCATTGCAGCAGCGCCTTCCAATAGTATTTGCAGCGGAACCAACGTTACGTTTACACCTACTACAAGCGGAGGCGGCAATGGACCGACTTATCAATGGACAGTGAATGGAGTAAACGCAGGAACCAATCCAACTTTTTCATCATCCACATTGAATGACAACGATGTTATAGAAGTAGTGATGACTTCTGCCAGCACGTGTGCCACTCCGCAAACGGCAACTTCCAATCAGGTGGTGATGACGGTTGACCAAGTGGTTACTCCTTCGGTCAGCATAGCCGATTTTCCAAGCGGGCCCCAGTGTGCAGGCACAAATATTACCATTACACCAACTCCTGTAAACGAAGGAACCAATCCGATTTTCGAATGGTTTATCAATGGTATAAGCTCAGGAAACCCAACATTACTTTCATCTTCATCCTTTAATGATGGAGATGTGATTTCGGTTATTCTCACTTCTGATGCAGTCTGCGCTACTCCTGTAACTGCTGCATCCAACTCCATCACCATTGCTATTGATCAGGTAATAAATCCAAGTGTTACGGTTGCAGCTGTTCCTGCGGGAACAATCTGTTTCGGAGAGCAAGTAACATTTACGGCAACGCCCAGCAGTGCAGGTGCAAATCCAACCTATCAATGGACAGTAAACGGAACCAACGCGGGAACAGGTGATACCTTTTCATCGTCTTCCTTAAATGATGGTGATGCGGTGGTGGTTACTCTTACTTCATCTTCGCCTTGCGCCAATCCTACTTCAGCCGCGTCCACACCGATTACAGCGGATGTAAATACTTTCGTTACACCAAGTGTTACGATTGTGGCATCGCCTTCTGGACCGGTTTGCACAGGGGCAACGGTTACCTTTACTGCAAGCGGAACAAATGGCGGAAGCGCAGCTGCTTATCAGTGGCAAATAAACGGAGTTAACGTAGGGACGGGAACAACATTTTCTTCCAGTACATTTAATGAAGGCGATGTGGTTTTCGTAATACTTACTTCCAGCGAGCCCTGCACCAACGGAAATCCTGCTACTTCCAACCAGATTGTTATGACGCTTGCACTGCCTATTATAGTTACTGCTTCTGATGACATTACTGTTTGTTCAAGCGCACCTATTTCTTTAGATGCACAGGCAACAGGTGGTGACGGAATTTACAGCTACACCTGGAATAACGGTGCAGGAAACGGCAGTACCGTTAGTGTTAATCCTGCGCAAACCACCACCTATTCGGTAACGGTAAGTGACCAGTGCGGTTCTACTCCGGCAAGTGATGATATTACTGTAACTGTTAATCAACCCGTAGCAAGTTTTGCGTTTTCACCTGAACTACCTGACATGAATGACTCGGAAGTTCGTTTTGAAAATCAATCGCAGGGAGGCATTGATTATTTCTGGGATTTTGGAGACGGAACTACCAGCACGGATGTAAATCCTGTACATAATTTCGGTTCGCCCGGTGATTATACTGTTACGTTAACAGTTACTTCTTCGGGTGGCTGTGTTGAAACTACTACATATATTATAACGGTTGATGATGTAATGGCTTTCTGGGTTCCGAGTGCTTTTACACCCAACGGTGATGGATTGAACGACACCTTCTTTATGAACGGAACAATGGATAAACCTTACGTGATGCGTGTTTACAATCGCCTTGGTTCTGAAATTTATTTCACCGATAATTCAGTACCCTGGAATGGCGGTATCTTCAACGTGGGCGATGTAGTTCAAAACGGTGTGTACGTTTATGAAATTGATTTAGATGATTCAGATTTCAAAGGAAAAACTCTGGTAGGAAGAGTTAACGTTATCAGAGACGGCAGATAAATTTGATCTCTATTTTTTCACAAATTTAGTAACCACATTTTTGTGATTGTTCATCATTTTCACATAATAAATTCCGGCTGAAAGATTATCAACTAAAATGGAGGAAGTACTTAAATAGTCTTCATTCCGGTAAACTGTTTTCCCTGTCAGATCATAAATAAGCAGCTTAACCTTTCCTGAAAAATCATATTTCAGAGTTATTAAATTTTCAACAGGGTTGGGGAAAAACAGAACTTGTTCTAAAACATTTTCTTGCATCGAAGTAGAGGTAGTGCATTTAGGATGATTATTAAAAAACTGAAGAATTTCTGAATTGGCGCTGATGTCTTGTGTGGTGACTCCAATATTAAGTGAAGCACCTGGCCAGGTATGCGCACCACCGTTTATTTTAAACGTAATGAGTTCGGTTGAAGCATCGCAGCTAGTATAGTGAATTTTGGTAACCGTTGCACCATCCAGTGGGTCGGTGTCTGGCAAATCCTGTGTGATAGCAGCACCTATACAGGTATTACGTGATGCCCAGAAATTGAAATTTTCATCAACGGAAGTGAAACCAGCTGATCCGTTGTATGGAACCGTATTATCTGCTGTTCCGTGAAGTTCCATAACTGCCACTGCACGGGTATTCTGGCAATAAAACATCATGCTATCGGTCATGCTTCCGGTTACGGAAGCTACTGCCGCAATTTTATTTTCCAGTTCGCAGGCGAGGCGATAACTCATAAAACCACCGTTACTCATTCCGGTTGAAAATACACGGCAATCATCAATGTTATAACTCTCTGAAATGGTATCAATCAGTGCAGATAGAAATCCTACATCATCTACACCTGAGTAGTAGGGATTATTCCAGCCGCTATTCCACGCATTTGCAATTCCGTTGGGGTAAACTACAATATATCCTGCTGTATCAGCATCGCTGTCAAAGCCTGAATAAAATTGTTGTTGTTGAGCATTGGAAGTATATCCGTGGAGATTTAAGGCAAGCGGAGTGGGAACTGAAGCATTATAGCCAGGTGGAACATGTAAAATGTAATCACGCATAACACCATTATAGGTAAAACTTCCGGTTGAGTTTTGACTTGAAACAGCCAAGGCTGTAAGTAAAAGTAATAATAGTAAAATTGTTTTCATAAGGTAATTTATCAAGGTACTAAAGTATAAAATGATTTCAGGTAAACAGATTTAACCATATTTGCATGATTTTTCAAAAAAGATAAAACGATGAACAAACTTTCTATAGGAATAAATGCAGTGCTGGTGATAGCAGTAGGTGTGCTTTATTATTTTCATTTCTCTGGCAAAAAAGAAACTGCGGTTACAGATGCCGATCTTCTTGCCAGCCGCGATAGCATTTCGCGCAACCTTACTATGGTTTATGTAAACATTGACTCTCTTCTGACCAATTACAAATATGTTGAAGAAGTTGAAAAGCAATTGGAGTTAAAGAAAAACACTATGGTTTCAGAAATCAGCAAAAAATCAAGTCAGTTTGAAAATAAACTGGGAAGCAAAGCAGAAGCACTGCAACGCAAAGCACAGGAGTTTGAAGCTAAAGCAGAGGGTATGAGCCAGGCTATACAGCAAATTAAAATGCAGCAATTGCAGGAAGAAGATCAGGCTTTGCAGCAGGAAAGTATGGAAGCACAGCAGGCCGTAATGGAACTGAAAGAATCATTGGGCGCTCAACTTATGCAGGATGAAGCTGCCTTGAACGATGAGGTGCAGCAACTGATTACCGATTATCTGGAAAAATATAACAAAGATCACAACTACACATTTGTTCTTGCTAAAGGAACTGGCGCAGGTGTATTGCTGGCAAACGATGCTTTAGATATTACTTCCGAAATTCTGGAAGGACTGAACAAAGAATACGAAGAGAAAAAGAAAGAGGAGAAAAAGTAATATCTATCCTGTAAACGGTATTCAATGGCTATACTATATTTCATTCGCCTAATCCGTTTTCCAAATCTTGTAATAATGGCGCTCACCATGATATTGGTGAAGTGGTGTCTTATAGATACGCTGCTTGGTTTTGGAGGTATTGTTCCGGCATTTTCCAATCTTGGTTTTGCGCTTTTGGTTATTTCCACATTGCTTGTTGCAGCAGGTGGATATGTGGTAAATGATTACTTAGACACTGACATTGATGCAGTTAATAAATCTGATAAAGTCATTGTAGGAAACACGATTTCAAAAAAAGCCACATGGAACATTTATGTTACGCTAAGCCTTCTTGGTTTGCTTGCCGCAGCATTGCCTGCCTGGGAAATAGGCAATGTAAATTATGTCTTGATACAGGTTATTTCAGGTGGTTTGTTATGGTTTTATTCCTATTCCTATAAACGGCAACTGCTGATTGGAAACCTTGTTGTATCAGGTCTATCAGCAATTATTATTTTACTGCCGTTTTTTTACGAAGCAATGGCAGAAGATAAATTGTACAATACTATTTCAGTCAATTTCTTTTTTGTAAAAGCCTATTTTGCTTTTGCATTTCTAACCACTTTTTCACGTGAGATTATTAAAGACCTTGAAGATATGGAAGGTGATAAAACTCTCAACTGCCGGACATTCCCGATTGTTGCAGGTGCTGTTTCCGCAAAAATTCTGTCAATTTTTTTTATAGTAACTGTGATAGCTGCTGTGGGATACCTTCAATATTCGCAGTACGAAGCACAGGATTATATTTCCATGATTTATTTTTTAGTTGCAGTGCAGTTGCCTTCAGTTTGGTTAGTGATAAAAACAGCACGCGCAAAAGAAAAAAGAGATTTTCATTTTGCAAGTACACTTTCAAAAGTAGTAATGGTAGGGGGGATTTTATCCATGCTGGTTTTTAAATTCACGCTATGAAAAAAATCATTCTCGCTTCCGGTTCTCCCCGCAGGCAGCAACTTCTAAAAGAGTTGGGTTTTGAGTTTGCGGTAGAGGTAAAACCTGTAGACGAAACTGCTCCAAAAGGACTCAAAGCCCAGGAAATTCCGCTTTACCTCTCTCAACTGAAAGCTGCTCAATTCAAAAATACGGTGGATGAAAATACTGTTGTTATTACTGCCGACACAATAGTATGGATTAACGAAAAAGAAATAGGCAAACCCAAAGATTATGCAGATGCTATAAACATGCTGAAAACGCTTTCGGGAAATATGCACGAGGTATTTACGGGTGTTACACTAACTTCAAAAAATAAAACGCACTCTTTTTTTGTTACCACAAAAGTGTTTTTTAAACAACTGACAGAAGAAGAAATTAAGTACTATTTAGACAACTACAAACCTTTTGACAAGGCCGGTTCGTATGGTATTCAGGAGTGGCTCGGCTATATCGGTATTGAAAAGATAGAAGGCTCTTACTTCAATGTAATGGGTTTGCCCCTGAAAGAGTTGTATGAGGAGTTGGGTAAATATTAACAACTCGCCATTTCGAGGATCTACTTGAAGCAATCTTTACATTTTTCTCAAACCCCTCTGCTACTTTGGTCTTATAGTTTGGTTAAATGTTTCGCTATTAGGTTTTTTTATTTTAAATAAATATATTATTTAAAAAATAAAGTTAAAAATATTACATTTAAAGTGAGTTATAACTCACAACTATTCCTTTATAACTTTTACCGTTTTACCTGAATTTATTTCTGATAAAAAATAAATACCCGAAGCAAGCTGTTGCAGATTAATAACAGCTTTATGCTGTATCTGCGCAATGTACAGAGTTTCGCCTATTACATTTCTGAATATAAAACTACCGGATTCGGTAGTTTCAACAGTAAAATTATCAGCTGCCGGATTTGGAAAAACTGTGAATGAATTAGTGGTTTCAGAAAAATTAATTCCAGTTGTATTGCAGCCTGAGTAATCAATTTCATCTTGTGTTAATACCCAGTTATCGTTAAGTAAATCATCAACATTATTCTGGGTAATCAAACTGAAATATTTCGAGCCGTTATTCCCGGTAAAATGATTCCACGACATCCAGTAAACAACAGCAGGATACTTGGTGCGTATTTGATTTATAAGCGTAGTGTAATTATATGTATGTTGCACCAATGCGCTTGCATCGGGTCCGAATTCGGCAATGGCAAACGGCTTGCCCGTTGCAATAATGCTGTTGTAATTAGGTATATCCAGCGTATCGTTATAAATATCCAGTCCGAAAATATCCACATAATTATCACCCGGATAATAGTATAATTCGTCCTGAATATTATCGTTGGTTTCTTTTACCGAGGGCGAAAAAACCCACAAAATATTGTGTAATTGCTTTACCTGGGTCATATAATTAAAAACATATTGCCACATTGTTATAAAATCATTTTGTGAATGGGTTGGTTTATAGCCCCACCAAAACCACCCACCATTATTTTCATGAAAAGGACGAAAAAGCACAGTAACTCCCGAATCCTGTAAGTTCTTAAACCCTTTGGCAATACTGTCAAGATCTTTATGAAAAGCAGTATAAGCTCCTGTTGAAGAATTCATTAAATCAAGAAGATTAGCGGCTCCGGTAGTATTGTTTGAGTTACCTCCGTTCCATGGATTGTTCAGTGAACTCATTACCGAAATCAGACCACCGTTTTTAAAATGAGTAATCATTGGTTGATTGGTGATGATCATATTTTTTAACAACGGTGATGGCCAGAAAATTCTCATATAATCAGTGCCGGCAAGTGCCGTATACTTACCGGTAAGATTATATACCGAGGTAATTACCGAATCATATTCGCTTTGCGGAGTATGATAAGTACTGTTTCGGTGGTCTGTCATTTGTCCGCTCAACACTTTGTTTGTGCTTAGCCCCGGCAAAGAACTGAGGTAGTTTAATATGCAGGTAGTTTGTGCATCTGCCAGCGGATCGGCCGGCTGTTGTTGTGCTGTTGCAACTGAAGTAACAAGCAACAACAAGTTTAAAAACATGTTGCTTTTAAAAACTGTAATTGTATTTTTCATAATCAATTGTAAAAGGGGTTTACAATTAAATACGTGCCAATTAAGTTTGAGGTTGGGTAGTGTTTATTTTTTCAAATAAAGAACCACTGCAACATTTCTGAAGCAGAGGTTAATACCCAAAACTAATACGTAATTGTTACAACCAGATTAGATTCAAAGTGTGTTCCGTTGTAGCTATACAACATAACATGTGCCCTGCTACTGCCTGATACAATAAAAGCAGAAAGCCCCGCGCCTTTGGCGCGGGGCTTTCTGCTTTATATAACACTGAGCAGCTTACTTAGCTTCCAATGCTTCAATTCTTGCTTTCAGGTCTGCAATTACCTGATTTTGCTCCTGCATGGCTTTAACCAGAACAGGAACAAGACCTGTGTAGTTTACCGCTTTGTAGTCTATTGATTCTATATTTTCTTTTGCAACCAAACCTTTGTTATAGCTCGCTGCATCTTCAAAATAAGATTGTTTTACCAACTGAGGAAAAACCTGCTCCAGATCCTGAGCCATAATACCCACCTGATTACCTTCAGGCAAGTGCATTTTCCCGAATATGCCATCATTCTTATAAGTATATGATCTTACCGGAATAGTGTTCACCAAAGCCATAGCACCGGCATATTCCTTTACATTATTTTTAAGGTTTGCGTCTGAAGGCAGGTAAGAACCCGAAGAATATACATCACCGACAAAATACCCGGCATAGTTTGTTCCTGACCCACTAGCTTTACCGTAAACACCAAAACTAGAACCTGAAGTACCGCCTGCATAACCGTATAAACCATATCTGCTGCCTGAACCTGAAACTGATGCATCAAAATAACCTCCGTACCATCCACCATAACCTTGAACACCGTATCCATAAAATGATGAAACAGTATTTTCACCTTTTACTCCTATAGCATCATAGTTGCCTGTATGATTGCAAAGTCCATTAATACTCGGTGCTACAGATGTGTTTGTTTTATTAACATGTAATTGGCTGGTTGGCCCACCGGTTCCTATACCAACATTGCCGCTTCCACCTTGAAAATAAACTCTTACTGCTTGGTTGCTTCCTCCCGTAACATCCCACAATTGCAAATCCTGACCGCCACCTACTGTATTAAATGCCCAACCATCAGCAGCAGGATAACCAAGTACAATTTCACCTGCACCTGAATTTACAAATAAACTACCGTTATCAATATGTAATTTAGATGTTGGAGTCATAGTTCCTATACCCACATTGGTTCCGTTATCAAAAATGATGGAGTTGCCCAACGTAGTTGCAGCAGTAAATTTAGAAACATAGTTAACTGTTCCACTTGCATTAGCAGCACCTGTTGCTCCCGTTGCTCCGGTTGCTCCAGTAGTTCCTGTACCGGTTGGTCCCGTTGCTCCTGTTGCTCCCGTTGCTCCGCCTGAACCTGAAGTTTTAGCATACAATGCATACGGCACCGAAACCAATTGCTGTGTACCCATGCTGGTGTAAGATGATCCGCCTGATGCGTCCATTAATACTTCAACATAATAGCTGTTGCTTCCCCATGCAATGGATGCAAATGTTCCCGACTGCACGGTTCCGCCTCCAATCTGTACGTTAAATAATCCAAAGGCATTGGTGCTTGCCGCATGTGTTTCCTGATAAACTACAGTACCGCCTGATGAACCGCTGCGCAGTTTAATCTGTAATCCTACAGATTGATTTGGAAGTATGTTGCCCGAGTTGTCGCGCGCTACTCCCTGATAATTCATTTTTTCAGGTGCCTGCGCAAATACAGTAGCTACCGATAGTGCCACCGCAAATAATAATAGTAAAATCTTTTTCATGGTTATTGTTTTTTAGTTAATTAATTTGCATTCATTTTTTGAACTTTGTAGGTGTAGTTCACACTGCCGTCAACAGCATAAACACGCAACAGATAATTGGCGCGTGCATACTCGGTCATGTTTATCTGAACTGTGCCTTCTGCAGCCCCTATCTCCCGGGCTTGTAAAAGTTTTCCGTTCATGTCAAACAATTCCATCTGAAGATCTTTCAGATTGTTTACAATGTTTACGTTAAGAACATCCTGCGTAGGATTAGGAAAAACGTTCACATTAATTCCGGCTTCGGTCTGTTCTTCAACAGCCGTTGCAGTCAGCAAGGTTTGGTGAAAACCCTGTGTGATAATATTGCTGCCGTTGGATACAGTTGTAATTACAAGCTCACCCACCGTCCAGCTCAGTTGTGCATTACCGGCAGCATAGTGTGTGCCTGCACTGCCAATAACCTGAGGTGAAATGGATTGACCGTTTACCAAAACCGCTCCCGCTAAGGGCAACAAGGTTAAAATGATTTTTTTCATGTAATTTGGTTTAGGGATTTGAACTGTAAATGTATAATTTAAGTAAATAACTTAAGTATGATAAAAATCAGTATTTAATGAGTGGTGAGTTATGAGTTATAAGTGATGAGTGAACACAGGTATAATTACATGTTCAGGCTTTATGCTTTTGTTTAGCTGTGATAATTGCGCTAC
>SXGS01474530.1_pt1 | contig 14376 bp, 13 predicted proteins | sample 3174681 | NCBI WGS metagenome assembly SXGS01 (sample SAMN11356861, study PRJNA531348) | freshwater metagenome | isolation source: freshwater sample F1-80 | place: China: Fuxian Lake, Yuxi | collected 2017-12-25
AGACACCAAGCCTAGCCCTCTAAACTCTGTTTCCATGGAGCGCAGTGGTCGAATGGCGAGTTTCCGAAGTGTCGATCAATCCGGTGTACGAGTGGGTTTTTATGAGTCGTCTAAACTGAATCCTGCAAGCTATACAAGCCCTACGTTCAGACTAGACCTCATTGAGGTAGTAACACCGTTCCCCTGTGCCACCACCGTGCCGGTGTAACCACTGTAATAGCTAGTCTGCAAAAAGCTCACACCCGCTTCAGCCGTCGCCACAAAGGCGCAGCTTGCCGCCACGATGGATTTCAAATTACCCAGAATTGCCGAGTTGTTCTTCATAGTATGTCGTTTTCGTTCTTAGCGTTTCGTTTCGTTCGTTCATCGCGGATTGCACCGCAATTGATGAGTCGAATGTGTAGGGGATACCCACTATCCACTAGTGCGGTTTGGGACATTCCTACTTAGTTTGGGCGACATATAGGCGACTCTGGATATACTTAATATTTCCAACTTATGCCTCCGGATATTTCTATAATAGGCTTACTTAGAATCAGTTCTATAAAGCTCATTCAGCGCAGGGCCATGCTGCGTGGACGCATTTAAGCAACAAATTGATGAGATGGGCCTGCTTGGCAGGTGGGAAAAATCGACTAATCACCCTCGAAAGAGGGTGGTGGAGTCCTTAAAGGAGGCAAATGGCGGGAGTCCGGACATTCTGGTGACGACCAAACCATTCCACTGATGATGGTTGGAATGGTAAACCCGCGCTGGACCGAGAGGTGGTTCGTTTGAAGAACTGAGTATCCCTCCGAGCGAATCTAGGTGAGCGGTTGAATTAATGCGTCAAGGTTTGTCTAATTCGGCCGCTGTCCAGGGTGTTTCCCGGGCTGCCATCTGGGCGCGGATCCGCTTGACCGAATCATTGGACACCGATGGTGACCCGGATCCAAAGGCGTCTCGGACATAGGTCAGGACGTCGGCGATCTGTTCGTCGGTCAATCCGCCCATAGCGGGCATGGGGACTGAATTGGGGCCTCCGAAATCCTGGCCTGCAACGGAAATCGGTCCACTCAATCCGTGCAGCAATATCCGGATGAGACGAGTGGTGTCGCCGCGGACCCGGTCACTTCCCAGAAGTGGCGGATAAACTCCCGGCAACCCTTTGCCTTCGGGTTGATGACAGGGGAGGCAGGCCATTTCGTAAAGAGACTGCCCTGAAGTGGGTGGTTTTCGCGGATTGCCGAGCAGGTTCTTCAGGTACTGGGATTGGGAAGCACTGTTCCCCAGTGAGAGTTGGTGGTTGGCGAACGCAGCCGCCCAGAGTGGTTGCAGCGCTCGAGCACTTTGCCGAATGGAATAGTCCAGAAATGGATCGCGCGGTTGATCCACGACTTGGGTCACCACTTCGATGGATTCGGTCTTGGGAACATAACTTGCCGCGACGACGGCTTCGAGCCGTACCCGAGGATGTTCGTCAACGGCGCGCTGTCGCAGCAGGTCCACTGCGTTGGGCAGTCGGTCTGCCCATGCTCCAACGACCCGTGTGCCATAGGCCCGAACCCGGGCATCTTTTGCGGAGAGCAGTTGATTCAGCAACGTGGATCTTGGCGCTTCATGGGCTTCGTAGACACCGATGACTTCGAGCAAAAGCCGCTCATCTTCTTGATGGAGTTTTGGAAGTGCTGCCAACCAGGCGTCGGTTGCGCGCAACACCTCGGCGGATGGGGCATGCGCCAGCAACCGTTTTGCCTGTTGTCGAGTCCACCGTTCGTTGGATCGGAGTTGATCCAATAGTCCCGTGAGGGTCATCGTGGCGAGGTTCGGTTGTCGGATAGGGGACCTTCCCGTCGCCGTGATGCGCCAGATCCGACCATGGGTCTTGTCTCGGCGAGGATCTGTGTAGCTCGTTTGATAGTGGCCGATCATCGGGTTGAACCAATCGGCCGCGTAGATCGCTCCATCTGGACCTACGCTCACATCGACGGGTCGAAATGAAGTGGAAGTGGATTTTACCAATTTGGGCAATTGCGTACTCTTGTATCCGGAACCGGCATCTGACAGGCGATGGAGCTCAATGACACCGCCGAAATAGCCGCCGATCACGGCACAGCCTTGGATGTCATCAGGCAGTGCCCGGGTTCCGATAAAATCGATCGAAGTGGTCTTGGGCGTGGTTTCGAACAGGGGGCCCACCGAGTGGTATTGTTCGGGTGAATTGGCATAAGAAGCATCGGCAGACGTGGAGGATCCGCTTCCTAATGGACTGGCGCCGCGAACCATGCCCGGCACCGTCCAGTAACCGTGAGGGCGGTCTCCCGATTTATGGAACACCTGACCAAAGTCATCAAAGGCCACTCCCCAGCAGTTCGCGCCGGCCATGCCTCCCCCAAAGAATCCGTCCAATCGCAGTTGACGCGGGCGCAGCCTCCAGACGGCCGAACGATCCAGCCGCGCAATGCCCCAGGGAGTTTCCACACGTGAAAACGCATGAAGACCTTGCGTGAACCACAGGCTTCCATCAGGCCCATGTGAAATGGAATTCGCCAGTTGATGGGTGTCTCCAATGCCAAATCCGCTCAGTACTACCCGGCGCACATCGGCGCGGCCGTCGCCATTGGTATCGCGCAGGTGCAGTATCTGATCAAAGTCGCAGACAAACACACCGCCATCTCCAGGCTCCACGCCCTGAACCATGGTCAAGTCATCGGCGAACCGGGTGGAAGTGTCGGCTTTGCCATCGCCATCAGTGTCTTGCAATACCAAGATATAATCGGCCGGTTTGGCGCTTGCGGTGGTCTGGGGATAGGTGGGGGAACACGCGACATAGAGACGTCCTTGTTCATCCCAGGAGATCTGGGTGGGCTTCACGACTCCCTCAAGTTCCGAAGCGAACAATTGGATTTCATACCCCTTCGCGACCGTGAATGTGGCGAGTTGCTCCGCCGGGGTTAAGGCCTTCGCTTCCTCCTTGGAGGGTGGCGTTTGAGGTATGACCACCTTGGGAACGACCTCGCCGCGGGCGAGTGACTGAATACGTGCGTCCGCTTGTGCGATCAGTGGTCTCTGCCGTTCGAACGATTCTTTGAGTGACGGCTCGGTGCCGACCGACTTCGCGAACATCTGGGAGACTCGGTCGCCGTAAACAAAGGACCAGTTCGCGGGACGCCAGCAGTCGAACCAGAGGCGGTTTTTTTCCATGATCGCTTCGCGCAGTGGGCCCAAATCAGTTCTATCCATGCGCTTGGCGCCTAATTCACGGGCTATCAGTTGGGCGACTTCTTGTAGTCCTGCTTCGGTTAAATGAATGCCATCCTCGGTCATTCGTCCGGTGCGACCCTCGGCACTGCGTTGCTGTATTGCGCGGTGTAAGTCCACAAAGATGGCTCCCCGTTGTCGGGCCAGGTCTTGGATGGCCGCAGTGTATATGGCAACGTCCTGGTTGCGCTGGGTGAGATCGGGAGCGTGTGTCGCCCTCGGCCTCTCGAAGGGTATTGGCGATATGAGCACCACTCGACGCGTTCGAAGGGTGAATTGGTCGAGTAATCGATGGTAGGCCGCCGTGAACTCCGGAAGGCGCTTGGGTCCGTCCAACGACTCCATCTGGCCGAATTGAGCAATGACGATGGTGGCGCCGGCACGTTCCAATTGAGCCGTCCATGAACCAAAGTTGAGATCGCGCCACTGTTCATAAACGGTGTCTGCCTCCCAGGCCATGGAACGAAATCTTGGTTTCGCCGCGGCAAAACCTGCGGCGAGTTCGGCCTCCAAGGCACCCGCTTTCTGATCGCGGACAAAGTTCTCCTGACCGGCGAAAACGACGGTTTCGTTTTCGGCGAGTCGAAAGGAACGATCGCGAAATGGAGGCAAGGGCACCGAGGGTTGCCCATCGCCAAACCGACTCAATGCTTCCGCCTCGGTGGGGATCGCTGAGGTCGGAAGCTCCTCGATAGTGATGTTTCGGAAGGCGATTTCGGCTTTGCAGTTGCCATGAATCTGGAGCGCGATGAAACCTGCGATTTCAATGCCGGGCTCCTTTTCGACCCAAACCGCCGTTCGCTGGCCATTCAGAGTCAGCAGAATTTGGGGGCCGATGGCTTGGATTTCATACCGGTTCCAGTCCTCACGACGTTCCAATTGGGCAACCAAGTTAGTGTCTGCCAGTACCAGCATCCGGTTTCGCCGGGATTCATCGTACAAACAGCCGGAAAAACCGGCACCGATATCCGCTTGGAATCCGGACATTTCGTTGGGTGGATTCGGGATGCGGCGGCTTCTGAACTGAACGCCGCCATTCACGAAGCCTTCGGTGCCGACCAATTTGTATTCGAGGCGGAGATGGAAATTGGTGTAAGATCGGCTAGTGGACAGAAACTCATTGCGCGGATTTCCCGCGAGGGATCCGCCGACAACGACTCCATCGCGAATTCTCCAGACGGTGTTCGTTTGGCCCTCCCAGCCGGCGAAACTGGTGCCATCGAAGAGTGATACGGGCGCCGCCAGTGTGTTGAGGATGCCCATAAGGCAAGCGGCGAAGGTTTTCACCATCGGCAATGTAAGAATGGAAGGTGCGCGCTTCATGATTTCAGAACAGTGAGAGCTTTGGGCGTTCCTGGCTCATTGGCAAATGTAACGCAGAGACCGACATTTCTCGTTCAGTGCTTGTCGCCGATGGCCAGGGGGTGTGTTGGCTAGAACGATACGGGTTGGTCGACGGCGGACGCAAGGCGATCCAGATACTGCACGCGGCGAATTTCAATCGCCCCCAGGGCTCGTGTCGTCTCGGTAATCATTTGGGTGTCGAACAGTGTGAACCCCTGTTCGCGGAGATGCTTCAATAGAAAGTGGAGCGCGACCTTGGAGGCATCACTGGCACGATGAAACATGGATTCGCCCGCAAAAAAGCCACCCACAGACACTCCGTACACGCCGCCAATCAGCTCGCTGCCATTCCAGCATTCGAGACTGTGGGCATGGCCGGCTTCGTGAAGGTGGGTGTAGGCATCGATGAATTCCGTAGAAATCCATTCCCCAACGTGTCGATGGGATTCCGCACAGGCGCGCATGACCTGACGAAAGGCCTGATCGCGAGTGATCTTCCAAGGGCACTGACGCAGCGTTCGAGCTAATGATCGCGAGATGTGGAACCCCGTGTCGTTGAGCTCAAAAATGGCCCGTGGATCCGGGGACCACCAAGTGATCGGTTCCACGCTCCATGGAAAAATGCCCGACCGATAGGCCAATAGCAGTCGGGGCACTGTCAGGTCGCCGCCAATCGCCAACAAGCCATCGCGGCGCGATTGCTGCGGATCGGGAAACCAAGTCGTTTGATTGAGACGCACCACCATTTCCTGTCCCCGTGGTTATCCGTGTGGAACCAGCTGTTGCTGACGTGGGCGACGAAATCCTCGTCCGTCCTCAGCTTGGTTCCCCCTTTTCCTCAAGCGATCGCAGGAGTTGTGCCAGGAGCCGATCAGTCACCTGGATGATGGCGATGCAGGCCTCGTTGAGGGGCGTGTGTTCCGGAAAGTTCTCTTCCATGTCAGGTGCGCCCATCTTTTCCCAGGCGGCGATCCGGATGCCATTGAGTGCCTGAAGCACCAATTCCATTTGGCCGCGGGCGAGCGTGAACGTGTGCCCCACTTTCTCCGGGACACACTGTGAAGGGTTTTCCAACCAAGAAGACAGGGTTTGGAAAATTTCCGTTTGATGCCGGTCCGACGCGGTGTGCAGGTCCTCAGCGGCTTCTTGCAAGGTTTTGGGAGAACCTTGATTAGAGAGTTTTCGTGGTTTGAGGGGCAGGTGTCGGCGGGTACCCAACAACCGGAGCAATGTTTCGCGCTCGGAACCTCCGAGGCTAAAAACTAATCGTTCCTCGTCCTTATACAAGAGCTTCATGAATGGGGCAGGTGGTCGATGAGGCTTCGCGGTTGAACCGTAAAACCCTGGATCCAGAGGGTGGAGTGGACGACTACTCGGCCGGTTCCATGGTGGCTTGGAGGGTGTATTTGTGGAGTTCGTGAACGTAGAATTCGGCCCGCTCAAAGGTCTCCCGCACCAGCACACTCCGGCCTAGATTGTGGACTTCCATCATATGGAGTTCGGCTTTCGATCGTTCCCATCCAAAGACCTGTTGAAAGACATGAGTCACATACGCCATCAGATTGACCGGATCATTCCAGCAGATGACCAAAAACCCAGGATCTTCCTCCGTTTTGGAGTCCGGCTTGGGCTTCGTAACCGTCTTCGGTGCCGACGCTGGCCGCTCAATTTCAATGGTCGACATGCGGCTATTCTACTCAAGACGCTTTCCTTCGACAAGTCGGCATGCAAGGCCGGTCGAGGGTCCGACACCTCGAAATGGGAGTGGGTTGCTCTAGGTGCTCGCCAGTTGCAACCTGACTTGATCTAGACCAAGTTCCTGATCAGACTCACCGCACCAAGGCATGCCCGCCGAAACACTTATCATCGTTCCCACTTACAATGAGCGGGAGAACTTGCCGCGCATCGTGGATCGTCTCTTGGCGCTTCCCGTTGCGGTCGACGTTCTGGTGGTCGATGACAATTCGCCCGACGGAACAGGGGTGTTGGCCGATGAAATTGCGGCGCGGGATTCCCGTGTACATGTCCTGCACCGACCAGAGAAGAATGGGTTGGGGCGGGCATACATCGCTGGGTTCGAGTGGGCGTTAGGGCGACCTTACGAGTTCATTTTCGAGATGGATGCCGATTTCTCCCATAATCCAGCAGATATTCCCGTGTTCCTTGAAAAAGCCCGCCAGGATGGCTGTGACTTGGTCTTGGGTTCCAGGTATGCCAACGGCATCCGAGTCATCAATTGGCCTCTGTCGAGACTCCTGCTCAGTCTGGGAGCGGGCATGTACGTGCGTGCGATCACCGGCATGCCTTTCACAGACCCTACTGGAGGCTTTAAATGCTTCCGCCGTCGGGCACTGGAATCCATTGATTTACCTACGGTGCAGTCCAATGGCTATAGCTTCCAGGTCGAGTTGACTCATCGGATTTGGCGGCGAGGTCTGAAAATCGGTGAGGTTCCCATCGTCTTTACCGATCGCTTTGTCGGGACCTCCAAAATGTCCAAGGCGATTGTGCGCGAGGCGCTATGGATGGTCTGGAAGTTGTGGTTCCAAAATGGGTTGCGGCGTTCACCTCGGTCCGTTTGAGGTGGAGTTTCCGCTAGGAATGTCTCGACTTCGGCTCGGTGAGGCGCCGCAGCTTGCGCACCCCGTCGCATGACCGACAACGCGGCCGATGCGCCTGATTGGGTTTTTCTCCGCGGAACAGTTTACGGAGACAGTTTGGCGACTGGTGACTCGCAGCCTGGTGTTTACCATATGGAGGCGAACGAAATCTGCGTCTCACCGTTGCGCCTGCGCGTTCAAGTGCTTCTTGAGGCAGTTCAGAGTTTGGGTGAGTTCGCGTCGTTGGATGGTTAGTGGCGGTGTCAAACTGAGGATGTTCGCGTGCTCTCCTTCGGGCAGCACAATGAATCCGTCCTTCAACATGGACTTCAAAATCGAAAGGCAGACCTCGGTCGCCGGCGCGCCGTTCCGGTATCTCAGCTCCACCCCAACCATCAGCCCCAAGCCACGACCGCGAATCGTCAGGCCGGAGCCTGCTGGTAGCAGATTGTCCAATTGAGGAAGCAACCATCGACCCATTGCGGCGCTGCGATCGATCAGTTTTTTTCGTCGTATCTCCTGCAATTGCGCCAATGCCATGGCACAGCCCACTGGATGACCCAAAAAGGTGCTCGTATGGATGGCTTCGCCTGTCGCCGGAGGCCAGGCAGCGTCCATCGTGGTTCCACTACCGACGCAGGCACTCAACGGAAACCCTCCGGTTAATGCCTTGCCCAAGCAAATGAGGTCCGGGACAACGCCCGAATGCTCGCAAGCGAACCAGGCGCCGGTTCTGCCTAATCCCGTGTAAATCTCATCGAGGACCAGCAAAACACCGTGGGCTTTGGTTACCGACCTCAACCAAGGGAGAAACCCAGGCGGCATCACTCGGATTCCGCCCCGAGCCTGCACCGGTTCCAGGAGAATGGCGCCGATAGGACTCGACTTCAAAATCGAGGTGATGGCTTGCTGACATTCGAGCAACGTCGCGTGTCCATCGAGCTCGGGAAACGCCACAAACTGCGCAAACTGTTTAAGCTGCTTTTTGAAAGGGCCTCGGAAATGCATCCGGTGTGTCGTATTCAAAGCCCCGTAACCGACGCCGTGGTAGGCTCCCTCAAATGCAATCACGCCGGGCTTTCCGGTCGCCAAAAAGGCGGTTTTGAGTGCCGCTTCCACCGCTTCAAACCCGGAATTGCAGAAGATCGTTTTACCGATTTCTCCCGGATTCACGCGAGGGACGGCGTTGGAACCCCAGCGTTCAAATGTCAGCCGACTCAATTCTCGGGCGAGGCGAGCCTTGAGTTCATGGGGATGAACATCACCCATGGCATGCAGCAATCGCTCCATCTGGCGTTGGCCAGCGAGGACTACCCTGGGATTTGCATGTCCTGCCGCGGCAACGCCGAATGCCGCCGTGAGATCCAAATACCGCCGCCCCTCGGGATCCCAAACGTGATTTCCTTCAGCGCGCGCCCAGATGATCGGCCAGGAACCGTCGGGTTCCATGAAGGTAATGTTGCGGGATTCGTATTTTTGAAGCGCATCAAGGACCTTACGGGTTGTCATGAGGGAACTCCGATTTGATTCAAACCCCGCGGGCATCGGGTGGCCAGATAAACTTGTGCATCTGCAATTGGAACCTCACTGGAAGCGCATCGGCGATGATTTGTTCGACGAGTTCTTCCCGGCGGATGGGCGTCTGTCCATCAGGAATGGCCTTCAACGATGGATCCTTTTGATGTGGTAGCAGGGGCGAAACCCAAGAGAAAAGCAGGGCGCATCGACCGCTCAATTCATGCGTTTGGATTTGGGATCGAGCCCAGTCGTAATCTTCCCGAGTGCCGATGACGAACTTCACCTCATCTGTGGCCTTGAGATTGGGGATATTCTCCCAGCGGTTGCGCGCAACCTCGCCGCTGCTGGGGCATTTCAAATCCATGATCCGGCGAATCCTCGGATCGAGTTTCGAAATGTCGTGGGCGCCGCTCGTCTCGACCAGGACAATGAAACCATCGTCGCACAGTTGTTGCATCAAGGTGGCCGCATGGCGCTGGAGCAGTGGTTCCCCACCAGTAAGCTCCACGAGGGGCAGCCGTTGTCGATCTGAACGGGGCCCGTAAGGCTTAGACAGCTCCTCGATTCGCGCACGAATGGCACGGAGAGATTGTCGTTGGCCCGCCGTGAACGCATAAGCCGTATCACAGTATGAGCACCGTAGGTTGCAGGCTGTCAGCCGCACGAAAATACAGGGCAATCCGGCCCAGGTGCTTTCCCCCTGCAGACTCAGATACACCTCGTTCACCATGAGGCTGGGGTTGTCTGACTCGGCGCTGGGGGCGTCGCCTTCCGCGGAGCGATCGCCTTGGGGATTTGCAGGAATGGGGACCGAGGTCAGGTCGTTCATGAGTGATGGGTTGAAGGAGTTGGCGCTTCCAGGCTTTGCATCCATTCTTGAACCGCGGATTTGGTCAGGTTTCCGGTGGCGACCCGAGGTGTCACAAACTTCGGGGTGAACCAAGGGAACGCACCGATCAAATCATGAGTGACCAGGATCTGGCCGTCACACGCCGTTCCACTCCCAATTCCAATGGTCACCATCCGACGGCAGGCTTGCGTGACTTCGGCAGCGACCGGGGGCGTGACCAATTCCAGGACGCAAGCAAAGACCCCTGCGGCCTCCAGCGCGGCTGCGTCGATCAGTAGGCGGTTTCTCCCTGACTCGTCGCGTCCCTTAATTCGGTATTTGCCACCTTCTTCCAAGACGTGTTGGGGGAGCATTCCAAGGTGCCCACAGAAGGGAATGCCAGCCGCTAGAATTGCTTGGATTTGAGGTAGGATCTCGATGCCTCCTTCCGCTTTCACAAACTCAGCACCCGCGTCGACCAGTTTGCGGGAAGAATCCAATGCCTGCTCAGGTGTGTCGTAGGTGCGATAGGGGAGGTCGGCTCCCAACAACGCCCGAGGCCGCGCACGGGCCGCCGCTCGGGTGTGGTGAAGCATGTCTTCCAGCGTGACATGTGTGGTATCCGGGTGACCCAGAACCACCATGCCGAGTGAGTCGCCCACCAAGAGCATGGGGACGCCCGCTTCGTCCAGGAGCTTGGCCATCGGGAAATCATAGGCCGTCAACGCGGCGACGCGTTGATGCCCTTTCATCCGTTGGATGAACTCTGGAGTGAACTTAAGATCGGTCACGGCGTGATTCTTTGAGCGATGGGCGGCTCAAACAAGACCAAAGCGATTGGAAAACCAAGGGCGCTCCTAGTGCTGAGAAGCAGACTCGAGCCCCATGCGTATTGACTCGAGATGACTCGAGGAGTACCCCTAGCTCATGACTCCACAAAAGGCCAAGGCGACGCCAACACTGGCGGATTTTCCAAGGCCCCATCGGGCCTTTACGTTGATCGAGCTCCTGGTTGTGATTGCGATCATCGCGATTCTTGCCGGGATGTTGTTGCCGGCGTTGGGAAAGGCCAAGACGAAGGCGCATGGGATTGTGTGCATGAACAACATGAAACAACTGCAACTGGCTTGGGCCTTGTATGCGGATGATCACAACCAAAACCTGGTCTATAACGCACTGGATCCGACCTCTCCAGGGTGGGTCCGTGGCATCTTGGATTTCAACGGAAGCAACCCCGACAATACCAATATCCTCTACCTCACGGACCCTAAGTCGGCAAAACTCGCGCCCTATTCCGCCAGTGCTTATGGCATCTACAAGTGCCCAGCAGACCGAAGTACTGTCAGGGTAAGAGGAATCTCCAAACCGCGCGTCCGCAGCTTGAGCATGAGTCAGGCGATGAACTCGACCGACGATTGGCTGAATCATTCCCGGACGAAAGGGTTCTATCCCGCGGGCGCCAAGTTCCGCATCTTTCGCAAGACCGGTGATATGGATGTGGCGTCGCCGTCGAAGCTCTTCGTCTTCATCGACGAACATCCGGATGGGATCAATTACGGGGATTTCGCCGTGGTTTGGACCGATTCGCAGCACCTCTCAAAGGCCAAGATCATCGATATGCCTGCCAGTACGCACAACGGAGCAGGGGGCTTGAGTTTTGCCGATGGCCATGCCGAAGTGCACAAGTGGTTGGATCCCCGGACGCGTCCTCCCGTGAAGTATACTCAGTATTCCTTCTCGGGTGTGAGCGGGGATTCCCCGGGTAATGTGGACATGCTTTGGCTCGCAGAACGTACGACCGTGCGCGATGAATGAAAGCAGCCTGATTTCCGGGGGTGGGGTAGTCGTTCCCAGAATGGATTGGGTGCGGTTCAGGTGGTTCCATACTTACTGATAGGTGGGCTTGCAGGAGCCAGGCGCTTGATGCGATTATTCCCCGGTGCCCACTATTTTCATGAACATTGCGACACCAGTCCCAACTCCTGGACCTTCCTGGCGTTTTTTGGCCGGGATTCTGATCGCCATCGGACTCGCCCCGGGCTCCGCGACTGTCGCTGACGATTGGCCTGCGTGGCGTGGCCCCCATCGCGACGGGATAGCAGCCCCTGGACAGAATCCTCCGCTTCGATGGAGTGATACTGAGAATGTGGTGTGGAAAACGTCCATTCCGGGTCGAGGCCATAGTTCACCTACTGTCGTTGGACGCCGCATCTATCTGGCGACGGCGGATGCCGAAAAGCAGACACAGAGTGTCCTGTGTTTCGATCGGGAGTCTGGCAAGCCGATTTGGGAAACGGTGGTCCATCGCGATCAATTGGACAAGGGAGGGCATCGCAACACCTCGCAAGCCTCCTCGACCGTGGCCTTCGACGGGGATCGATTGATCATCAATTTCCTGAACAATAAGGCCATCCACACCACCGCTTTGGATCTTGCCGGCAAGATTCTTTGGCAACAAACCGTCGGGGATTTTGTGACCCATCAAGGATTTGCATCATCCCCCGTCGTGCACCAATCCGTGGTGTTGGTGAGTGCCGACCACAAGGGCGGGGGTTGTATCGCCGGGCTGGATCGATCGACGGGAAAAGTCCTGTGGAAGCACTCCCGCCCGAAGATCGCCAATTACACATCGCCTTCTGTCGTTCAGGCCTCCGGGCGCACGCAGATGGTCGTGGCTGGTTGCAATCTGCTCTCCAGTTTCGATCCACTGAGCGGCAAGAAACTTTGGGAATTGGAAGGGTCCACGGAAGAATGCGTGGTGACGGCAGTCACGGATGGTGAGCGGGTTTTTGCCAGCGGCGGTTACCCCAAGAATCACACCATGGCAGTCCTCGCCGACGGCTCAGGAAAGGTGGTTTGGCAAAACACCGCCCGGGTTTATGTACCTTCGATGATTCAGGAAAAGGGTTTTCTTTACGCAGTCATGGATGCCGGAATGGCGGTTTGTTGGAAGGCCGATACGGGAGAGGAACGTTGGAAGGAACGCCTCGGCGGAGAATTTTTCTCGTCGCCAGTGAGGGTTGGAGATCGCATGTATGCGACCAGTCTTGCCGGGATAACATCCGTCTTCGAGGCTCGGCCAGATCGTTTCCAACTCCTCGCCCAAAATCAATTGGGGGATGAGGCGTTCGCATCGCCAGCCGTCTGCGGGAGTCGAATCTATCTTCGAACGGCAAAAAACGGGGACCAACGGCAGGAGTTCCTCTACTGTATCGGATTGGCCGCCAATTGAGCATCCTCGGAGGGCGTCGCTGAATCCGCGAAATGGGAGTGCCGCCTTACAAAAGCGCTTTGGCTAGGGATTGGATCCCTTTGGGAACCACTGCCACGCCCGGTGACTTGCTCAACCACGGCACCGTGTAAATTCTTCCGGGCCCCAGGAGTTCCCCGAGGATCTCCTCATTCCCACGTTGCGAACCATCCTGCGTGAGAGGTTGTATTAACACGAGTTGAGCCTTTGGTTCGGCGGCCACCGGCAGTGCATGGAAAACTAGCCGGGATTGGTTGATAGCCCCCAAGCGATTGGGACAGACCACCACGGGAATGGCGCGGAGTCGGGCAATCAGTTCCCGTGCTGTATAGCACTGTTCGGAACTTTCCGTTTGAGGATTGCTTGAATTCGGGCTGTGGTCGTGGCCTCGCTGGCCTGGAGTCCGTAGCTCACACGGCACATTCTCTCCGAGCGGACTCAGAAGCCCTCCGGCTCCCTCGACGACCAAGATGTCGATGTCTTCAGCCATGCGCCTCAGGAAGTTTGTGACCTCGCAAAGTTCCACACGGCGTTTCCCCTTTCGGGCGGCCAACAACGGTGTCAGCGGCGCTTGGAAAAACCAGGGATTAATTTCATCCAAGGACAGTTTCTCGAGTGGATTTTGTATGGCAAAAAGCGCCTCAGCGTAGTCACGGCCGCCGGAACAAAACGGCTTCACCGCCCGGACTCGGATCCCGATTTGAAGAAGAGCCCGCGTCAATAGTACCGAAACCACGGTTTTGCCAACCCCGGTGTCCGTACCTGTCACGAAAACAATTTGCGCCACGCCCTGAGTGTACCGGAGTCAGCCCAAATTTCGACATGCAACTTTTCGTTCAACTCAAAGGGTGGGGATCCTCTCCGAATTCGCTGCAATGGGTTTAGAAAGGCTTCAACAGGACCCTATGACTGGGAGGGATCGAATGAATCGGTGGTAAGGACGCATCGAAGCGAATGTTGGAAGGTGATCGGGACGCCGAAGTTTCGCGGCTTGCATCACCCGTATCTCATGCGAGCCGCCTAAGTCTTGGGGACATTTTGTTCGGCCTACTGGAGTGTCTCACTGAGTCTGGCGAAGCCGAAATAGTTTCATACTGTTTTGCGCTAATATGCTGACCTCTGTTTTTCCATCTTTGATGCGCGACCATTGCTCTGGAAGCGGTTCCCAAGGACCACCTGCACTGGAAGCACTTTCCAGGATGAAGTTCCCTTGCGGCACTGGCCAGGACAGCACGACCGCATCCTGGATCTGCAATTCGGGTGATTCATATTGCCACACTTCTAAATTGTCCAAAATGACTATGGGTGCAGTCTTGGCGCTTGTCTTGGTATCGCCCCACCAGAGGCCGTAAATCGCAAACCCAGGCTGAAGAAGAGGCCAAGGACTCCCTTTCAGGTCGGGAAAACTAACGATGTTCTTGACGGCGCCGCTGCTGAGGGCGGGATCGCGCTCAGGCGAACGGTGTTACTACCTCAATGAGGTCTAGTCTGAACGTATGGCTTGTATAGCTTGCAGGATTCAGTTTAGACGACTCATAAAAACCCACTCGTACACCGGATTGATCGACACTTCGGAAACTCGCCATTCGACCACT
>SXGS01070805.1_pt1 | contig 14369 bp, 14 predicted proteins | sample 3174681 | NCBI WGS metagenome assembly SXGS01 (sample SAMN11356861, study PRJNA531348) | freshwater metagenome | isolation source: freshwater sample F1-80 | place: China: Fuxian Lake, Yuxi | collected 2017-12-25
GGTGACGTGAACAAGGTTGTGCCCGCGCTTATCGAAGCGATCAAGAACAAGGCATAAATTCACCATGTTGTGCAGCGTGTTCGGTTGTGACACGCCGCCGGTATAGGTAGTGCAATTATCAGGCACCGGGATCCCACCGCTTCGGCGGTTGGAACTCGGTGCCGTGTTCGTATACGGCGGCTTCGGAGCGTTGTTCTCGGCGACATCGAGATACGCACATGAATGGCTGGGTGCCTCGCGCGGCACGTCAGGTTTCAGCGTCTCGATTTTCTTCGTTGCTGCGGTGTTCACTCGCCCGCTGGTTGGTCGGATAATCGATCGACGCGGTCGGCGTCTGTTTCTCGTGGTGCCGCCATTTGCACTCGCGGCGTTGATGCTCGCGTTTCACTTCGCGCACTCCATCGCGGTGTTGCTCGCGATCAGATTCGCGCAAGGTGCCGTAGGTGCAGGGTTCTACGTTGCTGCAGTCGCGGCTTCAACCGATCTCACGCCACCGCAAAAGCGCGCGTCGGCTGTGGCGAGACTGTCACTCGCGCTGTATCTCGGGTTCGCGATTGGGCCGACCATCGGCGAGCTGTTGCTCGACTACGGGCCCGGTGTTGCCTGGACAACGTTGTCGATTACCACGCTCGCGGGTGCGCTCATATGTGCGTCGTTGCCGGAAACACGATCGCCGGCCACCGCCGATTCGCAAGTGCGAAGCCCGATCGTGCATCGTCTGGCGATTCTGCCGGGGATTGCCATGTTGGCTCTCGGCGTTGGATATGCATCGATTACCGCGCAGTCCGCGCTCTTTGCCCGCACACTCAAGCTGTCGAGCTCCGATGGTCTGTACGCGGCATTTGCGATGACGGTGTTGCTCGTGCGTTTGGTGTCGGGCAAGATGGCCGACCAGCGAGGTGTGGTGGTTGTCGTGTACACCGGAATCGCGTCGTTCATCGTTGGATTCGCGACGCTCACGCAGGCCCGTGTGGTTGCTCCTGCCGTTGTGGGCATCATGTTCGTGGCGTGTGGCTGGGCGCTGGTACTCCCGGCCCAGACCGCCTGGTTGGCGGATCGGGCCGATGATGCCCAGCGGGGAGCCGCCGTGGGATCGTTGGTCGCGTTTATGGACATCGGCCAGGGTGCAGGCGGCTATCTGGTGGGCGCGATTGCTGACCGCCATGGATTTGGCTGGGGATTTGGCTTGCCGCTCGTGCTCGCCGTCGCGGCGTTGGCTGTGACGACGCAGGTGCCAAAGCCGTCGAAACCCAGCCGGGCGGAGCCAAATCCTGATTTCGTTGCGCCGTGAGTGCTTGACTAGTGCACGCGTGACTACAACATCGGTACCTTCTGCGCGAAAAGGTCGTATGCGCCTTGTCGCTTCGCCTGTGCCTGCCGATGCTGAAACTATGGAGTTCCGCGCAGACGCCGCGCAATCGTTGCAACCAGTGCAACTTGTGCGACGCGTGCTCGACATCAACGGCAAGGCTGTTGGGGTGAGTACTGCGGGGCGGGGAGTGCCGTTGGTAATGGTGCATGGATTCGGTGTGGAGTCGCTGCTCTATGCGCAGACGTTGGGCCGCCTTGTTGGCCTCGGCTTCAAAGTCTTTGCCATCGATATCCCCGGCCACGGAGAAAGCGATGGTTTGCATATGAGCGCCGCGTTGGACGAGTTCGTGCACGTCATCGACGCCACAATCGAACACCTCGGTATTCATAAGGCGGTGTTCGTCGGGCATTCATTGGGTGGGCGTATCGCAGCGGAACTTGCGGCGACAAAGCCGAAGCGAGCCTTGGCGTTGTTACTGCTCGACCCGATTGTGGGCCAGCCATGGGATGAGTTGCGCAAATGGCTTCGTTGGTTCCCGCCCGCGCTGTTGGCATACGGAACAATCGCGGTTGTCGACGTGGCGTCGACATTGCCGGCGTTGGCGGACCGGAGCCAGGCCTTGAAAATCGGGAGCCGCGTTCGCGGGTCTGTTGCATCGCTGCTTCGTGAACCGTGGAACGGGCTCAATGTTGGATCAGCAGTGCTGCGCTCCGGGTCGAGCGTCGCGGCGCTCGAGCGGATCCGTGTGGCGAAGATCGCAACGTTTGTTGTGCATGCAACGAAGGATTTGTTAGTGCCCAAGCGTGCTGCTGACGACACGAGTCGTCGGACCAACGCGACATTCATTGCAGTCGAGGGCGCAGGCCATTCTTGGATGGTGCGGGATCCAGAAGCGCTACCTGCGATCGTGCAGAAGCTGCTCGATGGTGCACTTGGAGCGGCACTGCGGCGCTCGGGTGTAGGGCCCGAAATCGATCGCGCCGAGGTCATGCGCTTGTGTATCGCCGCAGAGCGTGGTGCAGACCTCATGATTCCGCTCGATGTGGTACTGCCGACGGTGCGCCAACCCGCGCGTTTGAAATTTACGGTGTCGTGAAGTCGACGATCACAGGGGCGTGATCGGAGGGCAACGTGCCCTTGCGAGCGTTGCGATCAACGACGGCGTAGGTGACCTTTGCTGCAATCGCTGCCGTTGCGAGCACCAAATCGATGCGCATGCCACGGTGCTGGTGAAAGTCGCCTGCGCGGTAATCCCAATATGAGTACAGGCCCTCCTCGTCGGGGTGCACTGCTCGGAATGTGTCGACCATGCCCCAATCGCAGAGGGCTTGCACCGCAGCCCGTTCGGCCGCAGTGACATGGGTTGAGCCTTCGAAATGGGTCGTGCTCCACACGTCGCGGTCCGCGGGCGCGACGTTGTAATCGCCCAACACCGCGAGTGCATCTTGGGGCGTGAAGTACTCGTTGAGCCACAGGTTGAGCGCTGCGAACCAATCCAGTTTGCGGTCGTAGTGATCGCTGGGCACGGTGCGGCCATTTGGTACATAGACACTTACCGCCGTGATGTCGCCGCATTTCGCCGATATCAAGCGAGCGTCGCCCTCGTAAGGGTCGGCAATGTTGGCACCGAAACCGTATTGCACGTCGCTGATGCCCACGCGGCTGAGAATCGCGACGCCGTTCCACTGGCCTTGGCCGTTGTGCACTGACTCGTAGCCAAGTTCTTGGAACGTCAAAAATGGAAACGCCTTGTCAGCAAGTTTCGTTTCTTGAATACACAACACATCGACATCCGCGTAACCAAGAAATTCTTCGACGCGGGGGAGCCGTGCTTTGAGCGAGTTGACGTTCCAGGTCGCGATGCGCATGTTGGCGATGCTATTGATTCAGGTACTTCGGGTTCGCAACTTCGAGCTTTTCTTTGACCGAGGCTCGGATGTGGGCCACTGCCGCTGCGTGTTGTTCGGTGTTGAGTTCGCCATTGCGAATTGCGGCTGCGAGCTTGATCTCCAATTCTCGTGTTGATCCATCTTGATTGAAGATCGCTTGAAGCCGAGTGCGTTGATCGACGTCGTGCTGCGCTCCGAGTTGCAATTCACGTTCCACCATTGCCAACACGTTCACTGCGACCCGAGTGTGAAACGCAATGCGACCGCTCGTTGCCGTCATGACGTCGCGTTCCAAAAACTCGCGCACGGCCTCGACGAGTTCGTGGGCATTTGGCCGGTCTTGCATCAGTACCTCAACATTCGCCGTCGATGATTTTCAACAAGTCCCATTCGTTTTCGGCAACCCGTCTACCGATCGCCGCAAGTTCAACTGATCGCACCATCCCGTTGAGATGTGTGAATGCTTGCATCATGCAGATTCCGCCCCATTTCACGGTCCCCAGCGCAATCCAGAACCGCAGTTCGTCATCGCTAGGCCGTCGTCCTCCGGCGGATTCGTAATTATCGAGCAATTCGGTGATGCTTCCAAATCCGCCTGCAGGTTTGTCGGTGTTACCGAAACGCCAAGCTCGCACGCACAGCCACCCCAGATCCTCGATCGGATCGCCGAGGTGCGCGAGTTCCCAATCGAGCACCGCACGTAAACCGTCGGGCCCGACGATGAAATTGCCGTTACGAAAATCTCCGTGCACAAGCTTCGGGTCGCCCACTGTTTCTGGTATCCGTTCGCTCATCCATCGCAACCCGAGTTCGAAGCCAGGGTGCGGCTCCCCGAAGCCGTCGAGGAACGATTGCCACTGTTTGATTTGGATGCGAGCGTCTTGATGGGCGAGTTTTGGCAAGCTCGCAAGCGGTACCGAGTGGATCGCGGCCAGCGAGGTTGCGCATTGGGCGGTGAGCGTGGCGCGGGCGTTGGAGTACACGTCGTCGCGCAGGATCTTTCGAGGAATAGTTTCGCCTTCCACGCGGTCCATAATGAATCCGTCGCCGAGGCCATCGGCCGGCGCCAGCATCACGCGCACAGACGGCACCGCTACGCCCGCGGCCTCGGCTGCTGCAAGCAGTTGGTATTCGGTGCTGCGATCGGTCTGGCTGTTGTTTGCCGCAGGATCTCGGCGCATCACCAATGGGTATGTCACGCCGTCGACGTGCGCATCGAATAACCATGTCTCGCGGGATGCTCCGCCGCTGACGCGTTGGATATTGTCGACAGTTGGAGTTGCACCGAGCCATTGGCGCAGCACAGCGCTCAACGATTCGTTCGCGGGAGCAGCCATGGACGGCGAGGCTACATGGTGCGTATAGCTACTTCGTGTGGTGGTTGTCGCTCATCGGTAGCGTGACCGAAGCGTCGATTCCTCCGCCTGTCGACGCCGCGAGTTGCGCACTTCCTCCACTCGCTTCGGCGAGTTGGCGCACGATCGCTAGCCCGAGTCCAGATCCCCTTCCGGGTGCCGAACTCGGCGCCCGCCAGAAACGATCGAATGCTCGGGCTCGTTCATGATCGCCCATGCCAGGGCCCTGATCAATGACATGGACCGTTGCGGTGTGGTGGTTCGTACGAATCCAGACTTCGATTGTCGAGTTGGGAGGTGAGACCTCGAGTGCGTTGGCGAGAAAGTTGTCGAGCATTTGGGAAAATGATCCGCGCACCGCAAGTACTTGGACACCAGTGAGGGCAGGACGGCTCATGGTGACTTCGTGTTCCGCGGCGAATGCGTCCCAAGCCTCGATCCGTTGCTCTACTTCGGAATCAAGATCGACAACTTCACGTTCGGGTCGTTGTCCTTCTGCTCGCGCCAGCGCTAGCAGCCCTTCGACGAGTCGAGCTAGGCGGCTGACCTCGTGCGACAGCACATCGACTTCGTTGGGAAGGTCTTCGGGCTGCGCAAACTCCAGGTTTTCGATGCGGAGCCGCAACGCGGTGAGCGGTGTGCGCAGTTCGTGGGATGCATCGGCTACGAACGACCGCTGCGCTCCTATGAGCGCCCCGAGCCGCATGGCCATGTCGTTGAATTCCTTGGCAAGCCGACGAGATTCAGGTGGCCCAACGTCCTCGGGCGCTCGGGCTTGTAAGTTGCCAGCCGCGAGTGTGGCTGCCGCTCGCTCAACGCTGCGCAGCGGTTGTGTGATCGATCGGGCAAGGAGCGAGCCAACGACGGCTACCGCGCCGAGTACAACCGCGCTGAGGAGACCAAGCGCGAGCCAGTTGTTGCGCACTCGGTCTTGAAGATTCTTGGCCGGGTACGAAAGCCGGACCCCGCCAAGGAGTCGATCACCCGATACGACCGGTACTGCAACGAAGATCAATGTCTGGTCGAGATCGGATGAATACCGTTCGATCGAGGCGCGCTGGGGCCCCGAAGTGTCGAGCACGGCGAGCACCTCAGGTCGATCTGGGGTTCGGTAGTTCGTGTCTTGCTCGTCGCTGGTGTCGGCGACACGATTGCCGTTCGCGTCGAATACCAACACGCGCGACTTCGACTCGATGCTGTATTGCAGCGCGCGCGCCTGCAACACTGCCAGAGTTACGCCCGACTCGGCGCCCGTGAGCACGTCTTGAGAAAGACCAGCAAACGTGCGGGCGTCGCTTTCGAGACCGGCAACGAGTTGAGCTCGCTCACTGCGTTGGTACGTGATGCCGAGTGGAATCTCAAGAATCAACAGTACGAATGCCGTGATAGTGAGGTAGCTCACGAGGAGTCGACGTGACATGGAAGCAGCCTGAATCAGTCGGGTTGGATCAGGCGAAATCCCACGCCGCGTACGGTCTCGATCCAGCGCGGATCGTCGAGTTTTTTGCGAAGCGAAGCGATATGTACGTCGAGCGTTTTCGTTGGTCCGTACCAATGGGTTTCCCATACCGCTTCGAGTATTTCGTTGCGGGTGTGCACTGCTCCCGGATCGGTTGCAAGAAACGCGAGCAGATCAAACTCTTTTGGCGTCAACTGCATTGCGACGCCGTCTAGTACGACGCGCCGGGTGCGACGGTCGATCTCGAGCCTTTCGGTTCCGACTGGGGCGGTTTCGACTGTGCGGGGCTGAGAACGGCGTTGCACTGCACGGATGCGGGCCCGCAATTCTCGGAATCCGAACGGCTTCACCATGTAATCGTCGGCGCCAAGCTCTAGCAAAACGACCCTGTCTATCTCGTCGGCTCGAGCTGTAATCACGATGATCGGCGTATCGCCACGGGAGCGCAATGCTCTGCAGACGTCAGATCCGTCGCAGTCGGGGAGGCCAAGATCGAGCAGCACGAACTCGGGATCCTCTACGGCTAGCGCCTCGGCGCCAGACCGTGCGCGCGTGACGGAGAATCCGTCGCGTTCGAGGCCCAGCGTGAGGGGTTCGGCGATTGAGTTGTCGTCTTCAACGAGCAAGATATTCATGGTTGACCTACCGTCGCGCGTGACTCGGCGTACGCACGTCACGTAGACGGAATCTTTACCGACTCCTGGATGAAAGTGGTGCACCCTCGCCACCTGGCTCCCATATCGTGGGCGTGTGGGTACCTCGCGCCGACCACTCGCCCTCGGAGTTGCGACTGTTGCTGTTGTCTGCGGAGTCGCGGCGATTGCTGCCAACTTTGGCATCCTGAGCCAGACTCGCGATGCGCCAGTTGGGCGGTTAGTGCCTCCAGTATCAGTTGTGGCTCAGCCGTCCCCGCAGGTCACAACCGGAAATTCGACCACATCGACGCAGGTGTCGAATCCCTCCGGCCCTGCGAAGTCCGGATCTGACGACTCGGGCCGTGGGCCTGGGCGCAAACACGACTCCTGATTCCGCGGCAATCTGCACGGTTTCTCCACACGGTCTCCCCGCGGTCGGCACATCGCATCTCTAACCTTGGCTCCGTGACGGGTCGAACACGCAGCGTTGCTGTGATCGAAGATGAAGAGTCGATTGCACACGCCATTGCGGCCCGGTTGCGCAGCGAGGGATACGACGTTCAGATCGCATGCGACGGCCCGAGCGGCGTCGAATTGGTGGAACGCCAACGCCCCGACCTTGTGGTGTTGGATCTCATGTTGCCAGGGTTCGATGGGCTCGAAGTGTGTCGCCGGATTCAACGCGACGTTTGGGTGCCAGTACTGATGCTGACCGCCCGTGATTCGGAGGCCGACATGGTCATTGGTCTCAGTGTCGGCGCTGACGACTACATGACCAAGCCCTTTAGCGCTCGAGAATTAGTGGCACGGGTGGGCGCGTTGCTCCGGCGGTCGGAACGGGCCCAAGAGTCAATCCCTGCGGAGCACGATGTCTTGCTGCTTGGCGAACTCGATCTCGACCCCACGACTCGCCGGTGCACATATAAAGGCGACGTGGTGCATCTCACTCCCACTGAATTCGAGCTGGTGATGTACCTCGGTCGCAGACCCGGTCGTGTGGCCACCCGTGAGGAATTGCTCGCACAGGTTTGGGGCTACGACTTTCCTGCTGGGGGTCGCACCGTTGATTCTCATGTGCGGTCGGTGCGGCGCAAGCTCGGCTCCGATCTTGTGCGAACCGTGCACGGCGTCGGGTACGCGATCGACCCCGCAGATTTCGATGCAGATTTCGATGTTGAAGGCGCGGAGAAGGCCGATCTCGCTCGACAAGAATTTGTAGTGCATGATCTGCACTCGTTGCCCGCCGACGATTCGGTAGCCCCGTGAGCCAACGTAGCGTGCTTGCCGCGCTTCCTACGTTGAAGCTTCGGCTTTCCGCGATCATCGTGGCGGCCGTGGCGGTGACGGTGGGAACGTTTTATCTCACCCTCAAGGCGCTCAAATGGTGGCCAGGGGTTTGCGGTCTCTTGGCTGCGGGTACCGCGTTGCTTGTCGTTTGGGTGATGTCGCGCGGAACCCTGGAGCCCCTTCGCGATATCACCGCGGCCTCCGAGGCGATTGCCCGCGGCGAGTTTGAGACCCGCGTTGTCGCCACGTCGCGAGACGAGATCGGACGGCTGGCATCAAGTTTCAATTCGATGGCGGCCGAGCTTGCGCAAACCGACCGCGTTCGGCGCGACCTTGTCGCAAATGTCAGCCATGAGCTGCGCACACCGCTGACGTCGTTACAAGCCAAGCTTGAAAATATTGCGGACGGTATTGAACAAGCAGACGCCGAAACTGTTGCGGTCATGTTGTCGCAAACCGAACGACTCGGGCGCCTCGTGAAGCAGCTGCTGGACCTATCGCGCCTCGAAGCTGGGACGGTGCCACTCGACCGGCGTGAATTCGAGCTACGGCCAATGTTGGAATTGGCGGCACGCGAGTCGCAGCTAGGGGTTGCGTCGACACATATCGAAGTTGCGGTTGAACCTCGCGACCTCACGGTCGACGGTGACGCGGAGCGGTTGCACCAGGTTGTCGCCAACCTGGTGGAGAACGCGCAGCGCTACTCACCCGCGGGCAGCACAATTGCAGTCGGGGCAAGACGGGTGGGGGGTGCGGTGTGTATTGAAGTAGCCGACGACGGTCCCGGTATTGCTGTGGGCGAGACTGATCTTGTATTTGAGCGCTTCTACCGTTCGGATTCTGCTCGGTCTTCGCGAGACGGAGGCGCAGGCCTCGGGCTTTCCATCGCCCGCTGGATCGTGGATCTCCACGGTGGCAGCATTCGTCCTGAGGCTCGCTTGCCGCATGGCTGTCGCATGGTGGTCACCCTGCCAGGAGTCGGGTCATGACCGAACGTGGAACTGTGACGCCAGACCGGGCAACCCCGTCGCCAAGCTTGCCCATGGCAAGTATTCCGAATACCTGGGCGATTCGGGCACCGGCGACGCCAAAAATGGTTGTTTCGATCGTGTTGGTCGGCGTGTTGACCGACATTGTTCTGCATACGGGTTTGGCCACGTTGTCGTGCTTCGCGACGCTGTCGATAGTGGCCGCGCAGCTGCTCCGGTCTGGGCGGCTTGAGAATGCCATCTCGAAATTGTTGGTCTTGAGTTCGCTGGCATTCAGTGTGTGGTCGGTACTGCGGACGTCTGCATGGCTTATCGCCTTGGACATGATTGTTGCCTCGGCGCTGTTGCTTGCCGGGTCGTCGTTTTCGTGCTCCGCTGCGCCGTGGACGACTTCGATCCCGGAGTTCCTTCGACGTTCATGCGCGGTTGTTTCCCACGGCGTTCGCAGCGGCGCGTTTTTGTTCTCGGGAGTCAAGGCGCCGCGGCGCGGCGCGATTACGCCGATTCTTCGAGGCTTCATGCTTGCGCTGCCGCTTCTGCTGATACTTGGGGCATTGCTTGCGAGCGCGGATGCGGTATTTGCGTCGTTCTTCGACGTCAATATCGATGGATCAATGACGCTGTTCCATCTCTTCGGGTTCACGATGGGTTGCTTAGCGATGGCAACGCTGCTCAGGGTCGCATCAGCAGCACAGGAACCTAAGGCCGCTCAAGGTCATCGGACACTGCGTCGCGTCGAGATGATGATGGTGCTCGGACTCCTCGATGGGTTGTTTGGTCTGTGGGCGGTGGCTCAGTTGTTGGCGATGTCTTCGGCAGGCGATCATGTGCTCAACACTCAAGGCTTGACCTACGCAGAATACGCACGTACTGGGTTTTTTCAATTGCTCGCGGTCGCGGGAATCACGATTTCGATAGTCATGATCGTGCGCGCCGAATTGCAACACGACGACCCTGAATCAACGCGATGGTTTCGTCGGCTCGTCCTTGTGTTGTTGGGGTTGACGCTTGCGATCGTCGTGGTCTCGATCCAAAGACTGTCGCTGTACGAACGCGAGTTTGGTTGGACGTCGTTGCGACTCGTAGTCCACATCTCGGCGGTCGGTATTGGCGTATTGGTTGTGTTGCTCGCATTGTCGTGCACCACTCGCCTCGGCGCTGGAAACTGGTTCCCGTCGGCAGCTGCGGTCGTCGCGTGCCTGGCGTTGCTACTTATCAACCTCATGAACCCTGATGACTTTGTCACGCGCCGCAACGTGCAGCGGGCGCCAACAACCAATCGGGCGTTTGACGACAGCTATCTCGCTCGTCTCAGTGATGACGCAATTCCCGCGGCCGTCGGTGGCCTCAAATCGTTGTCGGAGCCAGAACGAGAAGATCTCTTGCGTCAGCTCTGTCTACGGCCATATTCAAATCCTGATTGGTTGCACTGGAATCTCAGTGCTCGCAACGCGGATGCCGCTATTCGTTCACTGCAATGTTCCAAATGATTGGAGAACTCACATGACTCTTGCCTCTATCGACGAAGCGCTACGCCGTATACGACGCGGTGAAATGGTGCTGGTCGTAGACGATGAAGATCGCGAAAACGAAGGTGATCTCACGATGGCTGCCGAGTGGGTGACGCCTGAAGCCATCAACTTCATGCTCAGGTGGGCGCGCGGGCTGGTGTGTATGCCGTGCGCGCCAGAGCGACTTGACGAACTTGGTATACACCCAATGCTTCCGCCGGGCACTGCCACCTGCGATACCGCGTTTTCTGTGACAGTCGATCACGTCCAGGCCGGTTCTGGCATCGGAGCGGCGGATCGAGCTCGAACGATTCGCGAAATCCTCAACCCAACGGCGGTTGCCTCCGATTTCATCCGGCCGGGGCACGTATTTCCGTTGCGAGCGCGCGCCGGTGGTGTGGCTGAACGTCGAGGCCACACGGAAGCCGCGGTTGACTTGGCACGGCTGGCGGGCTTGGCGCCCGTTGCAGTTATTTGTGAAGTGCTACATGATGATGGTTCGCCTGCTCGGTTGCCGTATTTACAGCTCTTTGCCGAGGAACATCGCATCGCGATGATTTCGGTTGAACAGGTTGCGCAGTACCTTGCGATGGCAGAGTCATCGTCGGGCTCACCGCTACTGTTGCTCTAATCGAAGCCTCGACGATTACCCGAGAGCCCCGACGCGTGCAGGGGCGCGTGTGGGCAATGTTATTGCTCGCGTGCGTGCCCCAGGTTGTGTACGTCGCGTTCATTGAATATCGCGAGTGGCAGTGGCTGTCGTTTGCACTGGTGATTGTCGCGTCAATTGGATGGGCGCTCAGCGTGCGTGCGTTGCGTGCGTGTCCCGACGTGCTCTCGTTTCGCGCGTTGGTTGCGTTGATCACCGTCGTGGGTGCATGCATGATCGCGTTTCCGTCGCGGGGTTCGAACGACGTCTTTTCGTATGCAATGTATGGGCGCATCGTTTCAGAACACGGTGCCAATCCGTACACCGCGTTGCCCGACGAGTTCAGCGGCGACCCACTATTCGAGGCGGTCGGGCGCCGCTGGACGCACACGCCGTCGCGCTATGGCCCCGTATTTACTGGCCTTTCGGCCGTTGGTACTGCGCTGCTCCCCGGGGAACGGCTTCCGCTCCGCCTCTTTTTTCAGGCACTCACCGGCGTGGGCGTCATGACCTTGCTGATACTTGTCTGGCGCCGTTGGCGTTCGCCCGCGGGACTCGCGTTTGTTGGGCTACATCCGTTGATGATGATGAGCGTGCTCAACGGTGCCCATAACGACGTGTTCGTGGGGCTCGGAGTGTTCGCGTTCGTCTTGTTGTTGGAACGGCGGCAGCTGATCTGGGCGAGCGTGGCGTTGGCGGGCGCGGCGTTAGTGAAAGCAACGGCGTTGCTGGCAGTGCTTGCCGCCGCGGTCTGGTTCGTGAGCCGCCGCCGGATTCGCGATGCGCTTGTGGTGGGCTCGGCGACCTGTGGTGTTGCATTCGCGGGAATGTTGGCGGTGCCGGGGTGTGTGGCGGCGATTCGCGCCGCCGCGGATCTCAATCGAAACTCGTCAATCTGGTTTCCGGTGCTGCTCTTTGCGACGCGGCCGAATTCGTTTCCGGTTCATGGGCCGCATTGGACGGTTTCGGAAGTGGAACAGTTCGTGAAGACTCCGGCGCTCGCAGCGACCGTCGTGGCATTGTGCGTTGGTGCTTGGGTGTTTCGTCGTCGTGACCAATCTGGTCTCTGGTTCGTCGTCGCGCTCGGAGTCGCGACCTTTTCAGTCTTCGCGTCATGGGTTATGCCGTGGTATTTGATTTGGGCACTGCCACTCATGGCCGTTGCGCGCGGCCGCGTTGCCATGATGATGGCGACGCACGCCAGCGTGTTGCTCGCAATCGCCCAACTTCATGGTTTCGCCACCACGAATCTCAACGTGCAGTCGTGGCTACTGCTGATCATCGTTCCGTGGGCAGTGATTTTGGGGTACGGATTGGCGATTCGTAGCGACGCGCAATCCGCGAGTGATCAACCCGAGCGCGTGCAATCCGAGCGAGCAGCTTGAATCATCTGCTGTCACCGGAGGCGACAACATTACAAATCAGCGGTCCGCATGCAGGTCCATTCGCGTCGGCCACTAGCCGGGTGGTTGTGGTTTGGGTGGGATGAGCCACCGAGGAGATCGCCAGCATCTTGCCCGCCGCTGCGATCCGTTCCATTTCTGCGAAGACCACTACCAGATTCCGTGCCGATACCCCATCAATACGATCAGTGTCGAGACCCACCACACAGGTACGTAACTTGTCTCGGAGGCCTTGAATCTCAGTCAACATCTACAGATAGTGAAACACGAAGGTACGACATCTAACCCACAAAATCAGGCACTATTCGCACACATCACAAACAAATTTCACGACGTCTCTCGCCAGGCCGCTCACCGGACAACACCAACCCAAAAAGGGGCGGCGAAAAGGAGACCGTCGAGACAAGCATGCCAATACCAGCAACGCTGAACCACGACAGCCCGGCAATGGTGCAGGTGCCGACCCGTGGACTGGGAACGAACTGGCGGGCGAGGTGGGCGGCGACGGTGTTACGCGGGAGCGGGTACGATCGCGACATGGAGCCGAGGGTCATCACGGCCGCCGAACTCGAACGGATGATCTCTGCTGAGCACGACCGGGTCCAGGGGCCGATTGACGCCGAGCGCGGGGAACCCGAAACCTGTTCGCCAGAACCTTGCTGTGGGACGCGCCGATCGGGGGTCGCACACGCATGATCTGTGGCATGTGTCGACACGCCAACCAGCCGAACGCCAAGTTTTGTGCGGAATGCGGCACGGTACTCGCGCTTGTTTGCGCGTCGTGCGGCAAAGAGGCAGCGCCGACGGCGAAGTTCTGCGATGAGTGCGGCACGTCACTGACCGTCGCGCCCTCACCGGCGCCGGCGGGTACCGCGTCTCCGGACGCATCGCGCAAGCGGGTCACGGTGCTGTTCGCCGACCTCGTTGGTTCCACATCGTTCGCAGAACGCCTCGATGCCGAGGCCGTCCGGTCGAGCCTGGCGGGCTATTTCACGTTGCTGCGGTCGACGATCGAAGACCACGCCGGTTCGGTGGTGAAGTTCCTCGGCGACGGCATGCTCGCGTTGTTCGGTGTGCCCGAGGTCGCCGAGGACGACGCGCTCCGCGCAGTGGCAGCCGGGGTCGATCTCCAGCGGCGCTTCCGATCGTTCGCGGTTGAGATTCGTGAACACCATGGAATCGATCTCGACCTCCGGGTGGGGATCAACACCGGCGAGCTCGTGATCGGTGCCGGCGATGCCGACCTGGTCGGTGATGTGCTGAACACGGCCGCACGTATCGAGGCGGCGTGTGTGCCGGGGCGTGTGCTGGTCGGCGAGGACACGTGGCGGCTGACCCGAGCGATCGTCGGGTACGCGGTGCTCGATGAGGTGCGGGTCAAGGGCAAGGCCGACGCCGTGGCCACCTTCGAGGTGGTAGAGCAGGATGATGACGCCCTGGGACGGGGCGACAACGTTTCCGTCTTCGTCGGGCGATATGAGGAGCTCGACAACCTTGGTGGCGTGTTCGCCGACGCGGTCACTACATCGTCTGCGCGCCTCGCCACGGTGATTGGCCCACCGGGTGTTGGCAAGACCCGCCTCGCGCGCGAGTTGTGCATGCACACCGAGGCGACATCCTTCGACCTGCGCCTCGAACGCCAAGGCTCCACGACTTTCACCCCGATCGCCGACCTGCTCCGAGCCGCCGCCGGATCGGGGTCGATCGATGCGATCGAACGCTTCCTTGGAGCGCATCCAGAACGGGACCGGTTGGCCCCGGTGCTCGCCTCGTTCCTCGGTCATGGCGAGGCGCGCACCATCGAGGAGTCGTTCTGGGCGGTGCGGCGGCTGCTGGAGTTGCTCGCGGGCGACGGCCCGGTGATCGTGGTCGTCGACGAC
>SXGS01557254.1_pt1 | contig 14367 bp, 14 predicted proteins | sample 3174681 | NCBI WGS metagenome assembly SXGS01 (sample SAMN11356861, study PRJNA531348) | freshwater metagenome | isolation source: freshwater sample F1-80 | place: China: Fuxian Lake, Yuxi | collected 2017-12-25
CGGATCGCTACCTCTACTGCATCGAGTAGCGTCACGCGGATCCGCCCGGGGCTAACCCCAACGCCGTTTAGATAGGACAGAGGAGAACCTCCAGACCGGCGGGTGCGTCCGGAGCGGGGTCCCTGCGTTTTAGGGGCCACTTGAGGATCTTGTGTTTCACCTCGCGGGGGCACCGGCGGCGCCGCGGCGGCAGCAGTTCCCGGCGGAGATCCTCCCGCTGTTGCTGCGCGACCGCGCGCCAGCACTGCCGGGCCGCGATTGGGAAGTCCTTCACCGCCTCCTGGACCACGCGCACCGCCCGCACCACCTGGTACGGGCCTGGGACGGGAGCAGCAGCCAGCCGCTGAAGTCCGACAGCGGCGGCATTCTGGAGGTGAACACCGAACTCCCGGCAGCCGCAGCGCTGGCAGATGGGGCGAGCAATCCCACGGCGCCCGCGGTGGGAGCGGCGGGATTGCTCTACAACGGGAGCACCTACGACCGCGAGCGGGGCAATGTGGAGGGGACGCTGCTTGCCTCAGCAGCGCGCACGACGACCACGGCCACAGCGACGCAGACGAACTACAACCACCGGGGGGTGGTGCTGTTTCTCTACGTGCCCACGATGCCGGGGGGGGCGAGACGCTGACGGTGCAGCTCCAGTTGCAGGACCCGGTGAGCGGGTGGGGCGCCTCTGTCGCCTTCCCGGCCGTCGCGCTGACGGGCTACTACCAGTACGTGGTCTATCCCGGGACGACGGAAAGCATCGCCACGGCGACCTTCGAGGTGGCGGCATTACCGCTGGGGCGCACCTGGCGGGTGAACATGGTGCATTCCGGCAGCGGCAGCTGGACGTATTCGCTCGGGTACGCTCTCATGGTGTAGCCCCGTACCCACGCAACCTTTCCGGCACTCAGCACGTCCCACCCAAGGAGATTCACGATGAGCGTCACCCTGCGCCGCTACTTCCGCGGCGACACGTTGGCCACCATGGTGACCCCGCTGACCGGAGAGCGCCGCACCTACCATCTGGACCACCAGGGCACGGTGCAGCGCCTCACCAACGTGCAGGGCGTGGTCACCGATCGCTTTGCCTCCGACGCCTGGGGGAGCGAGTTCAGACGTACCGGCCCCTCGATCAACCGCCAGTGGTACATCGGGCGTCTGGAGTAGTACCGCCAGAGTGGGTCAGGCGCTGGGTTACGTGCGGGCCTGCGGGAAACTACTTGCTGGGCCCGGGCGCCCTCTGGGTGCGGCGCCCGGCCCCGCTCGGGTCCGGGTGGGTGCTCGCCGTTCGCTACCGGATGCGCGGGTCGAGGAGTGGGTAGAGGAGGTCCACGATCAGGTTGGCGAGGACCACAAAGATGGCGGAGACCAGCACTACCCCCAGGATCATCGGCAGATCCACGAGCGCCACGGATTCGACGGCGAGTTGTCCCATCCCCTTCCAGTCGAAGACGGACTCGGTGAACACGACGCCGCCGAGCAGTGCCGCCAGGTCGGCGCCGGCCAGCGTCACCAGCGGGAGAAGCGCGTTGCGCAGGGCGTGCCGGCAGACTACGGAACCGAAGGAAAGCCCTTTTGCGCGTGCAGTGCGCACGTAGTCCTGTGCCAGCGCATCCCGAACCGTCGTGTGGGCCACTCGCGCGTAGTAGGCAACGCCGGCGAACGAAAGCGCGAGGAGTGGTAGTAACAGGTGCCGGAGCGTGCCGGATCCCCCAGCGGGCAGGAGTTTCCACCGGGTGACGAACAGGTACAACAGCAGCAATCCCACCCAGAACGTGGGGGTGGAGACTCCCAGGATCGAGAAACCGAGAAGCGCTCCCTCGCGCCACCGCCCCGGTCGTGCCGCCACCCACGTGCCGAGCGCGGTGCCGAACAGGAGCCAGCAAAGCCAGCCGGCCAGCGCAAGCTGGAGCGTCTGGGGCAGGCGACGCCGGATGACCTCCGCGACCGGCTCCCGGCGCACATAGGACTGACCCAGATCCAGGTGCGCCAGCCGGACCAGGTAGTCGGCATACTGCAACGGCAGCGGCTGATCCAGCTTTAGCTCCCGCCGGATGTTCGCGATGACCTCCGGGTCGGCACGCGGTCCCGCGAGTAGCGCGGCCGGATCACCCGGCAGCCGGTACACTACCAGAAACGTCACGAGCGTTACCCCAAGCAGCGTGCCGGCTGCTCCGCCGAGGCGACGGAGCAGTAGCGCGGCCCAGGAGACGCGGGAATCGGAGGTCACGCACCCCCCTTGCGGATGCCGGTCAGAATCTGACGCCAGACCGGATGCACCGTGATGCCCTGGATGCCGTCGCGGGCGTAGCGGGTCTCCTCCTCGAAATAGAGGGGCGCCCAGGGCGCGTCGCTCAGCAGGCGATCCTCGGCCTGTCCGTAGAGCGCCTCTCGCTCCGCCCCCAGGGGTGCGGCGTGGGCGCGATCGAGCAGGCCGTCCACCTCGGTATTGCGGTAATGCGCGGCGTTGCTGCCTTTCGGCGGGACGCTCCGGCCGTGCAGCACCGGCTCCAGGAAGTTGCCTGCATCGGGGAAGTCAGGATACCACCCGCCGAACCAGCAATCCGCCTTCGTCCGGTAGCCCGAGAGGTATTCACTGAGGACTACGGACTTCAGTTCCACCGGGATACCCACTTCCTTGAGGTCCGATTGGATCGCTTCCGCCAGTCGTTGGTACTTCTCGTTGCTCGCCAGCCACAGCGTGATCGGCTTGCCGGGCGGCAGCCCGCCGGGGAATCCTGCATCGGCGAGCAGCTTCTTGGCGCCGTCCACGTCGCGGGCGGGCGCCGGCCGCTCCTTGCGGTACCCCGGCACTCCGGGGGGAAGAATGCCGTTGGCGACCGTCCCGCCGCCCGCGAGTTGCACAATTCGCTCTCGGTCCAGGGCCAGTGCCGCTGCGGCGCGCACTTTCGGGTTCGTCCACGGAGCCCGGGTTACGTTCATGCCGAAATACCACGTCTGGGGAACCACGCCCCGCACCAGGCGCTTCTGGGCTTCTGCGTCCCCCGCCAGTCGCGCCAACTCCGCCGCGGGAACGGCAGGCAAGAGGTCTACCTCCCCGCTCTGGAAACGGGTCATTTGCAGTGCTTCCGCCACCTTCAGTTGCACCACGATCTTCTCAACCCAGGCCTTCGCCGCCTCGGAGTGGGGATTGCGCGCCAACGTCACTTTCTCGCCCGGCAGGTATTCCTCCACCTGATACGGTCCACTGGGCGATGGCAGCTTGCTGTCCTGCCCCGGTTTCAACGGAGCCGCGAACGTCAGGCCCATCAGGTTGAGGAGCGTCGGGTCCGGCGCCTTGAGTTTGACCACCAGGGTGCCGGGGTCCGGGGCGTCCACCGAGGCGATGCCCGAGAAGAACGCTGCGCCGGGGGAAGCGGTCTTCGGATCTCGAACGCGGGCCAGGGCGGCGACGAAATGCGCTGCCTGGATCGGGCTGCCATCCGCGTACTGGATCCCCTGCCCAAGGGTGAAACAGTAGCTCTTGCCGCCGTCCTGAATCTCCCACTTCTCGGCGAGATCGGGCTGCAATTTGCCTGCGGCATCGTAGTCCACCAACCGCCGGGTACACGCGTGCACCACCGCAGTGGACCACGTGTCGAAGGCCAACGCGGTATCCAGAGACTTGAGGTCGTCGGACGTCGCCACCGCGAGGGTGCCGCCTCCGGTCTCCGGCGAGGCAGCGCCGCCACCTCCGCCCGGTGCGGGAGGAGTAGAACCTGCGCCTGCACCGGCTCCGGGGCCGGCCGATCCTCCGCAACCGGACAGGAGGAGAGCGACGATGCATGTCAACAGCGTGAATCGAGAGAGTATCATGAGGGATATCAGCGTGGCTCCCCGGCACGACCGGGGCGCGAGAGATCGAACGCGATCAAGTTGAAGGCGGCAACGGTCACCACGACCGCGGCCCCCGGCCAGAACGCCAGCCACGGCGCCACCGAGTACCAGGTCTGCGCTTCGTGCAGCATGGAGCCCCACGTCGGCGCGGGCGCGGGGATACCCACGCCCAGAAACGAGAGCCCGGCGGCGAGCAGGACCGTAGACGCCGTCGCCAGGCGGGCAAGCACCAGCGCCGTGGGCGCCAGGTGCGGGAGCACGTGACGCACCAGGGTGCGGAACTCGCCGGCGCCGAGCGACCGCGCCGCCTCGACGTACAGCCGCTCGCGCAAGGTGAGAGTCTCGCTGCGAAACACCCGTGCCGGCGCAGCCCAGTTCAGAAAGCCGACGACCAGCACCAGGGTGACCACATTGCGCTGCGGAAGCGCGGCCGCCAGCGCTACCGCGAGGAGAATCGCCGGAAACGCCATCACAATGTCCGTGCAGCGCATCAGGAAGCGATCGGCGGTGCCGCCGAAGAACCCGGCGGAGACACCCACACCCAACGCCAGGGCCATCGCGACGGCGGTGCCGCCCAATCCGACGGCGAGAGAAAGGCGCGCGCCATGCAGGAGGCGGCTCAGGACATCGCGGCCCCGCGAATCGGCTCCCAGCACATAGCGGCGTCCCGGAGGAGCGGGGGCGCCGCCCAGCACCAGCCCGTCCCGATTCTGCTTGAGCGGATCATGCGGTGCGAACATCGGCGCACCAATTGCCAGTGCGACGAGAATACAGATCAGCGCCCCCCCCAGCAGCAACCAGGGACGGCGAAGCAGTACGTGCGAACCGATGATCCTTCGTCCCATGCTCCCCCCGGTGATTTCCCCGGCGGGAGCAAGAATTCCTTGACGAAACTAGTGACTGTGCCCGTCGTGCCCAGCTTCGACCTTCTGTCCGCGACGCCCGGTGTCCGGCCGCGCGGTTTCCTCAATGGCATATGCCAGGCCCAGCAGCGCCACGACCAGCACCACCAGCGCAACGATCCTCATCCCCTGACTCTGCATGGACTTTCCTCTCCGGCCGTCGTTCCCCCGCATATATCCGCACGCAGCGGCCTCACCGGTTCCCGGAGACCCCTGACCTTCGACCCTGCTCCCTTCCGAGAATTGATTCAGAGGAGCGTTCCCGTGAACCTGGATGAAGCCCGCACCCGTACCGAAGCTTTGCGCCGGCAGATCGAGCAACACAACCACGCCTACTACGTGCTGGATCAGCCGGCCGTCTCGGATTCCACGTATGACGCCCTGATGCGGGAACTCCAGGACCTGGAGGCAGAGTTCCTCGAGTTGGTCACGCCGGAAAGTCCCACGCAGCGAGTGGGAGCGGCACCCTCCGATGCGTTCGTCCCCCACACTCACCGGGTGGCGATGCTATCACTGGCGAACGCATTCTCGCCCGACGAGCTGCGAGAGTGGGATGCGCGCCTGAAGCGGCTCCTGGGATTGGATGCGGACCAGCCGCTGCAGTACGTCGCGGAACTGAAGATTGATGGGCTGGCTGTGAGTCTGACGTATCGCGAGGGTCGCCTCGCGGTCGGGGCTACACGCGGCGACGGCTCCGTCGGCGAGGACGTGACGCCCAACCTGAAGACCGTACGCGGAATGCCGCTCCGCCTGCGCGACGGCGCCCCGGCAGCGGAGGCCGAGGTGCGGGGCGAAGTGTTCCTCACGCATTCCGAGTTCCAGCGCATCAACCAGGAGCGCGAGGAGCAGGGCGAAGCGACCTACGCCAACCCGCGCAACTCTGCCGCCGGGTCCCTTCGCCAACTGGATTCGGGCAAGACCGCCCACCGCCGCCTCCAGTACTTCGCCTATGGCGTCGGCGCCCTGCCCGGGACGCCGCCGGCATCCCAATGGGAGCTGCTGGAAACCCTCCGCGAATGGGGCTTTCGCACGAACCCGAACAGCCGCGTCTGCGCGGGCATTGATGCGGTGCTGGACGTAGTCCGGGAGTGGGAAACCCAGCGCCACACGCTGGACTACGACACGGACGGCATCGTGGTCAAGGTCAACTCCCGGGCGCTGCAGGACGAACTCGGCCAGGTATCCCGCAGTCCCCGCTGGGCCATCGCGTTCAAATACCCCGCCGAGCAGGCGCGCACCGTGGTGCGTGAGATTCGGGTCCAGGTCGGACGTACCGGGGCGCTCACACCGGTCGCGATCATGGACCCAGTGGAAGTGGGAGGAGTAGTCGTGACGCGCGCGACCCTCCACAATGAGGATGAAATTCGACGCAAGGATCTCCGCGTAGGTGACACCGTGGTGATTCAGCGCGCGGGCGAGGTGATTCCGGAAGTCGTGGAGGTGGTCACCGACGTGCGGAACGGGGAAGCGCAGGAATGGACGTTTCCGGCCGCGTGTCCGGTGTGCGGCGCGGCAGTGGAGCGCGCTGAGGGCGAGGCGGTCGCCCGCTGCGTGGGGCTCGCCTGCCCGGCGCAGCTCGCGGCTCGTTTACGCCACTGGGGCTCCCGCGACGCGATGGATGTGGAGGGCCTCGGTCCCGCACAGATCGAGCAGTTACTGGCCCGGCAATACGTGCGCGACCCGGCCGATCTCTACACACTGACGACGGATCAGTTGCTCACGCTGGAACGCATGGCGGAGAAGAGCGCGCAGAACCTGCTGGACGCGATCGCCGCCACGCGCAGCCGGCACCCCGCGCGGGTGCTCTTCGGCCTGGGAATCCGGCACGTCGGGGTATCGGTGGCCCGCGTGCTCATCCAATCCCTGGGGAACCTGGACCGGTTGGCCGAAGCAGAACTGGATGCGCTGTCGGCGGTGCAGGGCGTAGGACCGCAGATCGCAGACAGCCTCCATCGCTTCTTTCGCCAACCGGAGAACCAGGAAGTACTCCGCAAGTTGAGGGAGGCGGGAGTGCTCGCCGAAGGGCCGGCCGAGCCGGAGGCTCGTTCCACGGTGCTTGCGGGGAAGAATTTCGTCTTTACCGGCACGTTGACCCGCATGGCCCGGAGCGACGCCGAGGCGCTGGTGCGTGAACTCGGCGGAGCAGCGAGCAGCAGCGTGACCAGAAGCACGACTCACGTAGTGGCCGGCGACAAGGCCGGCAGCAAGCGCGACAAGGCCGAAAAGCTGGGGATACCGATCATGACCGAAGACGAGTTTCTGGCGTGGGTAGAGAAGGAACAAAGCGTAGTATGAAAGGTCTGATTCTCGCAGCGGGCTATGGCACCCGGTTCCTTCCGATCACCAAAACGATTCCGAAGGAAATGCTCCCGCTGGGTACGCGCCCCGCGCTCGACTTTGTAATCCGGGAGTTCATCGAATCCGGAATCCGGGACATTGTCATCGTCAACTCCCGCCGGAAGAAGACCCTCGAAGACTACTTCGACCGGGAGCCGGAAACCGAGGAGTTTTTCTTTCGCAACGGCATGGAGTCGCATCTGCGGAAGATCCAGCCGCCCGATGCACAGCTCTACTTCGTCCGCCAGCAACTGATGAACGGTCCGGGAGCGGCGGTGCTGCTGGTCAGGGAAATCCTGGGCGGGGAACCGTGCGTGCTGGCATTTCCGGACGACCTGCACATCGGCAGTCCTCCGTTGACCCGGCAACTCCTGGACGTCCACGCGCAAACCGGGAACGCGGTGCTGGCATTGGAAGCACGTCCGGCTGAAGAGGACATTTCCCGGTACGGGGTGGCTGCGGTGCGGGCCGATACCGACCCGCTCCAGGTGACACAACTCGTGGAGAAACCCGCTCGGGGCACCGAGCCGTCGCGGTTGATTTCAATCGGCCGTTACGTGCTCACGCCGGAGGTCTTCGCCATGTTGTCCGCGGAGCAGGACCAGCACGCGCACGGCGAGTTCTACCTCACACCGGCGCTCAACCGGCTCGCGCAGAGCGGAAGGCTGAGCGGGTGCCTCTATACAGGTGAACGCCTCGATACCGGGCAGCCATTGGGGTACTACCAGGCAGCGGTCCGCGTCTTTCTGGACGATCCCGCGAACGGACCCGCGTTCCTGCGCTTCCTTCAAACCGTCGTGGCCGAGCGAAGTGAAGGGCCGGACGCGGGATGAAAGGCATCATCCTTGCGGCGGGATACGGCTCTCGGTTCCTGCCCGCGACCAAGACCGTACCGAAGGAGTTGCTGCCACTCGGCACGCGCCCCGCGGTAGACTACGTGGTGCAAGAATTTCTCGGCGCGGGGATCCGGGAGATCCTGGTGATCACGTCGCGGCGGAAGCGGGCACTGGAAGACTACTTCGACCGCGAGATCGAGCTGGAGCACACCCTTAACAGGCCAGAGCGGCAGGCGGCAATTCGACCTGTTGATGCCGGGATCTACTTCCGCCGGCAGCAGACGATGGACGGAACGGGCGCCGCGGTGCTGCTGGCGCGAGAGTTCGTGGGAGACGACTCGTGTGTGCTGGCGTACCCGGATGACCTCCATTTCGGCGAGGTCCCGCTGGCGCGCCAACTGGTCGAGGTTCACACGCGGACCGGGGACGCAGTGTTGGCGCTGGAAACGCGTCCGGAGCAGGAGGACATCTCGCGCTATGGCGTGGCGGCCACGGACGGAGCCGCTTCCGATCCGAAGGTGCGGGGAGTTGTGGAGAAACCCCCGACTGGAACCGAACCGTCTCGCCATATCGTGGTGGGACGATACCTCCTCACGACCGAGGTGCTGCGCGCGCTCGAACGCGGCTACGCGCTCCACACCACCGGCGAGTTTCCGCTGACCGAGGCGCTCAATGAGGTCGCCGGCGCCGGGGGGATGAGCGGCTGCGTCTTCACCGGAGAGCGTCTGGACACAGGAGAGCCGGATGGCTACTACCGGGCGGTGGTGCGCCACTGGCTGCAGGACGCGCGCCACGGACCGTCGTTTCGGGAGTACCTGCACTCGCTGCTGGAGTAGGAACGCGCTGCCGCCGAGTCTGGAGCACATCCGCTCGCTGAAATCTCGGTTTTTCCGCTCAATAGAGGCGACACCGAGACGTGCGGGAGAGAATGTGGTAGTGAATCTCACTCCCTTCCAGAATTCCCGATGCCCTCGGTAGTCTAGTGTACCCTGGGTTTCCGGGCGCACTTTTGGCCCCGGTGCCCGCGGGTGTGTTGTGCCCCGCCGAGTGCTGTGAGCATCTCGCGCCGTCCACTACTCCCACGGTCGAAGTCGGGGAAGCGTTCCCCCCGAAGACGTTCTACTGTCTGGTGCTGGCGCGCCAGCCGTTTTCTGCGCAGGTGCTGGCGGTGCTCATTACCGGGTCCGCCGCCAGTGGGCGTCCCGACCCCGCCCAGAGCACGCGACGTGGCCGGCATCCCGTTCCTGGCCCAGCACATGCCGGATCAGTTCCTTGCTGGCGGTTGGGGCGCGCTCCTGGAGATCCTGGACTGTGAAGTCTCCTGGGATGTTCGCAATCGCCCGTAGAATCATCTCCGTCTTGCTACCTCGTCGCTGCTGCAGCGTCCCGGCTCGCTCCTCGAACTGCCGGTAGGCCGCAAGCACCGTTCCCAGCCAGTAGGACCACCAGGGGACGGGGTCGTGCCGGCTTTCGTGCCAGCCGGCCGACGACTGCTGGAGCGCCTCGTAGTAAGTCTCCTTGCTGTCCTCGATGACCTTCTCCAGGCTGATGAACCGGCCCACGTTGTACCTTTGCTGGTAGAGGAGCAGCAGCGTGAGCAGGCGTGCCATCCGGCCGTTCCCGTCGGAGAACGGATGGATGCAGAGGAAGTCGAGCACGAACGTCGGGATCAGGAGGAGCGGAGGGATGCTCCGCTCCTCCTCCAGGCACACGTACTCTCGGCAGAGATGCTCTACTGCCTGGGGCGTGGCCAGGGCCGGTACGGGTGTGAACCGCGTGACGGTGGCCCCGTCCGGGAGCCGGTCAACGATCAGATTATCGCCGCGCTTCCATCCCCCGCCGGGTCTGTCGGTCATCGCGAACAGGAACTGGTGCAGCGCTCGGATATTGTGGGGTGTGACAACGATGTCCGCCGGGGCGCCGTGGATCTGATCCAGCGCGCCCCGGTAGCCGGCGATCTCTGCCTCCGACCGGTTGCGGGGGGTCGTCCTGGTCATCATCAGCTCGAGGAGGCGGTCGTGACTGATCTCGATCCCCTCGATCCGGTTGGACGATTCGGTGCTCTGGATGAGCGCCACCTGGCGCAGCGTCTCCAGGACCTGGGGCGTCTGCCGCTCGTACAGCTCCGCGCGGCCCTTCAGTTCGGCGATCGCGGTCATCTGCCCCGCGATCTCCAGCGTAGGGCGCTGGCGGCTCCACCAGTCTCCCACGAATGATCGCATCTGTTCTCCTGTGGCCATCCCGCCTATGCCAGTATACGGGGCAGGCGGTACGGGAGCAAGGGCTATTACCGATTTCATTACCCAATTAAGTCGGTAATAGCCACCTGCATCGTCGGCCTCGGCAGGGTTGGGGCTTGCTTTCTCCCAGGCGGGTAGCCTCCTCCCGTGCCTCGCGGCCACCGAGCCCGGCGTGCCAACCGGGTCCTGGGATCGGCGCCCGGAGGCGACGCCGGGGCGGGTGCGGCTGGTGCCGGCGCGCCCGCCGCTTTTTTGCAGAGTTGCCGGCGGCTCTCCCGGAGCAGTTGCGCAAGAGACAGTCGGCGACGGCTCACCTGCCCCGGGGGATCCTGGGCCACCGATGTCAAAGACCCGCCCGTGCGCCCCCGGCAAGGGGCGTCCGCCGCCTACCCACCCGACAGACTCCATGCCCCACCCTAACTTGGCGGAAACTGGAGAAGTACAATTCTTCACAACTGCTAACCCTGGGGGCCTGATCAGCGTCTCAATAGCGGACCCCGCGTACGGGGAGAGAGCGGGATGAGAAGCGATGTGTAGACGAACCGGGTTGCTGCTGCTCGCACTGATCGGGCTATTGCTCGGCGCGGGGCCGATCACGGCGCAGACCACGAGCGGGACCCTGCAAGGGATCGTGCGGGATCGGCGGGGACGGGCGATTGCCAACGCATTCGTACAGGTGCTCGCCGGACCGGCCCTCGGCAGGGCCCGCACCACGCAGGAGGGGCGTTACGCGCTCGAGAGTCTGCCGGCGGGGTCCTACGAGATCCTCGCGCAAAAGGCAGGCTACGCCAGTGTTCGCCAGAGCCGGGTGATCATCACTGCCGGGCAACCCACCGCCCTCAACTTCACTCTGGATTGGGCTGACCCCGGCACGGGTGGATACGAGGTGCTGGTCACTGATGCCACCGGCGCCCCGCTCCAGGGCGCCGATGTGACTGTCCTGAGCAATCTCACGCCGCTGACCAACGGCGCCACCGACGAGTTCGGATCGGTCATCTTTACCCGTATTCGCCCGGGTTCGTACAACGTGCAGGTCCAGCGCGCCGGGTTCAATGCGGCGCTCGTTCGGAACCAGGCCGTCCGGGCAGGCCAGTTGACCCTGGCGGAATTCCGGCTCCAGCCCGATCTCAGCGCCGTGGGCCAGATCTCGGGGCAGGTGCGCGACGGCGACGGGGTTGCGGTGCTGAACGCCCGGGTGCGCATCATTAGCGGCCCGACACGGCGGGAGGTGCGAACGAACGCTGAGGGCCGCTACGAACTGCGTGAACTGACCCCCGGCCGCCCCTACGTCCTCGAGGCCTCTGCGGATGGTTTCTCGACCACGACGGCGCCGGACGTGGCGGTGCTCGTCAGGCAGGTCACGGTCCTTGATTTCGTGCTCCTCCGCAACCAGGTGGGGCGCGGCGGCATCGCGGGGCGGGTGCGCAACGAACGCGGAGAACCACTGGCGTTGGCGCTCGTGGACATCACTGCCGGCCCGGCGCTCGGCAGGCAGGTGGTGACCGGGACGGACGGGCGGTTTTCCATCCGGGATCTCGAACCGAGCGCCGCGTATGCGCTCTCGGTGCGGCTGAGCGGGTTCTTCGCTTCCGGGCGTTCCGGCGTTGCGGTGGAAGCCGGTCGTACCACGGTGGCGGACTTCACGCTGCGAGCGCAGAGCCAGCCGGCGGGCCGGATCACCGGAACGGTGACGGATGCCGGGACCGGTCAGTTACTCGGCAACGTTCTCGTCGAAGTCGTAGATGGCCCGAGCGCCGGGCTGGCCGCAGTCACGAACGGGAGCGGCCAGTACGTCCTGGAAGGGCTGATTCCCGCCGGCGGGTACGCCGTGCGGTTCAGCCGGGACGGCTACCAGCCCTTTACACAGACCTTCGTCAATGTCGCCGCCGGAGCGTCCCTTTCGCTCAACGCCCGGCTGACGCCCCGGTTTACCTCGAACGCGAGCCTGCTCGGCCGGGTGCGCACCCGGGAGGGCGCAGCGATCCTCGGCGCGCGGGTGACTCTGTTTGCGGGGCCGAGCGCCCCGCTCCAGACGGAGACGGACGGCGAGGGGCGCTATGCATTCCGAAATCTTCGAGAGGGAACCAACTACGGGGTGCGCGTAGAGAGGACCGGCTTCGTCCGCGCAGAACGGTCCCCGGTCCTGCTCCGCGAGGGCCAGAGCCTCCAGGTGGACTTCACGCTCGAGCGAGATCTGGCCATCGGCGCCGTTTCCGTCGTGGTCCAGGATCTGGCGCGGCGGCGCATCGCCGGAGCGCGAATTCGCGTCATCGGCGGGGCTGTGACGGTCGCGCAGGGCATCGCGAACGCGCGGGGCGAATTGCGTCTCGACGGCATCCCCGCCGGATCCTACACCGTGGAGGCATCCGCCGGCGGCTTCGTGGTGGGAGAGGTGCAGGGCGTGGTGGTCAACCCCAACCGCACTACTGGAGTGACCGTAACGCTCCTGCGCTGAACGAATCAGGCCTGCAGCCGGACTCCGATCCCGGCTGCAGGAGCCGGTGTTGTCTGGTGTAAGGTAGCCGGATCCGGGTATGCTGAGGCGAGGAGAGGAAGCGCGGTATGAGTTACGCCATGCCTGCCTCGCCCCGAGCAGCGATCCCGGCAAGCCCGTCGGGCCAGCCATCATTGAAGAGGAAACAGAACGTGAGGCACCGAGGCGGCAGTCCCGTGGCGCGGATCGGAACCCTGATCCTGATCGCCTTGGTGAGTCCGGCGGCTGCACTGGTCGGCTTCGGACAGGATGTGGACGATCCGCCGATCCGCTATTCGAAGACACCGGCCTCGGATCCCGTAGCTCTTCTAAAAACCCGCTTGCAGAAGGGCGCGGTGCGGCTCACGTACCACCCGGCACGGGGTTATCTGGACTCATTCCTGAACGCGCTGGGGATCTCCCCTTCGTCCCAGTTGCTCGTCTTCTCCAAGACCAGCTTCCAGCGAGACTTCATCTCGCCCCTGACACCGCGGGCGCTGTACTTCAACGATGATGTGTATGTGGGCTGGGTGCAGGGTGGGCCCGTACTGGAAGTATCCGCGGCGGATCCGCAGCTCGGGGGAGTCTTCTACGTCGTCGAACAGGACCCCGAGGGCCCGAAGATCCACCGCCAGCAGCACGAATGCCTCTCGTGCCACGAGTCGGGTCTGACCGGCAACCTCCCGGGCCACACTGTACGCTCTGTCCTGACCCTGCGCGATGGGCTTCCCACGTTCAATGCGGGCACCTATGTCACCGGACCCGCGAGCCCTTTCGAAGAGCGCTGGGGAGGCTGGTACGTCACCGGAAACGCCCCCGGACTGACGCATCTGGGCAATCTTACGTTCGGAAGTGCGGCAGAGGCGAACGCACCCGAACGCGCACGCGGCACAGCCGTCCCATCGCTCTCGCCGTACTGCTCGACCCGGCCCTATCTGACCGCACACAGCGATCTCGTGGCTCATTTGGTGCTGGCCCACCAGGTTGAGGTCCACAATCGGATCACGCGCGCGTCGTACGAAACTCGCAGGGCGCTGGCGTTTGAGGCGGCGCTGCAGCGGGAACTGGGGCGCGATACGCGCCTCGATAGCACCACCCGGCGCATCGGGAGTGTGTGCGAACCGCTCGTGCGCTCACTGCTCTGCGCGGGCGAAGCACCGCTTCCCGGCCCGGTCGCCGGCAGTTCCGGGTATGCGTCCTGGTTTGCGCGGCAGGGCGCACGCGACCGGAAAGGAAGGTCCCTGCGCGAACTGGATTTGCGCACCCGGCTGTTCCGGTATCCGTGCAGCTTCCTCATTCAGTCGGGCACGTTCACGGCCCTGCCGCCGGAGGCGAAATCGTACGTCTACCGGCGCCTGGAAGAGGTCCTCAGCGGGAAGGACGCGAGCCGGGAATTCTCCCACCTGACGCCGCCGGACCGGCGGGCAATCCGGGAAATTCTGGCCGACACGCTCCCCGACTTCCCGGCCGCGCCGCGGTAGCGCGGAGGCGCCGAGACAATGCGTCTGGGAACCGCGTCCGCCCCGGTGCGGCGGGAGGCGCGATTCATTTGCATCAGGCGCCTTCCGGCCGCAATCACCGGGGACACCGTCGACGGCCTGAACCGGAACGTGCCCGGCGCGTCGGAGGGCACAACAGCCGGAAAGGGGGCGCCCGGCCGACGCCGGGCGAGTGAGGCCCGCCGCGCCGCAGGTCGGCGTTCCCCTGTCAACGTGGTCGCCGAGTAGTCCGGGGCCTCCGCAGCAAGGGATACCCAC
>SXGS01171663.1_pt1 | contig 14365 bp, 21 predicted proteins | sample 3174681 | NCBI WGS metagenome assembly SXGS01 (sample SAMN11356861, study PRJNA531348) | freshwater metagenome | isolation source: freshwater sample F1-80 | place: China: Fuxian Lake, Yuxi | collected 2017-12-25
ATTTTTCGCGAACATAAAACGGTCGCTGACCGTACGGCGTCAGATAGACGACGTCATAAACAAAAAATAGAAAAAGCCATCAGGGAAGGTATTCATCATATCGTTGCAGACGAAAGTATCATCAGCAAAGATGGTAAACAAAAATATAGAATTCCAGTTCGTGGAATAAAACAGTATAGATTTGTATACGGCGATAATGGAAAACAGGTTGGTTCGGCACCGGGGACTGATATTAAACGCGGGCAGAAAATAGGCGAACCGCGATCTAAGGGCCGAGGACAACCAAATAAGGCTGGCGATGATAAGGGGGAAGAATACTATGATGTTGAAATCACGCGCGAGGAACTTGTAGAATATCTTTTCGCCGAACTTAAATTACCAGAATTGCAACGTCGACAGCTCAGTAATATTGACACAGAGAAATTAAAGAGAAAAGGCTATCGTCCACAAGGCATCATACCACGACTCGATAGAAAAAAATCGGCGATCGCAAGAGTTAAACGTATGAAGGCAGCGGGTTTCGATCCTGAAAAAGCTAAAGAAAACGAGACATTTTCTTTCCACGAAGACGATCTTATATATCGTCACTATAAAATGAAAAAGAAACCATGTACCAATGCCGTCATCTTCTTTTTAATGGACGTATCGGGTTCGATGTCACAAGAAAAAAAGTTTTTAGCGCGATCGTTCTTTTTTCTATTGTACCAATTTATTCGTCTCAAGTACGAAACCGTCGATATTATTTTTATCTCTCACGACACCGAAGCGCATGAGGTTGAAGAAAAAGATTTTTTCGAAAAAGCATCGACTGGCGGCACTCGAGCATCAACTGCTCTAGAACTCACGAATAGTATCATTGATAAAAGATTTCATCCGTCGTTGTGGAATATCTATCTTTTTCAATGTTCAGACGGAGATAATTTTCAAGATGATAATGAAAAATTTCTCAACGAAGCTCGAAAAATTTCGTCGATAACACAGCTATATGGATATTGCGAAATCGAACCAGACACCAGCTGGCTAGCAGATCCAGGAAAACTTTTTCAATTGTTACGACCTATACAAGGCGATAGACTAAAGGAAGTAAGAATACACAAACAAGAAGACGTCTGGCCGGCATTCATGAGTCTCATAGGTAAAACGGCGGAGGACTAATATGGAATATAAGCTAGAAGATCTAACGAAATGGGACGAAAAAATAGTTGCGCTAGCGAAGAAACATAATCTCGACTGGTTCGAACTTGATTACGAAGTCATAGACTATCGCGAAATGATCGGCGCAATGGTACATCATGGCATGCCATCCATGTATTCTCATTGGTCATTTGGTAAAGCATATGAGCAGACTATGCATCGCTACAATGCCGGTGCAGAAGGTCTTCCCTACGAACTTATTATTAATGCGAATCCTTCCCTGGCTTATCTTATGAAGGAAAATCCGCTCTATCTTCAAATACTCATTATGGCGCATTGTGTAGGACATTCTGATTTTTTCAAAAACAATAGGATGTTTCGAGCGACGCGACCAGACTCAGTGATTCAAAGACTACGATCGGCAAAAAAAAGAATTCAGGGCTATGTCGAAAATCCGCATATCGGTATCGACGAAGTAGAGAGAACGCTCGACGCGTGTCAAACTATTCAATTTCAAACAACAAAATACGGTCAAGTGCGTCGACCTCACAGCGAAATAAAGGCAGAATATATCGAACTAATGAATAACGATAGGGACGGTCGATATAGAAATTTCAATATTGACGCATTCCCTCTTGAACCAGACTACGATATTTTAGGCTTTATAGAAGAAAATTCAGACATCCCAGACTGGCAAAGAGACATCGTCCATGTTTGTCGCGACGAAGGTCAATATTTTTGGCCACAAATTCAAACAAAAGTCGCAAACGAAGGATGGGCTTGTGTGACAGGAGACACGTTAATCGATACGAATAATGGTCTAGTCACAGCAAAATCGTTGGTTGAGAGCCAGGCGGGAAAAGTATTTGATGGTACGAAATATCAAAATCTAATTGAGTGGCATCATAACCTACAAGCTGAAAGAATAAAGATTACAACAGACAAGGGCTATATCATTCATGGAAGCAAAAACCATAGAATCTGGACAGGAACAGAGTGGAAATATTTAAATGACATCAAACTTCTTGATGAGCTTCCAATTAATAAAGGAAATTCAACGTGGGCAATAGAATATCAGGCTGTCGAAAATCCTGTTCAATTTAGAATGGAAATTGGAGACATATGCGAACTTCATGGCGTATCATATAGACAAATTAGAAAATATGTAAATGAAAAGCCGATGAGAGCATCTTTAGAAAAGCCTTCGGCGGCGCATGATACAATTGAAAGCAATAAAGGACTTCACTTAAAAAATGACTTCATCAAATTTCCTAAAATAATTTGTGAAAAATCTTCAAATATAGTTGGAATGTTAATTGGTGATGGTGGGTTCTATAGAAGTTCCAGTTCCAATAGGGAATTAAAGTCTGAATTTGTTTCTGACGATAATGAGCTCAAAAACTTATTTTGTTCACAAATCCACGAATTGTTTAATATTCTTCCCATTGCTAACAAAGAAAAAAACAAATGGAGAGTTGGACTGGGCTCTGACTTAATTGTGAAATGGTTTTTTGAAGCGTTTGGATTTGAGACAGGAAATACCGTCTCAAAGAAAAAAATCCCAGAAATTATTCTTAGATCCCCAAAATCCGTCGTCGTAGCATTGCTAAAAGGCCTTTTTGATATAGACGGATGCGCAGATAAAACGGGTGGTATAATTTACACGACTGCTTCGCGAGTTTTAGCAAGACAAATTCAAGAGGTCTTATTAAAATTTGGAATAGTTTCGAAATTAAGTCATTCTATTTCTGATAATCCATCGCATCAAGATGGATATCGACTATTGATCGGTGGAACTGATGCCGAGCTTTTTAGAAAAGAAATAGGATTTAATCTAAAGAGAAAACAAAATAGACTAGAAGAAGCTAGCAAAAATAAGAAGTGGTTGAAAAATAAAGTCGATATAATAAAAGTCGTTGAAATTGAATATGACGTTGGCGAAGTTTACGACTTTACTGTTAACAATACGCATCAATACAGGGCCTCTGCATTCATGAATCATAATAGCTTTTGGCATTATAATTTATGTCACGAACTCGATTTACCAGGAGAATTACACCTTCCCATTATTAAGATGCACAACGCGGTGGTGCGGCCGCACGTAGGAGCCATTAATCCATATCATCTTGGATTCCACCTTTTCCAAAAGATTAAAGAACGATATGGCATCGAGGAGTGTTTCCTTGCTCGCGAGGTCTGCTACGACGCTTCATTTTTACGCCAGTATCTCACAGAAGAAGACTGCATCGAACTTAATTTGTTTTCTTATTCGACAAAAAAAAGTGGAGTCTCTGTCGATGATGTATCAGACGAACGTGGATGGAAACAAGTCAAAGAAGATCTCATAGCCGAAGTTGCGGGGGGATCGATCCCAGTCGTCTATGTCGACGAGTTAAAAAAAGATCGAATGTTAGTTATACGTCATGAACATGATGGACGAGATCTCGACATAAAACATGCAAATGTAGTCGTCGAACATATTAAATATTTGTGGAACGGGCCCGTCAAATTTTATACAATGTTAGAAGAAGAACCGTGGGAAATTGATTAATACCGAAAAGAAAAGGATACATATAATATTATGAGCATCAAAAAACAACTCTTACAACAAATCAAAGCCACGCGAGAATCAAGTAAGACAAAAAAGTTTTCTGGCACTCTGATGGACTATATAGAGATGGTCGAAGAGACTCCGTCTATAGTCAAGTCTGCTCATAAGTGTCTATTTGATGCTATCGACGAGCATGGTTCCTATACGATGCCAGACTCTGATCCACGCAAATTTAAAGTTTTCGATGGCGAACAAGTTAAACTATTTAAGTACTTCGAAAATGAATTCTTCGGAATGGAGACGGTCGTCGAAAAGGTCATGAGCTTCTTGTCATCTGCTGCTCATAAAGGTGAGGAATCACGACAAGTTCTATTGCTCATGGGTCCCGTTGGTGCTGGAAAATCTGCTCTTGTCGAGCATATCAAGAAAGCGCTAGAGGGTAAAAAATATTACGCCCTCAAAGGCGACCCCCATCGTGGAGAACCGTTGCAACTTATTCCGCGATCCTTACGTTCTTCTGTCGAAAAGTCTCTTAACGTGAAGATCGAAGGAGATATTTCGCCGATTGCTCGTCACAAACTCCTTAACGATTATGAGGGCAAATACGAAAACTTCGAAGTCGAAGAAGTCACATTTTCCCAACGCGCGAGGCGCGGCGTCGCGTCGGTTCCTCCGATGGACGCGAATTCGCAGGATGTCTCTGTTCTCATTGGTTCTGTCGATATTTCAAAACTTGATAAATTTGCAGAAGACGATCCACGATCGCTATCACTAAACGGTGCATTCAATGTTGGAAATCGAGGTATCGTAGAACTCGTCGAGGTATTTAAAAACGAAATCGAATTCCTTCATACGATCATCACTGCGACCCAGGAAAAACGAGTCCCATCACCTGGTAAGTCCGACATGTTGCACTTCGATGGTGTCATTCTAGCTCATTGCAATGAAGCTGAGTGGAATAGATTTCAATCTGAGCATACCAACGAAGCCATCATGGATCGAGTCGTAAAGATCACAGTACCATACTGCCTAGAACTCGATCAAGAGATTAAAATCTACGAAAAGATGTTGGGTAAGTCTGAGTTTAAGGCTCACATCGCACCCCACACGCTTAAAATTGCGTCGATGTTTTCGGTAATGAGTCGACTTAGAGAAACGTCGAAGTGCGATCTACTGACGAAGATGCGTGTATATAATGGAGAAGAAATACTAGAAAAGGGTAGAGTGCGTAAGGTCGATATCAGAGACCTAAAAGAAGAAGCAAAACATGAAGGCATGGATGGTATTTCTACACGTTTTATTACAAAAGCGCTCGACAATGCATTAACGGCGTCGGACGAAAATATAATAACGCCAGTTTCTGTAATGGAATCTCTAGCCAAGATGGTTAAAGAGCAGCTCATTGACGAACAATTTAAAACAAATTGTCTCGAGCTTCTTCAAAAGACGATTCGGGAAGAATATCTGAGAATACTTGAAAACGAAATTGCAAAAGCGTTTATTACGGCGTACGAAGAACAAGCGCAAACGTTATTTGAATCTTATCTCGATAACGCAGAAGCATATACAACTCGAGCCAGACTCAAAGATAGAGTTACAAAAGAAGAAAGAAAGCCAGACGACGCCTTCATGGCCTCGATAGAAGAACAAATTGGTGTCATCGGTTCTGCACGCGATGGATTCAGGTCCGACGTGACAGCATATATGTTCGCAAAAATGCGTCGCGGAGAAAAAGTTTCATATTCTACGTACGAACCACTAAAGAACGCAATCGAATCATACTTAATCTCGTCAGTTCGATCGATGGCAAGAATTGTAACGAAGGCAAAGACTCGCGACGAGGATCAAAAGAAAAAATATAGTGAAATGGTCGAAGTTATGTGCAAAGATTATGGATATACTCCAGAAAGCGCAGAGGCTACATTAGCGTATGCCTCAAATAATTTGTGGCGTGACTCGTGAATGACTTCAACCGCTTAGAGCATGTCTCAAAGTAAATTAATTTACTATAAATTATTAGGTTATTATTAGCGTATGATAAACGACGAATTTTAGACTTCATCATCAAACTTAAGAATTTCAGAAAGTTCATTCATGATGTATCGATGAATTTCTTGCGCTAAATCATCTTCGGAAGGGTGCTCGACGTGTTTATGTGCCCGTTGAATGCCGCATAATATTGCTCGTTCAATTGCATCGTCAATAATTTTATAGGCATTTAATTTAACCATAGCGCCGATAGGTAGTTTTACTTCTTTTTTCGTTTTCATTTATGATATTCTTTTATTTTTTATAGCAATCAATCGATTTAAGATAATCAATGTTACTTCGTCTCGATGGCGCAAAACTTCGTTTTCCGTCCCAAATAACCATTAAACGTAATTCACGAATATCAACAATAAACTCATCGAGATTCATATATTCATATTGCGCACCGGCCGTATTTGTTGCATAGACAAGAGTAAGAACTTCTCCTTCAATCTCGGGTCCGCGAACAACAATTTTAGAAATTCCCTTTAAGTTTTTATCTTCAATGACGATAGTTCCAATTTTCACAGGAGATTTAAACGAAGTTGTCACATCGACTAGCTCAGATATAATTTTTGACTCGTGAAGAAGTTCTCCAATTTTTGAAATACAATTTTCTTTAGAATATATTGTTCCACTAAAATGATCATTGACCCAATCGTTATCAGAATTATTCCAATACATCGGTGTTTCATAACGTATATCTTTAACCAAACTATGATTAAATCGAATTATGAAATAACTCTCTTTTGATTCTTCTTTAGAAACTGACTTTACTCGCTTTTTCGTATTTTTATTATTTTTAACAGACATATCATTATAATCTTATTTCATTATTTATAATTTTTGTACGCAGGGTTCTTGGCTAAAGAGAAAAGCGGCCTCTATAAGTTCTTCACCCTTGTCTGTAAGAACAGCATATTTGTAATCATTTTTGTATGGAATACAGCAACCAAGAACAATCCCGATTCTTTCTGAATTATATTCGGGCACAAAATTGGTAATGATGACAAGGTCACCAGGTTTAATATCTTGACAAAACGAATTCATCATTTTTGAATCTGGTAAATCGTTCGGCAACAACAAATCACCAAACATTTAACATACGCGTTCAAGATAGTGATCAGAAATCAATTTAATTTTTCCGTTCTCTAAAAGTACATTAAAAAATTGATAATCACTAACTTCTTGAACAATATTATGACTTTTAGACAAAATAATTCCAACCATCACTCCAAAAAATCTAGAACGATTTCTATATTGAATAAAATCACCACACTTCATAAAATGATTTTATCAATATTTGATGAAATTTTGCATGCACGAAAGTAAACTCTGGGTTACCTTTCGTGCCGCACAAAAACAAAATATTGTGTCCCATTATCGATATCTTGAACTCTCACGTAAGAATCAGACGAAACTTCTGCAAGAGCAGTTACATTTTTTGCTTCTTCTTTGATAATTTTTCTAAGTTCTGCTTACTACTGCGATCTTCATGATTTCATTCTCTATATTTTCCGCTGAAGGGCATACCAGTTTCAGAATAGAATTGGCCTAGATGAAGATCTTCCTCGACCTGCATGATGAGTTCCTCAATTTTTTCACCAAGAACTTCGCAAGCCGTTTCGCATTGTTTCTCCCAAACTGCTTTACCACCGCTGGCATCCATGCTGGGATCACTTTGATCGAATTGGGCCTTGAATCCATCACAAACCACATCGAGCATGGTTTGAAGTTCTGCGGAACCTGTACTCATACCAACATCTTCTGTTAATTGGGCCTTTTTGATTTCTTCTGTGATAATCTTTTTGAGTTGTGCTGTTGTAAGTTTCATATATTTTTCTTTTCTTTAATAAGTCATTTCATTACGATCGAATTCAAATCCACCGTCAATTAGAGCTGCTTGTAATTCTTCAGCTGTTCCATACAAAGATTTAGGTTTTCCTCGAGCCAGAAGCTCCCACCCGGCATCGCCACCTTCGAGAAATTCAACGGAGATTTGATGACCCGCCTTGTTCCTGTAGATATCACCAAGCTTCGGTTTTCTTGTTTGAGGAACTTTGGAGCCTTTTGCTTCGCCCATCTTTTCTTTGTAAGGGGTATCGCCGATGAGTTCTGTAACAACGTCATTGATCACACGTAAACCAGTACCGTTCCAATCAATTTTGTTTGATTCTACCCCTAAGCCGGCCGCTAGCATTTTGAGTGGAACCTCACCTTTTTCATCCTTGAGCATCAGGAATTCATCGTGAACATCCTGTGGATCCGGAGAATCCCATGAGGTTGGCATATCCCTATCAACATCACGGATGTAATCATTAAAATCTCTGGATTCATTATTGAGCTTATTGAGTCGGAAGGTGAAGGGGGCTTTCCATTGTTTCTTTGGTTTTCCTATTGATAATCTCTTCAATTCACCACGAAGTTTCTCAAACTTATCATTCGAAAGAGTGGTATAGCCTTTCGCATCTATTTCAACATGATCGAGATATTGAGAGGGAACAACAGTCATATCCAGAATCTCTCCGGAATCTCGATTAACAACACCACCATCTTTTAATGGTAATGAACCCGGGTGAGATACGGATTCCCTAACTTTACCAAGTTTATCCGTTATTACATGCGTAATTGGTGATCTACCACCAGCAGGTTGAAACATTTTTAATTTAGCAACGGTTTTACCCGTTCTATTATCGGGAATTAATTCTAGAATCTCCCACCAGCCGGAATCGGTTCCTTTTTCCTCTACTATATCGCCCACATCGAACTTGGCTTCTTTGGTGAGTGTCCTTTGTACTTCTTCTCGAATGATTTTTCTTAATTGCGATATAACAATTTTCATGGAAATAATTATTACCTTTAATAGATAAATTTTAAAAAATTTTGTAATTTGAATAGCTTACAATACGAGGTTGTATTTGCTCAAATTGCATGATATCAGAATTTAGAATCTATAAACTTCTAGATCCATGGGATTTTGGATCTTGTCATGAGATGGGCATGGATAAATTCTTCAAAAGAAAAGCAACAAAAAAGTAGAAGATTACAATCTCCAACCTTTTATTTAGATACACAAATGAAAAATAATAAATAGCGTTGGAAAATGTCAAAGAAATGTGGATAAGAGAAATTGAGAATGAGAATTATGTTTAATCACCGTCTAACAGATCTTTGTACCACCTCAACATCATTAAATTAGATTGCCCAGAGCTATGTAGTAATGGTGATTTTTAATATCACCACTTATGCATATTTACGAATTTTTGAAATGATTCAATAATATTATCATCAGAACTTAACACCAACCATGAAGCACAATATGCATTAGATGTCCATTCCCAAAAAAATATCGTTTCAGGTACAGTTAATGATATGTTAAATCTGGATTTTAAAACGTGCTGTATACAAACAATATCATCTTTAAATTCATGGTGATATAAAACATCCTTAAATATTTTATCAACAACATTTTGATTAATTTCAATATCCTTACGATACTTGTTCATATATTTAAAACCTTTATTCATCATGAATTCTCACACGCTTCAACATTCCCAATATCATGCTCATTAATATACTCATTATTCCACAATACTTCATAACACTACGGAATCGAAAATGTGTTTTTTATTAACTTTTAATCAATACAAATATCTAATAATATATCAAACGTATTCTTAAATTCATGAAATACTAAAATACAATCGCCACGTTTTATTTTACAACCTTTAGCCAAGCGCTATACACCCAACCTAAACCAATTTTTGGTAGCAATATTTGATATACATCCGGATGCACGCGATCATTGAATGTTCGCTTATCAATAAGTATCCCAAGCGTTCCTTCAGGAAGATTACAAATAAACTCTTGTGGATATATTCCTCCCTTCTTATTATTCATTGTACAATTTTGTAAGATAGCGTAAACATTAACAACGCCGCCGCCAATATGCGTGATCATTAAATCACCTCTTTTAGGTTTCTTGGGCATGTTAAACTCAATCACTAAATAACTTACGACACGCGGCCGCAAGGTTCGAAGGTAGTCTTGCCTTCATCGACTTTACCCTTTAGGGACTTCAACTCTGACTGTTTTGCCGTCCTTTGGCCCCTTCAAGCTATATTTTCTAACGATCTAATTAGCAATCTCTGATTTCAGACCAGCGTGTTTGACGGCTTTTGTTGAGACAAGACAATTTTCAAAAGCGAACTGTGCAACTTTAAAGCTTACACCATGCTTTACTTTAAATGTCTTGATCATCTCTAGTATAAATATTCTTTACTTAAGAAGTAAGTTAGAACAAAAATTCATGATATGGCACAAGGCAAATATCCTTTCTTTTTGTTTGGTGTAAAGAAAACAAAGATCAGCAATAAATTCCAACCTGATTTCATCATGGGGAGGTTCACCGTTCACCACCTACCTTCCACATTTTCCAACTTGATATCATTGAAATCATACCAGGTTTTATCTTCACCGCTCAAATCACTCCACACACACTGGTACATTTCTTTACCGATATCCTTATCTTTTTTCACCTTCACAACCATACCAAACAACCAACTCAATGGATCACCAATAGGGGATTCACCATTCCAAATAACACAAGGATCACCTATTTTCATTTTTCACCCAAATGAACAGGTTAACCACCCCATCCAATTCATATTTTCCGGTTCTAAATCCAATTTTTTCCATAGAATTCAACCATGAACCATGTGCATTTTTTTCACACCAAAGAGAATCGGTGGTATAACCTCCGGTACACAACCAATTACCACCAACCTCAGGTTTTCTAAAACCACGGTTCTTCCCGGAATGGATGGTTGGAAGGGAGGAAATACCTCCACTGGTATCCCTCCCAAGTTCCTCAGGTTTCATGATTGATTTTGAATGTGTAGAGATAGGGATGTAGAGATTCTCTGGTTTAATTCATTACATTCCTTCTCACATTCCTCCAGGTTTCCTTCAAATTGTTCAATGGTTTGGAATCCATGAACCTGGAGAACAACGTAGAAATGCTTTTCATACCAATCTCCGGTTCCATTTAGATGCTGAGAAGCAGGAATTACTTTAAATGGTTTCCAATCGTTTAACATCAACAACACCTGTCCTGGTTCCAATAATCCATAAACTCATTTTTGATTATTTTCACCTGTTCATCGGTGAAATAGTTATTTAGGAAACCAACTGGATCCTTATATAGTTCCTCCAACAACTTCAACCTTTCCTTCTCTTCCGCCATAATCCAGTTTCCATGAATCATATTGGAAGGAAGTTTAACCGATTCCTTGGGAATGAATTTCTTCTTTCTCACTTTGGATCCTTACCAATCCTATCGGATACCTGAAAAAATCCACCTGCACTTCTCCTCCAGGCGGAATGAGGATGATAACCTGATTCACGATCCAGTTTATCGATCAACTGGAATACCTGATCAAGGTTTACATTTCCACTAAAAACTTCCTGAGGATCTCCATCACAATCAACAACGAGAATGAAATCCTCACTTGGAGGTGAAACAGGTTTTACCATCTGAATTTCCTCCGTGGGAATCAAACGAGTAACCCATTCTTGTTCCACCAGTAACCTACCAACCTCGGTGATTCCTTCAGGATTATTGAATTGGGTTGCTCGAGTTGGATCGGTGATCCATTCACCAAGATCCTTAAACCAGTACAGGTTTTTTACTGGATCACATTTCATACTCAGGTACTTGATGATGTATTTCTGTTCGGGGTTCACTTTTCATCCTCCTCGAATTGATGGTAACCGATCACATCACAAATTTCACGAATGAAATCCGGTGAATTTAGGATGATCCTATCCGATTGGTATACCGTTTCGGAACAACCTATCTCATTATCCCGGATGAATTTTTGGCAGAGAAGAAGAAGTTGTTTCTCCGGTTTCATGGTTTCAATCCTCCGTGTTGGGTTTATCCATGTGAGGATCATCCTCATCCTCATCACCTTCAATAACACCATGTTCCATGAGGAACCTGAATTTATCCTCGGTGCTCATCCCGTTCAGAACCTGGAGGCAGTGTTCATGAAGATCATCGGTTCCCCAGAATTTTGAGTTACCTTCCTTGGTGATCTTCTTGCCCATGAACTTCTTCACAACATCTTGGATCTTCATGATTCTAGTATACCATCATCATGTGGAACTTTGCACTTAACCCACGAGATGCCGATCCGATTTAAACTCGGTGATGAAAATCCATAGGAGGTTCCACAGTGATGTTCCGATGTAAAGATAACCAACATGGGAACAACACCAACTCCTACCTTCACTAATTTCACCGGGTTTCGAACGGAAGAACCTTGGAAATCGAGGTGGGGAATATAGAGGGATTGGGTTCATGGTTTTTCCTCCTCCGGTTTAAACTCAACCGATTTCTTATAGGAATCCAACCTACACCATGGGCAACCAAACTCAACCAATTCCTCACCTGGAATCCAATGTGAATTGTGGGTGGAACAATACCTAATATTGCTCAGATCAAAAGGTGGAGAAACACTACTACTTTTCATTCTCCCTCCTCAACAGGTTAAAACACACCTGATATTTGGATCGATTGGAAAAGGATTTCCAGGATCCATGGTAACAATTCCTTTTGGAACCTCTCTAAGAACCAAGGATAGGTGTTCAGAAACCTTTTTCAATTGATCTGGAGATAATCCAGGATTATTTTCAGAATTCAATTCAATATAACCACGTAACCAATAACAAAAATTCTCTGGGCTCATCTTCCATTTTCCTTTATGATATTCATGATTTTTTGAAGTGATTCACCATCCACCTTTAGAGGTTCACCATCCAGAATCATTTCAATTTTTTCCTTCACCTCGGAAAACCTAACCAGGATGTGTTGGGCCTTTCCCATATCCAATCCTGGAACATCAGGAATTTCACCCTCATCAATCATTCCTCTCCAGGCGGTTTGGCATTCGAGAAGTGCCATTAGAATAACCCGGAAATCATCCTTGAATAACTGAACTTCCTTTATGTTCTCGTTCATTTCTCCCTCAATTCCTTCAAACAATCAGATGTGCAAAACACATTATCTTCATAGAATATCCCAAGTACCATTTTGAAACGAACCTCACAACGGGGATTGGAACAAGGAAAATCATCTACATGTGGAATTTCCGATGTTTTCATTCCTCGGAATTCATCGGTTAACCACCATGATACCTTTCCACAATATTCCTCACACATCCTCCCACCTATCAATCATAACAATCCTATCCTTCACCAGATCATAGAAGAAATGGTACTGGAATTCGGATGTACACTGGATTTCAAAATCCAGGTAATCTTCCGGATCTGGATTCTCAACCCCACCATGGGTTCTTGGTGGATCTAAAACAACTCGGATGTTTTTGAGCATTACTTCTCCTCCAACTTCCTATAATCCTGGAGGATCCTATCCAGGTGTTCCTGGAGAAGTTCCGTTAGAAACTCACCGGTATAACCAAGGCGTGATTCCTTTAGTTCCTCCAGGTTTGGTGAATAAGAATCGCCTAGAGGGGAATCGTGATAATGTTCATGTTCCCGTGAATCCAAACCTCTTCGAATCAGTTCTGAGAACAGGGAAGCCAACCACTTCTCGGTATCAATTTCTCTCATAATTTTAATACTAATCTATGCACTTATAAATTTACACAAAACCATACAAAATCCATGGTTTTTGTTATCTTTTCATATACTTGAAGTATATTTATTGGTATGGAAACTGAGCAAAAATTCTTCGTGTATGTTGATTACCGAGAGGATAATGGTAAACCTTTTTATGTTGGAAAAGGGTTGGATAAACGAGTGAAATCAGAAGAAAGAAACCAACTTCATACCAACATCAAAAACAAACACGGGATGATTAGAAAGATTCTATTTGAAACTTACAGTGAACAGGAAGCTTTTGATAAAGAGGTTCAGCTTATCCAGGAGTTAAAAACTTATGTTGATTTTGATGAAGGTGGAGCTAATTTTACGTTAGGAGGAGATGGAACTTCAGGATATAAGTTTACTGATGAACAGTTAGAATCCCTGAAAAAAGCCCTTAGCGATCCTGAGATCAGAAAAAAGATAAGTGAATCTCAAAAGAAAACATGGGAAAATCCTGAATACAGAGAAAAGCTAAAATCCGTTTATAATTCTCCTGAATTTAAGAAAAAAACAAGTGAATCAGGTAAGAAAAAATGGGAGAATCCTGAGTACAAAGAAAAAATGATTGAATCAAATAAGCAAAGGTGGGAAGATCCTGATTTTAAAGAAAAAAGAATCAATGAGATAAAAGAAAGATGGGAAGATCCCGATTATAATTCAAGGTTACGAGAATCAATAAAAAAATCGTGGGAGAAACCTGGGCACAGAGAAAAAATCAGTGAATTATTAAAGAAGGCCTGTGAGAATCCTGAGATTAGAGAATCACGTAGAAAATCAGCAAAGAAAAATTGGGAAGATCCCGAATATAAAAAAAGAGCAAGTGAAAATATGAAGCTTGGATACTCTAAACTCACACCTGAGCAAAGAAGTGAGAGGGTTAGAAAATCATGGGAAACAAGAAGATTAAAAAAGCTTCAAAAAGAAGCTGAGGTTCTAAATTCCAATCCTAGTTAATCAATTCTGAAAACAAGGAACTCAACC
>SXGS01160842.1_pt1 | contig 14361 bp, 7 predicted proteins | sample 3174681 | NCBI WGS metagenome assembly SXGS01 (sample SAMN11356861, study PRJNA531348) | freshwater metagenome | isolation source: freshwater sample F1-80 | place: China: Fuxian Lake, Yuxi | collected 2017-12-25
CAACCCGCACGGATCTGCCAAACAACAGAGTCGACAACCCAATCGCCAGCAGCATCGACAGCAGCGCCGACCACGTTCCCAAAACCTTCGCCAAAGTCGTCCCGCCAAACTTCGCATCCGCCAGATAACCCGCATCCACTCGCGGCAGTACCCACTGCGACAACACAAAGTTGGCTGTTATCACACACAAAATCGGAGCAAACGCAGCCACAGTGCCCGGCATCTGCCCGGCACCGACCGCCACTTCTGCCTGCTCAACCCGCCCTGCCCCGTAACCCTCACCCCGCTCCTGCGCAGCACGCACCCGACGACCCAGCCACAACATGCCCGCCGCAAACATCGCCACCGATGCCGCCAAACCTGGCCCCGCCGCTGCAAACGCCGTCGTACCAAACCACTGCATCGGTATCAGATTGGGTAACTGCACTGTCCCCGGCAGCGCCGTCATCGTGAATGTGAATGAACCCAAAGCAATCGCGGCCGGAATCAGACGCCGCGGGACATCCGCCCGACGAAACAGATAATCGGCTATCGGCTGCACCGCAAACACCACCACAAACAACGATACCCCCCCGCCCGTCAGCACAGCACAGGTCAGCACCACCGCCAGTACCGCAATTGCACGCAGCCCATCAATGTCAGGGCGATAGTTAACCTTACCGTCGTGTGTGAGAGTCTTCATAGTCGTTTTATCTGTAAAAGGCTTCAATTAACCGAGAATTCGGCGATAGAGGTTGACCAGAACGTGCTCTTGCACTTCCCAACTCAATGCAACAGCAGTAGCCCTTGCCCGTTCCGAGTGATGCTTGCGCAGCTCCGAGCTAAAGACCATGCGGCTGAGCGCTTCGGCCAAAGCATCGCTGTCGCCGGACGGAACCAATATGCCAAGATCGTACCGGCATACTACTCGGTGGATCTCTGGTAAATCGGAAGCAACTATCGGCAAACCCGCTTGTATATATTCGAACAACTTATTGGAATCGGTCGTGTAGTGATTGAGGCAAGTATTCTCGATAGGTTGCACGCCAATATCCGCCGATGCCGTATAACTCGGCAACTCGGCCAACGGCACTGTCGGGACAAAATGAACACGCTGCCCCAATCCCAGCTCCAACACCTGAGCGCGCAACGCCTCATTTAAAGGACCACCGCCCACCATTACCAGATAGGCCTCTGGCACCTGAACCATCGCTTGCACTAATAGACTCAAGCCTCGTCCAGATTGTTGCCCCCCTTGATAAATCACCACGGGCCACTGTCGAGACAATCCCAATTCACTGCGTATGCGATCACAACCCTGCGCGCACTGATGTCGTGGACGATTCTGCAGTACCACCGGCCGAGGCACTTTGTATGCTCGGGCAAAAAACTTGGCGCGAGCATCCGTAGTGGTAATAGTGCCAGACGCACGCGGCATGATAGTACGCTCCAGGCACGCAACAAGCGGCCTGATAGCACGATAGCCTTCTCGGTGTGTGCTGATTTCATGAGCGTCATACACCAACGCGGCTCGGCACCAGCGAGCCGCCAGCCAAGCTAACGGCAGCATATTTACATCGTGAGCATGCACCACATCTGGCCTGGCTCTACAAACCGATACAAGCATACTCAGCTGTACACTCAGCCGTGAACATGCCTGCAAGACCAGGCCTAAAAATGAAGTTTTCCCGTGCGACCTTTTTGACGAGAGTTGCTTGCTGCCATGGCGAGCACCAAAACGACGCACATCAAAGCCAGCGGCCAGGCTTTCAAAGGCAAGCGCAATGCCAGGAGCGGCTAGGGCATTAACTGTAACGACATAACCTGCCTGCGCCAGCGTCTGCGCTTCATTGAATACTCGGGCATCATTAAGAAAGGTATTCCACACCAACATTTCAACACGCTCGCGTGCTGTAGGTTTATCTACCGTAGATTGCAATATGGTTCGCCCTTATTAAATATGAAAAGCTGGGCATAAGGCAGTTCAACCAGCTGAATAAATGCAGTCAAGTGCCAGCCTCAACTCTCAGCGAACGTGTTTCAAGTAACTCAAGTCGCTCAAGAATTTGAGGCGCTAATGCCAACGCCTGAGAATATTGCTGACGCTGACAGTGTTGATCTAAAGCGAAACACAACGCAGCCAGCTCAACATGCTCTAAAGGATAATCACTCAGCTCAGGACAAGCAGCCTTTGCGCTCTCGAAAACAGCGGCCAACTCATTGAACCAGATTCCAAAGATCAGCCAACCCGCGCCAAGCGGCTCCAGTGCCCAACGGGTCCAGTTTATAAAAAAAACTCTACCGTCAGCGTGGTGATAAAGATCAGCAGGCTGAATATCCGGCACATGGATATATAAGGGCAGCTCTCGCAGCCTAGAGATCATTAGCGGGTAGACATCCAGTAATTGCTTGAATATTTTTTGATCATTACTGCTAGCCACGGCCAATTCTAGGTTGCTTAGCGCCTGCAAGTCCAAACGCTGCCAAAGCATCGGGCGCGAGCGCTGGTACAGCATTTTTAGGCTTTCCGGTGGTAAAACCGCCATAAGTTTGGCATTAAGCTTTGCAACAACGGGAATAAGATTCTTTATTTCAAGGCCCGGTTCGGAAGGGCACTCATAAATAAGGCACTGAAGCCCTTCAACTTGGGTAACGCCCTGCAGTGGCAAAGCCGGCAGCCCAGGCAGAGACTCAAGCATTAGAGTTGACTCATGTATGGCCACAGCATTCCGGTTAGCGGCAAACAACTTGAATAGATAAACCTTATTGCCAGCCTCAACTCGTAAACATGCGGAATTCAAAACGGCAGTCTGCTGCCATGAAAAGTTGATAGGCCCATCAGTGTAATTTGTATATTCCTGCAACAATGGCTTTACCCAGTCAGCACGCCGAGCGGGCATCATCAAATTCCACAGCGAGGCCTGCTCATTGCTCAAGGCAGGCATCAACACCTTGCCATGGAAAAACAAAGCATCCAGCCTGGCACGTTGACGCAAAAGCACGTTGACATCGACTACTAAGCTGGCTGCCTTCTGAAACATCTGGCGACTGAGTAATAAAGCGACAATTCCGAAAATGACACTCGGCGGTGACCACAGCAGAAAATCAGTAACTAAAAACCCGAAGGCTACAAAAAAACCCAACCCCGAGAGTAAATTAACAAGAGCAACCAATTTGGCAGGTACATGCGTAAGCTGGCGTTCAATTTCGGCATTGAAAGAAACTACCGCAGCGAAAATCAGCGTAACAAGCAGCAGATAAACCAACTGTACCGCTGCCATTGCCGGGTAAAAAAACGCCAAAGAGAACACGCTTATAAAAACGAACACAGCAGCAGCCACTATTCGCGAGAATCGCAAATAAGCATCTCTTGCCAGCTCTTCCTGATTCTCAAACAGTGCCATTTTGTGGCTTCGCTGCAATAGCCGCCCGGCCCCCCACACCGTTATGACACCAATGACACGCTCAGCAAGTAAGTGCAGCACGAAAACACCTAGCGTACCCAGGCAAAGTAAGCCAATCAGAGTATCTCTGCCGAGTGCAGCCACATCTGGGGGCAGGTACTTAGGAATACCTTCAGAACCGAGCAAAATCACGACTTTCAAGGGCAAGAAAGCCGCAAGCAGAGCAGCAACCTGGGATACAAGCGTCAAGCAAACGATCAGCAGCGTATGCCCAAAGGCTACGCGGCCGATCTTCTTACCCAGAGACAACAGCCAACGGAGCGAACGTAAAACCGTAACCATTATGCTCGCTCCACCTTGGCCCAGCCCAGCAACTGCGCCGCGCGAACTTCCCAGGTATTGCTGGCGATGAAATCATCCAAAACACAGGCCTCAAGCTGGCAAATACAGGCTTCATCCAGCGCGCGACAGAACGCTTCTGGAGAGTCGACCGTCCAGGTGTAGGGATAGTCCGCTATCTGTGGCATACGGAAAGACACAACGGGCAACTGCAAAGCGAGATACTCATAGATCTTGATCGGGTCCACGCCATCGGCCAGCGGCCCCATGCGAAAAGGAATGATGGCCGCACTCCAGCGGGCGGCATACTCATGCAGCACATCCCAGGGTTTCGGGCCCAGCAGCTCTATATTGGCGGGCAGCTGCAACCCGGCAGGTTCGGAATGGCCAATGATTTCGAAGCGCAGATGCGGACGCATCTCGGCCACTCGTTTCAATGCATCCCAGTCGAACCAAGCAGCCGAGAGATGGCCAACATAACCGACGATAAAAGGCTCAACAGGCTCTCGCCGATAATCAACAGACACATAATCTCGCTCCACCGCATTCGGCATCAGCAGCACTTGGCTGTCAGGTGCAAGAGCTTGCATCTTGCGTACCAGCGGCCCTGAGACACACAGCGTGGCATCGCATTCATCAACCAGGCGACGTTCGACATTCGCGTTAAACCAACGCGCCATACCGACTTTGGCAAACTCCTCCCAATCATCCCGACAATCGTAAATAACACCCCAACCGTGCTGACGGAATAGAGCAACAAAGCGCTCAACACCCGGCAGAGGATAAGACACCACAAACAACTTGCGACAACCTTGTAAATCAGTAGCTGCCAGTTGCTCCAGCAACCCAAGACTGATATCGACAGGGCTTTGCACCAACAACGGATGCTGTGGCTCAGGTAAGGCTTCGTCGGAACGTGAACGGTGATAACTAAAAAACACGGCCGCACCGGCGCGTAACAGCGCCTGGGTCTGCCGAATCGGACGGTTGCCACGTGTGCCCTGTACCGAGGTCGTACCGGAAAACAGCACAACCAGCGATTTCTGCTCCTCGCGCGCCTGCTGCGCCAACCCCTGCCAATCACTCACAATCCGTTCCACGACCTGTGGATCCGCCGCTCTAGGACGGATGGCTTCGCGACGCGCACGCCAGAGCTGCCAGAGATCGAGCGGCAAGCGCATCAAACTCCGAGGCGAGCGCATAGCCGATGTCAGCAACAAGCCAAGGCGATAGCTGAAACTGGTCACCACTCGCCGGTGCTCTTCACGCAGCGCCTGCAACTGGGCTTGTAGTTCCTGTTGAGTTTGATCAGAACGGTCGTGCATCAGGCCTCCAGCGCCGCATTGAGTGCGGCCATAAAGGCTTCAGGACCATAGGTGGAGGACAAGTGAGCGTACATACGCTGACAAGCTTCTGGACTTACCCCTGCCGACAGCGCTTTGGCAGCCAGTTCAAACTGCTCAGGCTGCCATATATCCACCCGCTTGATGATGTCCGACTCTGGGAAAACTTCGCGAAATACCGGCAGGTCATTGGTGATCAACGGGCAACCACACATCAGCGCCTCCGCAGCTGCCATACCAAAGGACTCATCGCGCGACGTAACCAGCATAGCCCCGCCGGACCGACCACAATGGCTATAGAGCGCTGCCAGCGCTTGGTTATCGATACGGTCCACCCAACGCAACGAGTCCAGCAGCTCAAGCTTGCCTGCAAGTTCAAACAACGCCTCGCCGGTTTCTGCTGGCGCGGTGTAGCCACCCACTAACGTCAATTGCACTGCGCCAAACAGGTCCTTGAGCAAGCGGGCATAGATCAACGCCAACCGCCAGTTTTTATGCGCGTCAAGCTTGCCCACCCAGATAAAGTGCCGCACATCAGTGTCAAAGGTCTTGCTAACAGGGCCTGGCGACGGGGAGAAAACCTCGCAATCCAGCACATTGGGCAACACATGCGGTGAAACGCCGGGCAAGCGCTTGGCGACCAGTGATGCTGAATATTGCGTGGGCACCATTACGCCCGCCAGCCGCCCGGTATCGAGATGATTAAGGTAGGCCAAGCCCGTTGCAGTGGTGGTGTGCACATCCAGCCATACCTGGCGCGTCGGCTGCCACCACGCAGAAAAAGCCTGAGTGAGAAGTTCTGGGGTATCGATCACCACGACGTGGTCATAACCGCCCCGCTTCAAAAGCCCGCGATAGGAGCATTCAGCCCCGAAATACACACCTTGCTCCGCCGACAGTAGAGCGCGCAGGCCATTATCCTGGCTGAAAAACAAATCACACCGATGGCCCTGCTGCTGCATGGCGTGCTGGCGCAGCAGCAATTGCGTTGAAACCCCACCAACGATGCCGTAGCGGTAGGCATAAAGAAACTTCAATGGGACTCCCCAGCACGGCACTCATCGGCAAGCGCACGGATATAACTCTCCATTACAGAATCGGCTTGCTCTCCCTCTGGCCACCAAATGATGCGACAACCCTGCATCTTCAAACGGCCAAGTCGCCGAGCAATAGGCTCGTTGATGTGACGAAGTACTAACTGGCTGACCGGGGCCATATCTAGCCGTGCTAAAAGCGTCGCTGCATCTGAACACCACCACGCAGCAGACAAGCTTTCAGCAGGCGCGCCACCGTAGTAGATGACTGATGCGTTGGATGCTTGAACAGTCAATGCGGTTTTAGCGACAGCGGCCTTCCGCGATCGCGGTATCAAATTACGTCGATAGGTGCGAAACAACCCATACAAGCGCGGCAACACGCGCAGAGAACGCCAAGACAAAGGAAGCGCTTGCAACATCTCGTCGCCCAAGCGGTAGCGAATACTGGAACGCAAGGCATCCAGTTCCTGCTGCCGGGTTTCAATTTCCGCTAGCAGCATGCTCTGCAGTTGCATCCACGAGGCAGGTGATACTAAGCACTTCCTTTCGTTCGTACCCACGTCAAGTCACCGCCATTTTGACAACCAATTTCTCGCCAAATGTATCCTTGGCAAAACCGACTACTTCCATAATCCCCTCGCCCGCAGGCAGGTTAAAGACAGCTGCCGCTGATTTGTCATACCAGCGCATATCGTGACGCTTGCCATCCACAAGAAGGTAAAACGCATACATGACCGCGACACCTTCCTCGCCGTCAACCAGTAGGCTGGCGGAAACCACAACAGTTTGCTGCACAAGCTTTGCCGATAGGCTGAATGCAGTATTTTGAGCCATTGGAAACCAGCTGATGTCGGGCACTTCCGGCGCACGAAAGGCCGGATCGTGCTCCATCCCTTGCGCGACCTCAAGTTGCGAGACGCCCTCGGATAGCTGACGCAAGACACTCAGCAGCAGCTCTTTCGGTAGCGCCTGGTGACCATCCCCCCACTGTCCTACAGTCAGCAAGCAACGAGCCTCTCGCTCTTGCCAGCAGCAACTACCGACTCGCTGGTAGTCACCCTCTGCAAAATATGGCCCGGCATGCTTCTCGATATGCCAATCCGTCTGATTTTGCAGGTACAGCACACGCACATTATCCCTCAACGGATAATTTTTCAGGTCATGCCTGATACCTGCCGATTGCAGAGCCTGATATAGATCCTGCCCCTCCGTTGCAACCTGAAGATGCGGGAAGGCACTGCGCACATACTGAACCACGTGCGATCTTGAGTAATCTGAAATACTGGTCTGCGGGTTCCAGACAACCATTTGCGAGGGCGACTTGAGCAATGCCCCAAGTTGCAGGGCGGCAAAGCCTCCACCGGAGCCACCGATGACAAGTAACTCCACCTCGTGTCGCCTGGCGTAGCTGTCGAGGATGTCCGCTAACCGTAAGGGCAAGTCCAGCCGTGATTCGTTGCCGGCATACCAGCCCAAGGACAGTTCGCCATCGAGTGCCAAGCTGGGATCGGCTATGGCAATCAGCGGCAAACCCAGCGATTTTGCGACCCCTAAGCCGGAGAAAAACGGTGCCATCTTACCCTTGCGCTCGGCAACCGCCCCACTCAGCGCGACCAAAATGCAGCCTACGCCGCGCCCCCTGAGCGCATCGAAATTCTGCAACAACATGTCCAGATACTGACCCTGTGAAAGCTCTATCTGGCATAGTCCGTCATCGTCACACCCTGCTGCCACAAACGCCTCGGTCGAGCTGAAAGACCTAACAACACCCCAAGATCGAATGTCGCGAGCGTCGGCTCGTAATGCTGCCGCGGCTCGCGCCTCATGTTTTCGCATGATCTGATCGATAGCCGCTCGATAGTAGGTCGGCACGTAATGAAACGGAGCCACCCCCCAACGATGGTCGGCAGCGGCGACCAGGCTATCCGGCTCAAACGACATGAACTGATCCGCCGAGACCCAACGCTGTAGCTGCATATACATCCAGTCCAACTCGGCATTGGCGTTAGCTATCGCCTCTTGGCTGATAGCGAAACTCCCCCCACCCTCCGGCTCAATGCGGGTACTCCAGTAGACTTTGTTGACCAGCACAGCTGGGCGCAGCCCAGCTGCTTGCAACCTGTTAAAGAACTTCTCCACCCCCTCAAGCCAGTACCGCCTGCGTTCCTTACTGCCCGTCTTGAGCAGTCGATAACCCCTGACCTCCGGCTCATTCAATAACCCGCTTTCAGTCAACTCGGCTGAGTACGTCAGCACATGACCCGTTGGCAGAATAACCAGATCAAAGCGTTCGTCGATCAAATCCAGCAGGATAACGTCGGCGGGGGCAATCACACTGTCGGTCTGCACAATGCTCTTAGCAAAGTCGCGCGCAACAATGCGGCGACGAAAGGCCGATGAAATGCGTTGTAGAACAGCGTCGTTGCTGTACGGCTGCGAAACCAGCGAGCCAAACGACTGGCGAGCATAGTAATCGACTAGATTGAAATTTCCGGCAGAATCAAAGTTGAAGATATCCCTCGATACACAGCTGCCGAAAATCAAGACCTCACAAGTCATGCCCATTCCCAGTAATCAACGCCAGTTCCTGGCGAACAATATGCTTCTTATCTACTTGATTACGGACGCGTACTGCAGACTCTTTAGACAAACGCTTAAACAAATCTTCGCTTTCGTACAATGAAAAAATTGCTCTTGCAAGGCCTTTATAGTCTCCATCGCCCACTATAACTCCGCTATCCGAATCTACAAATTCTGGAATTGCGGCAACATCACTAACAACGGCTACTAAACCAGACGCCCTTCCCTCATCTCTAGAAACACCCTGAGTGTCGTAGCGAGATGGGCAGAGGAAAACCCCATATTCCTTATGCAAAGCAGCAATTTCATGCTGAGAGAGAAACTTCTTCTCTATCGTTACATTTATATATTTTCTTAGCGGGGCAACTGTTTCATCGAACAAAACACCATTACCGATAATATGAAAAGAAAGCTCACCAAAGAATGGCTCATCCGCCAACTCTTCAATACATTTAACTGTCAAATCATTGGCATACACCTTAGAAGAGTATGGCCTAATCGAGAGAATCTTTTTTCGCTGCTCAGGATCTTTTTCCAGGTAATTAAAAAGATCTGTATCTATCGGATTATGAATCACTTGATATTGCTTTTCTGGCAATCTAAAGCCTAGATCCTCCATCACCTCGTCTGCGAAAAATCTCGACACAAAAACCATCTGCAAATTATTCGCCATTGGATTCAAGAGTGCTCGCCAGAACGCCATACGCTTTTCACTGGCCAATATCGCCGCTTTTTCTTGCTCAGGCGTTTCTATATTAAATTTACGTCTATACCACGGCTGTATATCTGCACCATGCACCCAAACCGTCACCCTGATAGTGTCGATAAAGTCTTTAAGCACATCCCACATATCCGGGTCGAGGAAATGCACCAGCACATGGCGATAACGGCCGCTAGCGAGCATTCGGCGAAGGGCTTGCTGCGAGCCAGTGATTACGTCGATATCCTGGAACTCGTGCCAACTGATGGGCTGATCCTTGCGCAGACGCAACACATCTACAGTGACGCCATGCTCGCGATAGGCCTTGACCCGGCTATGGACAAAACCGTTACGGTACAGATCGTCATAACTGGGGTAATGATTAGTCAGCAGCAATACATCGGACTGGCCAAGAATATTGGCCGGCTCCAGATCGAGATGGCCTAACACCAGACGATGAATCTTGCAACTGCCACCCGCATAGACGCGCAGCCCCAGACGCACATAGTGTGTGCCATCCATCGGCGTCATATGAGTGTTGCGATTAGCCTGTAGCACCTCATGACCCAGGCGCTGCTTGTTTGCATCCAGATACAGCACAACCAACGACAAGTTTAGCCCCGGGTCTATCTGCAGATGCAAAGGCATGCGCTGCTCTTTAACTGTGCCTAACTGCTCCTGCAAACTCAGCAGTGGCAAGTCTTTGGCCGCGTAAAGGTATTCGTGCTTGCCATCCGGCAACTTCGAATCGATCTCCAATAACGGGCCAATCAGACGAGCGCTGATCGCCTCATTGCGAGTCAGTCGCACGCTGCGCTCTTCATCTTTCGAGTCTGCCAGGCCGTGTCCGTTTAGCCAGGTAAAAGGCTCCCCCTGCAATGCATGGGCGAGCTGAGCGCCATCCAGCCACGGAGCATGCTCATGGTCGCTCTGCATTGGCGCGATACCCTCGGCCATCGCACCGAGATCCGCTAGAGATATACCTTGATTGACCGCCACATCATCGAACTGTGCGGTCATGGTGCTTGCCGCATTGCTGCCCGCGCCTTCGCAGTAGTTGAAGCAGTCGATCGCCAGCTGGTCCTGCGCGCTGTACTTCAAGCCCGCGAAAGCTTGCAGCCATTCTCGGGCGTTCTGCGTCTGGGCAAATGCCGGGTGAATAACTGCCCGCCGGGCAGCCAGGGGCTGCCCGGTATGATAGGCACTTTCCGCGTCGTGCAGCACTGCAGCACCCTGCTTGCCTGCACTGTAGTAGGCCGCCTTGCCGATCACCTGCGCATTGCTGTAGCGGGTTGCCAGCGCCATATCCAGCAGATAGTGGGCACCGTAGTAATCTGCCACATGCATGCCGCAGACCCAGCGCTGCTCGCCGGCAAGCGCCTGCAGATCCTGCTTGCGTAGCGATTTGCCTGACAAGGCTTGTCCTTTAAGCGGACTGCTTTCAAGCAACGCCTGCGCGGCAGCTACTTTCAGCGAGTTACCGCAGACTAGAAGCAATTCCAGCTCAACGCCCTGCTGGCGCAGCACATTAGTGATGATGGCTTGTGCCTCATGCTGGTCGTTTGCCATGGCAATGACCGTAAACGGCGGTAATTCGCGAGCACGGCGTTGACCAGTGATTTTTTCCAGGATGTAGTTCACTCGATCAGCGTAGGTATGCTCACTCATTGCCTTGCGCAAGCCTGCTAAGCGCAGCTTATCAACCGCTGAGGCCGCTTCGAGCTGTTCAAGCCGGCGGCAAATTTCATTGCCGCTGTCGCTGGTGACAACCAGATCACCGAACATGAGACGCACGCCACGCGAGTAATTGCTAATGGTCAGGGTATTGGACCCCAACAACTCATAGACACGGCGGGCAAACATCGTCTGCGATTGCTTGATGGAGTTGAGATTGATCGCATAGCGATAGCCCTTATAGGCCTTGTCAATCTCGCTAAACGGCAAAGTGCCAACAATGTGAGGCTGATATTCGACCGGAAACTGATAATTAGGATCGTTCTTACCGTAGTTACGGTCGTAGATTTCCAGAGGTCGGTGGGCCGGCAATTCCTTAACGAAGCTTTCCAGGTCACGGGTTCGCTCCGGATAGCGCACATAGTAGGCCCCAGCAAAACAGAAGGCGTTTTTGCGCTCATACTTTTCAATCGGATTATGCACCGCCGGCTGACAAGCAAACGGTAGAAAATAAACATGCTCGTGCCCGAGGGCCGCCTTGTACCGGTGGATGCAGTCCACATCCGTAGTAAATACGAAATCAAACAACTGCGCAGTGGTCAGGAAGGTTTCGAAATGAACCGGATCCTCTTTGTTCCAGAACAGCGTGGGTATATGCTTTTCACGGCACCAGGCCACAATGCCTTGCAACTCCTGACTGCAATGGCCCACTTTGCTGCCCCAAAGTTCGTCCTTACCGCGCCAGGCAGACTCGATGAACAGCACTTCTGGCTGGAATGCTTCCAGCTCGTTACGCCAATGTTGTGGTGTGAGCTGAAATAGCTCGCACTCGGGCGCGTAGGAACCATAGGTGAAGTCATCCATGATGCAGGCCATGCGAACCTGAGCGTTTGGCTTATGGGCAAGGTTATCAACCTGCAAGGCTGCATGTTCATCAACTGTAGGCGGAGGCAGCAACTCCACATGCGGGGGCACATCTAGGGCAGGACGTTCGTGCTGTCGCAGACGCCACAGGCGCACAGGCAACTTGATCGCATCTTTAAGCGAAACACGCGCAGCTCGTATATGCACCCCGGCTTTATAGGTGAGGCTGCTACGCAACACTGACAAAGCCCGCTGAGCATCGGCTTTTTCCTGCCGAGCCTGTTTGATCTCACGATTCAGTTGCTCACTGCGCTCTAAAAGGCTACGGGATCGATTCACCTGCTCGCTCAATTGCTCCTTGAGCTTAGGGATCTCATGGCCGGTTACATGGCGGTATTTCTGATTGGCAGCGTCCAACTGTGCCGCTTGCACCTGCAGTGCGTCCGCAAGTTTAGACCGCTCGCTCACTTCGACGCTCACGCGCTTACGCAAAACACCAATGTCTTCCAACAGGCCGGCGTGCTCTTGGGTGTATTGCTGAGTCTGCTGCTCCAGCCTCTGCTGAAGTTCAATCACATTATTTACAGTAAATTTTAACTGAGCCTGGAGCTCAGGCAGCTCATAACCCACGAAGTTTTGATGTATCTCGTTGAGCTGACTGAACTCTGCGGTGCAAGTTTGCAACTCAAGTTGAAGAGTTTGATATTCACTCTTTTGCCCCGACAGCATGTCACGCAATTCCGCTATCGCCAGCTCAGATACTTCTTGTTGCCGAGCCCAACGATCACATTCTATCTCATGGCTATGTCTTTCACGCTCCAACTGAAGCAAAGTGCGCTCTTTCTCCAGCACTTGCTCAGCGATAAGCTGACGCCCCTCTAATCCGATCTCATCTATCTTCAGCTGCTTCTTTTCGATCTCTAGCTTAAGTGTAGTTATTTGCGCAGTTGCCTCGCGATATTTGCTAGCAGCCTGATCTCTCTGCTCCGCCAATATTTTGAGACGCTCGTTGGCATCACGATATTTCAGATTACAATCTTGCAGCTTCCCTCGGAGCTCGGCAGAGGCTGCCTTGAAGGTATAAAGCTGATTCGCTTTCTCAACCAAAAAACCCGATATATCATTCGCTATAGACAGCGTACTTTCATGCTGAAAAACGTGTGTAGGCGTCGCATTAAAAGTAGTGCAATAAAGATAACCCAAAGACTTTAGGTGATTACAAAGCAGTTCAAATTCTTCAGCAGTTTGGCTTTCGACATACAGAACGGGCTTATCTCGACAAATCAGCCTTTGCGCACCCTTAAGTACATCAAACTCCATTCCTTCAACATCGACCTTGATCAACCTGACAATATTGGGCCACTCCATGTGATCCAAGACAACCAGCTTGATCAGTGCTGAAGCAGCATCCTTTACTTCTTCAAGAGACTGCGCGCCAAGATTGGCTGGATCCAAGTGAGCGAATCGAGCGTGCCCTTCTACTGCAGCAACCCCAACTTGATGGATGCTAACCGTTGCGCCCAAACCGTTGAGTTCAACAGACTGCGCTAGAGCATGACAAAGATGTTCATTTGGCTCAAACGCATGCACCCTAGCGGCAGAAACACTCGCCAGGTACAGCGTGTGGTTACCAATATTGGCTCCCACATCCAATACTAAATCACCAGGCTGCAAACGCGCAGCCATATCTCGCAGCATCTCTAGTTCATAGGGCTTTTTATCTTTGGCAATATTACCCTGGATATAGTCTGTTTCTGCATCCGGCAGACAGATGCTATAGCTGGCTCCATCCAACGAGAGTTGCTGCTTAATCATGATCCACGCCTTGTAATTAACGTCTTACTTCCACAAACCCCGGGTATCCACCACACTCAGGTGCTGCGGAAGGCTGAGGCCCTTGAACTGACGGTGATCGACCAGAAGCACGGCGATATCTGCCTGTTCAAGCGCTTCGTCGAGGCCTGCCAGTGAAGCAGCTGCAAGCTTGGTCGGCAGACAGTCAATGTTCGGCTCTACCATCATGACTTTGCCGGGATGACGCTTAAGTAGCTCGGCGGCAATGGCCAATGCCGGGCTCTCACGCAAATCGTCAATATCCGCTTTGAAGGCCAACCCAAAGCAGGCAATAACTACATCACTGGCAGTCTTACCTGGGTTGGAGGCAAGGTGCGCCCCAAGTGCTTGGTCTACTTTGCCCAACACCCATTCCGGCTTGCTGTCATTGACCTCTCGTGCAGTACGAATCAGGCGCGCCTGCTCAGGGGTTTTGCTGACGATAAACCAAGGGTCTACGGCAATGCAGTGCCCGCCCACACCTGGGCCGGGCTGGAGAATGCTTACACGCGGGTGACGATTGGCCAACGCAATCAATGCCCAAACGTTGATATCGAGCTTGTCGCAGATGATCGACAGCTCGTTGGCGAAAGCAATATTGACGTCAC
>SXGS01361172.1_pt1 | contig 14358 bp, 11 predicted proteins | sample 3174681 | NCBI WGS metagenome assembly SXGS01 (sample SAMN11356861, study PRJNA531348) | freshwater metagenome | isolation source: freshwater sample F1-80 | place: China: Fuxian Lake, Yuxi | collected 2017-12-25
ACCATCTTCTCGGCCGCTTCGGTGTCTTCATGTTCGCGCCACCGGCGCGCCAGCATGAATTCCTCATTCTTCTCGAGCATCGGGAATTTGCGGATTTCGCTCAGATACCGGCTCATGCCCTGTTCGGGGCTGAGGGCGACCGAGCCTTTGACGTTTGCATTCGCCATGTTCATTCCTCCTTGTCGGGGCCGGCTCCGTCTTTCGGCTGCCTGTCCCAGTCTTTAGGGCTCACCCTGATCCTAGCCCCGCTCAGCGGCGGCGTCGTCACCGGGCGTGCGCAATTCACTCATCGCGCCGATGCATAAATAGGAATTGAGGCATGCGTGTGGAAGAGGGCCGGGCACGGGTTTCCGGCCGGGATCACGTCTTCGTGTCAGGCAGCGGCGAGGTGTGCTTTCCATGCCGCTATGAAGGGGATGTAAGAACGCCTTCAGTGTGTGCAAGCAGTGTCAGGAATTGTCCGTAGTTGGCCGCAAATGGCCGGATTTGGCACCTGTTTGACCGCGTCTGGCACGGCCCTGGCCGTAAATTGTACCAAAAATGTCCCTATTTTTCAGGGCCATTTCCGAGATCGACCTCTTCTCGCGCCGCCGAAAGATAGTCCTTCGACCGCATCTCAAACAGCCGGCTCGCCGTCCGTTCGAACTCGAAAGACCCGTCTCCTTCTGGGTAAAGCGCGCCCGGTTCTGCCGCTGCGCTCGCCACCAGCTTCACCTTGGCTTCGTAGAGCGCATCGATCAGCCCGGTAAACCGCATCGCCTCATTGCGCTTGTCGGGAGAGAGAAGGGGGATGCCCTCCAGGATCACGGTGTGAAAAGTCCCTGCAATTGCAAGGTAGTCGATGGGTCCCAGCGGCCGCGCGCACAGCTCCTCGAAGGTAAACCGCGCCACCCCGGCCGCCTCCCGGTTGACCATCACCTTGCGGCCCTTGACCGTCAGCACGCAGTGTTGGGGCTCTGCCCCGAGCGTCAGTCGGTCCCAGGCATTGTCCAGCGCGGCGTCGCTCGCTGCGTCCAGCGGGGCATACCAGACGGGCGCCTCCACCAGCCGGTCCAGCCGGTAATCGCGCGCCGAAGTCAGCTCATGGACTTCGCACCGCTCCTTCAACTCCTTGATAAAAGGAAGGAAAAGCTGGCGATTGATCCCGTCCCGGTAAAGGTCGTCAGGATGGCGGTTGGAGGTTGCCACCACTGTCACGCCCCGCTGGAAGAGCTGGTCGAACAGCCGCCCGAGGATCATGGCGTCGGCAATCTGGGTCACCTGAAACTCGTCAAAGCAGAGCAGCTTCGCTTCTGCCGCAATCTGCCTGGCCACTGGCGGGATCGGGTCATCCCCGGCCGATTTCACCCGCCAGGGCGAGCGTTTGCGCTCGGGCCCGCTCATCTTCCGCCAGACGCCGAGGCGCTCATGCACCTCGCCCATGAACTCATGGAAGTGTACGCGCCGTTTCGGTCTGGTCACGGCCTGCGCGAAGAAGAGGTCCATCAGCATCGACTTGCCCCGGCCCACCCCGCCCCAGAGATAGAGCCCGCGTACGGGCTTGGGCTTTGAAAACCAACCGGGTTTTGGCTGATCGGCGAGGCGCTGCGCCAGATCGTCCAGCAGTCCGGCGGCCTCGGCCTGTACCGGATCTTCGGTCAGCGCGCCGCTGGCCACCTTCGCTTCATACTTCGCGCGCACCCCGCCCATGGCCTGATCTGCCCTCACCCGAACTTTTCGGCGATCTGCGCCAGGAAGGACGTCCACACCCGCGGCTCGACCAGCAGCGTTGTCACAACGCCCACCACGGCCCCGCCCAGATGGGCCTCATGCCCGATGATCCGGTTGGCCCGCTGGGAGAGCACATAGCTGAGCACCACAAAGGCGACGCCAAACACAATGCCCCACATTGGAATCACAAACAGGAACAGCAGGATGGAGAAGGGCGCGATCATGCAGAAGGCGAGGATGATACCCGACAGCGCGCCCGAGGCGCCGGCCGCGCGGTAATCCGGATTGTCCCGGTTCCACCAATAGGCCCACACGCTGCCCCCGATCAGGGAGGCAAGGTAGATGATCAGGAAGTTCACGCCCCCCAGCACATGCTCGATCACCGGCCCGAACATGAAGAGGCCGTACATGTTCAGGAAGAGGTGGGGGCCGTTGACGTGCAGAAAGCCCGAGCTGATCAGCCGGTGCCACTCGCCCCGGTCCTTCATCGGCCCTACCCACAGGATGTTCTGATTGTTAAACGGGGCGTTGCGGAAGGCGATCAGGCTGGCAAACACGTTGAGCACGATCAGGGTCAGCGTTGCTTCATAGGAAAAGATGTCTGCCATGGGTGGGTCGTCTTTCCCTCAGAAATGCAAAAGCCACCCGAAGCGGCTTCGGGCGGCTTAGCAACTGTGATCGGGGGGCGGCAAGCGCCCAGCCGCTTCAGGCGGCGCGAATTGCCGGGCGTGCGCCTGCGGCAGGCATCAGTTCCAGCAGGAAATCCTCGAAAGATTCAGGGCGCTGGATGAAGCGGTTGAAGTTGAGGGCCGCCTTGAACACGGCCTGCCCGTGAATGTTGGCGCCGCAGCGGACGGCCGAGGCCACCACATCGTCGCGCTCAGGCCGGGAAGAGGCCACCGCAATACGGTGCTTGCCCATATTGGCGACGCGGGCGACCGCCATGTCGACATCATCGCCGGTTTCCGGCAGCTGCAGATCGACGATCACCAGGTCAAAGCGCTCAAGGCGCAGGCGGCGCTCTGCCGCCAGCAGGCCCTCGGCCATGACAAGATCAACCGGAATACGAGCGCGCGCAGCCTTGTCGGCTGCATGCGCCAGCATCGTACGTACCGGCTCGTGATCTTCGATCCAGAGAACCTTCATGAAACTCAACCCTTTGAAAGTTTTGAATGTGGACGCGGAAAGAGGTGTTAAGCCGCCGCCCGTCTGATGTTCACATTGCCACGTGCGTCTTGCGTCTTGGTAAAGCGAAACTTTCCGAAGTATTGAAATTCCGATGGATTTCAGGGTTTGCCGCAGAAAAGCGCGCTGGCTTCCCGTTTTCCTGCCCGCGCCGTATGCTTGGCCGCGAATCCACAGGGGCGTAAGGAAGCGCGCGAATTCATGACAGACCAGCCTGCAGCATCCCGGGCGGCCCCTGCGGCCCTGTCGGCCTTCCTGCCCGAGGAAGAGCGCCGCGACGTGCATATTGTCGACGTGCTGATCGAGGAACGCTGTCCCCGTTTGCGCGCCAGCCCAGCCTGGCCGCTCGCCCGGCCGCTGCTCTATTCCATCCTCGGCTATGGCAAGGCCCGCCGCATGGCCGATGAACTTGTCCAGCTGACCGGGCGGGAAAGTTTTGACCGGCTCTCGCGACAGCTTGCCTTCGACATCACCGTCGATGGCATCGACCGCCTGCCGCAAAAGGGCCGCTGCATCGTGGCGGCCAACCATCCGACGGGCCTGGCAGACGGGGTCGCCGTCTGGGACCTCCTGAAACAGAAACGGGACGACATCGTCTTCTTCGCCAATGCCGATGCCATCCGGGTCAATCCGCGCTTTGAGGATGTCATCATTCCGGTCGAATGGGTGGCGGAGAAGCGCTCTCCCGCCAAGACGCGCGAAACCCTGAAGCGGGCCGCCGCTGCCTTCGCTGAAGAAAAGTGCGTCGTGATTTTCCCCTCCGGCCGACTCGCCATGAAGCAGGCGGGGCGGATGATCGAGAAGGACTGGTTCCCCACCGTTGTTGGCCTCGCCCGGAAGCAGAACGCGCCCGTCATTCCGCTCAATCTCGATGCCCGCAACTCGGCGCTTTACTATCTCTTCTGTGATCTCTCCAACGAACTACGCGACATTACGCTCTTCAACGAGCTGCTCAACAAACGGGGCTCGAAATTCCGCATGACCTTCGGCGAGACGATCCCGCCGGAGCATCTTGCCGGAGACCCGGTGCCGCTGACCGAGTCGCTGAAACGCCATGTCTCCTACGCGCTGCTGGAGGACAGGGACGCCCGCTTCCGCCCGGCATGAACCGGGGCAGGGGGCGCGTTCACATATCGATGCTTGCGGGGCCGCCAAATGCGCCCTAGAGCGCCGCGCGATGATCGAGATTGTGCCCGAAACCCCAAGTCTGCATGCCGACGCGATCGAAGCGCTCTTCGACGTGACTTTCGGCCCGGGCCACTTTGCCAAGACGGCCGAGCGCCTGCGCGAATATTCGCGCTCGCTGCCGGAGATCAACCGGGTCGCGCTGGATGACGGCAAGGTCATTGGCGTCTGCCGCGTCTGGCCGCTGGTGGTGGGACCGGAGCGCACGCGGGCACTATTCTATGGCCCGGTAGCGGTCGATCCGGCCTATCGCGGAAATTTTCTCAGCCTGAAGATCACCGAAGCCGCGCTTGAGGCCGGCAAGGCGGCCGGCTGGCCCGCCGCCATCCTGATCGGGGCCCACAGCCTCTTTGGAAAGGCGGGCTTTACGGTCGTGCCCAAGGGCCGCCTGACCTTCCCGGGCCCGCAAGACCCCGCCCGCATTATGGTGAAGGATCTCGCCGGCGATGCCAGCCTCCTGGAAGGCCTCGTCACCGCGCCCTGATTTTTCTTGCAGCGCGCGGGAGGCGCTGACAAACTCCGCCAGAGCACGCAGTTCCGCATCCAAACCTTGCCCGCATCATGAGGCGAGGGAGCGGCTTTCTGCGCCTCGGGAGGAAGTATGGCCGATATTGTCACCGGCCAGGACGAACCGGTCCGGCCACAGGCCGGACTGCGCGAAGTTCTGGCATCGCTGCGCCAGCCGAAGGTCGCCATCGCGATGGTCTTCGGTATCGCCACCGGCATGCCGCCCGTCATGGTCGGGGTCACGCTCGGCTACTGGCTTCGGCAGGAAGGGGTCGCGCTCACGGCCATCGGCTTCATGGGCTGGGTCGGCATCTTCATCGCCACGAAATTCCTGTGGGCGCCGTTTGTTGACTGGATCAGGCTGCCCATCATCGGCAAACGCCTCGGCCACCGCCGCTCCTGGATGCTCCTTGGACAGATATTCGTTACCGTGGGTATCCTCGGCATGGCGTTCACCGGGCCATCGTCCGGGCTCGCGGTGTTTGCCGGTTTCGCGATGCTCACCTCCTTTGCCGCCGCGACGCAGGACATCGCGGTCGACGCCTGGCGCATCGAAAGCGCGCTCGACGAAGAACAGGACCTGATGGCGTCGGCCTATATCCTGGGCCTGCGCTCAGGATACTTCCTCGGCAATGTGCCGATCCTCTTTGTGTCCGGCATCATCGGCTGGCAGGCGGCGTATGCGTTCGCCTCGCTCGGTGGCATTGCCGGGCTCTCGGCGCTTCTGATTGCGCGGGAGCCGGACAAGCCGCGCAACTTTGAGCCGCTGACAGGCATCGGCTCTGTCGGCAGCGCGCTGATCCGTCCCCTGAAAGTGTTCTGGCAGGATCATGGAACCGGCGTCTTCATCTTCCTGCCGCTGGTGGCGCTCTTCTTCCTGCCAGACAGCCTGGTTGTTCCCATGATCGGGCCGCTCTACATCGACCTTGGATTTTCCACCACCGAGATTGCCGGTATGCGCACGGTGATCGGCTTTCCGGCGACGCTTGGCGGCGTTATCGCAGCGGGTCTTATCGGTCTGCGCTTTGGGACGCTGACGGCCATGGCCATCGGCGTCACGCTGGCGGGTGTGTCCAATTTCGGCTTCTGCGCTCTGGCGCTTTCCGGTGGCTCGAAAGTCCTCTGGGCAGTCGTCACGGTCGTAGAAGGGTTTAGTGGCGGCCTCGCCATGGCCGCGATTGTCGCCTGGGCGAGCCGCCTCACCAACCCGATCGCGACCGCTGCGCAGTTTGCGCTGCTCTCCTCGCTCATGTCATTTCTTGGTGGCTTCCTTGGCGGCTTTGCGGGCCTTGGCGTGGTCGCCCTCCAGGGCGTCACGGGTTCATCCATGGGCGGCTTTGCGCTTTACTTTTCGCTGAGCCCGCTCGCCATTATCCCGCCGCTCATCCTTATCTGGATGGTCCGGCGGCGGATGAAGATTGCCAGCGCCCCTCTGCCCTGAAGGGGAGGGGCGCTGGCCTCACGCGTCAGGCTTCAACGAGGCCCGGCTTGCCATGCTCCAGCGCGTAGGTCGCGCGGGTCGATACGCTTCCGCCAGGGGTGGAGATCTGGTCAATGACGCGGAAATGCGTCTTCCAGAGAGCAGGCGTCACCTCGCAGACGAGATAGCCGCGCTGCGCATTGTTGAATTTGAGCTCGGGATTGACAGCGACCACTTCGGGCATGTCCGGGCGCGTGTCGGCGCCGTCGCCGCCCGAGCTGATGGAGGTCGCCACGAATTCCGATGTGATTGGCGTCTTGCCCGGGTTCTGCCCGTCGAGGTGCACATTGCCGGCATAGTTCTGGTGCTCGTCGCCGGTGAGGATCACCGTATCCTTGATGCGCCGGTCTGTCAGCGCGCGCAGGAACCGCTCGCGCGGGGCGCGGTAGCCGCCCCATGTGTCGAGATTGGCGGCGTAGGTCTCGCCCGGCTCCCGGTCGAGGTCCATCATCATCACCTGCTGGGCCAGCGCCTTCCAGCGCGCCCGCGAACTGGTAAGGCCGTCCATCAGCCAGGCCTCCTGCGCCGCGCCCAGAACATCCGCCTCCGGATTGCTGAGGTCAGCGCACTCCACCCGCCAGCGGTCATCGCAGGGCTGGTCGGTGCGGTATTGCCGTGTGTCGAGGAAGTTCATGTCGAGCAGGTTGCCAAAGCTTGCCCGGCGATAGAGCGACATGCTGGGGCCATTGGGAAAGCTTGTCGAGCGCAGCGGCATGTTCTCGTAGAAGGCCTGCATCGCGGCCTGCTTGCGCAGGCGAAAAACTTCCGGCGGCGTGCCATCCTGATCAAGGTCAGCGACCCAGTTGTTGTCGATCTCGTGATCATCCCAGACCGGGAACCAGGCTGCTGCCGCATGGGCGCCCTGCAGGTCCGGGTCCATCTTGTAGATGGCGTAGCGCTGGCGGTAGTCTTCGAGCGAATAGATCTCCTGCCCGGGGTGCTGGCGAACGCTGACGACCGGCCAGCCCGATACGCTGCGCATCCGCTGGCTACGGCCTTCGTAGATATAGTCGCCATAGCAGAAGACAAAGTCCACATCCTCTGCCGCCGCGTGGCGCCAGGCAGTATAGAGGCCCTGCTCGTAATGCTGGCAGCCGCCCACGGCAAAGCGTACCGACTGAACATCCGTCCCCGGAGCAGGCAGCGTGCGGGCCCGGCCCATCATGCTGCGCTCGCGCCCGGCGGCGAAGCGGTAGAAATACGGCCGCCCGGGCTGCAGGCCTGCCACTTCGACATGCACCGAATGGCCAAGCTCTGGCCGCGCGAGCGCTTCACCTGTCTGCACAACCGTGCGGAAACCTTCATCCTCGGCGACCTGCCACTGCACCGGCACAACCGCTGCTGGCATGCCATGCCCCTGTTCCAGCGGCCGGGGCGCCAGGCGCGTCCAGATCACGAACCCGTCGGCCGAAGGTTCGCCCGAAGCAATGCCCAGCTGGAAGGGATAGTCTGCGAAAACCGGCTGGGGAATGCTTTGGCCATAGCCCGGCAAGGCGGCGAGAAGGGCGGCGCCGCCCCCCATCCAGAGAACGTGACGGCGGGAAATCTGGGAACGGGTCATGGAGGGCTCCTGCTGCAGATCAGAGATGTCCGCCCTAAGCTCCTTTTGTGACGTGCCTGCGACAGCCGCAAGCCTTTGCCACGTTACCGCGAGTGACGCTTCAGCGTCCCTCGCGCCGCCAGGCGAGCAACAGGAACAGCACCAGCAATCCTGCCGCCAGAATCCCGGGCAGCAGGCCCTGGCTGGTGGAGGATCGCACGGCATAAGCCCCGCGTTCGCGCAGGCCGAGCCAGTTGTTGCCAGCGGCATTGTTCTGGTTGCCCACGCGGCGGATATCGGGAATGTTCGTGCCCGTATCATTCAGCCGGAATACGCCGCCGCCCGTCGCGCCGGCCACAGGCGCCATCACGGCTGTGCTCGACTCCAGGTTGGCATACTCCTTCGGGTTTTCCGGCCCGCTGAGCGCAATCGCCTCCAGCCCGCCAGCCCGGGCACGGTAGATGCCCAGCTCTTCGACCGGCGCTTCGGTGGTGAAGGTGCCGGGCCCTGCCGGGCTCCAGGCCGGCGTCAGCAGGCCCCCCTCCGGCGTTTCCAGTTCCAGCGGCGGGGCGGTATCCAGCAACGTGCGCAGCTCGATCTTCGCGCGGCCTGCTTCAATGGTCAGTGCCAGGCGGCGCTCTTCCAGTTCGGGTTCCTTCATCATCCAGTGGACAACGCGGCGGATCAGTTCGGCAAATGGCCCTCCGCCATCATGCCCGCTTGCCCACAGCCAGATCTGGTCGGACATCAGCATGCCCACCCGGCCTTTCGAGACCCGGTCAACGATCAGCAGCGGACGCCCGCCCGGCCCGCTGATCAGGACGTCGCCGCCCAGCGCGTCGGCCTCCACATAGCGCATCCAGCCGCCCCAGCTCTGCCCGTCCAGCGGCGCGGTCACGGCGTGGCGCTTGCCGGGCCCCGTCAGCTCCGGCACGAACTCCCCGGTGCGGATCACGCCCGTAGGGGAGGCAGGGAGCACGGAAGCGAGCGGCGAGCGTGCAAGGCTCGCGGGGCCGGCAAACTGTTCGCCCGCCACGATGAGCAAAGCCCCGCCTTCGGCCACATAGCGGGACATGTTGGCAAGGTAAGCCTGCGTGATGACGCCCTGGCGCTCATATTGGTCAAAGATGATGAGGTCGAATTCAGTCAGCTTCTGCTCGAAGAGTTCCTCGGTCGGAAATTCGATTAGGGCGAGTTCATCAGGCCGCGCGTAATCCACCTTGAAGGGCGGGCGCAGGATGGTGAAGTGAACGAGGTCTACGGACGGATCGGATTTCAGAAGGTCGCGCCAGACCCTGCCGGCCTGGTTGGGCTTGCCCGTCACCAGCAGCACGCGCAACCGGTCACGCACGCCCGCAATCGAGGTGGCGCCGCGATTGTTGGCAAGCGTCAGTTCTTCGGGCCCGGGCGGTGCCTCGATCACGATCATGTTCTCGCCCCGCCGCTCGATCTCGATCTGCACCGGCGTATCCTTGCCCGCTTCAACACGCACGCGCTCCGGCGCGCCGCCATTGAGAGATACGGCAAGGTCCATCGTGCCGCCGCGCGGATCTTCCGCGCGCACCATTAGGGTGGCCGTCTCGCCGACAATCCCGAAATTGGGCGCGTTGACGATCTCGATGCGCCGGTCGCCAAGGTTCTCGTCGCCCGCGATCAGCCCATGCAACGGCCCGATAATCCCGCCGGCGCGATCAGCATCCGGCAGATCATGCACCTGTCCATCGGTCACGAAAATCGCGCCCGCAATCCGGTCACGCGGCACATCCGCCATCAGACCTTCCAGCGCGCCATAAAGATAGGTGCCATCGTCGCCTGGGCTGGTTTCCAGCGTGCGCACTTCCAGGCTTGGGTCTTCGGCAAGCTTTGCCTTGAGCGCTTCGTAGGCTGCGGCCGCAGCCGTGTCGCGTTCGCCAAACTGCATGCTCTCGGACTTGTCGAGGATCAGCGCCGCCACGGAGGGCAGGGGTTCGCGGTCCTCATGTACCAGCGTCGGATTGAGCAGCGCCGCGCTCACCACCAGCAGGCCGACCGCGCGGGTCAGCCAGGCGCGCCCCCGAAGGAAGAAATACGCAGTCCATGCAGCCAGGGTCAGCGCTGCCAGTGCCCAGATGATTGGCCAGCCCAGGAAGGGCTCAAGGCTCAGGCGAACCGCTTCGGTCATTGCGGTCCTCCGTCGAGGATGCGGCCCGGAAGCAGCGGCTCAGGCTCGTCCTGTTCTCCAAGGCGTTCGAGCAGCGCAGGGATGTGCACCTGATCATCCTTGTAGCTGCCGGTCAGCACATACATCACGAGGTTGACGCCAAAGCGGCGCGCGGTCTCCCGTTGCAGGGGCCCTCCGTCAACGGAGTAGAGATCGCGCCCGTCCGAATCCACCGCCCATGCAGAGACCCAGTCAGCGTCCCCGATAAAAAGGCGTGACACCCCGTCACCGCGTGCCGTCCCGGGCTCCCCGGTCTGCTCGATCCAGAGGCGGCGTCCGGCAAAGCGGCCGGGAAATTCCTTGATCAGGTAAAAGCTGCGCGACAGGACGTGATTGTCCGGTACCGGTTGCAGCGGCGGGGCATCGAGCCCCGCCAGCAGCGTCTCAAGCCGGGATACGTCGGTCTGCGTGGCTGCGTCGCCCCCGGCGCGGGTGTCGATGATCAACGCCCCGCCCGAACGCAGATACGCATTGAGGCGCGCTATGGCAGCGTCCGAAAGCGGCGCGGGGCTTTCCGGCACCACGAAGAAGATCAGCGGATAAAGTTCCAGCGCGTCGGTTTCCAGGTTCAGCCCATGGGGCTCGGCTGGCTCGACCGATGTGCGCATGTTGAGTATGTTGGAGAGGCCGCGAAGGCCCGCTTTCGTGCGCTCGTTCAGGGCCCGGTCGCCGGTCTCGACATAGCCAAAGCGCATCATCAGCGCCGCGTCGATTTCCTTCTGGCTGGCCTTGCCGGCAGGCAACGGCACTACGCGCGTCGAGGGCGAAGGAATTGCGCGATAGCTGCCATCGGGCAGCAATTCATATCCTTGCGCTGCCGCGCCGTCAGGGGGCAGGAAGGCAATGGCAAGCAGCAGCGCGCCCAGCGCCCCGCCTGCAGACTTGCCCCGCCGGGTCAGCCCGCGCAGCCGTCCGGCCACGAACAAGGCAATGAACAGGTCGAGCGCCAGAAGGCCCGCCGCCAGTGCCAGCATCGGCCCTGCCAGTCTCAGGGAGCGGGCCTCGGCGTCGCCCAGCAGCCGGGCGGACGCCGGCCAACCTGCAATAAGGCTGGGTTCAGCGCCGTCGCCGGTATTGAGCGCGCGGCTGCCCGATGGTCCTTGATAGAGGCCAGGTGGATGGGTCTCGGAAGGTTTGATGCTGCCGAACTCAGCGGCCTTGATAGGCGCGGCGTTCTGACTTGCGCGTTCCAGCCGGCCAAAGCCATCCAGGGAGAGCTGCGGCATGTAGGTGCCGTCGCCGTCTTCCACCGCTTCGCCCCGTCCGGCGGCAATTGCCCGTCGCAACATCTGCTCGAAAAGGCCCGAATAGGCGAGGTCGCCCCAGTCCGGCCCGGCCGTGATGTGGAAGAGGACCAGCGTGCCATCCCCGCGCGCGTCAGCGCTCACGAGTGGAGATCCATCTGTCAGCCTTGCCCATGTCTTGCGGGCAAGCTCGGGTTCGGGCCGGGCCAGAACCTGCTGGCGCACGCGAACGTCGGCGGGCACATCCAGCCCGGCAAACGGCGATGTCTCGGGGAAGGGGGCAAGCCCTTGGGGCTCTTCCCAAGCGAGCGCGCCGCCAATGGCGCGGGAAGACCGGCGCAGCACCACAGGCAGCAGCTCATCGCCCTGCGCCGCGAGGCGCGGCCCGGCAAACCGGATCAGCGCGCCGCCATTTTCCACCCATTCTGTCAGGCGTTCGGTATCGGCGGCCGGAATCTGTCCGACATCGGAAAGAATTATCGCGTCCGGCCCGGTCGCCACCAGCGTTTCGATGTCTCCGGTCGTGATCGAGGCGAACGGCTCCAGAGCCTTGCGGATATAGTGCATGTCGGAAAGAAGCGGCTGCGCCTCGGCGCCTGCATCGACAAGGCCCACACGCCGGGTCCGGTCAGCCGAGTCCCAGAGCCACACTGTGCCCGCGCCTGGGCGCCCGGTCACATTGAACCGCGCGATCCGGGCGAGGGCCGCGGCGGGAATTTCAAACTGCGCCTCGGCCTCGCGCGCGCCTTGGGCAAACACCGCTTCGGCTGAAGCAAGCGCAGACCCGTCCTGCGTCAGCGCCGAAACGAAGGCCTGCGATGTCCCGCGCGGATCGGCCCGCGCCAGGCGCACGGTCACTCCGTTGGCCTGCGCCGAGATGCCGGTGATCACCGCCGGGCCTTCCGGCGGCGCGGCAAACACGGTCAGCGGCGCACGCGCAGCTAGCGCGGCGGCGAAAGCAGCACCGCCGCCGGTTTCCAGTCCATCGCTGGCATAGAAGATACGCGCAGGCACGAGCTTGGATGCGTCCAGCCGCGCGAGCGCGTCCGTCCTGTCGGTTGCCCAGGGTTGGGGCTCGAGGCTCGCGAGGCGCTTGGCCATGTCGGCGCGCGAAAGGCGCTCGGCCGAGTCGGCGTTCAGCTGGCGCGGCGCGGTCAGCAAGAGGTGCACCGCCCCGTCGCGGTCACCCGCGTCCAGCGTCGCGCTCGCTGCATTGGTCAGCTCGCCCCAGCGAGGGGCCGCGGCCCAGCCATTGTCCATAACGATCAGCAGCGGCCCGCCGCCCGCCTCCGTGCTCTGCGCGCCCGGCGCCCATACAGGCTGCGATAGCCCGAGGATCGCGGCAATAACCGCCAGTGTACGGATCAGCCACACCCACCAGGGCATGCGCGCCGGTGTTTCCTCTTCCGGACGCGCGCCTTCCAGCAGGCGCAACGACGGTAGCTCGGCGTCCTTCGGCGCGGGCGGCGTCGCGCGCAGAACCCACCAGATCACCGGCAGCGCCAGCAGCGCAAACAGCGCCAGCGGCGCGCCCAGCAGGAAAGGTCCGATGGCCGTCACCGCGCCACCCCGAACCGTTCAATCTCTGCCTTCAGGCGCGCGGCCGCCGGCAGCGCCGGGCTGCCCGTCACATGCGTCACCAGCGCCCAGCCCATCCGCGCCGCAAGGCTGGAAAGCGCCTCGCGCTGCTCGGTAAACCGGCGCATGTATTCCTCACGCATCGTCTCGGCCCGGCCGAGGATGCGTTCCTCGCCCGTGCCAGGCCGCGACAGCTTCGTGCGTCCCTCAAACGGAAAGGCAACCTCCACCGGCGCCGACACCGCCAGCAATATCCCTTCGGGACAGCGCCCGGCGAGCGGTCCCAGCCGCGTCTGCCATTCCGATGGCGGATCATAGAAATCAGACGCCACCACGATCGTCGCGCTCGTTCGGGGAGGGGCCGGAAACTGCCCCTTTGTGCCGCGCGAGAGATCATCCAGCAGCCGGTCCACCGCCCGCTTGCCAAAGCTCGGATTGCGGCCAGAGCCCAGCGCGCCGACGCGTTCGCCATCCTTCGACATAAGTATCGCCATCGTCAGCATCAGGAGGGTTGCTTCTTCGGCCTTCGTGCGCAGGTCGCCCGCGCCCTTCCAGCGAAACCCCGCCGCGTCGTCTGCCCAGAAGAGGACCGTGCGCGCCGTCTCCAGCTCGCTCTCGCGCACGAACAGCTCCGTGCCTTTGGCCGAGCGGCGCCAGTGGATACGCCCCGGCGAATCCTCCTGCATGAAGCGGCGATACTGCCAGAAATTCTCCCCCGTCCCCGCGCGCCGCCGCCCCGCCGAGCCGATATGGGCGGCTTCGGAGGCTTCCGCCCTGAAGTTCAAACCCGGTAATTGCCGGGCCAGGCTCTCGGCCTCTGCGCGAAGGTCGGCGGCAGGGGTCATTTCAAAAGCTCTGACGCGCAAGTATCGCCTGCTTTGATCAAGCTCCATACGCCTTCTTCTTCCGTCGCAAAGGCGGGCTCATAGCGGTAATCCGGCTCTATGCCTGCGGCATTGGAAATGTCCACTATCATGGCCCCCATACGCACCGCGGCAAGGCGAAGGAGCCGTGTTTCGTCTTCATAGGCCTGCATGGCTTCAGACGATGCAAACCGCATCACCTTCATCCGCTCTACTCGGCGCTCGGCCAGGGTGCCGGCTTCATTGGCCGCCCTCAGGAGGACGGCGTTGCAGGCAACGGAGTCAATACGGCTCACCGCCGGCGCTGAGTCAGAGAGCGGCGGTGTAGCGATGCAAGATGCCGCCAGGGCCGCGATGGCCCCCGCAGCAAAACGAAACCTCATCCGGCCTTCCTCACAAGATCATTGATCAGGTCACTGAGTTTCGGCGCGTCCCCGGTCGGGTCATACCGCATCGCCATCCGGTGCCCGAGGCAGGGGTCCGCCAGTGCCTCGATATCCTCCATCGACGGCGCCAGCCGCCCGCGCAGCAAGGCCCGCGCCCGCGCTGCTAGCATCAGGGCCTGTCCCGCCCTCGGCGAAGGCCCCCAATCCACCAGCCGCTTCACCCGCGCGTCCGAGGTCTGCTCCGGCCGCGCTTCGCGGATGAGGTTCAGGATCGTCGCCACCAGCTTCTCGCCGACGGGCATCTGGCGAACCAGCGCCTGGATCTTCAGAAGCTCGGCTGCGTTCAGCGCCGCCTTCACCGGCGCTTCGCCCCCGCGCGTCGTCTCGATCAGGATGCGCCGCTCGGTGTCGAGGTCGGGATAGGACACGTCGACCTTCAGGAGGAAACGGTCCAGCTGGGCTTCGGGCAGGGGATAGGTG
>SXGS01642749.1_pt1 | contig 14357 bp, 12 predicted proteins | sample 3174681 | NCBI WGS metagenome assembly SXGS01 (sample SAMN11356861, study PRJNA531348) | freshwater metagenome | isolation source: freshwater sample F1-80 | place: China: Fuxian Lake, Yuxi | collected 2017-12-25
TCATGCCAACCGGCAACCCATTGCCCCAATCCTCCCCTGCTACCACCAATCAACCCACTCTTATCCCCCCACTCACCCCAACTTTGAACGCCTTAGCAGTCTCTCCTTACTCTGCCTTTGCAAAAATCTGAGATGCGCACTTCGGAATCGGAAACGGCGCATCCACGCATTGTCGGTGAGCGCGACCGTGCTGGAAGCCAGTCGCAGCAGTTTCTCAGGCTCGCAGCCACGCCGAACCTGCTGCGGTTGGTGCTTTGCACACAACCGCGCTCCGGGCTGCCAGCCAAATTCACCGGCAACTTGTGGATGCACTGGGCCGAACCGAGACGCGGCCGCAGGCGTGGCCAAAATTTAACTCCCTTACCGGGGCGGGCCAGGCTATCCTGCACGGCGGCGCGAGCGGCCAAGCCAGTTCAAAGCCAAGATGACAGCCAAACTATTCACTGAACTCGGTCTTTCACAAGAATCCCTCAAAGCCATCGACAGACTTGGATTTGAGCAGGCGTCCCCCATCCAAGCCGAGGCCATCCCCGTGCTGCTCGCCGGGCAGGACGTGGTGGGCCAATCCCAAACCGGCTCTGGCAAAACCGCAGCCTTCGCCCTCCCCGCGATCGAGAAAATCGACACCGCCCAACGCACCGTCCAGGTGCTGATCCTCTGCCCCACCCGCGAGCTTGCCGTTCAGGTATCAGAAGAGGTGCATAAACTCGCCTTCTTCAAGAGAGGCATCCACGCCCTCCCCGTGTATGGAGGCCAGTCGTACGAACGCCAGTTCATCGGACTCAAGCAAGGAGCTCAAATCGTCATCGGCACTCCGGGGCGCGTTATGGATCACATGCGCCGTGGAACGCTCGGCCTGGACAAGATCCGCATGGCCGTTCTTGACGAAGCGGATGTGATGCTCGACATGGGCTTTCGGGATGATATCGAATTCATCCTGCAGGGGATGCCGCAGGAGAGGCAGACAGTCTTTTTCTCGGCCACCATGCCAAGGCCGATCCAAGAGCTCATTAAGAAATACTCCAAGGACCCCCAGTTCGTTCGCATCGAACAAAAAGCGCTCACGGTCCCCACCGTCGAACAGTCCTACTATGAGGTGGATCGACGGTTCAAAATCGATCTGCTAGCCCGGTTGATCGACATCCACGACCTCAAGTTGGGGATCGTTTTTTGCAACACGAAGCGCATGGTGGACGAATTGGTCGATCATCTCAATGCGCAGGGCTATTCCGCGGACCGCCTCCATGGCGACATGAGCCAGGCCATGAGGGATCGCGTGATGCAAAAATTCCGCAAGTCAGGGCTCGAATTCCTAGTCGCCACCGACGTCGCCGCTCGCGGAATCGATGTGGACGATGTGCAGGTGGTCTTCAATTATGACCTCCCTTACGATGCCGAAGATTACCTGCATCGAATCGGACGCACAGGGCGGGCGGGCCGAAGTGGCCGAGCCATCTCCTTCGTGTCTGGGCGCGAGATATTCCAGATCCAACAAATCGAAAGGTTCACAAGGACGAAAATCCACCGCCATCGCGTTCCAACACCCACCGAGGTGGAGGAGGCCCGAAGCAATTCGCTCGTCGACAAGGTGAGAACCACGCTCACAGGCGGAGAGTTCAAACGACAAGACACCCTCATCGAGCGATTGCTCGAGGAAGGTTTCAGCTCAACGGATATCGCCTCCGCGTTGATGCACCTGTTGCAGGGAGGTGAACCAAACGCGGGTCCCAGGCCCGCGAACAAGGAAAGATCGCCCCGCGGGCCGCTTCCGAAGACCCGCGTCGAAGATCGAGAGCGCCCAAACCTCTCGGGCGAGACTCCGACGGTGGCGGCTCGAACCAGAAGAGAGCCCTCGTCCCCTGCCGAACCTAGGGAATCAAGGCCAAAGGAACCGGTGACCGCGGCAATGGGTGTTCCTGTTCCGCCCCCCTCAACGATCGCTCCGCGGACCAAAACCCCGCCCTGGAAAACAGCCGAATCCAGAACTCGGCCGGACCCATCCGTGAAAACCGTTGTGATGAACGCGCCAGCGGCATCCCCTTCGCCCGCGTCCGGTGATGCCCCCATCGACTTGGCGCCCAAGTCATCCGAGGTTTCCACCAGCAAGCCGTCTGAATCGACCAAGGCGAGCCGTCGTACGCCTGACGGCTTCACCCGCCTCTATATGAATATCGGCGCGGCAATGAACGTGAGCTCAAAAGATGTGTTGGGAGCTCTGCTCGGAGAAACGGGGCTGCCGTCGAAAACAATCGGTGCCATAGACATTCGCGAGAGGCATCTGTTCGTGGACGTGGCCTCGGAACAGGCCAACGGAATCATCGCGAAAATGAACCGGGCAAACATCAAAAACCAACGCGTGAAAGCCAAAGTCGCGTGAGCGTTGGCGGCACGATTGGGAGCGCGCTCTTGCCGGCCGCCGGGCGTAAGTTCAGCCTTGGGCAGCTTCGTGATCGACACCCAACCCCTCGGCCTCGCGAGCGAGAAGCCAAAGGAAATCCGCCAACCGGTTCAAATAGACGATGATTTCAGGATTGACCGCCTCCCCCGAACCGGACATCGCGCAGACCCGCCTTTCCGCCCGACGGCACACAGTGCGCGCCACATCCAGCGCCGCGGCGTTCAGAGTGGCGCCAGGAGTCGCCCACCCTTTGAAGGAGGGCTGCCTGGCCTCCGCTTCTTGAACCCACTGGTCCAGTTTCTCGGCGAGAGCCGGGGTCACAATGCTGAACCCTCCGGTGATGTAGCGTTCTAGATCGGCCGGCAGAGTGGCTAATTCCCCCATCAAAATCACAAGGTCGCGCTGAATCCGAGTCACACGTTCCACCACGCTGGAATCGGATGAAGTCGCCTTGGCCAGGCCCAAACTAGAATTGAGTTCGTCAACGCATCCGTACGCTTCCACCCGGGGATCCGCCTTGGAGACCCTGCGGTTGTACATCAATCCCGTGGTTCCCGAATCCCCGGTCTTCGTGGCGATGCTCATAGTTTCTCGGGACGATCGGACGTTCCGCCCTTGTCCATGCACTGAGAGATCAAGCTGGAGCGCGCGATCGGTTGCGACCGCGCCCGCACCCACACAATCGCCAACAACAGGCACAGAGACCCGGCGAAAGCGAATCCAATCACCCAAGCCCGATTGGGCGCCTCTGACGCCACCCCCGGCGCCAACAACGCTCCGGCCACGGCGGCCGAATCTTTTCGCATAGTGCTGGCCGGCTGATCTTCAGGGACGCCGGCTCGCTCGCCGCTGGCCACAGCATTTAGATCTGTGGTGGCGGGCTGATCCCCTTTGGGCTCCGGAACAAGTTCCGAAGCGGCTTGAATTCCCACACCCTTGAGTTCCCCCTCCTGAGCCGGGTTGGAAACGGAAAGTGGAGCGCTGTCCGCTTTCGCGCTGTCAGGGGTCTCCGGCGGCTTCACTAAAACTTTCGCGGCGGGCTCGATCTCCTTGGCAGCCGGCTTGATCGGCTCGATGGTCTCCAAAGCCGGACGAGGCTGCGGGACGACCGCCGGCGACGCATTCCCGGGAACCGGGGATTTTTCTGGCTGGACCGGAGGAATCGTCGCGGGTGATTTGGTGTCAGCCGCGGTAGCTAGAAGAGCCGGCGGCGATTTGTTCGCTCGTGCATCGGCTGGTTGCAAGGCAGACGCAACGGCCTCGACCGCAGTGGGCTTGGACGAGGGATCCCGTTGAGCTTCCGCGTGCTCCAGTGGCTGAGGGGCGGGGATTTCAATGTGCAATCCTCCATCGCTGATGGTGCATCGGGTCCAAGCTCCGTTCTCCGCGAGCATCACGATCACGAATGGTTGCCGGTCGCGCTTCGAAAACCGCGTCGTCTCCGCGAAGGCCCGGTTCACTCTCGAGTCGAAAGGAGTGCCGATGAGTTCGTCCTCTCCGTCCGTGATCAACACAAACGTGAACGTGGGACGAAGCCTGGCAATCGCGGAAACGGATTCGGTCAACAAGCGAAATTCCGTCTTACCCCGGTGCCGGTGCCGCGATAAGGCGAGTTCCGCAAAGCGAACGGCTTCGGGTCCGGAATCGGGTTTCCAGACGAATGCCGGATGCTTCTGAATTCGTTCACTAAAGCCCCACACCTCGAACTCTTCCCCAGCGCGGATTTGCTCTCCGAATCCGCTCACCACCAAATCCGCGACGATGTTCCGAATCGCGCCGATCTGTTTGGAGGTCGAAAAGGAGGTGTCAACGGCGACCAGAAATCTCGGATTCATTGGATCCGCCGTGTGACCCCAGCACGCAAAAAGAACACAAAACCAGGATGCCGCGAGAGTTCTCATGGAGTGAGCCTTTCCCGGCGGCCGCCGCGGAAGCGAGTTTGCTCGGCTCGATTGTGCCGCCGCAGCGTTTCTTCGAAGTTTCCGAGCACGGAATTCACCAGACAGATAAAATTCAGGCAGCTCGAGACGCTCCCTCCGAAACTGAGCACCGTGTTGCACTCCGCCAGATCGTTGGTCACCACCAACACCTCACCGAAAGGCTTGAACCGGCACGCAGCGCGCTCGATCAAATCATCCGCCGTTCGCCCATCTCCTGAGAACAAAACTTCCAACTCGCGGGAAGAGCTCGGGTGGCAAACGCTCTTTCGAGCGCCTCGACCATCGAAAACAACTGTGATCGGCGTCCCATCGGCGTCCTGAAAAAGCCGAAGCACCCGCATCAACTCCTCGCGCGCCGCCTCCGAATGCCGAGCCTGGCCAGGGGCCACCTCCGGCCAGGAATGCAAGAGACTATAACCGTCGACCAAAATTCGCACCAAACCCATACGTAAAGGGCCAAAGCAACTACCCCACCCTAGTTTTGAGAATGACATCTGTCCATTCCTAAGCCGCGGCAATTCAGCGAAAGCTATGCGATAGGGCTGCGCTGCGGCGCAGCCTGGGTGGCACAGCGCGGCAGGTCATTTCGCGGCCTCTCATTTTTCTCACGATCCCGTGGCGATTGAAAACTGGGCGCTTCTTCAATTGAACTCAACATCATAGCGGCTGCGCTGCCGCGCAGCCCTATCGAGTATCGCAAAGTCACGGCTGCGAACCAACTTCCGCGCTGACCTCGTGGTCTAGGGTTGCCTCCAAAAGCCCACGAGTGCTGAATGTCCTCGTGAGCGAAACAGAAGCCACACCGAATGGCGAGCGAGAGCAAAACATGGGAAAAAGTCCTTACAGCCACCTCGCGTTGACACTCGCGGTGCTCTGGATGTTCCCGTCCTTCGGAGCCGTGCTAATTCTGCTGATGGAAAGGCCCCAACCCCAAACACCACGAGACGATGGCTGGTGGACCTGGATCCAGTCCGTTCAGCTGGAGCACTGGGTGGCGGCTGCCATCCTGCTGACACACGCATTCCTTGTGTGCAAAGCCTTGAGAAACCGATTCAAAATCCGTCTGATAAAGGAAAACCAAACCAAATAGAACTGCCTTTCCGCTTGAGTTCGACTTCGTTCCAAACGAGGCTGGGCATGATGTGATGTCGAAGCATTTAATCCAATCCCCTAAGCCGGGTCTCGATCGGCGCTTAAGGCGGCTCTTTATCATCGCTGTTTCCACTTTCGCCTGGGGATCAGGTTTGGGAACCCCAAACAATTCGATGGCAGCCAGTCACGGGCGGGGATTCGAGCGCATTCTCCTCTATGGACGGAACTATGTCGACGCCGCGGAATGGGCCGAGGCCAATGCCGCCACTTCCGAATGGGTGCGCCCAAAGGAGGAGTTGGTGTTGACAAGTGTCAAGTTCAAGCTGTCCTTGGTACCCGACTCTCAGAGAGCCAGCTTGAATGGGGTGCAGGTGTGGCTTTGCGCACCCGTCGCGTTGCACCAGTCCAAGGCTTACATCGCCGAAATCGACTTGCAAACGCTGCTCCACCCCATCCTGTTCCCCGCGAGCCGCGCTAAGCCCGTGAAAACGATTGTTCTGGACCCGGGCCATGGAGGCAAGGACCTCGGCAAACCGTCCGGGATCCATGAAGAAAAGAAGCACACGCTCGCCTTGGCAAAGGCTCTAAAACCATTGCTGGAAGCCAAAGGCTACAAAGTTTCGAAAACCAGGAATGACGACTCGGCCATCCCGAAAGAAGATCGCGCCGAGATCGCTCGCCAAACAGGGGGCGATCTTTTCATCAGCCTCCACTTTAACTCGGCTGGACAGGCAGGGCCGGGGATCAGCGGGGTTGAAGTCTACTGCATGACACCTGCCGGCGAGAATTCCACGGGAGGCCCCAGCGAGCCTGGAGAACGAACCTCGGCGCCCGGCAATCGGTTTGACTCCCAAAACGCGCTTTTGGCATACCACGTGCAGCGAGTCGTCACCCGCCGATTGGGCGTGGAGGACCGCGGCCTGCGCCGGGCGCGGTTCGCAGTCCTTAAAATGGCTCACATGCCTTCTATCTTGGTGGAGGGAGGATTCATGTCAAACCCTCGGGAAGCTCAACTCATTGCCAACCCCGCCTACCGCCGGAAGCTCGCCGAAGCCATCGCCGATGGAATCCATCAATACGTCGGTTCGAGCCACCCCCCCGATCAAAAAAATCCGAAGCCGTCGCCACCCAAAAAGACAAAAAAAGACGGCATCAAGGAGTCTCCAGAAAAAAAATGATCCGGAGCATTAACAATGCAGGCCGCGAAATCTGATGCCGATGATTGCCATCACGACTTGTCCGGAGTCCTCGATGGGTTTGAGATTGTAAATCACAGGTGCAGGAGGCCTTCCTGAAGCCAGGAGCCAACCAGGCTGATCCTGAAGCGGTGTGTTGCTCCGCATGGCCTTTTTCACGGGGTGATCGCTCCAGGCGCAGGAATGCTCGGATGGAGCCAGAAACTCGCAAAGATGACTGCCTATGAGTTTGCTCGAGGCGCCCTGCACGGCCGATTCCGCGGCGGGATTGCCTTGATGGATTAATCCGGTGGCCCCCACCAGGAGGACCATTTCGGAGAGGGACTCGATGATGAGCTGCCCATGGCGATAGTTCTTTTCAAGTGAAAAATAAGCCCACTTCCGCTCGAGATTCTCGATCGTCAACGCTTCGTTCGCATCCGCGAGTTGAGAGGTTCGCGCGTGCACCATTTGCTCCAAGACATCGTTCATGCGGCCAAGCTGGGCCGCGTGCAGCCTGCGAAGCTTCAGATCGTCGCGAACCAGGAAATACCCTCCGATGAGCAGAGCGCCGTTCAGGACCAGGCCCGCCCCAAGGATCCTTCGGGTCGACTTCGCATTGGCCACGGACTCTTGATCGCGGCGGGCCAGCAGAACGTTTTCATCACGAGTCAGCAACGCCACGACGGCCTCGACCTTTTCCCCTGGGTCAGTGGTTGAACTGCCCTGGAACAACCGACGAGCCGTTTCCTCCCCGTCCTTGTTCCTGACATCAACCACCTTCTCGGAAAACTCGACCCGCCGTTCCACCAAAGGTTTGAGCCGCGAAAAAAGCTTCTGTTGGGAGGTGTTGCCAGCCGTGAGCGCTTCGGCGACCTGGAGGTGCTCCTTCAACTCAGACAAACTGCGCCGCCACGATTCGAGATCAGACTGGGTTCCTCGAACCAAATAGGCGGCTTGAGCTGCCTCCAAAGCGTTCAACGACCCCAGAATCGCGCTCGCCTCCAAGATCACCGCGTGGGTGTTGTTGATCCAAACGCTCGTCTCCCGCGTTTGCAAGGTGTTGCGAATCGCCAGGTAAACCACCGCCGTGAGGATCGCAAACACCAAAGCCAAACCCACGAGAAGACGCGACTCGAGTGTCTCGATGGGAAGCTTCGGCTGGACGCGCTCAGAGGCGGAGGCATCTCCGCGAAAACTCGCGGATGGTTGGTCTTTAGCCACGCGGCGCATCATAGGACTTCCTCGTGGTCTTGCGCAACATTTTGCTCGTGGCCCTTTCCGCCATTCATGTAGCTTTAGTTGCCGAAAATTTTTGATGCCCAAAGCACCACACCGTTCCATAATCAAAAGGCCCGCGGGCATCCGCACGTGAGATCACGCGTCCCATCCCTAAGCCTTTTGACAAAGAGCATCCTCATGCTCGCGCTCTCATCCGCGCCCTCAGCGCGAGCCCTCACGATTGAAGATCTGCTCAAGGAACCGAAACTCACACCGCAGAAATTTGCCCGCTACTTCGCGGATTTCGATTATGAATATCGAGAACAGATCGTCGAACCCGATACTTTTCTGGCTTCTCGCATTGGCGATTGCGATGATTACGCCACCCTCGCCTTCAAGGTTCTCGTCGCCAGGGGGTTTCGCCCACATTTAGTCATCGTACGCATGCCAGGCATCAACCACGTAGTTTGTTATGTGGAAGAGTCAAAAGGATACCTGGACTACAATCTCCGCCACTTCACCCGCCGAATCCAGTCCTGCAAACCGAAACTTCGCTCGATAGCCAACGAGGTCGCGGATACTTTCGCCGCTAACTGGACTTCCGTGTCTGAGTTCAGCTATGCCGACGGCATCAAGTTCCTGGTAGCCACAGCCACCAAAGCCAACCCCAACGCGCCGTTGCGCATCGTGTCCACCAAACCTCCCCCGGGACAAGTGGCGGATTTTCAGCCGCTGCAGGCAGATTAGCTGGAAAGGCCCCTCGAGAGCTTCGCTTGAAACGGCTTGGCTGGCACTCTAAAGTCCGCCGCCATGACACCGCCCACAAAGAAATCCCGGGAATTAACACTCAAGGACCGGCTCTCCCGTCTGAGTTTCGCGCTGGCGCGCAAACTCCTCGGAGAACAGAGCCAACGCTTCATTGGCAAGGGAGGTGCCATCCAGATCGATATCGACCAGCAAGTGACGTTGGACGAGAACCAGTTGCGGGTTAGGTTTCCGTTCGCCTCGTCCAAGGACAAGGGCTCCCAGGAAGCCGTTGTCACCATCAACCGTTCTCCCGACGCGCGCCAGTATTTGGCCTGGGAATGCAGCGCTTGCGACACGTTGTGCGAACATGTCGGCGCCACATTCTCCCTCGTGCTGGAGGACAAGTTATCCTTGGGGCTTTCGGTGGCGCCGACCGAGCGCGCGCCCATTGAAAGCATGAGCGAAAGCGAATTGGTTGAACAAGTTCTGCGCGAACGAGAGGAACGGGCCCGGTCCGAGAGGATGGTGCTTCGCTCCGCCGATCCGTCGGTGCTCTGGTCAGATTATGCCATCGAAAGCGCGCTCTCGGGCAAAACCTACCGGCTGGCGCTCCGGGGCTGGGAACGGGGCGAGTCGTTCTGTTCGTGCCCGGACTTTCGCAAGAACACGCTGGGCACCTGCAAGCACATATTGAACGCTCTCTCCAAGCTCAAGCGCCGGTTCAACGCGGCGGAACGTAATCAGCCGTATGTCCAAAAGACCATCGCCATCCACATGCACTACGGAACGAAGCTGGAACTGCGGCTGGCCGCCCCCTCGAAGCTGGACGAACCTGCCAGGACTCTCATTGCCCCCCTTCAAAACCGCCCCATTGAGGATTGCAAGGACTTGTTGCGCCGCCTTCGAGAGTTGGAAGCCGGTGGATTTGCGGTCCAGATCCACCCAGACGCCGAAGAGTACATCCAGCAGCGGCTCGTCCAAGACCAGATGCTGGCCAAGGTGGCGTCCATCCGGGCCAACCCGGCCACGCACCCCTTGAGGAAGGGATTGCTCAAAACCGAGTTGCTCCCCTACCAACTCGATGGGATCGCCTTCGCGGCAGGTGTTGGGCGGGCAATTCTGGCCGACGACATGGGCCTTGGGAAGACGATCCAGGGAGTGGGGGTGGCCGAACTCCTGGCCCGCGAGGTGGATATTCGAAAAGTTCTCATCGTTTGCCCGGCTTCCCTCAAATCGCAATGGCACTTGGAGGCGAAACGCTTTTCATCGCGCGATTGCCAAATCGTCATTGGAGGCATGAGCGAACGGGCAAGCCAGTACGCCAGCGAATGCTTCTTCACCATATGCAATTACGAGCAGGTGCTTCGCGACATCCTGCCCATCGAGCAGGTCAAGTGGGACTTGATCATTCTGGACGAAGGCCAGCGCATCAAAAATTGGGAGGCCAAGACCAGCCGCATCATCAAAGGACTCAAGTCGCGGTTTGCGTTGGTGCTGTCCGGCACGCCCCTTGAGAACCGCCTGGATGAGCTGTACTCGGTGGTGGAGTTTATTAATGAGCGGAGGCTCGGTCCCGCCTTCCACTTTTTCAACCGCCATCGCGTGGTCGATGAAAAAGGAAAAGTATTGGGATACAAAAATCTCGAAGTTCTCAGGGAGAATCTGAAACCGATCATGCTTCGAAGAACCCGGCAGTCGGTGATGCAGGAATTGCCTCCGCGCACGACGGAGGTGGTTCGTATTCCGCCCACTGACGAGCAACTGGAAATGAATCGGACGCACATGCAGATCGTGAGCACCATCGTGAGGAAAAAGTTCATCAGCGAGATGGATCTGCTGCGGTTGCAAAAGGCGCTCCTCATGTGCCGCATGGCGGCCGATGGCACGGGCCTGGTGGATAAACAGTTCCCGGGTTACTCCAGCAAATTGGAGAAGATCGGCGAGCTTCTGAGCCAGTTGTCGCGAGAGGAGGGACGCAAGATTATCATCTTTTCCGAGTGGACAACGATGCTGGATCTGATCGAGCCATTGTTGGAAAAGAATCGACTGCCGTTTGTCAGGCTCGACGGTCAGGTGCCTCAAAAGAAACGGCAGCAGCTCGTCAACGAGTTCCAAACTCATCCCGAGTGCAAGGCCTTCATCACCACCAATGCGGGGTCGACCGGCTTGAACCTGCAAACGGCCAACACGGTTATCAACGTGGACCTGCCATGGAACCCGGCCGTGCTGGAGCAGCGAATCGCGCGAGCGCACCGCATGGGGCAGAAGAACCCGGTGCAGGTCTACATCCTCGTGACCGAGGACACGATCGAGGAGAATCTGCTCGCCACATTGTCCGCCAAGCACGAGCTGTCGCTGGCAGCTCTGGATGTGCAATCCACCGTTAATTCGGTGGATTTGCAGACCGGGATGGAGGAGCTGAAACGCCGATTGGAAGTTCTGTTAGGGGCGAAGGCCGAGGCGCCGGTGGATGAGTCGGAAAAGGCGCTCGTGACGAAGGCCTTCGAGAAGTTAACCCAGCGGGAGCGGATTGCAGCCTCCGGAGGGAAGCTGCTGAGCTCCGCCTTTGCTTTTCTCGGCGAATTGATTCCCCAGAACCCCGAGAACGAGGACTCGAGGCGGCTCAGCGAGTTATTTCGCAAGCAACTGGACGAATGCCTGGAAAAAGATGAACGAGGCCAGATCAAACTGACAGTCACCTTGGCCGATCCCGCCGCCGTGGCAACCCTCGCCGATTCACTCGCACGACTCATGATGTCCGCACAGCGCGGGTGAAGCCGGCGGCTCATGGATTCGCGCGGGCCGAGGCATGCTCAGAGAGCCAAATCATGTCCAGGTTATTCGGAGAATCCACCCCCAGCGCCAAAGTATTGCTGTACTTCGGGGCCGGCTTGGTCCGGGCGTCGAGCCACTTGTGACTCTCCGCGTGGCCATCGGCGAAAGACATCCCACAGGAGCCACTGTGATAACTCGCCGGATAATCAAATATCCGCGCCGTTTTGGGCGTCTGGCGCGAGGACATCATCACGCCGAACGCCCCATTGTTGATCGCGTCGGGATGCTCCTCGATGAACACAAAGATCTCGCTGGGCCCCGGGTTGTTGAAGTCCGACAACTTTCTGTAAATCACATAAGGCGGGCTGGGAAGCCACGCGTAGGATCCATCGCAGTTGACCGCTGTGCTCATTGACAAACTACGAACGCGAGGATGCAGGCGCCCCCCGATTTTGACCCGGCTTCGGTCGGCGGGGCACTTAAAAATCGAAGCCGTCTGAAGGTAAGGCCCCAACAGCGCATACTTGGGATCAAGCAGTTTTTGAGTGTTCGTGTTATCGGGGGCGGGCGAAAAGTCCAGCCAACCGGCCACCCAGCCTTGCTCATCCGTGCTGGTTTTGTTGGGCACAAGGCGCTCGTTTTCGTCCTGGCCATACTGAAACCAGGCCAGCTGGATTTGCTTCAGATTGTTCAAGCAAATGATGCCGTGAGCCTTTGACTTGGCTTTGGAAAGGGCTGGAAGAAGCATCCCCGCGAGAATGGCTATAATCGCAATCACAACGAGGAGCTCGATCAAAGTAAATCCATGTGTCGAGTGCGGTCTGCGTCGGTTCATCAGAGGAATAAACACTTGAGCCCGGATCCAAGCTAGTGAAATCAGCACCGTCCGGCCACGGCAGCTACTTTCTCTTGAAGCGGCAGCGCCCGGGACACGACTGGTGAGTGGTCCACGCCACAGCAGGTGATCGATCCAAGACCGGATTCTCCAGAATTCACATCAACACGATGGTGGATGGAAAACCAGGGCAAATTCGAGAAGTGCTCATCGGTTGGTCGTTTCCATGGCCAAAGAAACTCATGGATCCAGCTTCCGAGCAAAGCCACACTTCGTCAGCCCGCCGTTTCTGAGTTCGTGACGTCAAAGGAGGGAAGCCATACGCTACAAGGTGGAGGGGGAGGGAATGGTGGAGGGAGCCCGATGGGCGACCGTTATTTTTGGCGCACGACGAGGTAACGGATCCACAGTTCAAATCGATGTCGCCGGAAACTCTACCAGAAACAGCGCCCCTCGGCCGGGTTCGCTCTCGCACCGGACTTGGCCTCCCATCGCTTCGACCATCTTCTTGACGATGGACAAACCCAAGCCGGTTGCGTGTTCGCCGCCGGTCGGTTTCGCGCTCAGGCGCGCGAACTTGCCGAACAGTTTTTTCTGGTCGTCCTGGCTCAGGCCGGGGCCTTCATCCCGCACTTCGAAGCGGACTGCTTCAGGCAGCCTTGTTAATCTCACGAAAATGCTCTTGCCCGAGGGGGAATATTTCACGGCGTTGGATATAAGATTCTCAAGCACCTGAACCATCACAGTCGGATCGACGAGGGCCGTGGCGGACGAGGGTTCAATTTCCATCAGCAGCACCTGTTGCTTGGCCGTCGCGCGTTCTCGATGGGTTTCGACGACCGATGACAGCAGTAGAGCGAGGTTGGTCGGGGCGAGGTTTAACTTCATTTCCCCGCGTTCGATGCGGTTGGCATCCAAAAGATTCCTCACCATTTCGGCCATGCGGGTGGCAGCGTCGCGGATGCGGAGGCCGTTCTCCTCGATGCCCCGGTGTGGCAGTTCCCGGGCCTCCTCCACCACCATTTCGGAATAACCTTTGATGGCCGACAGCGGATTCCGCAGATCATGCGCGGCAATGCCCATGAACTCATTCTTCTCGTCGTTCATTTCCCGCAGACGTTCCCGCGCTAGCTTCAGCTCCACATGCGTCCGCACTCGGGCCAGCAACTCGGCCCCGTTGAACGGTTTGGTCACGTAATCCACCGCTCCCGCCTCGAACCCTTTCACCAGATGTTCCATTTCGTTGCTCGCGGTGAGAAAAATCACAGGAATAGGGTTCGTCGAGGCATCCCCCTTGAGTCGGTGGCAGACTTCCAGCCCATCCATGACTGGCATCATCAAGTCCAGGAGGATCAGGTCCGGCGGTTGCACTCGCACCCGCTCCAGCGCCTGGGCGCCACTGGTGGTTGGCATCACCTCGTAACCGGAATTGCGCAGCATCGCGCCGACGATTTGAAGATTCCTTGTCACGTCATCCACCACCAGAATGCGGGGCTTCGATGAGGGAACCGCGACTTGAAGTGGCGAGGCCGGCATACGGTTTGTCATCTTGGGCGGAATCGATCCCCGGTCTTGGCCGCGGAATCACTCGGTCCGCGCCCAGGGTCGGAATTCATTCGAGGGAATTGATAGCTGTTGAATAGTTCTCCAACGTTTTCGGAAGATTATCGAGATCGAACTCCTCCACCTGGCGGTTCAAGGTTTTGGCATACTCCCGCAGCACGCGCCATTCGCCTTCCTCGGCCACGCGCAGGAGGCGGCGGGCAAAATCCTCGATTTCCCCCATGGCCATCGTTTGGCAAAGCCGAGGCCACACGTCGCGTTCCTCGTGCCGAAGCATGGCAAGAAGTTCGGGCCGCCTAGCCAGGACGTCCGGCGACGCCACGCGCGCCGGTTCAACTCCTCAGTTTGGATGGCTGTGACGCTCATCACAGGAGTATTTGCGCGAGCCCCGAACTTTTCAAGGGGAGGATTTCTGCAAGGATAAAACCGTTGCGGATAAGGATGAAAAAGTTTAAGCAAACGTTGCCTTGGCGGCTCTTTCTTGGGGTTTGACTGTCGCAGGGAAAACACTAGGAAATGCCCCAATGCAATCCAAGTCACCGAACGGACCAAGGTGATCACATGATATTTGGAATTTTACATCCGCCGACGGCATCAGCGACTTCCGAAAA